>Ga0180436_10003220_pt1 | contig 15088 bp, 11 predicted proteins | sample SS_ome_2_FD_132434 | JGI IMG/M metagenome (GOLD analysis project Ga0180436, IMG submission 132434) | Hypersaline lake sediment archaeal communities from the Salton Sea, California, USA - SS_3_S_2 metaG | ecosystem: Environmental > Aquatic > Non-marine Saline and Alkaline > Hypersaline >...
ACCAGGCGGCGAAGTCCGTGCAGTACAACATTCTGAAGCGCGAGGTCGAATCGAACCGGGACCTCTACGAGACGATGCTCCAGCGCTTGAAGTCGGCTTCGGTGGCCTCGGCGCTGCGGGCCAGCAACGTCCGCGTCGTGGACCCGGCGGTGGTTCCGGAGGCGCCCTACAAGCCCCAGGCGATGCGCAACGCCCTGCTTGGCGTGTTCCTCGGCGGCTTTCTCGGCATCGCCTTCGTTATTGTCCGGGAGCGCATGGACCACACCTTGCAGGACCCGGGCGACGTCAGCTTCTACTTGAACGTCCCCGAGCTGGGTGTGATCCCGTCGGCCGAGAAGAAGGCGGCGCTCCGGATACGGTACCGGAGCAAGGATTGGAATCCCCCGCGCCTGGCCAGCGGTGAGAAGAAGGACGGCGCCGGTTCCAAGTGCGTCGAGCTGGTCACCTGGCAGCGGCAGCCGTCGCCGATAGCCGAGAGCTTCCGCGCGGCGCTGACATCGATCCTGTTCTCCGGCTCGGGCGGTTTCCAGCCGCGGGTGTTGACGGTGACCAGCGCGAGCCCGTCGGAAGGGAAGACGACCGTCACCTGCAACCTGGCCATCGCGATGGCGGAGGTGAGCGGCCGGGTGCTGCTGATCGACGGCGACCTGCGCAAGCCGCGGGTGCATGACATCTTCGGGGTGGCGAAGGAGAGCGGGCTGAGCGACATTCTGAAGGACCGGAAGCCGATCGGCGCGGAGTTGCTGGGCGGGAGCGTGCAACCGACGAGCGTGGAGAACCTGTTCGTACTGCCGAGCGGGGGCGAGTCCCACAGCTCGACGAACCTCTTGTATTCGGAGCGGATGAACGAGCTGCTGCAGTTGCTCGAGCGGGATTTCGACATGGTGCTGATCGACTCGCCGCCGATGCACCAGATGCCGGACGCGAGGATCCTAGGCCGGATGTCGGACGCGGTGATTATGGTGGTGCGATCCGGCCAGACGACCCGGGACGAGGCCCTGGCGGCGCGCCAGCGGATCACCGGGGACGGCACGCGAATCCTGGGAGCGGTGCTGAACTCCTACAACCCGAAGAACAGCAAGGGCGGAGCGTACCGGTATAGCTACTATGACCGCTACTACCGCCACGAGGAGAGCGTCCGGGGGTAGGGTTGGGCGCGGTGAATGCCTTGTGAATTGAAGAGTGGGCAGAGGGCGCTGAACCGAGTGTCATGATTTCCCAGCTTCTAGTTCAAGTTGGACCAACCGCGCGAACCAGGGCGAGACGGTTGGGCGCCGAGACCTTCTGGATCGTCACCGGTCAAGCCATTGGTGTGATCGGCGGCCTTGTGGGAGTTCGAGTTCTCACCGGCATTCTCCCACCCGAGACGTATGGAGAGGTGGCGCTCGGCATGACGGTGGCGCTTCTCGGGCAACAACTGCTGTTCGGGCCTTTGGGGGCCGCTGTAACCCGGTTCTTCGCTCCCGCGCGGGAGGAGCATGAACTGCCGTCGTTCCTCGGGGCCTGCAGAGTGCTGTTCCGGAAGGCGAGCATGGCGGCGGTCGCACTAGGTACGGCGATTGCCCTCGGCTTGTTTCTGCTTGGTCAAACAGAGTTCCTTCTTGTGGCGCTCATCGCCGTGCTTCTGTCCATCGCGACCGGAGGGAACTCAATCCTGAGCGCTATTCAGGGGGCGGCACGCCAGAGAATGATTGTCGCTTGGCATCAAGGGCTAGCCCAATGGCTACGCTTCAGCCTGGCAGTGATCGCTGTTTGGCTAGTTGGCTCGTTCAGCGCGGCCGTGCTTCTTGGATACCTTGCATCAATCTGCGTTGTGCTGTTCTCTCAGTTCTTCTTTCTGCAAAGACTCATCAAGCCTCAGATCGGGGCAGGGCGACAACGAGAAGAGGCGGACAGCTCCGAGTACGCTAGTCGGATCTGGTCATTTGGGTGGCCCTTTGCGGCCTGGGGATTGTTCACATGGTGCCAGTTGGCATCTGACCGGTGGGCAATTCAGCACTTCGCGTCACCGAGTGCCGTTGGGCACTATCAGGTCCTGTATCAACTCGGATATGCCCCCATCTTGCTCGCCTCCGGCGCCGTGAACCAGCTCTTTTCACCGATTCTGTACTCACGGGCTGGAGACGCCAGCGACAAGACGCGACTGGGGGGAGTTCTGCGTTTGAATCGGATGATCGTCCTTGCCATCGCACTCTTGACTGTAGCTGGAGGGCTTCTGGCTCAGTCTACCTATTCGATGATCCTCAGGATCTTTGTTGACCAACGCTATCGTGATGTTGGCAACCTACTTCCGCTAATGGTCGTTGCTGGTGGCGTGCGGGCGACGGCCGAGACAGCGAGTCTCGCGCCAACCATCAGCAACAAGACTGTCTCTCTGTTGCGACCGAGAGTATGCATGGCGATTACTGGCACGACCCTCAATATCGTCGCCGCATGGCAGTGGGGTGTTGCCGGGGTCGTTTTCGCGCTGATAGCTCAGCAAGGGCTCTACTTAGCCTGGATGCTTGTGATTGCGACAAGAATCCGGATCGCCGACGGATCTGATCAGATGTTGGACACGACTGACTGACTGCGATTCCCTCCAGACATGTGGAGTTAGTTCGATGCGGCGCGTACATGCGAGTAGGGAAGACGGAGGGGCCTCAATGCGAACCACAGCGAAGACGTTGCTGCGAGCTGCGGCTGACTGCCTGCCGAACAACACGGTGGTCTACAGGTTCTGTCGACGATATGTGAACCGCCACCGGTCTGATAGCAATGGTGATCCTCACTCCAATGGCGAGTACCGTTGGCTGCGCGAAGTTCTGCCCTCGTGCGCAAGGGCTTTCGATGTGGGCGCCAATGTCGGTAACTGGGCAGCATACGCACTGGGAGTCAATCCGAACCTCGAGATCCATTGTTTTGAGCCGACAGCGGATACGTACCGGATCCTTGAGCGCAGGCAACTCGCTGGCGCCGTCACACGTAACCAAACCGGTCTGAGTTCCACAGCCGGTCAAGAGGAGATGCACATCTTCGGAGATGGGTCAGGTATGAACTCGCTACACGCGCGAGAGGGAGTGCATGTCGATATCGTAAAGACGGAGAAGGTCCCCGTTGAGACCCTGGATGGCTACTGTCATGATCGAAACATCGAGAGCATTGATCTGCTGAAGATCGATGTGGAGGGGCACGAATTGGACGTCTTGAAGGGGGCTGTCAAGATGCTCAGCGAGAAGCGGATTCATCGAATTCAATTCGAATACGGAGGCACCTTTATCGACGCTCGAATTCTCCTCAAAGACATGTTCGCGCTACTGGCTGAACATGACTACAGCCTCCACAAGATGTATCCGAATGCCCTCCATCTCTTTGAGCGCTATGACCAGCAGGTTGAGAACTTTCAGTACTCAAATTGGGTAGCACTGCTCAAGGAGTGCGACTGATGCGCTGCCCGCGGCGCCTAGAGTCACACGATATCTCCAAGCGAGAACCATCTCACGATGTCTGTCGGCGCCGCACCGGTGATGCCCGGCTGTCGGTGCAGTCACGACCGGCGGCGCCATTGCTCAGTGTCGTTCTCGTGACCTACAAGCGACTAGATCTGTTGGAGCGCACGTTGTACTCCCTGCTCGAAGTAGTGACCTACCCACGCAATCGGATCGAGATCATACTATCTGACGATGGCTCACCGCAAGCGATTCAGGACGCAATGAGAGATCTGCCGTGCAACAAGTTTCTCCTTAGTAGCAGAAACCGAGGCATGGGATCTAATACGAATGAGGGAATCCGGGCAGCAACAGGAGACTACATCCTGCACTTACAGGACGATTGGCTTTGCCGCGGCCCGGCAGACTTCGTGCCGACGGCAATCGAAGCTCTTGAGGAACTCCCTGACGTCGGTCTAGTGAGACTTCATGAGCCTGCTCGCGGCGAATTCGACGTCCATCAGTTGCCGACTGGTAGACGCGTCCACGTTTATCGAAGCCGGGACAACTTCGCTTACTCGGATCGTCCCCACATTAAGCGGCGCAGTTTTCACCGGATGCTGGGCTACTACTCCGAAGAGCTTTCAATACCAGAGACCGAACTGGAGTTCTGTCGCCGATTCGAGGCACAGCACGATTACAGGGCTGCTTTCATTGAGGGCTATTCCGCCTTCGTGAACATGGGCGAATCTCGATCTTTCAATCCCTGCATTCGGCGAGGACGCTGGCTGAGGCCGCTCCAACGACATTGGCTGACGGGGCCAGTCCTGGAGTTCGCTCGTACTGTGAAGCGGCGGCTCATCCCATCATGAATCGACTCAGTTCTTCGTCTGTGTAGCTTCAGGACTCCGCAGACAGCCTGCCATAACAAAGATGGTCATTCGATCTTCCGACCGGCACAGAGTAGCAGTGATGCGGGCCGATTTGCGCCCTACTGTGCATTGGATCTCCAGAGACACCTTGGTTCCGACAGTCTCCTATCTCGGTATACTCTGCCTAGCCTATTACCTGCTGGCACCCACGGGAAACGAACTAGGGGAATCGGATATGCTCCGCATCGCGAATACTCTTGGCCCTCTCTCTCTTGCGTTGTGGATGGGATGGGTGGCTTGTGTCACGGTCAAGAGAAGTCACGCGGCTATCTGGACACCCTATGTCCTGTTTTCGGTGAACTCCGCAGTCTTCTTCGGGATTGGACCGCTCGTGTACCAACTCGGAAGCGCAGAGACCAGATACGCCCTGAGTCAAGGTCTTTGGGCTTTGACCGAACACGAACTTCTGAGGGCCAATCTGCTGAGTGCTGTTGGCATTTGTTCTGTGCTCTGCGGGTTCTTGCTCTCTACAAGAAGCAGCATGCTTCGCAGTGCTCCTTCGGTCACGCGCCGCCCTGGGCTTCTGTCGAATCCGGCAACCGTGGCGGTCTTCTTCCTAGTTGTAGGAGGTCTTCTCCATTACGGAATCTGGCTGCCCTATGAATTCGGCATGAGTTCGTACGTTGTTGCCGGTGCGCTCTCCGGACTTGTAGCGACATTCAACCTCGGGCTCGCACTGGCCGCGTATCTAAGCGCAAGCGGCAGGATCACATGGGCCGGCATCTTCTGGTTTCTCTGGCCACTACACGTGGTCACAACAACACTGACATTCGCGAAGTATGGGCTCATCATAGCTATCATTCTTCCTGCTCTTGGAGCCTATTTGGCTCACCGAAACGGCAAACGCCTATTCGCCTGGGCGCTCTTTGCCGCTCTCGTCTTTGTCTTAGCTCAACCGATGGTACACTACGGTCGCCAACAGATCATGCGCGACACCGGGACCATCCATCGCGCAACTCTATCTGAGCGACTCGATATCTTAGCGGGATACATATTCCAGGGTGGCGGGAGTCCATCTAAGGAGGATCCAGTCCACCAACGGTGGTGGACTCGCCTCTGCTATGCCGGATCCCAAACTGCAGCGATGCGACAGTACGATCGCGGAAATCGGAACGACGACATGGATTCGGCATGGAGAGTCCTAATCCCGCGTATCGTCTGGCCAGACAAACCCGTTATTCAGCCGGGGGCTGATGCATACGAGAGCATAACTGGCCACACCGGCTCCAACCTCGGCGTCACCATCTACGCGGATGCCTACTGGCACCGCGGATGGACCGGGGTGGTATTGTTCTCTTTGGTTGCCGGACTGGTCTTCGCAGTTATGACAAAGCTGACACTTCAGTGGTTGTCAAGTGGAAGCCTGATCTACCTGCCTGCGGTCTTTCTGTCCCTTAACATCGTCCTGGTAGGAACAACGGAAGCCCTTCTATCCGTTTTCGGAAACATCGTCATCTACGTTGCGTATGTCGTCTCGATCGGTCTTGTCGCTAGCGTCCGCACGGCGAAATACAGGGGGCGGAGAACTGCAAGATGGGACCGTGTTCAGACCCATCGCTGGCAATCCGGATATCCTGTGTGTTCTGCGGAGCTGACCCGATCACTCGGTAGATCGTAGCTCCTGCTAAGGTTGCGAATCCACGTGACGGATTCAGTAGGCGAAGCGTCTTGACGCTTAGTCACACACTGATAGGACACATCAAAGGCCGGGCATTGTGCCTCAGAAGCGGAGACGCATGAACATAGTCTATTGTGGGGCTCTATGGGAAGGCAGCACGGCCCTGATGCGGCTTGAGGCCCTACGCACGTTGGGGCACAAGGTCAGAGGAGTCGATTCAGCCTGTCACCTATCGGGGCTACGAGGTGGACTCGTGCGGTGGATTCGACGTAGCGGTTATCACCCGGATTCCACTGGTCTAAACCGGCGGCTTCTTGAAGCCATTGTAGATCGGGTACCCGATCTTGTTTGGATCGATAAAGGCTTGGTTGTTGCTCCGGCCACACTGAGGACGATCAGCGCGACCGGTGTTCGCGTCCTGCACTACAGTCCCGATGACATGAGCGGACGTCACAATCAGTCTTGGCAGTATCTTCGAAGCATCCCCTTGTATGACGTCCACGTGACGACCAAGTCGTTCAACGTGCCGGAGCTGAAAAGGATGGGCGCTCGCTCCGTCGTGTTCGTGAACAAGGCATTCTGCTCCAAGACGCACCGGCCAATCGAGATAGGTGCTGAACAACGAGATTTGTTTGGTGGTCCTGTAGGGTTCATCGGAGGATTTGAACGGCAGAGAGCAGACTCGATCAAGTTTCTTGTAGAACACGGTCTTCCTGTCCGAATCTGGGGTGGTGGAAAGTGGGATTCTTGGGCGCGGTCAACTCGCACTCCGAAGCTGACGGTCGAGAATCGACCTCTCTGGGGTAATGACTATGCAGTAGCGGTTTGTTCGTTTGATATCTGCCTGGGATTCCTAAGAAAACTGAACCGCGATCTTCAAACTGCACGATCCATCGAGATTCCAGCTTGTGGCACGTTTCTACTAGCGGAGAGAACAGCGGAACATACGGGGATGTTCGAAGAAGGAGTTGAGGCAGAGTTCTTCGGAAGTGACGAGGAGTTACTGGAGAAATGCAGGTACTACTTGGACAACCCGGTCCGCCGAGAGAGAATCGCTCGATCAGGACGACTGCGTTGCTTGAATGGCCATTACTCCTACGAGGCTCACATGGAATCCGCTCTGAAGTGCTTCGAATGACAGTCTTAGTAAGGCGATCCCTTGTCGACCCGCAATAACAGCTTGCTTGCCGTCCTTACGCATCCAACGCAGTATGATCCCCCTATTTGGGCCGCGATCGCTTCGACTGGTGCGCTCGGGTTGAATGTCTGGTATCTCGAAGCATCTCCACGACGTGACAGTGATATTGGGGCTGAAGTCAATTGGGGTGACTCACGAAGCAAACACTACTGCTGTCTCTCCGGAGTATCGGGTCGGCTCGAAGTGCTGCTGCGACAACTAGATCCGAGTCCAGCCGCGGTACTACTGCCGGGCTGGCGCGAGAGTGGTGGTTCGCTTCTACGGCGATACTGCAAGCGCCGCGGCATACCGTGTATCCTGCCAACGGACACAGTCATCTCGGAGCCGCACTCCATCAAGGACTACATACGCCCGTACTTCCACTTCATCGGTTCGAAGATGCATGACGGATTCTGGACGACAGGAAGAGGCGGGGTGGGGTACTTGCGGTCGCTGGGCGTTGCTCACTCAAGAATTGCCCAAGGTCTGTACCCGGTGGATGTCAGCTGGTGGGAAGGCCGACTGGCCCATTTCAGAGAAGATTCATCAAGGCTCCGTCGCAGCCTGGGCGGAGGAGTGGATACCTTTACCGCAATTGCTGTCTGCAAGTTCGCCGAACGGGAGGACCCGATCGCAGTGCTTCGAGCATTCTCCAGGGCTAGGAGCAAGATGCAGAGGCCGGCACGCCTGATCCTTGTCGGCGATGGACCGCTGCGGGAGACACTCCAGGAAGAGACGCACAGGCTTGGGCTTGCCGGAGAGGTTCTGATGCCGGGCTACGTCAAGTATAGCGATCTGGCGATGTACTACGGAGCTGCCGACACGTTTGTCCACATGCCACCGCGAGAGCCATGGGGCATCAGCGTTTGTGAGGCGATGGCCTGCGGACTGCCAGTAATCGGTGCATCTTGGGTGGGCGCAGCACAAGAGCTGATTGAGGAAGGCGTGACGGGCTGGATGAGCGGCCCGGACGTGGAGGGACTGGGCGATCGAATGTGCCAATCTTCCCAAGTGCAGCTCAGCCGAGAAGCGGTTCTGGCAAGAGCCAAGAGGCTGGTTGATGTTGAAGTTTCGGCACGTTCTTTGGTTGGTTTGGTAGGAAGACTCTCAGAGAAGAGTGTTCAATGAGGATCGCCAGATGTGCTGGAGCGGGTTCTGATTGTGAGCCTGACCAGGAGGAATCGCAGCGCATGAACAGCGCACTATCGGATTCTGGAGTCACCATCAAATCAACGGACCTCGCACGGCATGAAGCCTACGAGGATTGGAAGAGGTGGTCCGGCGATTCCTTTGGGGCTTTCACTCAGAGCGACGCCGTGTACTACCGCGCCGAGATAGCTCGGGCCGGTCTTGACGTTGCCCCTGGACTTCGCATCTTGGAGATCGGTTTCGGAAACGGGAGGTTTGCCGGTTGGGCCAAGTCGTCCGGGATGATCTACGTGGGCAGCGAACTCAATCCACGGTTGGTGTCGCGTGCCAACGATGCGAACTTCCGAGCTTTTGGCTCCGACCTCGAAGTGTTCGTCGAACTGGGACCGGATTCAATAGATCTTGCCGTTGCCTTTGACGTTCTAGAGCACCTTGTCCTCGACCAACTGGAGGGCACCCTTGTGTCTGTGCGGAAGGTTCTTCGTCCAGGCGGGCGTCTGTTGGCTCGCGTGCCCAGCGGTGATAGTCCGTTTGGGCGAGCGATTCTTAATGGCGATGTGACGCATCGGATGGCTCTAGGCTCATCGGCCGTGCATCAGCTAGCGGCCAGTCACGGATTCGAGGTCGTGACGATCGGGTCACCAAGTCTTCCAATTCGCGGTGTCGGCGTGCGTCATGCAGTCCGACGATCTCTGTTACGGGTAGTGCGCAGGGTCATCGGCGCAACTATTGACACGGTGTTTCACGAAGGTCGGCCGCGGGTAATCACGCCTAACCTAGTGTTTGTTCTACGAAAGCCTTGACAGTGATCCACGTCACACACTTTCAGAGGCGCTCAGAGCACGGTGAATTCAGCCTTGAACGGCTGTATGAGGGGATTCGAAGACATCTGCCCTCAGATATCGCGGTTCGGATCAGCAGCAACCGCTTCCTCTCGCGTGGATTGTCTAGCCGACTGATCGATGCCGTTCGAGCCAAGTCGCGTCAATCTGACGTCAATCATGTCACCGGAGATGCGCACTACCTGACCTATTTCCTGGATCCGAAGCGCACGATCTTGACGGTTCACGATTTTGTGAGCCTGGAGCGTCTACGTGGCGTCAGAAGATGGCTGCTGTGGTTTTTCTGGTACTGGCTGCCGGAGAAGAGATGCACAGCAATTATCGTGATTTCCGAATCGACATGCCGGCAGGCGTTGAAGCACCTGAAGTGCGATCCGGAGAAGATCGTAGTCATTCACAACAATGTCCTGCCAGAGTTCAGGCCGTCTCCACGGCGATTCAACTCGGAGCGACCGCGACTTCTGCAGGTCGGGACGAAGGCCAACAAGAATCTGGAGCGAGTGACCGCTGCGCTGGACGGCCTGTCGTGCGAACTGTCGATCATCGGGCCGCTCAGCGACCGGCAGAAGGCCGAACTTCGGCGCCACGGCATCCGATTCGAAAACCACGTGAGCGTATCGGACGAGGAGGTGGTAAGGCAGTATGAACGCTGCGACATGCTCGTCTTCGCCTCAACCTATGAGGGCTTTGGCTTGCCTATTGTCGAGGCGAATGCGGTTGGCCGGCCCGTCGTTACGAGCAATGTTTCGTCTATGCCTGAGGTGGCGGGCCAAAGCGCCTGCTTGGTGGACCCGTTTGACGTGGGCAGCATCCGGGACGGGATTCTGCGCGTGATCACAGACGAGCAGTACCGGGAGATGCTCGTACGACAGGGATTTGAGAACGCAAGACGGTTTTCCGTCGAGGCGACAGCCGAGAGATACGCTGCTGTGTATCGGGGCGTCTTTGCGCGATGCGGGTCCCGAGTCCGAGGTAGAAAGCAACGAAAGAATGAAGCCGGCCGGCTGGCGGGAGACACCCACGTCGAGACTTCGGGTTAGTCCCGACCGATGCCCACGGGATCTGCCAGGTCGGTCGGGGCAAGCCCCGCCCCTACAATGCGTGTAGTTGGGCGGGGTGTAGGGGCGTCGCTCGCGGCGCCCGTGCTCAGAGGGGAGCGGCGCCATTGTCTGCCTACCATCGATCTATAGTGGACCAAAAGATACTCATCAACGCGCTCGGCGCAGCCATCGGCGGCGGCGCTCATCACTTGACTTCATTGCTGCCGATGCTCGGTCGGACTCGACCGAATTGGGAGTTTGTTGTGCTCACCCGCGAGAGGCTGCAGATCGCTGAGGTCGATGAAAACGTAGTGATGCGACCGGTTCCCGACCGAGTCGCCCGCGGAACGATGCTGCGCACGGCGTTCGATCTCACCTATCTTCCCATATCGGCCTTGGCATCGAGGTCCACGGTCTTGGTGAGCCTCACAAATTTTGGGCCCATTTGGAGCGCCGTTCCACACATCTCGCTCCAGCAGAACTCGAAGTTCTTCTGTCCGGCATACCTTGACAGGATCTCCGGCGCGGAAAAGCGTGACACGGCTCTTCGAAAACGCCTGCTGGAGTCCAGCGCGAGACATGCATCCCTTGTCGTTGTGCCGACACAAGCTATGGCTGAGATGCTGAGGCGTTCTTGTCCTTCGATAGCGCCGGAGAGGATCAGAGTTCTACTCCACGGGTTTGAGCACCCGTCGGCGAGTTCAGGCAACGGTCACTTTCGCCTGAAAGCGGACCGGGGCGCGGTTAAGATCTTCTATCCGTCTGGAACCGGACGTCACCGGGGTCTGGACATCGTCCCGAAGCTTCTTGCGGCCTTTCGTGAGAAACACTCAGAGTTCGTATTTCTCACGACCGTGAGTGAGGCAGAGGGGCCGGATGTCTATCGGGAATTCCGCGAGGACGTTGACAGGCATCAGGTCCAGGGCAATGTCGAATACTTGGGCCGCATATCTCACGAGAAAATCAACGCGGTCTACGGGCAATCTGACATCGTTCTCTACCCCTCACTGTGTGAGAGCTTCGGCTTTCCGATGGTGGAAGCGATGTCTCACGGTCTGCCCATAGTTGCGGCGGACACTGCGGTCAATCGTGAGATTTGCGGAGACGCTGCGCTCTACTATCCGCCTCTCGATCCGGATGCTGGCGCCGAGGCTCTGTTTCGTGCTCTCGACAGCGGGATTGCTGACAAGCTCAGCCAGGGGGCTCGGAGACGACTTGGCTCGTTTGATTGGAGTTGGCGACGTTACGCAGAAGAGTTCTGCAGCACGATTGAGGAAGTCACATGAGCGCGGGGCAGGTTCGGCGATGAGACAAGTAGAGCAAGAACTGACAACGGGCGTCACGAGGAAGAGCGAGACCCCAGCGCCAAGCCCTACGAACAGCTCGATCAGAGTGGCGTCGTCATTCAGTCTGATCTCCGCCGGCACGGAACGTATGCTCATCGACTTCGGCAAGGCCAGCTGGCTTGGCAAGGCTCGCCAGCAGCCGGACAAGGTTCGGCAGGTGCTCGAGAAGATGAAGACGGACGGCGTTGCGGCGACGTTCGAAGCCGTGCGGGCTAAGCTTGATCAGCCGATTCCGCTGGGGTACTGCAATGTCGGGGTCGATGTGGAGACCGGGCGGCGCGTCGCGTCGAACGGTCCGCACGCGGAGGTTGTTCGCGTGGCGAAGAACCTCTGCGCTCCTGTCCCGGACAACGTTCCCGATGACATCGCTTCGTTCACCGTCGTCGGGGCGATCGCGTTGCAGGGGGTGCGGCTGGGGCAGCCGACGGTTGGTGAGTGCTTTGTCGTCACCGGGCTTGGGTTGATCGGGTTGCTTGCGGTTCAGATCCTTCGGGCGAACGGATGCCGGGTGCTGGGCATCGATTTCGATCCGCACAAGCTGGCGCTGGCGGAGGCCTGGGGCGCGGAGACCGTGGACCTCTCCAAGGGGGAGGATCCGCTGGCGGCCGCTGAGACGTTCAGCCGCGGGCGCGGGGTGGATGGCGTTCTCATCTGCGCGGCCACGAAGAGCAATGAGCCCGTCCACCAGGCGGCGCGAATGTGCCGGCAGCGGGGGCGGATCGTCCTCACCGGGGTCACCGGGCTGCAACTCTCCCGCGACGATTTCTACAAGAAGGAGTTGAGCTTCCAGGTTTCGAGTTCTTACGGTCCGGGGCGCTACGATCCGTCGTACGAGGAGGGCGGGAACGACTATCCCCACGGGCATGTTCGCTGGACCGCTCAACGGAACTTCGAGGCGGTGCTCGATCTCATGTCGCAGGGCAAGCTCGATGTGGCGCCGCTGATTACACACCGCCTCGCGTTTGAGGACGCGGAAGAGGCGTATGAGGTGCTGGAGGGGCACGAGCCTTACCTGGGGATTCTGCTCGAGTATCCGGAGAAGGATCGAGGCGCGCTGCTGGACCGGACGGTCACGCTCAGGACCGCGGAGACGCGGAGTTCGGAGCCGAGAGCCGGGGTTGTTGGAGCGGGGGGGTACGCGACGAAGGTGCTGCTGCCCGCGTTCCGGGAGGCGGGCGTGGACCTGGTTTCCGTTGCGTCGAGCGGGGGGCTGAGCGCGGCGCACGCGGGGCGGAAGTTCGGGTTCGCCGAGGCGACCACCGATGTGGACGCCATGCTGGCGCGGGACGATATCGACACGGCCGTGATTGCGACGCGGCACGACAGCCATGCGCGGCTGGTGTGCCAGGCGCTGCGGGAAGGGAAGCACGTTTTTGTCGAGAAGCCGCTGGCGATGCGGCCGGAGGAGTTGGAGGAGATCCGGCGGGCCTACGACGGCGCGACGGGCTTGCTGATGGTTGGTTTCAACCGGCGCTTCTCCCCGCAGATCGCCAAGATGGAGGAACTGCTGCGGAGGAGCAAGCAGCCGAAGTCGATCATCATCACGGTGAACGCCGGGGCGATTCCCGGGGACCATTGGACGCAGGACCGTCAGGTGGGCGGCGGGCGGATCATCGGCGAGGGATGCCATTTCGTTGACCTGGCGCGATTCCTTGCGGGGGCGCCGGTGCGGTCGGTGCAGACGGCGAAGGCGGCCGATGACACGGTGACGATCACGCTTGCCTACGAGGATGGCTCGACTGCCGCGGTGCATTATTTCGCGAATGGGAGCAAGTCGTTTCCGAAGGAGCGGGTCGAGGTCTTCTGCGGCGGGCGGATTCTGCAACTGGACAACTTCCGCAAGCTGAAGGCCTATGGGTGGCCCGGTTTCCGCGGGATGAAGCTCTGGCGCCAGGACAAGGGGAATGGCGCCTGTGTCAAGGCGTTTGTGGAAGCGATCCGGGGCGGGGCGCCTTCACCGATTCCATTTGATGAACTGATGGAAGTCGCGGAGACCACGTTCGCAGCCGCGAAGTGATGCCGAGCAGCGTGGATCGATGGTTCCAAACCGTGAGGCGCCTTCGGCCGGTGCAGGTGGCGAACCGCTTCACCCGCCGATTGCCGAAGCGGGCGTCCGTCTCGCTGCCGGCGGTGCGGGAGCGGGCGGGGATCTGGACGGAGGGGACGGGTTTCCAGCCGGAGGAGATGACGCGGGAGTCGAGGCTGAGAGACTACCTGGCGCATTATCACTACTGCCCCGGCGCCGCCGCGATTTCGCAATGGATCGGCGCCAATCCTCCCGCTGCCGGAACAGGGTGGGAGCCGTATCCGGTTTCGCTCCGGACGGTGAACTGGGTGAAGTGGCTATTGGAAGGGGAGGGCGAGCCGGACGGGATGCTGCCATCACTGGCTGGCCAGATTGCCCATCTGAGTGGAAACGTCGAATATCATCTGCTGGCGAATCACTTGTTCGCCAATGCCAAGGCGCTCGTCTTTGGGGGAGCGTTCTTTCAGCGGAACGGATGGCTGGACCAGGGGCTCAAGATCTTGCGGAAGGAAGTCGCGGAGCAGATTTGCGCGGATGGGGGGCACTTCGAGCGGAGCCCGATGTATCACTGTCTGATTCTGGAAGACCTGCTCGATTTGGTGAACCTCGGCAACGCTTATCCGGGGTTGCTGCCGGATTGGCGCGGGCCGGCGGCCCGGATGTTGGGTTGGCTCCGGGAGATGACGCATCCCGACGGGCGCATAGCGTTCTTCAACGACGCCACGTTTGGCGCCGCGCCGGAACCGGAGATGCTGTTCGACTATGCGAGCCGGCTGGGCGTCGCGCCGGTTGAGACAGGGCTCTCGGACAGCGGGTACGTGCGGCTGGAGAATGAAGAGAGCGTGGTTCTCTCTGATGCCGGACCGGTCGGGCCGGACTATCAGCCGGGGCACGCGCATTGCGATACGCTGTCGTTCGAGCTTTCGCATCGCGGGAAGCGGGTTCTGGTCAATTCCGGGATCTCGACGTACGAGCGCGACGCCGAACGGCACGAGCAGCGCTCGACCGCCGCTCACAATACTGTCGTGGTGGACGGCGAGGAGCAGTCCGAAATATGGGCGGCGTTCCGGGTTGCCCGCCGGGCGTATCCCTTGGACGTCAAGACCGATGGACGGACATGGGTCGAGGCCGCGCACAACGGGTACCGGCGGCTGCCGTCCCCGGTGACTCATCGCCGCCGCCTGGAGCTCAAGAAGGACCGGCTGCTCGTGAGCGACACCCTGGAAGGCCGGGGCGTACACTCAGCCGCCGTTCACTTTCACCAGCATCCGGAGGCTTCGGCGGCGATCGAGCTTGATGCGCAGCTCGAGCGCGGCGAGCGGGCGACGGGCTGGCAGCCTGGCTTTGACCGCTCCGTTCCCAATCGCACGGTGACCGGTCACTGGTCGGGCGAATGCCCGGCGACATTCCTGACGAAGATAATTCTGCCGTAGTGCTGCTCTCTGACCACTGCGCTCCTTGGTGAGATTTCCATGAAACACCTTCTCGTCGCGGGCGCCCGCCCAAACTTCATGAAGATTGCGCCCATCATGCGGGCCTTCTCGGAGCTTG
>Ga0180436_10003223_pt1 | contig 15074 bp, 13 predicted proteins | sample SS_ome_2_FD_132434 | JGI IMG/M metagenome (GOLD analysis project Ga0180436, IMG submission 132434) | Hypersaline lake sediment archaeal communities from the Salton Sea, California, USA - SS_3_S_2 metaG | ecosystem: Environmental > Aquatic > Non-marine Saline and Alkaline > Hypersaline >...
ATGTTGCTCTTGCCGCAGCCGTTGGGGCCGAGGATCGACGTGATGCCCTCGTCGAACTCGAGCGACGTCTTGTCGACGAAGGATTTGAAGCCCTGCAGATCCACACGCTTGAGTTTCAAGTGTTCACCTCTCGCGCCGTGGCGGCGCCGTTGCGTCGCGCCTCAGCGCAGGTTGCTCGTCCTCTTGGGCAAGGCCCAGTCGTGATCCAGTTTCTCGAACAGGTCGTCCATGGCGGCGCGCGCCTCGCTCACCGTGGCGAAGCTGCCCGCGTAGATGCGGTACCAGACCTTGCCGTTGTCGTCGCGCCAGCGCCGGACCATCCCCTCGACGCCCCGGCGTGCCATCCAAGTCATCTGTTCGCGGGCCATGACGCTGTCGGCCATGGAATACACGTGCAGGCAATAGGCGTCCTCGCCGACCGGGGCGCGCCAGTCCACGGCGTCCGGCTCGGCGTCGGGGTCGACAGCGGGCGCCGGCTCCGTCGCGACCGGCGCGGCGTCGGCGGTCACCGTTCCGGCTGTCTCGTCATCGTCGACGGCCGGCACGTCCGTGTCGGCCGCGGCCGTCCGCAGGTCGTCCGCCGGGACGCGGTCGGTTGTATCGGCCGCCGCGCCCTCCACTGCGGCGCCTCCGATCACGGCGCTGTCGATCGGGGCCTGCTCCGGAGCGACGGCGATGCCGGGGTCGGGCAGATCCACGTTCGGGGCGTCGTCGCGTGAGAGCTGTCCCAGGATCCAGCTCCCGAGCACCACGACCAGCACCGTCAGGGAGATGGCCAGGCGCCTGAAGAACGGCGACGACCGGCGCGGCGTCTCGTCGGTCTCCACCGCGAAGACGTCGCCCTCCTCGAGAGCCGCGTCGCGCCGCGACACGCCGAAGGCGATGGTGGCGTCGGGGGTCGCGCCCAGGTCCGCCGCGTCGCGGATCAGGATCGCCGTCTCGTCCGCCGTGACCTGACCCCGGTCCCAGCAGATCAGGCGCAGGGCCGGCACGCCGGCCCAGTACGCGCCGCGGTCGCCGGTCGAGGCGCAGATCAGCACCGTGTCGTGGTCCTCGAGCAGTCGCTCGCAGAGAGCCGCCGCCTCGTCGGGCTCGGCCCGCACCGGATGATAGGAACCGACGCCCATCACGCGGCCGTCCTGCGGCCCCCACGGCAAGGGGACGCTGGCCGCCCGCGGCGAGATGCCGTAGCGGACCACGTCCACCCAGCCTTCGGTCTCCTCGCGGCCCGCCCAACCGCTGAGGTCCGGCTGCTGATCGTCGCCGTCGACCACCGCCACGCTGCGGTCCTGGGTGAGCAGATAGCGCGCGATGGCCAGCGCGGCCGCCGCCCGGGTCGTCGTGCGTCCGGGGGCGTCCAGGATGAAGCAGATCCGCGCGGCGTCGTCGCCCCGCAGCTTCTCGTCGGCGAAATCCCGCAGGCCCATGGCCGGCAGGGAGGTCCAGGCCGCCGGTCCGCCTGTCAGGTCCAGCCGTGTCGGGTCGAATCCGGCCTCGTGCAGGACGAGGCCGCCGGGTCCGCGCGCATCCATAATCATGTCGCCTCCCCCGCCATCGCCAGCTCGCGCCAGGCGGTCTCCAGGGCCTCGGCCAGCGGCTCGAGGCCGTCATCGGGCACCGAGCGCAGATCCACGGCCAGACCGGCCTGGCCGATGCGCGCCAGCACGGCGGGATCGCCGCGCCGCAGCAGCAGGTGGCAGCGCTCCAGTTCCGCGTGGGGCCCCTGCCACAGCAGCAGGCGCGTGGGCAGTTCGGCCTCGGCCGAACAACCGCCGCCCACCTGGGCGACCCCCGGGATGATCTCCGCCGTCCAGCCGGCGGGCGTCCGCTCGGCGAGACGGTCGCGCAGGGTCTCGGCCAGGACCTGCAGGGCACCGGCGTCGCGGGCGGCCAGGTGCAGGGTCGGCACCGCCGCGAGGTGATCGCCGGCCAGGTAGTGGGTCAGCACGCCGTCGACGGCCGCCAGCGTGGTCTTGTCCACGCGCAGGACGCGGCGCATGGGGTGGGCGCGCATGGCGTCGACCAGTTCGCGCCGTCCCAGGGCCATGCCGGCCTGCCCGCCGCCGAAGAGCTTGTCGCCGCTGCAGGTGACCAGGTCCGCGCCGACCGCCACGTCGGCCGCCAGGGTGTGGTGGTCGTCCAGGCCGTAGGGCCGCAGATCCTCGAGCTGTCCGCTGCCCGCGTCGTAGATCAGGACGTGGCCGGTCCCGGTGCACAGCTCCGCCAGTTCGCCCAGGCTCGCCTCCTCGGCGAAGCCCTTCAGGGCGAAGTTGCTGCGGTGGACCTTGAGCACCACAGCGCCGGGCACCAGGGCGGTGCGGTAGTCGTCCACCGAGGTGCGGTTGGTGGTGCCCACCTCGACCAGTTCGCAGCCGGTCTCGGCCAGGATGTCGTTCATGCGGAAGCTGCCGCCGATGGCCACGACCTCGCCGCGCGAAAGGATCACCCGTCCGCGGCCGGCGATCGCGCGCACGGCCAGCCAGAAGGCCGAGGCGTTGTTGTTGACGATCAGCGCGTCCTCGGCGCCGGTCAGCAGGGCCAGCTTCTCCTCCACCTTGCGCCCGCGGTGGCCCCGTCGGTTGGTCTCGAGATCCATCTCCAGGTCCACGTTGTGCAGCGCCGCCTCGGACAGCCAGTCCACGGCCTGCCGCGGATAGAGGGAGCGCCCGAGATTGGTGTGGACGAGCACGCCGGTGGCGTTGATCACCCGCTTGAGCGTGGGCCGCAGCAACGCGGCGTGACGATCGAGCGACTTGGCCACGAGCGCCCGCGTCAGCGCCTCGCGCGAAACGTCCCCATCGTCCGCGACCTTACGCAGGCGACGCCGTTCCGAATCCACCAGCCGCTGTACCATGCGCGTGACCCACGGACGGGCCGCGTCGGTCAACAGGGGGGCGATCTGGGGATGTTCCAGCAGTTGCCCCACGGGGGGGATGTGCCGCATGACGGAGTCGCTCATGGAGCCTTGGATCCTTCCGGGCCTATATACGGACAGACGGAGAACGGGCCGCGGCAGAGCCCCGACCGGTAGCCGACTAAGGTATCAGACGGGCGCCCCGGTGTCCAGCCGCCGGAGCCCAGGCTGGACAAGGCCTTTAACCCCCTGTAGGTTCAGCGGCATAGACAGGGAGGAAACCATGGATCGGAAGCCCCTGCCCATCGCCATCGCCACCCTGCTGGCGGTCCTCGTCGGCTGCGCCGGCCGCGACGTCCCCGTCCCCGACAACATCGGCTACCACCAGCTCCGCGAGTCCTTCGGCGACCGCGACCTGACCCCGCTGGAAGGCCGCCGCATCCTGCTCGACCCGGGCCACGGCGGCGTCTTCCCGGGCGTGGTCGGCCTCAACGGCGTCAGCGAGGCCGAAGTCAACCTGGGCGTGGCCCTCTGGCTGCGCGGCCTCCTCGAGGCCGCCGGCGCCGAGGTCCACATGACCCGCACCGCCGACACGGACTTCCTCTCCCCGGCCGACTCCACCCTCGCCGCCGACCTCGCCGCCCGCTCGGCCATCTGCGATTCGCTGGCCCCGGACGTCTTCCTCTCCCTCCACCACAACAGCAACGCCGCCCTCGACCGCGACCTGAACGAGACCCAGACCTACTACCCCGTCGGCCGCGATGGCGCCGATCTGGACCTCGCCCGCGCCGTCCACAAGCACCTCGTCCGCAACCTGGAGATCAGCCCGGCCAAGATCATGGCGGGGAACTTCAGCGTGCTTCGCAACGCCACGGTGCCGGCCGTCCTGGGCGAGCCCTCGATGCTGTCGAATCCGGAGGTGGAGAAGAAGCTCTCGGCGGCGGGAAAGCAACGGCTGGAGGCGGAGGCTTATTTCCTGGGGTTGCTGGAGTACTTCGAGGGGGGGAATCCGTACTGGGAGTTGGTTTCCGATACCACGGCGTGGAAGGGTGAACCGATCACCTGGAAGTTCGTACCTGATTCCCGCATGCCGGAGTCAGCACACGCACTCGATCCAACATCGGTTCATCTCACACTGAATGGTGAACGCGTACCCGCGAATCTTGATCTCTCAACCCAAACCGTGACATGGGACAGGAATGAGCGGATCAATCAAGCACTTGGGTTCCGGTTGCTCGGACGTAATCTGGATGGACGATCTACGCCGGTCGCGGAACTAGATCTGACGGGTGCTCTAGCCGACATCGATCTATTCTCAGTCTACGACTCGGCGCCTGGTCAGGTGGGGCCCTGCCTTCTGGTCTGGAGAGGACAGAACTCACGAGAGCATGGTCAGACTGAACTCTTTTTCGACATCGATAATGGAATACCATTCCTCACGATGGCACTCGCGGGGCCCCACTATCGCGCGGCCAAGTTCACTGCTTCGAACGATTGGGATGGACAGTCGATCGACCTTCTGACCGCCAAAGGAGATACACTCCGTTCGATTCGCACCAGTATCATGAATCTAGCACGCGGATCGGAAGTTTTCTGGCATGTTCTCACAACGCCCGATGGCCATCAGAACTTCCCGGATGATCATTGGCAAATCCGACAGCATCTGGGAAGCGAGGATTGGCACATCCTGTACAAGGGCTGGCTAGATAGAGGTACGATACCTGCCATCTGTTCTGTCCGCGACCACCCTGCCTGGCTCGAGATCCGAGGCGCCCGCCCCATCCTCGTGGACGCCACCCATCGCACACCCTGGCAGGAGCCCTGTGACCTCCCCCGCGACACGCTCGTCTGGCAGCCGCTGGTGCCGGAGTTGGTCGGCAAGACCATCGTCATCGATCCCCACGGCGGCGCCGCCGACTCGGACGGTACGGCGCCCATGGGGACGCCCGGGCGAGAGTTGAACCTGCGTACGGCCGAGCGACTGGCCGCGCTGCTGCGCGGTTGCGGAGCCGAGGCGGTGCTCACGCGCGACGATCCGGGATTCGTGCCGCCCGAGGCGAAGGTGCTGATGGCCAACGAGGTCGAAGCCGACCTCTTCATCACCTTGCGGCGCGCCGGACCGGGCATGGCCGGGTGGTCGGTGGCCCATCACTACGGTAGCCGCGGCGGGTGGTCTTGGGGATCACTGCTGGCGGAGACCCTCGCGCCCTTCGCGGCGCCGGACACCGTGCCGATCGCAGAGTCCTACGCCTACCTCCTTCGCCACACCGCGTGTCCGGCCGTCGAAGTGTCGCTGCCTTTGCCTGGAGATCTCGAGACCGAGGAACGCTGGCGCTCCCCCGCCTATCAGCAGGCCGTGGCCTCGGCGCTCATGTCGGCCACCGCGGCGTGGTTCGAAGGCGAGGAGCTATTGCTTTCGTTGACGGATCCCCGCACTTTCATCGAAGAGCGCGCCACGAGGCCGACCCTGATCGAAGGGTGCGACTGGATCCGCGTGGACGGCAATTGGTTGTGGTTGCCGCCGCGCGATACGTCCACGTCGGCGGCCCGGCTGCCGCTGCCCGGACCGGATCACACCTTCGAGGTACGGCGCGGGGATCGCTGGGAGCTGTTGCTCTCGGCCGTGCGCGAGAGCGAGCGGGTGAGCGTGTGGCCCTTCTGGACCAGCGAGCGCGCGCCGACGAACCCCTTCGCGGAGACGAACGCCACGCATGAAGCCGACGCTCCCTAGACGCCCCGCCTACCGGCGCAAGCAGCAGCGGATCATGTGGGCGTCGATCGGCGGGGCTGTGCTGGTCCTGCTGCTGGTGATCATCCTGGGGCCCGACCGGGACGAGGTGAAGCGGCGCTGGGAGTTCTCGGGCGAGGAGGGCCCGCTGAAGGTCATGCCGGAGCTCTCCATCGACGACGGCGCCGACGAACGGCACCAGGAACGGATGCGCCGCGCCCGGGAACTCTCGCCGCCCGCGCCGAATTTCGAGGTGCACGACCCCGAGGGCGAGGACCCCACCCGGGACATCGTCTCCCCCGAACCCGACGACAGCGATCGGATCGACGCCGAGTCCGAGCCGGAATGGGACGCCTACGACACCGTCGAGCTCGAACTGCCGTCGCAGACCAATCCCTGCTTCATCCTGCGGCGCCAGGTCTATCCGCGCTATCCCGCCGACGCCTCGGGCGTCGACCGGAGCCGTTCCCAGATCACGGTGAAGGTCGCCTTCTTCGTGGATCCCGAAGGACAGGTCGGCGGCGCCTACATCATGAGCTCCGACGGGAGCGCCCCCTTCGACGACGTGGTCCTCAAGGCCGTCCGGCAGTGGCGTTACGAGCCGGACTTCACCGCCTGCGCCTCCCCCGACGGCTTCTGGAACGTGCTGACGGTCTTCTTCCGCGCACCCGTCGGCCCATGAGACGACGCGCCGGCCGCTTTCTGCGACCGGCGCGTCGTCATTCGTGACAGGGCTTCCGCTACTCCCGGCCGTCTCCCGGGATATCCTCCGGCAACAGCGCCTCGACCTCACGGACCGCGAGCGAATCCGCCTCGGCCAGGGCATCGGCGTAGAGGTCCATGGGGAAGGGCACCACGGCGCCGTTGCGGTACATGCGCAGGGCGGAGAACATGTAGCCGGTGGCGGCCTCGGTCGCGCTGCGGTTCTCCAGGCGCTCGTGCAGGGCCACGGACAGGTCCTCGCGGCGGCTCATGCCCTGCTCGCCGAGGGTGTCCAGGACCAGCAGCGTGGCCAGGTAGGCCTGGCGCGCCACGTTCGTCGCCTCCGGTGGCAGGTGCTCCGTGTTCCAGGCCGCGTCGAAGCCGGTCGGCCACTCGGGCGGGTACAGGGCGCTGCGGCTGGGGAAGACGGCCCGCTCGAGGACGGTGCCGAACTCGGCGGCCAGCTCGTCGGAATCCCAGTCGCTCATCCCCACCACGAGGGCGCCGGTGCGGTAGAAGTCGAGCTGGGGCCCGAGCATACGGATCTGTCCCTCATCTGCAGGAACGAATATGACTTCCGGCAATTCCCTGCCAATCTCCCTGAGGGGGTTGCGGAAATCGGTGAGCCCCACGTTGAAGGGCTCAGCGGCCACGAGTTTGCCGCCCTGGTCCAGGACTTCCGTGGCGAAGACCTCGTAGCTGCGCAAGCCCGCCGGGGTGTCGGGATAGAGCACGGCGACCCGCTCCTTGAGCAGGACCTGCACCACGAGCCGGGCCAGCAGACGGGCCTCGAAGAGGCCTGTCACGTTGGGCTGGAAGATCAGGTCGCCCAGCTCCCATATGCGGTCGTTGGTGGCCGTGGGCGAGACCAGCGGAATGCCCAGCTGCTGGGCGGTCAGGGCGGCCGAGACGGTCGGCGCGCTGAGCATGGCCCCGATGACGGCCATGGGCTTCTCCTGCTGGGCCGTGCGGCGCACCGCGAAGGCCGTCGCCACGGGATCGCCCTCGGAGTCGTGCACCGAAAGGGTGTACTGGCGCCAGCCCTCGCGGTTGGCCCGCTCGCGCGCCAGGCGCACGCCGTCGTAGAAAGCGTTGCCGAGCACGGTGTAGCGGCCGGTCAGGGGGCAGACCACGCTCAGGTGCATGGGATCCACGTCGCCTTCGACCGGGCGTTGTTCGGTGATGAAGGGCAATGCGGAGTCGGGATCGCGCAGGAGCTGTTCGGCCAGGGACACCCAGGGATCGCCCGGGGTCTCGGCGCGCATGGCATCGACCAGTTCGCCGGCCTCGCGTCCGCGCGCCTCCGCGAGCAGGCGCTGGAGCCAAAGATAGCCCAGCATGGGCCGCAGGCTCGAATCCTCGTGGGCGACGTGCAGGGATTCCAGGTCGTCGGCGTCGAGGCGCAGGGCCGTCTCGGCGAGACGCTCGACGATCGCCCCCCGGTCGGCGGACAGCCGGGCCAGATCGTGCCGCATGATCAGGGCGTCGGCGGCGCGCAGGTCCTGGCCCTGCGACTCCAGGATATCGACGCGCACGCCGAGCAGGTCGTAGCTCCCGGGCGCGTCGGGATAGGTGGCCAGGTATTCGCCGCTCAGGCGCAGGGCCTCCTCGCTCTCTCCGAGGCGGTGGGCGGAGATCGACGCCATCTCGACCACGTGGTCCATGTTCGGGAAGCCGGCGTAGCGGTCCATCAGTTCGTAGCCCAGGTGCAGCGTGGCGCGGTCGCGCGCGGCGGCGTGCTCCTCCTGCATCCTCGCGTAGAGCCGCGTGGCGAGCTCCAGCTCGTCGTCCGAGAGGACGGTCTCGGGCATGTCGACCGGTTGGGGGGCCCGTCCGCAGGAGACGAGCGTCGTGGCCAGGCCCAACAACACGAGTGCCAGGAGCGTGGCCCGGCGCGACGACATGGTCATTCGGTATCCTCCCCGTCCGTCATTGCGTTGCCGACGATGAAGCGCGTGGCGGCCAGCACCAGACCGTCGGCGTCGAGCACCTTGACTTCCCAGCGGCCCGTCCAGGCCGACAGCAGGCGCTTGCTGGACCACGTGCGCCAGTCGGGCGACCGCACGGGCAGCACGACGCGGGCGCGCGTCCCGCCCTCGTGATACCAGACGTGGACGACGTCCGTCGGCCCGGCCGCGCCCCGCACGCGCGTCCAGCACCACAGCTTCTCGGTTCCCGCGGGAAAGACGTCGCCCACATCCCGCGGGACCCTGTCCTCCCGATCGAGCGCCGTGCCCACGAGGATCTCGACGACCTCCAGGTCTCCGGTCTCCCCGTCCGCCCCGGCCACCGCCGCGACGGCGCAAAGCAGCGCGGATGCGACGGCCAAGCAGCGCAAGTTCCGCATGGCTCACCTCCCGCGCGCGGTGTCGTTCCGCAGGAGTGGCCGGTCGGCGCGCGCACGTGTGTATATCACAGTCGAGGGAGCGCTGCAACGCCCCCTCGACTGGTATCGGCGGTCCTGTCCGGAGCCTTAGTCGTCCATCGCGCGCAGTTCCTCGATGGTCTGCGGCGTGTTGAAATTGGCCGTCGTCATGTTCTCCAGCATGTACTCGGCCTGTTCCCGCAGCTCCGAGTCGGGATACGAATTGACGAGCCGGTTCAGAGAGGCCCGGGCCTGGAAGCGGTCCATGAACTTGTCGAGAAAGACGTTCGCCTTCATGAACAGCGCCATCGGCACGTACTCGGAATCGGGATAGTCCAGCAGAAGGAGGTCGTAGAGCTCCAGCTGCCGATCGGGCGTGTTGGCGACCATGCCCAGACGGAGCAGTTCCTCGGCCGTGCGGCCGAAGCCGGGGCGGAAGTCTCCGAAGTACTCGAGATCGATCTCCTTGCGCCGCTTCTCGACGTAAGCGTCGGTCGCCCGCTTCTGCACCTGCGGCATCAGGTCGTGGACGAGATGGGGCCGGACCTCGTTCAGCGTCATCAGGCGGGCGGGCTCGCGGTTGAGGATCTCCACGATGTGCCAGTCCCCTCCGATGTACTCGGGCTCGTGCAGGCCGCGGTCCCAGTCGAAGACGCGTTCCGAGAACTCCTGGCCGTAGGCCAGCGCGGGGACGTAGCCGCCGCGTGCGAACCAGCCGAGCTCGCCCAGGTTGTTGCGCGAGGCCTCGTTCTCGGTGAACTCGCCGCAGACGTTCGCGAAGAGGTTCTCGTAGCCCTTGCCCTGCAGCTTCTCCCAGGCCTGGTCGATCTTCTCCCGCGTGGCGCACTGGATGTGGCGCGCCTTGATCTCGCCCTGGGTCTGATAGCTCTGCTTGTTCTGCTCGTAGAGATACTCGAGGTCGTCCTGGGCCGGCTCCAGGTCGGGCCACAGGACGAACAGGTTGTAGGCGTCCTTCATGGTGTCGCGCTGCAGGGTGATCAGCCGCCGCGACACGTCCGAGTTGCTCCTCAGGCCTTCGCTCTGGGCATCCTGGGCCAGGATGGCCTCGCCGATCATGTACTCGAGCAGGCTGCGCTCCCAGTTGTCGCCGGTGAAACGGCCGCGGAGGTTCTGGGGCATGTCCTGCAGCCGCATCTCCAGGTCGCTGCGCGTGATCTCGAGGCCGTTCACCCGGCAGATGACCGGCGACGTGTCGAGATTTCCGTCGCCGAACAGCTCCCCTTCGTACTCCAGCCCCCCGCCTCCGTCCTTCTGACAGGAGGAAAGACCGACGATCACGGCCATAACTGCGATCAGCAACGACAGACGCTTCACGTAACCAGACTCAAGCATGTTCGACACGCTCCTTTCCGTCCTACAACAGATCCTGCTCATTGTTCGCATCCAGGTGGTCTGTGATCTCCTTGATCCTCTGGACGTCGTCCGCCCTGCAGATCATGAGGGCGTCGTCCGTATCGACGACGACGAGATCCACGACGCCCAGCAGGGCCACGGCCTTGTCCGGCGCATGGATCGTGTTCCCCCGACCGTCGCCCGCCAGCAGGCGCGCGCGCCCCCGGTTCCCGGCCCCGAGATCCGGCGCATAAGCGCGCCACGCGTCCCAGCTTCCCAGGTCGGACCACTCGAAGCGGGCGGCCATCACCCTGAAGCCGGACAGCTTCTCCATGACGGCCACGTCGATCGAGACCGCGGGGCAGTCCGCGTAGGCCGCCGCCAGCGCGGTCTCGAACCCATCACCGCCGTAGGCCCGCAGGGGCGCATCCAGCAGGCGGGAGATCTCCGGCGCGTGCCGGCCCATTTCCGTGGCGAGATCGGAACTCCGCCAGACGAAGATACCGCTGTTCCAGAGAAACCGCCCCGAGGACACGTAGTTCCGGGCCGTGTCGACGTCGGGCTTCTCCACGAAGCGCAGGCCCTCGGCGGCCGCGTCGCCGCCGGGGATGTCGGCGACCTCGAGGTAGCCGAAGCCCGTGGCGGGGCCGCGCGGCGGAACGCCGAAGGTGACCACACCGCCGTCGGCCTCGACCAGCCGGAAGGCCTCGGCCAGCTGTTCGCGGAAGATGTCGGGATCGGGGATCAGATGGTCCGCCGGCAGCAGGGCCACGGGGCCCTCGCCGGCCAGGCGGGCGGCCAAACCGACGCCCAGGGCGGCGCAGGCTGCCGTGTTGCGACCGACGGGTTCGGCCACGATCCGTTCGCGGGGCAGTTCGGGCAAGGCGGCGGCCGTGGCCTCGGCCTGGGCCGCATTGGTCACCACGAGCACGCGTTCGTCCCCCACCAGGGGACGAACGCGCTCGTAGGTTTCGCGCAGGAGTGAACTGCCGCGGCCGAGAGGAAGGAGCTGCTTCGGCTGCCGTGTGCGGCTGAGGGGCCAGAAGCGGGTGCCGCGCCCCCCCGCCATGATGACGCAGAATCCTCGCCCGTCGGTCTCGGCGTTGCTGCCAGACATGCGCGCCTCCCGGGTGAGGGTCACCGACGCTCAGGACTCGGCCTTGACCACCCAGACCTTGATCGGGACCTCGACCTCTTCGTGAAGCCGCACGGGAACGGTGTAGATCCCGCATTGCTTGATGGGCTCTTCCAGCACGATCTGCTTGTGCTCGACCTGATGGCCGAGATCGGCCAGCGACTGCGAGATCTCCCGCTCCGTCACGGAACCGTAGAGCTTCTCGTCCTCGGAGGCCTGCACGGAGATGGTGCAGGACACGTCCTTGAAACCCGTGGCCAATTCCTCGGCCGCGCGCTTGAGCTTGGCGCTGCGATGGCCGGCCAGACGCTCCTCTTCGACCAGCATGCGCCGATGGCTCTCGTCGGCGACCACGGCCAGGCCCTTGGGTATCAGGTAGTTCCTGGCGTATCCGCGGGCCACGTGAACGGTATCCCCGGCCTCGCCCAGTTGATCCACCGTCTTGGTGAGGATCACATCCATGGTTCAACTCTCTCTCTCCGCCCATGCACGCCGGGCGCGCGGACGCGCCGGCATGCGATGCGGGCCGGGGCCTAGCGGAAGTATTCCTTGACGAACGGGACCAGCGCCAGATGACGCGACCGCTTGACCGCGGTGGCCAGCATGCGCTGGTGCTTCGGGCAGGTTCCCGTATTGCGGCGCGGCGCGATCTTGCCGCGCTCGGTCGTCATCTTGCGCATCAGATCGACGTCCTTGTAGTCGGCGGCGACCAGGCCCTCGACGCAGAAGAAGCACTTCTTCTTCTTTGCCGGGCGCCTCTTCTTCTTGCTTTCCCTGGGGCTCTTCTTTCCCATCACTCGCTCACTTTCGCATTCCGGTTCGGTTGGCCGGCGTTACTCGTCGCCGGCGGGAGTCGCGGCGGCTTCGGGAGCCGCGGGGGCCTCGACAGCGGTCCTGGCGCGACGCCTGGCGCGGTTGGCCTCGTTGCGCTCCTTCCACTCCTCGTCGACGACCACGAGATGCCTCAGGATCTTGTGATCCAGACGGAACTCGTTGTCCATCTCGTCGACGACGGTCCCTTCGCACCGGAAGCGAATGTGCATGTAATTGCCGCGCGTCTCGTGCTGGATCTCGTAGGCCAGCCTGCGGACGCCCCAATGGTTGCGCTCGGTGATCTCGCCGCCATGGGCACTCACGAGATCCTCCACCTTCTTGACCCGCGCCTCCATCTCGGACTCGGGTTCATCGGCGTGGAGCACGAATACGATTTCGTACTTCTTCAATGGGTTCACCTCCCCTCGGACAGAACGACCCGAACTCTTCGCTCCTCACTGGGAGGAGGCGTTCCGGGTAGGGATGATATGGACGCGCGGCCCGTGGCCGCCCGTCGCCGTCTCCGTGCGCGGGGCCCCTCGGGCCGCCGCCTCGTAGACGGTCGATTGCCGCCACGGGGGCGGCAATCGGACGAACAAGATATGTCAGGATCCCGGAAAAATCAACCCTTCGCTGCAGGCGGACCGCGGTTGAAGCGGCTCGCCGCGTCCTCGACGCCGTGGACCAGGACCCACTCGAGGGTCGCGAAGGCGTGGTCGATCAGTTCCTCGACGACGGGCTCCTCCGGCGACGTGAACGCGTCCAGGACGTAGTCGGCCCAGATCGACGGCGGGACCGGCTCTCCGCCACCGGCCACGCCCAGGCGCAGGCGGGGAAAATCCTCGTCCCCCAGCGTCCCGATCACGGACTCCAGGCCGCGATGGCCGCCGTCGCCGCCGCGAACGCGCAGCCGCGCGGCGCCCAGCGGCAGGGCGATGTCGTCGCAGACCACCAGGGGCGGCGCCTGGACGACGGGATCGGCCGTCGCGAGATCGAGGTCCCGACGTCGGGCCCAGCGCGCCAGAGCCGGCCCGCTGCGATTCATGTACAGCTGCGGTTTGAGCAGGACGACCTCCACGCCGGCGATCCGCCCCGACGCCTCCGCACAGGCCGCGACGGGGTCGCCGAAGACCAGTCCGTGCCGTCCGGCCAGGACGTCCAGCGTCCGGAAGCCCAGATTATGGCGCGTCCGCTCGTAGCCCGCACCGGGATTGCCCAGCCCGACCAGGATTCGCAACGCCGGCCTCCCTCGCCCGGGGTCCACAGAGAAGACGAGGCGGCCCGGAGACCGCCTCGTCGCTTGGTATCTCGTCTCTTCGATCCATCCACGCGTCCCGGAAAGGACCACCCTCTCATTCCTTGTCGGGGGCGTCTCCATCCTCGGCGCCCTCGCCGGAGCCCTCGGCGTCCTCGCCCTCGGCGCCTTCCTCGGCGCCCTCGACGTCTTCGCCTTCCTCCTCCACGACTTCCTCTTCGAAGGTGTTCAGGTTCAGCTTGAGCACCACCTCTTCGACGTCGGTGAGGATCGTCCCCTTCTCGAGGCTCAGGTCCGCGACGCTGATCTTGTCGCCCACCTCGAGCTCGCTGAAGTCCACGTCGATGGTGTCGGGCACCTCGCGGGGCAGGCACTCGACATCGATGGTACGGCGCACCACGTCCAGCACGGCGTCGCCGCCCTTGATGTGACGGTTGTCGCCGTGGATGTCCAGGGCCACTTCCATCTTCAGGGGCACGCCCAGCGGGATCTCGAAGAGATCGCAGTGGTAGATCTCCTCGCTGACCGGGTGCGCCTGGATCTCGCGCAGCACGGCGACGAAGTTCTCGTCGGTCCCGTCCATGGACAGCGAGAACAGGGGGTTCGACCCGCTGAAGGCCGCCATGGCGCGCTTGAGCGCGACCGTGTCGAGTTCCACGTTGGCGCTCTGCTCGCGCTTGTCCCCGTACACGACGGCGGGTGTCCGTCCGCCGGCGCGCGTCCTGCGGTTCGCGTTCTTACCGGCTGTGGACCGCGGGTAGACGGTCATCTTGATCAGGCCCATGGCAACTGCCTCCGACAGGGTACTCGTCCACGCTCGCCGACGCCTGTTGCGTGCCGTCCCGGAAGAACCGGGTCCGCCGGCCAGCGGATGATTCGCTTCGCGACGCTCCGGTACGGACAGACCCTCACCTATCCGGGTCTTTCCGAACCGAAGAGACCGCTCAATAAAGCAGTTTAACGGCGGATTGTCAAGAAGCTCCCTGATCGGCCCGACTCGGCAGGAAGAGCTTGCTCACGGTCTCCTCGCGATGGATGCGGCCGATCGCGTCCGCCAGCAGGCCCGACATGTCCATGACCTTGACCTTGGGACATTCCTCGAAGCGGTTGAACGGTATGGTATTGCTGACCACGACCTCGTCGATGGGCGACGACTGGAGGCGGGCCAGGGCCTGACCGGACAGCAGGGGGTGCGTGCAGCAGACGGTCACGGACACGGCGCCCACGTCGAAGCAGGCCTGGGCGGCCTGGGTGATCGTGCCCGCGGTGTCGATCATGTCGTCGAAGATCACGACCTCCTTGCCCGAGACGTCCCCGATGAAGTTCATGACCTCGGCCTCGTTCTCGCGGGGACGGCGCTTGTCGACGATGGCCAGGGGGGCGCCGAGACGCTTGGCGAAGGCGCGCACCATCTTGATGCTGCCGATGTCGGGCGCGACGACGGCCATGTTCTCACGCCGAGAATGCTCGAAGTGCTTCAGCAGCACGGGCGCCGAGTAGAGGTGGTCCAGGGGGATGTCGAAGAAGCCCTGGATCTGGGGCGCGTGCAGGTCGATGGTCAGCACGCGGTTGGCGCCCGCCTGCGTGATGAGGTTCGCCATCAGCCGCGCCCCGATGGGGACGCGCGGCTGGTCCTTGCGGTCCTGCCGGGCGTAGCCGAAGTAGGGGATCACGGCGGTCACGCGCCGGCACGAGGCGCGGCGCACGGCGTCGAGCATGAGCAGCAGTTCGAGGATGTTCTCGGCCGGAGGGAACGTGGGCTGGATCACGAAGACGTCGGTGCCCCTGATGTTCTCCAGGATCTTGATATTGATCTCGCCGTCGGAGAACCGACTCACCTCCACGTCGCACAGCGGCTGCTCGAGATGG
>Ga0180436_10003229_pt1 | contig 15070 bp, 11 predicted proteins | sample SS_ome_2_FD_132434 | JGI IMG/M metagenome (GOLD analysis project Ga0180436, IMG submission 132434) | Hypersaline lake sediment archaeal communities from the Salton Sea, California, USA - SS_3_S_2 metaG | ecosystem: Environmental > Aquatic > Non-marine Saline and Alkaline > Hypersaline >...
CCGAGGGTGCTGTTCGCCGGCCAGCCCGGCGATACGTGGCGCACGCTCGGCGTCTCGGGCGACAGTTTCGAAAGCTTCGGGCGCTTCGCCAACGGGGCGATGCGGGTCGACATCCCCGCCGGACATGCCTGGGCCAAGATCGGCATGCGCTCGGCCGCACCGCTCGTGGTGTTCGATCCCGCCGCCCCCGACCGCGCGCAGGAGTTGCGCTTCGAGTTCGAGCCGGGCGGGACCAGCGCCTACGTGCTGGCCGTGGCCCGCCGCGACGGTGCCGACGAATGGTCGGTTCACGATGCCCGGTTCTCCTGGGCGCGCTCGGCCGACGGCCGTCACGGCACCGCGACGCTGCACATCCGCACCAAGGTGGCGGCGGTGGTCGAAACCGGCCCCGAGGCGCCGGATGTGGTGCTGATGCGGATCGACAGCGGCGGCTCCGTGCGGGTGACCCTGCCTGACGGACAATCCGTCGAAGCCCGTCTCCGGGACCGGCCCGGCGCGGCGGGCTACCACATCCATGCCCTGACCAATGCCCGCGAGGCCAACGCGCCGGCGGCGATCGCGCTCCAGCGCATCGTGCTGGCGACGGGACTGCCGCCCGCGGTTGGCCTGCCGGTCTTTCCCGATCTGCCGGCCGAGAGCGTGCTGTTCGACGGCACCCTCGGGGGCGTCTGGCTGCGTCATGCCGCGCACGGCGGCAGTTTTGCTGATCATGCGCGGCTCGCCGGGGACGGTCTGCACGTGCGAATCCCGGAAGGCTCCGGTTGGTCCAAGGCGGGCCTGCTGAGCGATGGCGGGCCGGTGTGGCTGACCGGGCTGACCGACGGCGCCGAGGTTGCGCTCGAGTTCGAGATCGAACCGGCGGCGACGAGCGGCTTCGTGCTCGCCCTGACCCAATCGGGCTGGGGCGGCGTCGGCGGCAACGATCCCGGCAAACCCAGGGCGCTGTTCTTCTGGCGCCGCCCGGCGGGCGCAGAGACCGCGCTTGTCGACGTCTCCCTGAACCCCGAGGGACCTGGCGGGAACCTGTCGGCCGAAGCCCCGCAAGACGCGCCCGGCCTCGTGCGCTTCGTTCTGCGCCCCGGTGAGATCACCATCGCGGCCGAGGGCCTGGCGCCGTTCACCCGACCCTGGCCGATGGCCGCAGACGGCGCGGCGTTCAATATCTACGCCTATGCGCACCCGGCAGAGGCCGACGCCGCCGCCGGCCTGCACCTGCGCCGGATCCGGATGCTGCGCCAGCCCGGACAGCCCTCCGCGCCGCCGGAACCCGCGCCCGGCGTCGCCCCCCTGCCCACTGAGACCGTGTTCGAGGGCCGGCCATCGGAGGCCTGGGAGCCGATCGGGGTGGCCGGTGGCGATTTCGACGCATTCGCGCGCTACGAGAACGGCCGGCTGGTGATCGACGTGCCCGAGGGCAATTCATGGGGCAAGACCGGGCTGCTGTCAGTTGAGCCCCTGGTACGGTTGGACGAGCGGGTCTGGCAGACGCCGACACGCATCGAGCTCCAGCTGGATCCCGGGCAGCCGCAGACCCTCAACATGTCGCTGTCGACCCGCCGCAAAGCGGACATGTGGGCAAGCCACAAGGCGTGGCTGTCGCTGAGATACCTGGCCGACCGCAACCGCTGGGCGCTCGCGCTGCGCGACAGCCCCTATGACACCTGGTCTTATGAGATCGACGCCGACTGGATGCGGGAGAACTGGGACGGCCGGCTCTGGGTCGATCTCGGCAACGAATGGGGCGCGGTCGAAATCCCCGGCGGCCCCCGGCTGCGCACCAACCTTTCGATTGGCGACGGCCATCATCTCTACGCGGTGATCCAGGCCCACCCGCCGGGGGAGGACAAGGCGGCGTACCTCGGGCTTGAGCGGGTGAGTGTCGGGGTTATCGCACCCGATGGCATGACCGACGCCGAGCGTTGGGGCCTGCTCGCCGACGCGGAATTCGATGCCAACGCCTTTGTCGATTCACTCTGGAATGCGGGAGAGCAAAAATGAGACTTGTTCGGAACGTCTCGCGTCTTCTGACTGTCGTCCTCTTCGTGGTCGGCGCCTTCCAAGCGGCGCCGGCGCTGGCGGAAACCGACCAGGAAACCTATGATCGGCTTCTGCGCGAGATGCGCGAAACGCCGCGCGTGAAATTCCTCGACGACACGAACGAATTGAACGGCAGGGCCTACAATTTCGCCAAATCGCTGGGGGGATACTTCGGGCTGGACGTCACGCTGGACGCCGCGGATTTCGCAAGAAGTGTCACGAAAGAAGGGCTGAACAGGGAGAACGTCCTGACGCTGGTCGCCACGCTCGCCGTCAAGAAGGGCACCTCGCCCAGGTCAAGGAGTTGCTGGGCGGGCTCGACCAGCAGCAGTTGGTCCGGGTCCTCGACAGGGCTGACGAGATCGCCGGCCCGGAGGCGAGGGCCGCGCTGCTTGGCATCGTCACACAGGATGCCCCGAAAGGTGCGGGACAGGCGGCGGGCGGCACCAGCGCCGAAGGGCTGGAAACCGTCCTTGCCGGGGTGATCGGCAAGCTCTGCAAGCCGTGCGACAACGCCTACCATGGGGTGAAACTGGCAGAGGAAGCGGTGCGCGTCTATCGCAACTACGTCGACAACGAGAGGACGCAGCAGCTCTTCCGCGCGCTCGGGAAGTTCGAGAAAGGGGAAGGCCGCGCGAACACCCGCAAGTACTTCCTCGAGGAATACGCCCGGCGCACCATCCATTATAACGAAGCGCGCCGCGCCCTGGCAGAGATTCACCGTGCCGCGGGGAAAGGCGCCCCGTCGAACGCCGAGGTCGAGCAATTCATCTGGAGGCGCTACGAGCGTTGGCAAAACGACAAGGCGGCCAGCCGCGCCGACGCGGACCTCCTCGAACAGGTCCGCGACTATTACCTGCGGCTCCAGGACTACGAGAAGGAAGACATGTTCGGCCCGGGTTCCGAAGAGAAATGGTCGGAAACCTTCCAGGACGAATACGCCGCGCTCTATCGCCGCCTGGTGGCCCTGCGCGGCGACAACCCCTGGCCGGGCGGTATGGATCGAGGAAGGCAACCCGTGCGCTGGGAGGCCTACCGCCTGTTGAAACGCTGGTTCACTGAGGATCTGAGCGACAAGCAGGTCGAATACGAACTGCGCGTTCTGGCAGCAGGGTGGGGATGGATCGCGAAGGCGGATGTGCCACCGCCGCCGCCCCCACCGCCCCCGCCGGGTGCGTCCCACCGCGACGACGACCCCGATGCCCGCCGCGCACACATCATGGACCGGCTGGTGAATCTCAACCACTACAAGCTCAGCGCAACGGTCGAGGCGATGGGGCTGGATATGCCGGTCGAGATCATGGGTTGCCTGTGCGCGAGCTATGGCGTCATGGGAGCCGGCGTGTCTTATCGTCCCGAACCCTGGGGGGATTGCAACAACACCAAGCCCTGCAAGGGTGGCAATTGGGGCTGTGTTTCTCACGACCTTCCGCACGACCCGGCGGTTTGGGAGAGGTGTCTGGCAGAACATCCGGTGCGGTTTTCGGAGAAAAACGGGGCAGATGCCGAGGAGATCCGCTTTGACGAGTTGATCGAGCGCACCCTGCGTGAGCGGCGCAAATGAGCCGAACGGAACCGGCCGACACCGCCCTCTCCTGGGTCGCCGAGGTGCCGCTCGTCACCAACCCGGTGGTGCTGCGGGCCTTCGCGATCGGGTTCGGCCTTTCCTTTCTCCTGGTCGCCGGGATCTTCGCCGCGATCCTCGGGGCGGACGACCGCCTTGCGGACATGCCGCAGGCCCTCGGCGCGCTCGCCATCGGGTTCGGCATCGTCGCGCTGCTCTGCCTGCTGGTGATGCTGGCGGTGTTTCGCAACCGGATGCGAATGCGCTTTGTCCTCGACGAGGAGGGTTTCAGCGCCGTCATTGTCGACCAACGGGCTGAGATCGCGGGGTCCCTGGCTCTCGCAACCGGCAGCCTGTCGGCCAACCCGACCCTGGCCGGGGCCGGCCTGGCGCAGAAGGGATCGCGGCGCGAGTTCACCGCCTGGCGTCGCGTTGCCGGCGCGCGCTTCGACCCCGCCCACCACCGGATCCTGCTGACCGCGCGCGGCTGGTGGCCGGTGGGCGCGATCCACTGCGATGCCGGCAGCTATCCCGCCGTGGCCGCACGGGTCAGCGCGATCCTGCGCGCGCGGGGGATCGCGGCCGGCCCGGTCTGACCCCGGCACGGCGCAGCGGCGCCGGTCTTGACCTGAATCATGGCAATGTCGGGCGTCCCGTTCTTTGCTGGCGGGCAGAACAAATACGGTTCCCCGTGGGAGGTGTGCATGCCGCAGCCTGGTCGACGGCGCCTGTTCCAGCGCCTCATGAGGGCAATCCTGGTCGTGGCGGCGCTCGGGCCGGCGCTGCCGGCCCTGGCACAATCCGGCCCGGCGCTCGGCACCGGGTGGACGATCTACCAGAACGCCCGGTTCGGCACCTTCCTGCGCTATCCACGCTCGCATTTCCGGCTGACGGAGACAGAGCCCGCCAACGCGGACGGCCGGACCTTCGCAAGCCCGGACGGTACGGCGCAGATGCGGGTCTGGGCAGGCTACAACGCGCTCGGCCAGAGCCTCGCCGAGATCGCGGCCAGCGCGACGGAGGGCCGCCCTGCCGAAGCGTTGGCCCCGCACCTCGCCGGTGACGACTGGTTCTCGCTCGGCTTCCGAGACGGCGCCACGATCACGCGCCGGCACGCGATCCTCGATGCCGGGGACGTGCTGCACAATGTGCTGATCCGCTACCCCGCGGCCGAGGCAGAACGGTTCGGGCCGGTGGCCGAGGCGATCGCCGCCTCGCTCGCCGTTCCGCGCACGACATCGCCGCCGCAAGTGCAGGGCCCGCCCGGCAAGGACCTGTCGGCGGTCAAGAAAGGTGGCCTGGCGGCGCCCGCCCCGGCCCCGCCGCCGCCGCAGCCGGTCTGGGAGCCCTACGGGCCGGTCCTCACCGGCTCGGTCGACAGCACCGCCGCGGTCGAGAACGGTCCCACGCAGCCGTCGGTCTTCGAGATCGACGCGCCGATGCTGGTGCAGTCGATCATGACCTACCACTGGAACCATGGCCGCGGCGACGCCACCGGCACGATCGGCCTCGTCGACGCCGCGGGCGAGTTGGTCGGACGCTGGGCAGCCGAGGGCAAGCCCGGCCAGGGCGGGGTCCCCGATGCCTACTGGTATGTCTACCCCGGGCTGGTCATCCCGGCGGGGCGCTACGAGATCGTCGACGGCAAGCCGGAAACCTGGGCCACCAATGCGCAAACCGGCGATCGCGGGATCTTCCGGATCGAGGTGCAGCGAGTGCGCGACATCAGCGACCCCCGGTAACCCGCGGCCCGCCCGCCCCCCCGGCACGCAGCGGGAAAAGCTCACGGTTTCAGCCCGAAACGGCACGCCCGTGTGCCGGCTTGCCAGGAAGTTCTCACCGCCACCATCATGCGCACGGGTGGATGGGTGTCCGTGGGTGTGCTGGCGCAGTACCTGGACCAGGCGGAACACAACGTCTGGACGCAGGGAAAACGAACCAAACAGCGAGTCCCTGTCGAAATGCGAACGCGGCCCGCGAGGTTTGACACGGATCAACGCTGACTTGCGCCACAGGCGTATCCTCGACGGCGAGGAGATTGTCATGCGTCTGGTCTTCGCCACGATCCTTGTATGCGCGATATCTCCCGTTGCCCTGAGGGGCGGGGATGCGGCCGGAGATCGCCTTCTGCGAGACTTGCAGACGGCAGCAGACGACGAGCGGCGCATCGAAATCGTGGCGGCGCTCGGCGCGGTGGGGTCCGACCCCGTGCGCCTTGCCCTGGAAGCCATCGCCCTGAACGGTGGCGAGCCGTCCATGCTCCGCATGCAAGCGATCTGTGCGCTTGCCGGTTCGGCCACGCGCGACACCGTGCCCGTGCTGATGACGATCCTGGAGAGAGATCTGCAGGAAAGGCAGGGCTATTGGGCCTGCGCCATTCCGTTGCTCGGCGCGCTCGCCGACAGGCGCGCTGTCGACCTGCTGAAACAGATATCCGAACTGCAAGAGGCGCACCTCGCCGGCATGGACCACATGGCCATCGAGGCCGTGGCGGCAATGGCCGACATCGATGATGCCGGGTTTCTCGAGCGCAAGGCCCATATCTGGGCCGTCCGCCCCGCGGTTTTCGAGGCGCTCGCGCGGATCGCCGAGCCCTCCACGGCGGCCACGCTCGCGACCGGGCTCTTGAGCGGGGAAGACGAACGCACGGTTGCCGCGGCCGAGACCGGCCTGCTGGCGATCGGATCGCCCGCGCGCGACGTCCTGACGGACATGCTCGAAACGCTGGAGGACGATGTTATGCAGCGGCGAGCCAAGGCGCTCCTGGAGCAGATGGAATGACCGACGGGCGCAGATCGCTGCCCCGCAACCGACTACAAGGAGATGCATGATGCGGGCCTTTGTCCTTACCGTTCTTGGCGCGACCCTGTTGGCCGTCGCACCCGCCTCGGGCGCCGAACGCTGCCATACCACCGGGCCGGGGCAGTTCGTCGACGCGATCCATTACTGCGTGAGTTCCGTCCTGCCGCCCCAGTCCGGCAACAGCTACGGGCCAGAGAACCTGGCCGACGGCGACACGCGGACGGCCTGGTGCGAGGGCGTGAAAGGCCAGGGGATCGGCGAGACCATCACCCTCAGGATCAGCCGGAGCGCGTCATTCAGCCGCCTGCTGATCGGCAACGGCTACGGCAAGTCGCAAAAGAGCTACGAGAGCAACAGCCGGCCCAGGCTGGTCGAGATCACCACCGATCGGACCGCCCCGACCACGGTCGAGCTGTTCGACCAGAACGGCATCCTGCCGGTGCCGCTGATGGCCTCGGAGCCATACGCCTGGGTCCGGGTGAAGATCCTGAGTGTCTACCCGGGTACGAAATACGCCGATACCTGCATGGACTTCATCGTGCCCGACTTCGAGTACGACGAGATGCTTCTGCAGCAGCAACAGCTCCCCGCGACCACCGGCGCCGCCGGCCAACCTTCGATCACGCCCCCGCCGGCGCCGCAAACGGACCAGGCCGACGCCTGCCTACGGTCGGGCGCGGCGGTTTTCGGCACGCTGGAGCGTCAGCCGACCGACGCCGGCATCCCGGCCTTCCGCCTGCACTTCGGCCAGTCGGTCTGCATCGAGCTGGCGAGCGGTGAGACGGTCGATACGGAGGCGGTTCGGCTGTTGCCGTTCCTGCCGGACGAGCGCGATGCGCTTGAAGCGGTTTCGGAAGGGTCGGCCGTCCGCGTCAGCGGTCAGTTCGCCCGGACCGAAGGGCGCGGGAGCGGGGGCATCGTTATCCTCGCGCCGCGGCTCGAACCGTTCTGAGCACAGCCGATCCGGCTACTCGATGATCCGGATCATCGAGACTTCGCCGCCCAGAACCGTCACCGCGACGGCGGCGGCGATGCTCGCGAGGCCGCAGGCGAGGCCCCAGGCCGCCACGATCTTGACCGCCCTCAGGCGGACAGGGGCGACGGGCGAGTTCGTGAGGCCGGCCGCGACGAGTGCGAGCAAGAGGCCCACCCCGGTGCCCACGAGCACCAGCAGCGCGGGCAGGACGAGCCCGTAGAGTTCACCCGATCCGCTGGGCAAGTCCGACTGGTAGCGGACCCCGAAGAGACCGGCGGCGGTAAATGCAACGACCCAGGCGATGCCGGTTCCGGCAAGTGTCCAGCCGGCAACGGCAGCCCCGGCCGGAGTCAGCCGGTGCAGCGCCAGGCCCGAAACCGTGCCGGCGACGAAGCCCGCCACGCCGAAGCTCGCCGCCAGAAGCAGCGATAGCGCGGCCGAGGTCGAGACATGTCCGAAGATGGCATAGCTGCCGCCGAGCGAGGCGAGCGCCACGAAGCCGGCCGCAGCGGCGCCGACGGCCCAGGCGAGGGCCCAGCCGAGCCCCCATGCCGGCCAGGGCGGGATTCGCCTCTCCCCGCCGCGCGCCTCGTTGTCGACCGCGCGCGGCGGGGCCTGCGCAGGGGTCGGGGTCGGGCGGGCATCGGTCTCCGGGGCGGGCGCGGATCGGGGGGTGGGCTCTTCGGCAGCCACCGGCGCGCCGCAGGCGCCGCAGAATTGCTCGCCGGGCATGATGCTGCCCCCGCATTGTGCACAAAAACCGCCTTGTTCTTCCATCATCTCAATGCCCTCCCCCAAGAGGGGTGCTCCCGATCAAGCGGTTCGCCGAACCGCCGCCACGGAGGCACGCGCCGGCGCCGGCCTCTCACATCCCCAGCGCCGCGATCATCGCGAACCGGGCCAGCGCAGCGGCGGCCGCCCAGATCAGACCGGTCGACAGAACGCGCACGACGTGTCCGCCCGGTTTGCGCCCCGCCAGGGTCGCGGCGCTGACCGCGCCGAGCGCGAAGCCGCACAGGGCGAAATAGGCCACGATGTGCTCGGCGAGGTAGAAATTGAAGGCGATCGCCGCGTAGCGGGACAAGACCATCACCAGGAACCAGCCGATCAGGGCGATCAGGAACCGCCCCGGTCCGGCGGCGAACACCCCGGCATAGGGCAACACCATGAGCAACCCGGCCGCGGCACCGCCGAGGATGCCGGCCGCGACGCCGTTGGCGGCGAAATCCACCGCCTCGGGGTCGAATCCATAGGTCGCGATGAAGTCGATCGCGGCGGCGGGGTCTGCCAGTTCGTAGAACACCAGCAGTCCGCCCGCGCCCCAGCCAAGGCCCCAGGCCAGGGCAAGGAGCAAGACGTTGCCGATCAACGCGCCGGCCACCCCGAGAAAGGTCAGGCCGGCGGGGTCCTCCGTCGCGTCTGCTTCGCTGGTGCGCGGGGCGCCCGCGACCGGGGCCGCGCGCGGCGGCGGCGGGGCGCGCCGCGGGGACCGGGCCTTGGGTTTCGCCGGGCGCGGCTTGGGTGCGGATGCCTTCGGCGGCTTCGGCGTGGGCGTCGCCCGCGGCTGCTTTTTGGGCGGTTTCTTCGGCGGGCCGGCCGTCACCGGCTCGATCCGGGCGCCGCATTCCCCGCAGAAGACGGCACCAGGTTCCAGGGCGCTTCCGCACTCCGGGCAGAACCTCGGTGTTCCGCTGATGGCCGTGTCTCCCGCTCCCTGATGGGGCCCGGTCGGATGGATCGGCACCCGGTTTCCAGTCTTTTACCGTCTAACACCTGCACAGGTTGCGATCATTGATGCACATCAACGATCCGGCGCGACGGTTATGAGAAACTGATGTGAACAGCGCAGGGGGTTGGCGATGACCGGTGGAGGTGCGGCAAAAGCCGTAGTGTTTCTTTTCATCGCGGCGGCGGCGGTGGCGTCATGCAAGAGCGAGACCGCGCAGGACGAGGCGGTCGTAATCTATACCTCCGTCGACCAGAACTTCGCCGAACCGATCCTGAACCGGTTCGCCGAAGAAACCGGGATCGAAGTCAAGCCGGTTTTCGACGTCGAGGCCGCCAAGACCAGCGGATTGGCGAAACGGCTCGCCGAGGAGGCCGACAAGCCGCTGGCCGATGTTTTCTGGAGCGGCGAGCCGGTCCAGACCGAGGTCTTGGCGCAGCAATCGGTGTTCACCCAATATGTTCCGGACGACCTGCGCGAAGGGCCGGTCGCGGGGCCCGGCGGGCTCTGGACGGCCTTCGGCGGGCGGGCACGCGTGCTGATCATCAACACGGACCACCTTGCGCCAGACGACCGGCCAACATCGTTGTTCGACCTCGTCTCCGACCAGCGCGACACCACGCGGGCCGCGATCGCCTATCCGTTGTTCGGCACCACGGCAACCCACGCCAGCGCCCTCTTCACCGAGTTGGGTGAAGCGCGCGCGCAGGCGTTCTTCGACGAGATCGTCGCGAAGGAGGTCCGGGTGGTCGACGGAAACTCCGTGGTTCGCGATCTCGTCGTTGCCGGGTCTGCGGATTTCGGCCTGACCGACACCGATGACGCCTGTGCCGCGGTCCGGCGCAATCCGGGGCAGGTCGTGGTTGTGTTCCCGGACCAGGGAGCCTCCGACATGGGAACGCTGGTAATTCCCAACACCGTCGCGCTTGTCGCCGGCGGGCCGAACCCGGAGACCGGGCGGCGGCTGATCGACTACCTGCTGTCGGAGGAGGCGGCCAGACAGCTTGCCGACGCCGGCTGGTTCCACGTCGACGGGACCAAAGTCTTCGCCGCCGAAGACTGCGGCCTGCCGGAGACGGTGAAGCCGATGCCGGTCGACTACGCGGCCCTCGCCCGAACGATGGGTGATGTGATCCGCGATCTTCGGGATCGTATTGTCAGGTGAGGTGCGATGGACCTGAGCGGCACAGGCTGCCAAGGCACGGGAAGCGGGATCAGACGCGGCGTTGATCTTCTCGGAACCGGGCTCTGGCTGCTGCTCGGCCTCGGCCCCATACTCGCCATCCTTGTCGCCGCCACTGGCAACAGCGATATTGCAGACGTTGCGGCCCCCAGCCTGCGTCGGCTTGATCTGTTCCTGACCTCCATCGCTCTCGGCGCCGCGGTTGCCGGTTTCACCACCGCGGTTTCCGTCCTCGCCGCCTATGCGGCGGGTCGTCATGCCGGGCGGCCCGCAGGGCTTCTGTTCTGGGCGCCGCTGAGCATGATCGCGGTGCCACCCTACGTGCACGCAAATGCATGGATGGCCGTGGGCCGGGAAATCAACACCCTGCTCGGTCGGGCGGGGGGCGCAGCCCTTGCCGTTCCCGACTGGGCCGCCGCGTTCTGGGTGCAGAGCATGGCATTCCTGCCAGTGACCTTCGGCTTCGCGCTCCTCGGCATGGCCCGGGTCGAGCCGGCCCTGGCCGACGCCGGGCTGTTGCATGGCGACCGCTGGCGCGTGTTCACCCGGATTAGCCTGCCGCTGGCAGCGCCATTGATCGTGGTCGGAACCGGACTGGCAGCGCTCCTGTCGCTCATCGATTTCGGAACACCGGCGCTGTTTCAGTTGCCCTCATACGCGATGGAGATCTTCGTGACCTTCTCGGCCGGCGCGGATGCCCGGTCCACCCTGGTGCTCGCCCTGCCGCTCGTGATCGTCTGCGTCACGATCCTCGCCGGTCTGCTCGGGCGGATCGAGACCGGCGCGATCCGGCCCGTTTCCGCCGGGCATACCGCCACCGCCTGCGGCGCGGAGCCGGTCTGGTTCGTGTCGCTGCAACGGGTCGCCATCGGCTTTTTGACGGTGCAACTGGCAGTGCCGCTGCTGGTTCTGATCTACGAGACCGGATCGTTTACCGTGTTCCTTGAAACGGCGACGGCGGCGCGGGCCGATCTCGGCAACAGTGCGGCCACCGCGGCAGCTGCGGCCGCTCTGAGCCTCGCACTCGGCGGGCTCCTGTTCAGGCGGCTGCACCGCCGGCGCTGGATGCTCCTGTGCCTCGTGCCACTTGCCATCCCGGGCACCTTGATCGGGATCGGTCTCATCAACCTTTGGAACCGAGAGATCAGCGCCGCCGTGTATGGCGGGCCAGCGATGCCGGTGCTGGCCTCGGTCGCGCGGTTTGCGCCGATCGGGATCGTGCTGCTCTATGCCTATCACAAGACCATCCCGCGCGACCTGATCGACGCCGCGCGCCTGTTCCGGGGCAACGGGGCCGCGACCTGGCGCCAGGTCTACCTGCCCCTCTACTGGCGCGGGATCGCCGCGAGCTGCCTTCTGGTTTTCGCCCTGTCGCTCGGCGAACTGGCGGCGACCATCCTCGTCCTGCCGCCGGGCCAGGGCGCGCTCAGCATCCGCGTGTTCAACCTGCTCCACTACGGCAGCACGTCCGCGGTGGCGAGCCTGTGCCTGCTGATGCTGCTGGTCTCAATGGCGGCGGGGGGCGCGCTGCTGCTTCTGCTGGGCCGATCCGACACGAGGCGCCCGCGACGGAGGCGGCCATGATCGTCGCGCGTGACCTCGTCCGCTCGTTTGCCGGCCAGCGCGTACTAGACGGCGCCTCGATGACGCTGGAAGACGACGCCCTCGTCGTTCTCACCGGCCCGTCCGGCTCGGGCAAGTCGACGTTGCTGCGTATCCTCGCCGGTCTGGATCGGCCCGACAGCGGCGTGGTGGAGGTCGACGGGGCGGTCGCAACCGGCCCGGGCGACTGCCTCGCACCGCACCTGCGCGGCATCGGCTTCGTGTTCCAGTCGCCGACCTTGTGGCCACACATGACGGTGGCGGGCAACGTGGCCTTCGCGATCGGCAACGGCAGCAGGCGGGCGCGCACCGAGAAAGCCCTGGCCCAGTTGGAGGAGGTGGGAATCCCCGAACTGGCGGAGCGGTATCCGGGGCAGATCTCCCACGGCCAGGCCCATCGGGTGGCCCTGGCCCGGGCGCTCGCGCCGGAACCGAGGCACCTGTTTCTCGACGAACCGCTCGCCAATCTCGACGCGCCGACCCGGTCCGAACTGCTGGAGCTGATCCGGAACCAGATCGACTCCCGCCGCACCTCGGTGCTGTTCGTGACCCATGATCGCGAGGAGATGCGCCGCTTGGGTGGCACGCTTCTGCACCTGGAGGGCGGGCGGCTGAGCGACGTGGCACGGGAGGGAGGCATCTGATGGCACACCAGCCCCCCCTCGCCTCGCCCCCGCGCGCGCGCCGCGACACGCCCTGGGTCTGGGTCGCCGTCTGGCTGCTTGTCATGTTGGCCGGCGCGTTCTGGGTCCTGCGCCCAGCGCCGGCCTATGTCGCACCGCCCGGCTGGGCGCATATGCCCGAAACCGGGCCGGTTCTGGACGTGATCGCCGAGGGGCAAGACCTGATCGTCGCGGGAAGAAACGGCCTGTTCCGGGTGCGCGACGGCGATGTTGGTCGCATTGACGTGCCCGGTATGGCGGCGGCGCCCGTCTCATATGCGCTCGCGCGCGATGCATCCGGACGTCTATGGATCGGCCACGAGACCGGGGTCACGGTGATGGCGGAGACCGCGCCGCGCCATCTCGACCGGATTGACGGGACGCTGTTGAAGGAGGTCCGGGCGCTCGAATTCGACCCGCAGGGCCGGGCCTGGATCGGCTTCAACGGCGGCGTCGGGATGATCGAGAACGCGGCAGACTTCGGCGCGGGTGGCGAGGCGCGGGCAACGCTGCTGCGCGACGACGTCCGGGTGCTGTCGGCGCTCGTCGATGATCAGGGCGGCGTCTGGGCCGGGACGACCGATGGCCTGTGGCGCTTTGCGCCGCAGAACGCCACCTGGCAGGCCTGGAACACCGGCGACGGGCTGCCCAACCGGCAGGTCGCCTCGATGATGCAGGACCGCGACGGGCGGGTCTGGATCGGCACCGGGTTTCACCAACAGGGCGGCACGCTGGTCTTCGAACCCGACGGGGCGGCCTGGCGCATCGCCTTCGAGCTGCCCGCCGAACGGATGGCCGCGCCGAAAACGCGCAGCCTGTTCCAGGACGGGCACGGCAACATCTGGCTCGGCACCGAGACGAACGGGTTCAGCGTGCTCGCCGCCGACCGGCAGGCGGCCACCATCGTTCCGGGCGACAAGCTTCCCGATGTCGAGGTCACGTCGATCGGGGCAATGCCGGGGGGCGGGGTCTGGCTCGGGACATTGGACGGACTTGTGACTCTGGCGCCGGAGGCCGTGTCCAACGGCCTCCGGCCGGAGCGATGAAGGAGGGTGTGGTGTCGGTGACGGAGACCCTGGCAACCGAAACCGGCACCGCGAGCACGGGCTCGGAGGGGTCTGGGCGGAGGAGAAAGTACGGGTAGAGCGATGGCATATTGTACGAGCTGCGGCGCCGAATTGAAGAAAAACAGCCGGTTTTGTTCCGTTTGCGGCACGGAAGCCCCCGGCGGCGGCAAGCCGCGCGGGAAGACGCGCAGAAAGGCCCGGAAGACCAAACCGTCGACCTCCGTCAAGCGGGCCAAGGCCAAGACGACGGCCGCGCCGCGACAGCCGGACTCGTCGCAGGTGCCGGACGCCTTCCTGCCGCTCGTGAGCTACATCGCGAAGAAGACGGTCGCCGCCTTTTTCCGCCAACTGCCGACAACGGTGGCCTTCGGCCTTGCGGCCTGGCTGTTCCACACCTTCCTGCTCGTCTACGTCAACGAGGGCTTCAACCCGGGCACCTTCCTGGGGCAATTCCTTGCCCTGCAGGGCCAGACGATTTCCGGGGCGCTCCTGTGGATGGCCGCGACGATGATGCTCACCGGGCTGTGGCGTCGCCTGCGCGGGAAGGCGCCCCGGGTGAGCGTGAAAGACCGCGTCGCGGCGATCCGCGCTTACCTGAGCGAAGCGCCGATGGATGCCTATTCCGTCCTCGTGGGCGGCGTCGGCATCGCCCTGACGCTGGCCACCTTCGTGAACTCCACCGCCAGCGTGGTGCTCGCGCTCGGCCTCGGTGCGCTGATCGCGTCGAAGGCCGGCACGGTGTTCTCGCTGCTGTTCCGCACCGCCTGGAACACGCTGTTCTCCACGCTCCGGCGCGAGCAGGTCCGTCGCTACGGGATGGCTGCGGGCTACATGGCGGTGGCGGCCTCATCACTCGGGATGCTGGCGAACTCGCTCCTGCCGATCGGCGGCATCGTGCCCGGCGCGGTGCTGCTCGGCGTGGCCGTGTTTCTCGGGCTGCAGCAGCGCAGCGACACGACCCTGCCGCTAATCTTCCTCGGCGGGATGGCCCTGACGGCCGCAATGCTGGCCCATCCGCAGGCGATGCTCGCCGACGATGGCGGCTGGCGGGAGGCTGGCGGGACGTTCTGGGGCTGGATCACCAGCCAGGGCGCGATCCCGGCGATGATCTTCGGTGTCGGCCCGGCCATGGGCGCGGCGCTGGGATCGCTCCTCGGGGTGACCCTGAGCGACATCGGCAACATGATCCCCGAGTTCGACGAATTCGACGGCGGCGGCGGGCCGCGGTCGCAGGATGGTCCGCGGACGGATCGCACCCCCGACCTGATCGACCCGGAGACGGGCGAACCTCTGATCGTGCATGACGGCGAGAGCTACGAGGGCGGCAAGGCCGGCCAGGTCTGGTATGATGGCCAGTGGGTCGACCGCGGCGACGCGATCGACCGCATCAACCGCAACAACCCGATGGTCGACCCGCGCACGGGCGACACGCTGATCGTCAACGACGGCAA
>Ga0180436_10003230_pt1 | contig 15063 bp, 15 predicted proteins | sample SS_ome_2_FD_132434 | JGI IMG/M metagenome (GOLD analysis project Ga0180436, IMG submission 132434) | Hypersaline lake sediment archaeal communities from the Salton Sea, California, USA - SS_3_S_2 metaG | ecosystem: Environmental > Aquatic > Non-marine Saline and Alkaline > Hypersaline >...
TCTTGCATGAAGCAGGGCTTGTCAAAGGTGAGTTTGTAGAACCTGAACCCAAAAAGAAAAAAGGCAAAGAAGTGACTACCGCTTAAGAATATCTTTTATCCCTGATACTCATCTGCTTGGTATTCTCATCTACATATACATCAAAGAGATCTATCTCATCTACGAGGTTGCTGAGTTTTTTATACCCGAAGTTGATCGGTGAAAAAGAGGTAGAGTTGTTGATGTATTGTCCTATATCAGCCAAGTTTGCCCAACCTTCCTCATCCATGGTCTGTTCAACAGCAGTTCTAAGTACATTGACCAGCCATGTATCTCCTCGCATCTCTTTACCTGATTTGCGTACAGGTGCTTGCATGATATCTACGTTTTCTGCAGTGTTTGTATTGTTTGTCATGAGTTTTTCAGTAAAGATAAATTGTGAACATGCAGCCATAAAAGGTTTAGGTGTTTTCTTTTCTCCAAAACCATACACTTTGATACCCTCAGCCTGTACTCTCATGACCACAGGAGTGAAGTCAGAGTCACTTGTTGCAAACGCAAACGCATCGATATCTTTGGTATGAAGCAAGTCTATGGCATCTATTGTCATGAGGATATCGGTCGCATTTTTATTTTTCGAGTAATCAAACTGCTGTATAGGTTTAATGGCAAATTCCAAAAGTTTCTCTTCCCAGTTCTTGAGATTGTCTTTGGTCCAGTTACCATAGGCATGACGTATATTGACTACACCATATTTACTCAATTCATTGATAATACCCTCGATAGAACGATGTGAGATGTTATCACAGTCAATGAAAAGGGCGATATGATCTTCTTTTTTGTTATTTGCCATGTTTGTCCTTTGGTTTAGCCGTATTTTGGCTTATAATAGGTCATAGTACTACGACCAAATTTCTTACGTTTCATTAGCTCAAATGCACCTATCTCTTCAGGCATATCAAGATTTGTCATATGCTCCACGATAACCAACTCTGCGATTTCAGGTTCTATGCTTTCTATCAATGCAATAGTTTTATCATAAATATCATCCATACCATCACGAGTAGAGAATGGAGGATCAAAATAGAAGTAGGTCTTCTCGTTACTTTTTTTAACCAGGTCATAGACCGTTTCAAACTTTTCAAAACTGTCACCAAAGAAGAGATGGCACCTAGAAGGATCGATGCGCTTAACATTGCCTTCTAAACAGCGAAAAGCAGTTTTATTGTACTCCATGAAGTAGCATTGTCCGGCACCACGGCTAAGTGCTTCAAGTCCGATGGAGCCTGAACCTGAAAAGACTTCAACAAAGTTCTTATCGATGATGTCAAACTGCAGTGTATTAAAGAGTGACTCTTTTAAGATACCTTTTGAGCTCCGTGTAGTAAAGATATCAGGTATCTCTATCTTTTTGCCTTTGTGCGCACCTGCAGTCACTGTAGTTGTAAATATTTTTATTTTTTCTTGTGCTCTCATGCTGTGAGTGTATCTAAATATGCGTTAAAAATTGACTATTGTTTTAAGCGTATTGATCAGCTTGCTTTGCTCTCTAATATCTGCAAGTTCTTTCCCTGGTTCAGTACTGCTGATGATCGTACGAGCAGTAATGAGTTTTGTACGGTCTTTTTTACGTATACCCCAATAGGTATGCATAATGACCGGTTCTCCTTTATACTCACCAAGATAGAGTACGATATGTCCAGGTACATAGAGTAAAGATCTGAAAGGGTGTGCATCTTTGATGATCTTTTTCTTTTTTGTTGTTTTAGGAAGTCCTGCTATAGCAATTTTTTTTCCGTCTTCAGCCTGTTTACTTGAGTTTCTGCGTAAGAAGATACCAAATGCTCCCAAGAAATCCCTCGTTGTTGCAGAACAGTCACGGCACTCATAACTACCACCCCAACCATAAGGTTCGCCATAAAACTCTTTTGCCAGCATACCCACATTTTTTGCGGTAAACGGGAGGGGTTTCTTCGCAATAATATCTTTATTGGTCACTTTTACTTTCTCTATGTGTGCTCTTCCTTTAGAGTCTCGAGATGCGACAAGGTACTTATTGTCTTTCGAGATCGGGAAGAGGGCACCTATCTTTATTATCGAGACATCTTTTTTACTTTTATAGAGTCTGAGATTATCCTTTATGGCCATTGCATAGTGACCATTTTTAAATGTTTTGATGAATTTAGAGTTCACAACAGCCAGATCAGAGGTCTTCACCCATCCAAACGAGTATGAAGCTCTTACAAATGCCCATTTTTTATCTTTTGAAAAGTGTGAGATATAAAGAGGTACATTGATGTGGAGTGATGAGTTTTGATTGTAGTCAAACGGGAAACCTTCACCCGTCTTTTTAGGGTCTCTATAAAAGGCGGATGATGTTGGAAGTGCTTTAACATCAGTATGGCGTACAGTGATTGCTTTATATTTTTTAGTATCAACGTTCTCGTAGTTAGCATTAGTGATCCATTGATCATAAATAGAAGACCGGATAACTGAGCCTTTAGCCCTGTAGATCGGTTTTTTTGTGATAAATCGTATCTCCCATCCAAAGTCTTCTTTAGGAATATCCAACTTGCTTAAACTCCATGGTTTGAAGTATTTTTGATTAAATTTGTTATCAAGTGCTCTCTGTTCACTTTTAGAAAATGGCTTGATCTGATCTGCATAGTAGGCAGGATCTTGGGGAATATGTTTCATATCTGCCACTTTGTTTTTTGGCATTCGGTCTATTTTACTTTTTGCACGTGCGCTCTCTTTGAGAATATATTCTGCTTGAAGTGTGGTAAGTGAACCAAGAAGAAGGAGTGTTAGTGTTAATTTTTTATACATGTTAATAGTTCTTTTTTCTTTATCATAAAATAGTTTGGTTAATGGTTGGTTTACGTGATAGTAAGTAATTTGTCTAAGAGTAAAAGTTGTAAAGTATTCTCCCTCAAAAGGGGGTATTTGAAGGGAATACTATTTGAAGTTTGGCTACTACATTTATATTATTGCAGACTCATGTTAAGTGAATGTTAAATCTTTCCAGAGTTAGAATTTTTTTTAGATTCTTTTTTCTTCCTGCTCTGATTTCGTTCTTCCTTCTCTGTATGGACGGAGTTTACCCAAAGTCTGTTCAGTACCACATAAACGATACCTGTGACCACTATGGAGTAGAAAGCAGTTCCAACATAAAGTGGCACCAATATATCATCAAAGTTTTCTGTAAACCATGTCATGGTCAATTCAATATCTGCCAGTCCTTCTCGCCCTAAAAGAAAATTACCTGTCAAGTATTCCATATAGTACATCGGAGGCATGGTAACGGGATTACTGAGCCATACCATTGAGATAGCGATCGGTACATTGAAACGTAAAAAAGGTGTAGTTGCCATCACTGCAATCATCTGCATAGGCATAGGAATGAATCCCCAAAAAAGGCCTACGGCAACACCACGTGTGATCATGCGCCTGTTTACACTGAGGTAGGCTTTTGGCAAGTTGTATTTTTCTAAAAAGGCATCTATTTTACCGCTTCCAGATGACTTCTTTTTAAAGATTTTTCGCATTTTTTGTTTCCATGGCACTTATAATTATTTAATTTGCACTAGTGTACTTTAAATCACCTTTTTATCAACTTTTGTGTAGAATTGCGTAACAAAATAGATACAAAGGTACAATCATGAGCGGATATATGATTTTTTCTGGAACATCAAACCCTGAACTCTCTGAAGAGATAGCAAATTACTTGGAAATGCCTCTTTCCAAGGCTACGATCAACCGATTCTCTGATGGTGAGATCTCTGTAAAAATTGCAGAGAGTGTACGTGGTAAAGATGTATTTATCATCCAGCCTACATCTGCACCTGCAAATACGAACCTGATGGAGCTTCTTATCATGACCGATGCACTGAAGCGTTCTTCTGCAAAGTCTATTACCGCAGTTGTACCTTACTATGGATATGCAAGACAGGACAGAAAAGCTGCACCAAGAGTTCCAATCTCGGCAAAACTTGTGGCAAACCTTATGGAGACTGCAGGTATTACACGTATGGTTACAGTCGACCTGCATGCTTCTCAAATACAGGGATTCTTTGATATCCCTGTTGATAACCTTTACGGCGCGATTTTATTTATGAACTACATCAAAGCCAAAAATTTCAAGAATCCGATCATCGCTTCTCCTGATATTGGTGGTGTGGCGAGGGCAAGATATTTTGCTAATAAACTGGGACTTGATATGGTTATCGTGGACAAGAGACGTGAAAAAGCAAATGAGAGTGAAGTGATGAATATTATTGGTGAGGTAGATGGGAGAGATGTTATCCTCATTGATGACATGATCGATACTGCAGGGACAATGGTTAAAGCGGCAGCTGCACTTAAAGGTCTTGGTGCTACATCGGTGATGGCATGTTGTACACACCCGGTGCTTTCTGGTCCTGCATATGATCGTATAGAAGAGGGTGACCTTGATGAGTTAGTCGTGGCAAATACGATCCCTATGCGTCAACCATCCAAGAAGATAAAAATGCTTTCAACAGCCTCTATGCTTGGAGAAGTAATTAGAAGAGTACACAATAATGAGAGTGTAAACTCACTCTTTGAGACGAATTCATAAGGAAGTAAATGGCAAAAGCAGTACCACAGGAAAATATACGTAATTTTTCTATTATCGCACATATTGACCATGGAAAGTCAACACTTGCAGACCGTATCATACAAGAGTGTGGTGCTGTTTCAGACAGAAAGATGTCTTCACAAGTGATGGATACAATGGACATAGAAAAAGAGCGTGGTATTACCATAAAAGCACAGTCTGTACGTCTTGATTATGTGAAAGATGGAGAGCACTACATCCTCAACCTCATTGACACTCCGGGTCACGTGGATTTCTCTTATGAAGTGAGTCGCTCTTTGGCATCATGTGAGGGTGCCTTGCTCATTGTCGATGCAGCACAAGGTGTAGAGGCACAGACAATTGCCAATGTTTACATTGCTATTGAGAATGATCTGGAACTTTTACCTGTAGTAAACAAGATAGATCTTCCAGCGGCAGATCCTGATAGAGTACTTACGGAACTGGAAGAGGCGATAGGGATCGATGCTACAGAGCATAACCTTGTTTCAGCAAAAACAGGTGTTGGCGTCAAAGATCTTATCGACTCGATCGTCGAGCGTGTACCGGCACCCCAAGGTAAAGAGGATGCACCGGCGAAAGCGCTTATCTACGATAGCTGGTTTGACAACTATCTTGGGGCATTGGCTCTGGTACGTGTCTTTGAAGGTAGTATCAAGAAGAGACAGAATATTAAGATCATGGGAACCAAAGAGGAGCATCAGGTACTTGATCTAATGTATCCAAACCCGATCGCACCGATCAAAACAGATGAGATACGTACGGGTGAAGTTGGTATCGTAGTTACTGGACTTAAAACAGTTGAAGGTTTGCAAGTTGGTGATACGATTACTGATGTGAAGAACCCTACAGCTGAAGCGATCGGTGGATTTGAACCGGCGAAACCATTTGTATTTGCGGGGATCTACCCGATCGAAACAGACAAATTTGAAGATCTTCGTGATGCATTGAACAAGCTTAAGCTTAATGACTCTTCATTGAGTTTTGAACCGGAGAGTTCTATGGCACTTGGTTCCGGGTTTAGAACAGGTTTCCTGGGTATGCTGCATATGGAAGTGGTAAAAGAGCGTTTAGAGCGTGAGTTCAATCTTGAACTTATAGCAACTGCACCGACGGTTGTCTATAAGGTCAAGCAAACCAATGGAGATGAACTTGAGATACAAAACCCTAGTGAACTTCCAGAAACACAGAAGATCGATACGATCTATGAACCGTACGTCAAAGCAACGATCCTTACACCTCAGGAGTATGTAGGTAACCTCATTAAACTTCTTAATGATCGTCGTGGTATCCAGATCAAAATGGATTATCTGAATGAAACACGTGTACTCATGGAGTATGATATTCCGATGAATGAGATAGTAATGGACTTTTATGATAAATTGAAGTCTATTACCAAAGGCTATGCAAGTTTTGATTATGAACCTGTTGGGTTCAGACCGGGAAATCTTGTGAAACTTGATATCCGTGTTGCTGGGGATGTTGTGGATTCACTCTCTATCATCGTTCCTGAAGATAAGGCTAGAACACGTGGACTTGCCTTTGTTGCGCAACTGAAAGAGCTTATCCCTAGACAGTTGTTTGAAGTGGCTATTCAAGCGAGTATTGGTAATAACGTCATTGCACGTTCCAACGTTAAGTCCATGGGGAAAAACGTGACGGCAAAATGTTATGGTGGAGATATAACACGTAAAAGAAAGCTTTTAGAGAAACAAAAAGCTGGTAAGAAACGTATGAAATCGATCGGTTCTGTGGAAGTACCGCAAGAAGCATTCATGGCTGTATTGAAGTTAGACAGCTAATGACATTTATCTTTGCCAAAGAGGGATTATAGTGGGCTGGACGTTACACTTACATCTTGTCGCTGCTATTGCATGGATCGGTGGCGCATTTTTTATGTTCTTACTTGGTGTGAGTCTTAGAAAAAAAGAGGATCAGGATGCGGTATATCCTCGTATCGGTCCTATCTACGGCTATTTTGAAACTGTAGCATTGATCATCCTGCTTGTTACTGGATATATGATGATATCCAGTAATGGTCTTTTGGATATACTTTTTTCAAATCTCTCTAATGAAGTGATAGATGCACTACGTATTAAGCTCTACATTGTAGGAATCATTATTGTACTTACGGTAATCCATATGACAATTTCCATGATGAGACTTAACAAAGAAAAAACACCGCTTGAGAAATTCTTTTCACGTGGTTCTTCTATGGGAATATTCTTACTGAATCTTCTCGTACTGCATTATGCAATGGTTCTACGAGATATACTTTAATCTCAACTTTTTAAACTTTTTTCTTCTATTTTATCGAACTGACATTTTTACCCTACGAAAAGGATCATACCTTCTATATACTCCACTTATATAATTTAAGGAGTAAACATGAAAGTAGTTTTGACGATAGCCGGTTCTGACAGTAGTGGTGGTGCAGGTATTCAGGCTGACTTGAAGACGTTTGAAGCATTTGGTGTGTTTGGCACTTCAGCCATTACGGTCAATACGGCACAAAATACGATGGGTGTACAAGATATTGTACCTATGCCTGCCTCTTTTGTAGAGACACAGATCGAATCAATCTTTGAAGATTTTGATGTATCCGCCATAAAAATAGGTATGCTTTTCAACAACGAGATCATTGACACAGTTTATGAGATCATTAAGGATCTGAATATACCTATAGTACTCGATCCGGTATCTATATCAAAGGCAGGTTCACCTCTTCTTCAAGAAAGAGCTGTCAATGCGATGAAAAAACTCTTTGACCATGTAACGGTCATTACACCTAACTCGTATGAAGCTTTTGAGTTCTTTGGGTACAGGCAAGGTGACAGAAAGACGTATAAATTGTTACAAAGCACCAACACACCTGTATTGGTCAAACACCAGGTGATCGAGCTTGCAGAAGGTAAATTCAGTATTGATAAGCTTTACTCTCATGATAAAGAACGTATCTTCCAAACTAATTTTATACAAACAAGCAATCTGCACGGAACAGGATGTTCCTTCTCGAGTGCCATCACGGCAAACCTAGCGTTAGGTCACACGCTTGAACACTCTATAAGTGTAGCAAAAAAGTTCATTCGCGACGCGCTTAAAAATGCACCGAAGATCGGGCATGGACCAGGACCGATAAATCATAAGACAGGAGGAGAGAATGTCGAATATGCTTAAAGGACTCTATGTCATTACAGATGAACATCTCACACCTGATGAGATGGTACATGCCTATATAGAGGATGCACTTAAAGCTGGTGCAGCTATCGTGCAATATAGAAACAAAACAAAAAGTGATGATGAAGTTGAAGGGGTTTGTCGAACGCTTCAAGCGCTTTGCAGCCAGAATGATGTACCGTTCATCATAGATGACAGGCCAAACCTGGCTTCAAAGATCCAAGCAGATGGCATACATATCGGTAAAGATGATATGCCTTTGAATGAAGCAAGAAAGATCTTTCCTAAAGGAATTATCGGCGTGTCGTGTTATGGCAGTATCCGCAAAGCAAAAGAAGCACAAGAAGAGGGGGCTGATTATGTAGCCTTTGGATCATTCTTTCCTTCTCCCACTAAACCGCATTCTGGGATCATTTCGATGAATGTACTGAGCAAAGCAAAAGAGGCAGTAGATATACCTATTTGTGCGATAGGCGGGATCTCGCAAACGAATATAGGTGAGATAGCAGCGAAGAACATTGATATGATATCAGTCGTAAGTGCTGCCTTTGAGGGAAACACACAACAAAATGTATCTAATTTAATTAAAGGAATGAAAATATGAAATTAAAAATCGCTTTTGAATGGTTCTTGAATCCTGACCATCTACCATTTTTGGTGGGTATACATAAAGGTTATTTCAAAAATTACGATATAGATCTTGAACTCATCGTACCTGATGAACATTATGATGGTCTGGATGAGCTTATTGCAGGGAATATTGAATTTGCAACCAATGAACCACTGCATCTCATAGAGCAGTTTCATGAAAAGTTTCTCTCATTAGGAACCTATTTTGAAACCAAAGGAGGTGTATTACTCAAAAAAGAGACCTATGATAAAGTAAAAAATGGTGAAATGATCACTATTACGACACCAGTATCAAATGAAGTGACGAATACTATAGGCTTTGAGATCATTCGCCGTTATTTTGAGAAAGACGGTATTGATGTAAATAGAGAACAGGTACATTTTGAGCCAAATGGGTTTAAACATATCAAATATATGAAAGAGGGTGCAGATGGAGGATGGCTCTATTTCTATAACTTTGAAGGTATAGAGGCACAACATGAGGGGATGGATCTGCTTTATCTGGATGCGAAAACCTCAGGTTTTGCGAACTTCAGCGCACTAGATCTGTTTGTAAATAAAGATTTTTATTATGATAATGAAGAAGCATGCAAAAACTTTGATAATGCTGTAAAAGAATCTATCTCATTCATGAATGAAAACCCTCAAGAAGCGATGAACATTTACTATCATCACACGAATGAAGAGAAATCACCGCTTATGGATGATATACTAAAAGCTACTTTGGTTTGTTTTGATGAAAATTATAGTTCAGAGTACAAAAAGTCATTACCGATATTAGAGTTTTTTAGAGAGATCGGTATAACATCATTGGAGAATGAGAGATTTCAAACAGCATTTCTACACTAAAGGATAAATGATGAAAATAGCCGTCTCGGGGTGTTTACTAGGAAAAGAGATCCGTTTCAATGGTGGACACAGCCACGATCGTTTTGTTACCCAACGTTTAGGGGAGTATGTCGAATTTGTTTCATTCTGTCCGGAACATTTGGCTTTTGGTACACCTAGATCAACGGTAAGACTGGTAGAAGATGAGGCTGAGGGCTATTATGTACAAAGCAGTGATGGAAATGTGGATGTGACTGAAAAACTTGTAAAGACAAACAATCATGAACTTCAAAAGATAAAAGATGATGCTATAAGAGGAATTATTTTCAAGTCAAAATCTCCTAGTTGTGGACTTGGAAGTGCGATGGTCTATCGGTCGAACGGTTACTCTAAAGAGAAAGATGATGGTCTCTTTGTAAAAACGTGTAAAGAGCATTTTCCTCTACTGCCTATGGAAGAGGAGGGAAGGCTCAATGACCCGTGGTTACGTGAGAACTTTATCATGCAGCTTTTTGCGTATGATGATTTTGAAAATTTCAAAGGTTCTGCTCCATCGATGAAAGAACTTGTAGCCTTTCACGAAAGCTATAAGTTCATGTTGCAGGCAAAAAATGAGATGATGTACAGAGAGCTCGGACAGATCGTCGGTAATCATGAAGGATTAGGGTTTGATGAGATATTGAGACAGTATGAGATACTCTTTAAAACTACCATTGCACAAAAAAGCTCTATAGGCAAGAACAGAAATGTACTCGAACATATGGCAGGTTTTGTGAAAGATAAGATCACTCAGGTAGAGAAAGAGATGCTACATGAGCAGATAAGGGAGTATGCAAACAAAATTGTTCCTCTCATTGCACCTCTAAGCAGGCTTCATATGTTTGCTAAAACCTATGATGTCGAGTATCTTCTGAAACAGAAGTTCTTACATCCCTATCCAAAAGAGCTTGCGCTAAGATCAGATATAAAAGGTGGAAAATGAAACGTATAATTTTATTGGTTTTGGCTGGGAGCCTATCGTTGGTAGCCCAAGAACAAAAACTCTCACTGCTTGAGAAGATCGCACAGCCTAAAGTGACCTTTCAAAGTGACTTTCTCTCTGATGCCAAATTTGAGGGCTATGAAGGAAGTGTGAAGACCTATAAACAAAAGATCCAGATCAACAATGAGATGTTTGGTTTTAGTTACAGCCGTTGGGATTTTGACTGGAATGATGAAAGTGATCTTCCGTTCTATAGAGGAAAAACACCGATAGATTCCATGAACCGGATCAAACTTTATGCGAATTGGCCTTTTCGTATCAATGATGAGTGGTTCATGCTGAACTCTGTAAATGTCAATGCAACCTATGAAGATGAGATGAGTGACTCTTATGGTGGTGGTATCACAAGTTTTTTCTCTTATAAGGTTGATGAGGAACATGCAATCCAGCTTGGTGCTTTTGCAAACTACCATTCTGTAAAAACATTGGTATTACCTGTTCTTGGTTATTCTTATCGAGCACGTGAAACAGATGGCTTGAAAATGGTCATTGGATTTCCAAGAGCGTATATAGGTTACCAGTTAAATCCGGAAATACTGCTCAATGCAGGTATGGTCTATTCTCAAGCGGTTATACGACTTGCGGATGACAGTGGTATCGAACCAGAAGGGTATAGTGAAGCAAAAGATTTTCAGGCAAACGTAGGATTTCGCTATGAGATCAACAAACATTTTGAATTAAGTGCCGATGTACTCTATGCCTTTAAACGTGATTTCACCATTTACAACAGTAATGCAGATGAGATAGACAGTTATAGTATCGAACCTTCGTTTGGTGGTATCATAAAGTTAAAGTATCTTTTCTAAATAACATAACTAAACAGCAGGTAACAAATGAAAAGGATACTTTGGTTTCGTCGTGACCTAAGAGTGGAAGATAATCCATTACTCTCTTTAGGGGAAGAGGTTCTTCCCATTTTTATCTTTGATACGAACATACTTCATTTACTTGCTACTGATGATAAGCGTATCAGCTTTATTTTTGACAAGGTCATGAAACTCAAGACGTCATTGCAGGGCAAAGGTTTGGATCTCAAAATATTCTGGGGTGATCCTGTAGAAATATTCACTCACTTGGAAGCTCAAGGGTTTGATGAGGTAGCTGCAAGCGGTGACTATGATGCTTATGCAAAAGAACGGGATATACGGGTATCGCATATCCTTCATTTTCATTATCTGTATGACACCTATATCTTTAAACCTGAAGAGGTACTCAAGGATGATGGTACCCCTTACCTTGTCTTCACTCCTTTTTATAACAAAGCTAAAAAATACTTCTCTAAAGCACATATGCAAACGTATACGTTTGCAGATCAGAAACTCTATTCCACCTCATATGAGGGAATATCTAAAATTGATAATAATAAAGAGGAGGTTGTTGTTCCTTTAACATTAGAGTCCATTGGATTTAAAGAAAACCTTCCTGAGATCATTGAGGTCGCAGAGAAGTTGGAAACATTGAAACAAAATCTATCTCTTTATACAAAACAAAGGGATTATCTTGATTAAGATGTAACCTAGCATTTGAGCATAGACCTTCGTTTTGGAACAATCTCTATACGTGAGGTTTTACGTTTTTTAACTGTGCAGAAAAAAGAGGGAGTGGATACGGAACCATTTTTCAGACAGCTTGTATTTCGAGATTTTTATGCCTATCTGCTCTTTTATTTTCCTCATCTGGCAAGGATAAACCATAAATATCGATTTAACGGCATAGAAAATGAAGAGAAGTTCGAAACATTTTGTCAAGCAAGGACAGGTGTACCGATCATAGATGCAGGTGTCAGAGAGCTTCTGGATACCGGAGATATGCATAACCGTGTACGGATGATATGTGCTTCATTCTTTACCAAAGATCTTCTACTTCCATGGCAATGGGGTGAAACGTTTTTTGCGAAGTACTTGCTTGACTATGATGCAGCATCGAACATCCTTTCCTGGCAGTGGAGTGCAGGTACTGGGATAGATCCACAGCCGTACTTTCGTATCTTCAATCCCTATGTGCAAAGCAAAAAGTTTGATCAAGAGGGGAAATATATCAAAAAATGGATCTCAGAACTAAAAGAGATAGACCCTGAGTATTTACATAATGAAGCGTATCTAATTGAAAACAGACTTGAGCACTATCCTAAACCTATGGTTGTTCATCAAGAGGTTTTGAAGGTAGTATTGGCTTATTTCAAGCAAAACATTTAGTATTTTTCCAATACTTTTTTCACCTGCCTCATAAAAAGCTGCTTTTTCTCCAGCATTTGTTGAACAGTACTTACCCCATCTTCTCCATAGGTTGATACGATGTAAGAGGCAACTTCAGTAGAGACAAGATCGAAGTTTGCAAACTTTGTATCTATGTGATGTACAAGCTTTGATATGTGGGTCTCTTCTTTGATAGCATCCTCTATATGGTGTAACTGCATCTCTATGATCTCATAGTTTGAGTCACGGCTGTCCATAGGTTCTTGAATAGTACGCATCGAACCTAACTGTATCGCAGTAAGCTTCTTGCCAAAGGAACATCCTGTATCTATGCCATAGAAATTTTCACCAAACACAACCTCGTCGAAGACACAATGCCCAAAGATATTGATCATCTCAGAATAGGGTACATTCATGCCCATTTCGTATCTGTGAAGCAGGAAATTTTTATAGTATGAGTCATCCTTTCGGTTCTGATAAAATGGCAATGCAAAGCCATGTGTGATGAAGTACTTGTCTCGTTCTATATAGATAGGTAGATTGGCTATCCAGTCGAGATGTCTCTTCATAGCCTCATGGTCATTTAGATAGCACTCATAGGTTACTGTACCGCCATAGCGGTAGTCACTGCTCCATGGACTGTGTATATCGTGATGTACGGCATCATAGAGATACTTTTCCATAAGATGCTCATGATTTCCTTTTACGCAGCGATATCCTCCTAAGATGACAAGTTCAATCACTTCTTTGGAAAAATTACCTTTGTCGCATAGATCACCTACGAAGATAAGTTCTGCATCTTTGGGCAGCTTTTTCATGAGGTTTTGCAAAGTATAGAAACATCCGTGAACATCACCAATGATATAGGTATTGTAAATATTTGTCTTGGATTTCATAAAAGAACCTGTTTTTCTTTTATTATAGTGCATAGTTTAGTGTATTGGTAGGTTATGGTTGTCGATTCATTGTTTTGTATTTATCAACTGACATAAAAGGTCTATGAGTTTGATGCTAATGCTAATATACTATGAATATATAAAGGGACTATACAAGCAGAAATAAAAGGATTAAGCATGCGTGTACTGCTTACAGGTGCAAACGGGTATATAGGAAGACGTCTAAAGCAGACATTGCTCCAGCAGGATATCACACTGCGTCTATTGGTGCGTAACCCCAAAAGTCTTGATTCCGATCTTGATGTTGAGTTAGCTCAGGGTAATACATTTGATATTGAATCTTTAGAGTCAGCACTTGAGGATATAGATGTTGCATATTACCTGGTACACTCTCTACAAGAAAGCAATTACAGAGAACTTGATAAAAAAAGTGCGCAGAACTTTCTTGATGCCGCGGTCAGACGGGGTGTGAAACGCATTGTTTACCTGGGTGGACTTGGTGTGAAAGAAGAGGCAAGTGAACACCTCTTAAGCCGTATAGAAACAGGAGAGATACTCTCTAGCAGACCCGATAGGATAGAGACAGTATGGATCCGTGCAGGAGTGATCATAGGCTCAGGGAGTGCAAGTTTTGAGATCATAAGGCACCTTACAGAGAAGCTTCCGGTGATGATCACTCCTAAATGGGTGAAAACCCTAGCGCAGCCTATTGGTGTAGATGATGTCATTGCTTACCTGGATGCTTCAAAAGATTTAACTATCGATGGTAATCTTATAGTAGATATTGGTAGTGAGCAGATGACGTATAAACAGATGATGCTAGAGTGTGCCAATGCACTTGGACTTCGTCGTTGGATCATTCCTCTTCCCGTACTTACTATCAACCTATCCTCCTATTGGCTGAATCTCTTTACTCCCGTACCCTTTACAGTCGCGAGATCACTTATAGAGGGGTTATCGTCTGAAGTCGTGATACAAAATGATAATGCCAAGCGATTTTTCCCTCATATACACCCTATGGTATTTCAAGAAGCGGTCAAAAAAGCGATCAACGAGATGGAGGAGAATCAAGTTTTCAGCAGATGGAGTGACGCAGGTGGTGGGCATGACAAATGGGAACAACAATTTAAAGATGACCCCTCATCAGCAGTTCTGATGGATAGACAATCTCTTAAACTGGGAAATATACCAAAAGAGAAGGTATATCGTACTTTTTGCTCTATAGGAGGTAAAGAGGGTTGGTTTGGCTATGACTGGCTGTGGGAGATAAGAGGATGGCTGGACAAAATGCTAGGCGGTGCCGGTTTGAACAGAGGTAGAAGAGATACGTATCACTTAAGAGTAGGTGAGAGCGTCGACTTTTGGCGTGTAGAAGATCTTATAGTCAACGAGAGACTGCTTCTCTATGCACAGATGAAAGTTCCGGGAAAGGCTTGGCTGGAGTTTAAGATCAAGGGAGATGAACTGATACAGACAGCTTATTTTTATCCGCGTGGTTTACTCGGAAGACTCTATTGGTATATTCTCACTCCCATACACTATCTGGTTTTTGGTAATATGATAAAATCGATACTGAAAAAAGCACAAAACGATGAACAGACAAAATAAAACTATGAATACCGCAAAAGAAAGAGTAAAATAAAGAAAAAGGAGTCAATTATGATAAAAGAGATCTTATATACCGGTTTAGGCGGAGCA
>Ga0180436_10003234_pt1 | contig 15050 bp, 14 predicted proteins | sample SS_ome_2_FD_132434 | JGI IMG/M metagenome (GOLD analysis project Ga0180436, IMG submission 132434) | Hypersaline lake sediment archaeal communities from the Salton Sea, California, USA - SS_3_S_2 metaG | ecosystem: Environmental > Aquatic > Non-marine Saline and Alkaline > Hypersaline >...
ACTTGGAAAACTTCCGCTTGGGATGGCGGCCGGTGCGAATGAGTTGATTGACTGTTGGCATGGGCCTGAGCGTACCCCAAAGCGACGGGCAGCGGAAGCGGCCCCGGGAAAAAGCCGGGAGAGCCGCCCCCGTGCCTCCGCGGTTGAGTCTCGGCAGTTCAGCCGGCTGCTGCCGGCTGCAGGATCTCCCCCCGGCCTCCCGCCAGCCGGTCACCATGCCACTGCCGCCAGCGTCCGCGGCGGGCCAGGGCCTTCGCCGGGACGAAACCGGCCCGCTGCAGCCGCCCGGCGAGCAGTCGCAGCATCGGCGGCTCCCACTCGGCCCCGCGGAGAAACGTGGGGAAGATTTCGACCGGGCCAAGGGCCACGATTGAGCCGCGTTGCATACCCAGGCCGGCCCGCCGACCCGCCCTGCCGCCAACGAGCAGGGTCCCGGCTCGCATCTCGAGCCCGGCTGCCTCGCCGGCGTCGCCGGCGACCGCCACGATCCCCCGCCGCAGCCTCGCCGCGGCGAGAGCCCCGACATTGCCATGAATCACCACCAGGCCTCCCCGCATGCCGTGACGGGAGCCGGGCAGGGCGGCCGCGGCGTTGTCGCCGGCGTTGCCCCGGAGGTGCACCTCGCCGCCTTGCATCCCGCAGGCGAGCCAGTCGCCCGCGGTCCCCTCGATGCGGAGGATCCCGCCGGCGAGTCGCTCTCCGGCATGACGGCCGGCGTTTCCGTGAACGGTGACTTCGCCTGAGAGCATGCCCTCGCCGATGCGGTGCACGCGGCTGAAGTCGCCCACGCATTCGAGCCGACCATCGGAGGCATTCCCGGACACGGCGAAGATTTCGCCGAGTTCACAGGCCCGCCCGTCGGCGAGGATCGGCAGGCGAGCGATCTCGGCCGCCGAGCGGTCGGCAAGCAATTCGGGCGTCACCCCGCGGAGTTCCACCGCTGCGGGCCCGCCTGATGTCGGGTAAAGCGTGATCTCGAGGGGCATACCGCGGCGGCCGGGGTGAACAGCAAAAAACGGCAAATGTACCAGACCCACGTCCACCGCAGCAGACGGTGGAGCCTGGAGTCGTCGAGCGGCACAGTCGTCGAGCGGGCAGGCGTCGAGCGGCACAAAGTTCACAGCGGGCAGGACGCGGCAGGGCCGCGCTGCCTGCGGCCCCCGCCACCTCCCCCGATCTCCCGCTCCGCCAGTCGCAGGCCATTCAGCCGGCCGCGACCGGGATCCTGCGGGAGGTGCCCGCCTCGCTCTTGGCAAGCTCGACCAGCAACACGCCCCGCTCGAATCGAGCGGTCACCCGCTCGGTATCGATCGGTTCGGGCAGCGGAATCGACCGGCTGAACCTGCCGGAACGGCTCTCCCGATGGGTCCAGCCGTTTCGCGTCGTCTCCGTCTGCGACTTCTTCTCGCCGCTGATCACGACCCGATCCTCGGAGACGCTCACATCGACATCGTCCGCCGACATGCCGGGCAGCTCCGCGCGGATGCGGATCTGATCCTCGGTCTCTGCCAGATCGACCGTCGGCGTCCAGGCCGCGATCTCACTCGATCCGGCCCAGGGCTGCATCATGCCGCCCCTGCCGAGGAAGTCCTCGACGAGGCGATTGATCTCACCGCGGAAATCGGCGACCGCCGCCAGGCTGCGGGGTTCCTCGCCGTTGGAACGCTTCATGCGAAAGGGTATCAGGCTCATGGCTATGCTCCTTTCACGTTCTCGGGAAAACACTCGCACCAAACCCGACGGCGGCCGCCGCCGGGTCACGATCAACTGCTCCGCACCTCGATCTTGCGAGGACGGATCGCCGCCAGCCTCGGCACGCGGATCACGAGCACGCCGTGACGGGCGTCTGCCGTGATCTGCGAGGCGTCGAAGCCCTCGCCGAGCCGGAAGCTGCGTCGGTAGTCGCCGATGCCATACTCCTGCCGCAGGCAACGGCCCGGCAGGGTTCGTGGCTCGACCGGAGCGTGCACCGCGAGCACGCCGTCCTCGAAGGAGACTTCGATTTTCTCCGCCTTCGCCCCCGGCACGTCGGCGGTGATCAGCAGTTCGCCGCCGGTGTCCTCGATGTCGACGTTGGGAGAGTAGGTCAGCCGGGACACACGCCCGGTCTCCTCGGGGCTCGTTGCCGACTCGCCGGAGGCGGTTGGGTCACGGGTCGGATCACTTGTTGCATGACTCATGGCATGCTCCTTTCTTGCAAACAGTCTGGGTTTCAGGTTCTGGGTTTTAGGTTCTGGGTTTCAGGTTTCCGGTTTCACGACGATGACCGAGGGCCTGGTGAGCCACGTCAGCCGGCCCGCACCGCGATCCGCCGAGGCTTCGCCTCGGCCGCCTTGGGACAGGTGACTCGCAGCACACCGTCGGTGAGCCGGGCCTCGACCTGCTCAGGGTCGACCGCCGCGGGCAAGGCCACCCGCCGCTCAAAGTGCCCCGTGCCCCGCTCGCGGCGGTGCCAGACCTGCTTCGTGGCCTCCCCGGCCTCAGCCTCGGCGTCGTGGCGACTGCCGGTGATCACCAGTTCGTCGTTGGCGACCGAGACGTCGATCCGCTCGGCATCGAGCCCGGGGAGTTCGGCCTCGACGATGACGGCATCGGCATCCTCAGCGACGTTGACGGCGGGAAAAACGCCGCCGGTGGTCACGCCCCAGCCATGCAATGGCGGCGCGGCGGTCAGCGGTGCCCAGAGCCGATCAAGTTCTTCGCGGAGTTCGTCAAAGGGACGGGCGAACCCGCGTCGGAAAGTGGTACGCATGATTTCTCGCTCCTTTCGGACAGGGACTTCTCAACCATCCGTGGAACGACGCCGCCGGTACGGCAACCGCGTGATCGTGGTCCGCACCTGCTGGCCGGCAATCGTTCGCACCGACGGGTCGGAAAACAACCGACCAGTCAGACGAGTGAACGTATGTGCAAACACCGTGCCAATCGCTCGGTGCGGTGCGTGTTGTGCTCGATGCCCCCGCAAAGTCCCGAAAAAGTGGTCGTCTGCCTGGCGGACGGACCTCGGGCGGTCAGTGGCAGCGGTCGCAGGGGTTGCCCGGGCTGTCACCTTGGCAGATTCGCCGCCACGGGCCCTGCGGTGCTTCCGCTCGAGCCCAAACCCGGCTACGGTGAGCGAGTCGCGGGGCCGCCGCCGCGAGGGCTGATTGTGGCTCTCTGTCGGGAGCCCTATACTCCGCCCGCCCACCGCTCCCCAGGCAATGCCATGCGATTTTCCCTGCTCGACCGTGTGACGGAGATCGACCCGGGGCAGAGCATCACTGCGACGAAAGCGGTGTCTCTTTCTGAGGAGTACCTGGCCGACCATTTCCCGCACTTCCCGGTGCTGCCCGGCGTGCTGATGCTCGAGGCAATGACCCAGGCGGCCGCCTGGACGATCCGGATCGGCGAGGATTTTGCCCACAGCGTGGTCGTGCTGCGGTCGGCCCGGAACGTCAAGTACGGCGACTTTGTCCAGCCCGGCCGGGTGCTCACGGTGCGTGCCGAGGTGCTCTCGCAGGACGAGACCAGCACCAAGGTCAAGGCCAGCGGCATGGTCGGCGGCCGTACCAGCCTGACCGCGAGGCTCGTTCTCCAGCGGTACAATCTCGCCGACCGCCTGGCCTACGGTGACGCGATCGATGCCCGCGTGCGGTCGGAGATGCGACGGCTCTGGTCGCTCCTCTGGCCGCCGCAGCAAGCCGACCGATCCAGGCCGGTACCCGCGGCGTATGTGGTGTCGGGCGGCAACGGGACTGCCGCGACTGCCGCGGCGGCTCCCGGCCCGGGCACCGGCGGGCCAATGGCCGGATGACCCCCTGGGGAAACGAACGGGCGGATTTCGGGTTTCCATCCCGGGCTGCCGATTCTATAAATCGGGCTTCGGCGTTTTGCCAAACCCCCGTTTCCCCATTCCTTCGCATAGGTGCCAATCGATGCCGTCGCGTGATGAAATTTTCGAGAAAGTCAGGACCGCCCTGGTGGATGCCCTCGGCGTCGACGAGGAGGACGTCACCCCGACGGCCACGATGGTCGGTGATTTGGGGGCCGAGTCGATCGACTTCCTCGACATCGTCTTCCGGCTTGAAAAGGCGTTCGGAATCAAGATTCCCCGCGGCGAGCTCTTTCCGGAAGACGTGCTCTCCAGCAGCGACTACGTGACCGACGGCAAGGTCAACGAGGCGGGCATCGCCGAGCTCAAGACCCGGATGCCCTTCGCCGATCTCTCCAAGTTCGAGGCCAATCCCAGCGTCCAGAACTTTGCCAACACCCTCACCGTTGAGGACATGGTTCGCTACGTCGAAAGCAAACTCGGCGGCTGAGTCTGTACACATTGCCAGGGGACCGGCGGCAGCCATGGGCCGGTGGAGTGATGCGGTGGTTTTGGATCGATCGGTTCGAGGAGTTTGTCCGCAAGACCCGGGCGACGGCGGTAAAAAATGTTTCGCTCGCCGAGGAGCATCTCCACGATCATTTTCCGGGCGTGGCCCTGATGCCCAACTCGCTGGTCGTGGAGGGAATGGCCCAAACCGCGGGTTTGCTCGTGGCCGACGCGATCGACTTCAACCGTCGCGTGGTGCTGGCCAAGGTCGCTTCGGCGGTCTTCCACTTCGATGCGGTGCCCGGCGACACGATCCGCTTCGAGGCGGCGATTCTCGACCTCAAGCCGACCGGCTCGCTCACGAAGGTGACCAGCGCCGTCGGTGAAAACCCCCAGGGGGAGGCGGAATTGTTCTTTGCCCACCTCGAGCCGGGGGAGGGCGTGCCGAAGCTCTTCGAGCCCGACGAACTGCTCAGCTGGCTCGACCACCTCAAGGTCTTTGATGTCGGCCGGGATGAGGCTGGAGGCCCGCTCACCCGGCCAGACTGGTAGGGCCGCCGGGCTTCGGGCATATTTGAGGTCGTCGACGGGCGGATGCCCGCCGGCAGAAATGGCTCCGCATGAACGGAGCCGGATTCATGCCGCCCAGGGAGTAGCCGCGTCGGATGGTCACGGGAAGAAGGCGGGTTGTCGTTACGGGCACAGGCTGCATCACCCCGCTGGGCACGCGGGTCGAGGAGCTCTGGGAGAATCTCAAGCAGGGCCGTTCGGGTGTGGCCTCCACCACGGTCTTCGATGCCTCGCGGTTCCCCACGAAGATCTCCGCGGAGGTGACCGGCTGGGATGTCGTCGATGCCGGGCTCGATCCGGAGGAGTGGAAGTTCTGCGGACGCCACACGAAGTTCGCGGCCGCCGCGGCCTTGCAGGCGATGGCCGACGCCGGGCTCGGCGAGGGGCTTGCCGACCCCACGAGGCTGGGAATCTATCTCGGCAGTGGTGAGGGGCAGCAGGACTTCCAGTCGTTCACGACCATGATGACCGCTGCGATCGAGGGCGATTCCCTCGATGTGGCCCGCTTCATGAAGCTGGGGCTCGAGCGGCTGCACCCGGTGGCCGAAGTGGAGCAGGAGCCCAACATGCCCGCCGGCCATCTGGCGGGCCTGTTCAACGCGCAGGGCCCCAACGTCAACTGCCTGACCGCCTGCGCCGCCTCCAGCCAGGCGGTGGGTGAGGCGGCCGACCTGATCCGCCGCGGTGAGGCCGACGTGATGCTCTCCGGAGGCACCCACAGCATGATTCACCCCTTCGGCGTCACCGGATTCAATCTGCTGACCGCGCTCTCGACCCGCAACGACGAGCCGACGCGGGCCAGCCGTCCCTTCGATCGCGACCGCGACGGCTTCGTGCTCGGCGAGGGTGCCGCGATGGTGGTGCTCGAAGACCTCGAGCATGCACGCCGTCGCGGGGCCACGATCTACGGCGAACTGCTCGGCTACGGCTCGACCGCCGACGCCTATCGGATCACCGACACCCATCCCGAGGGCCGGGGGGCCTCGGCCTGCATCCGCATGGCCCTTGACGACGCCGGCCTCGGCCCGGGCGACATCGATTACATCAACGCCCATGGCACGAGCACCAGCGTCAACGACCGTGTCGAGACCCTGGCGATCAAGCACGTCTTCGGGCCGCAGGCCTACAAGATCCCGGTTTCGAGCACCAAGAGCATGATGGGCCACCTGATCGCCGCGGCCGGGGCCACCGAACTGATCGTCTGCCTGCTGGCGATCCGCGATCGGGTGCTCCCCCCGACGATCAATTACGAAACGCCCGACCCCGACTGCGATCTCGACTACATTCCCAACGAGGCCCGCGAAAAGCCCTGCGAGCGGACGCTCTCCAACAGCTTCGGTTTCGGCGGGCAGAATATCTCTCTGATCCTCGGCCGTCACACCGACTGAGCCCCCGGGTTTCTCCCGCCCCCCCAGCCTGCCAACGGCAGGCTTTTCTCAACCGGCATCTTCCGCGGAACCGATACCACCTGCAGACGCGGAGCAGGTGCCGCGGCCCGAGTCGCTGCCTGCCATCGCCTTCAGGGAGTCCATGCCGATGAAACGCTCACTCTGCCTCGGTCTTGTCGCCGTGATGGTTGCCGCTTCGAGCGGCTGCTCGATCATCGATCGGCTGTTCCTGCTCAACGTCGACGGGCCCTACGGCCACCATGCCGGCTGCCCGAGTGGCAACTGCGGCGGCGGCGCCTGCGTTGACGGCAGCTGTGACGAGGCTCCCTCGGCAGGCTGCCGCGGCGAGAGCTGCGACGACGGCTCCTGCGACGCCTGCCAGGCCTGCCACCGGCCCCACGGCCGCTACGGCGGCCTGGCCAAGCACCACCTCTCCCGCGAGGAGAAGCGGGCGCTCGACCTCTACGGCGAGGGCGACATCGGCCCGGCCGGCCCCCCCACCGGCGGCGTCGCCTACCCCTACTACACGACCCGCGGACCACGCGACTTCCTCGCCAAGCGGCCGCCCTCGATCGGCCCCTGACCGTGTGACGACGCTCGGCGGCGAACCGACAAGACATCTCCTGCGACAGCCGGCGGCTCCCACGGGGGCGGCCGGCTGTCAGCTTTTCTGTTCGGCTCGATCGACACGCGGTCAAGCGGGGCCGCCGGCACCGTCGGCGGCCCGGGGGATCATCTGGTAGGCTCCCCGCTCTCTCCCGTGTCCGCATCGAGGAACAGGGCAACGCATGCCGACGGCATCACCATCCCCCAGCCGGACGTCGGGGCCGCTTGGCCTGGTGGGCTGGCTGGTCTGCGGCATCGCCGCCATCGGCTTCGCGTTTGACATCTACGAACTGCTGATGCTGCCGCTGGTGGCCCGGCCGGCATTGTTGGAACTTGGCGGCTTCCGCCCGGGCAGCCCCGGTTTTCTGCGATGGGTCGGGCTGCTGTTTTACGTGCCGGCACTCTGCGGCGGGGTGTTCGGTCTGCTCGGCGGCTATCTCACCGACCGGTTCGGACGCCGCCGCGTCCTCACCTGGAGCATTTTGCTCTATGCGTTCGCCGCCTTTGCCGCCGGCTTCTCCACGAGCCTCCCGATGCTGCTGGTCTGCCGTTGCCTGGTGTTTGTCGGCGTCTGCGTGGAGTTTGTGGCGGCGGTTGCCTGGCTGGCGGAGCTCTTTCCCGATCCGGTTCGGCGGGAGCGGGTCTTGGGCGGCACCCAGGCCTTCTCCTCGATCGGCGGGCTGATGGTGGCGATTGCCAACGGCCTGGCGGTTCAGCTCGGCCCGAGCCTGCCCGCGATCGCGATTCCCGGCTGGCTCTCCTGGCTGGGGGAGATCGGGCCGGCCCACCAGCACGAGGCCTGGCGGTACACCCTGATGTCGGGACTGATCCCGGCGATTCCCCTGATCCTGATCCGGCCGTTTCTTCCGGAGTCGCCGGTCTGGGAGGCCCGACGGGCCGCGGGGACCCTCGCCCGTCCGAGCATCGCGGCCCTCTTCGCCCCCGAGCTCCGCCGAACCACGATCCTGACCGCGATCGGCTTCGCCTGCACGCTCGGGGTGGCCTTCGGAGCGATCCAGCAGATGCCGCAGATGGTGCCCGGGCTCGCCGAGGTCAAGGCCGAGGCCGAGGCGGCCGGCGGCGGCCCGGCGGCGGCGAGGATCGCCCAGAAGACGGCCTCGGAATACACCAAGATGCAGGAGCTTGGCGGACTCGTCGGCCGCTGCCTGATGGCGGTGGTGCTCGCGGCGGGGATCGCCTGGGGCTGGAAGCTGCGGCTGCTGCAGATCCCCGGGCTGCTGCTGACGCCGCTGGTGTTCTGGTTCTTCGTGCGTTTCCCCAACACGATCTTCTTCGAAATTCCTCTGGAGTGGGCCAACCTCGGCCGGCTGCCGGTGACGACGATGTCGCTGGGCATGTTCGCCGTGGGGCTGGTGACCGTGGGGCAGCTCTCCTTCTGGGGCAACTACCTGCCGCATGTCTTTCCGGTGCACCTGCGGGGCACCGGCGAGAGCTTCGCGGCCAACATCGGAGGGAGGATGATCGGCACCTCGGCTGCCGCGGTGACCTCACTGGTCGCCGGCATCATGCCGTATGAGTCGGCGGCTTTGAAGTTTTCCTCGGCCGCGGCGATTGTCGGCACCGCATTTTGCCTGGTGGGACTGGTGGTGGGCCTGCTGCTGCCGGAGCCTGGCGGCATCGAGGAATAGCCCCCGCGATCAGCCGGCTACTCGGCAAGCGTGCGTGGCGGCCGGGGCACGTCGTCGGGCAATGTCGGGATTCGCCAGATCACGAACAGCCCGATCCCCACCAGGATGAACAAGAGCATCCGCAGCCAGCCGGCGAGGCTGCTGAGCACGAAGCTCACGCTGACGACCGCGGCCACCATCGCCACCGCCCGATACTTCACCGTCTTGCGGATGCCGTGGTAGTGGTGCCAGTCGTCGAGCGTGGGGCCAAACCACTTCGAGCGATGCAGCCAGGCGTGCAGGCGGGGCGAGCCTTTGTAAAAGCAGAAACTCGCCAGCAGCAGAAACGGCGTGGTCGGCAGCAGCGGCAGCACCGCCCCGATCACCGCCAGGCCGACGCAGATCCAGCCACCGCAGACATACAGAAAGCTCGAGAGCGGATCGGTGGCGGGCCTCAGTTCGAATCCCGCGATTCCTGCACGGCTGGTGTCTTCGGCGTTGGGGTCCATCTGAAATCATTCCTGATGCAAACGCCCGCGGCCTCAGGGCCCCGGGCGTCCCGATGATACGTGCCAGAGGGAGCATTCCGGGACCCGGCGACGGTTTTCCGCAGAACCCAAACATCGTATGCTGCCCCGCCGACGGGCGAAGTTGGTGAATTCGCCCGTGCACCGCCGCCCCGAAATCCTTCCCAGGCCCCAAACAGGCCCCAAACAAGCCCCTAGGGAGACCCGCCATGCCGCTCGTCCCGATGCGAATCCTGCTCGACCATGCCGCCGAGAACGGCTACGGCCTCGCGGCCTTCAACGTCAACGACATGGAACAGATCCAGGCGATCATGGAGGCCGCCAGGGAGACCGAAAGCCCGGTCATCGTGCAGGCCTCGCGGGGAGCGAGGAAGTTCAGCCAGGATGCCTACCTTCGCCACCTGATGCTCGCCGCGGCGGAGCTCTACCCCACGATCCCGATCGCGATGCACCAAGACCACGGCAATTCCCCCGAGACCTGCCAGTCCGCGATCGACAACGGCTTCACGAGCGTGATGATGGACGGCTCGCTGCAGGAAGACGGCAAGACGCCGGCCGACTTCGACTACAACGTCCGCGTCACACGCCAGGTGGTGGAAAGCGCCCATGCCCAGGGTGTTTCTGTGGAGGGCGAGCTGGGCTGCCTGGGGTCGCTCGAGAGCGGCACCGGCGAGGCCGAGGACGGCCACGGGGCGACGGGCACACTCTCCAAGGAGCAGCTGCTGACCGACCCGGACGAGGCCGAGCGGTTCGTGGCGGCCACCGGCGTCGATGCCCTGGCGGTGGCAATCGGCACCAGCCACGGGGCCTACAAGTTCACCCGCAAGCCCGACGGCGAGGTGCTTGCCATGAAGCGGATCGAGGAGATCCACGCCCGGCTGCCGAACTGCCACCTCGTGATGCACGGCTCCTCGAGCGTGCCGCAGGAACTGCAGGACATCATCAACAAGTATGGCGGCAAGATGCCGCAGACCTGGGGGGTGCCCGTCGAGGAGATCCAGCGGGGCATCCAGCACGGCGTTCGCAAGATCAATGTCGACACCGACAACCGGATGGCGATCACCGGCGCGATCCGCAAGGTGCTCGCCGAGCATCCCGAGAAGTTCGATCCCCGCGACTATCTCAAGCCGGCCCGCGAGGCGATGCAGAGGGTCTGTGCCGAGCGGATGGTGCAATTTGGCCAGGCCGGCAACGCCGGCAAGGTGCCGATCGTCTCGCTCGAGGAGATGGCGAGCCGCTACCGCTCGCAGAAACCCGCAGCGGTGTAGGCCTGTAGGCCGGTGCGGCCCGCACCGGCAGAAGTAGGCCGGTGCGGCCCGCACCGGCAGAAGTAGGCCGGTGCGGCCCGCACCGGCTCTTGCCGGTTGCAGCGCAACCGGCCTACAGCTGCCGGTTGCAGCGCAACCGGCCTACAGCCGCCGGTTGCAGCGCAACCGGCCTACGGCTGCCGGGAAACCGGCGTTGCACGCCCTGCCCGGTCGGCCTATCGTCCCTGGCCGCTCCCCCCGCCGCCGCCGGGAGCACATCCGCGCAGGCCCTTCAATGATCGATCGATCGCTCCGCGCCGCTTCCGCCACGCAGCCGCCGCTACGGACCTCCGACGCGGAGGGTCTCGACCCCGATCTGCTCGCTCGCGGCAGAGCGATCCTCGCCGCAGAAGGCGCGGCGATCCTCACCACCGCCCAAACACTCTCCGCCGAGTTCTGCCGGGCAGTGCGGCTGATCGAGGCGTGCACCGGCAGCGTGGTCGTGACGGGAGTCGGCAAGGCGGGCCTCGTGGCCCGCAAGATCTCGGCCACGCTCGCCTCGACCGGCAGCCCGAGCCACTTTCTGCACCCGGTCGAGGCGATGCACGGCGACCTCGGAGCAATCCGCGGCGATGATGTCGTGATGGCGGTCTCGCAGTCGGGCGAGTCGGAGGAGATCACCAGGCTGCTGCCGCACCTCGCAGCAATGGATGTGCCGATCATCGCGGTCACCTCCGGCCGCGACAACACCCTTGGCCGGGCCGCGACCGTCGTCGTGGCCACGGGGCGGCCCCGCGAGGCGTGCGACCTCGGCCTGGCTCCGAGCACGAGCACCGCGGTGATGCTGGCCCTCGGTGACGCGGTGGCCCTCACCGTGAGCATGCTGCGGCGGTTCACCCGCGAGGACTTCGCCCGCCGCCATCCCGGTGGCAGCCTCGGCAGGCAGCTCGCCACGGTCGACGACTCGATGCGGCCGCTCGCGGAGTGCCGGATCGCCTCCCCAGCCGAGACGGTCCGCGAGGTCTTCGGTCGCACGCTGCCGGCAAGGCGGACCGGCGCCGTGATGATTGTCGACGATGCCGGGGCCCTGGTTGGAATCTTCACCGACAGCGACCTCGCGAGGCTCTTCGAACGACGGCTCGACACGGCGATCGATGCTCGCATCGAATCGGTGATGACCCGCCGGCCGACGACCGTTCCCTCGGGAGAGCGGCTGCAGGATGCGGTCGCGATCCTCGAGCGGCACCGGCTCAGTGAGCTGCCTGTGGTCGATCAAAGCGGCCGACCGCTCGGCCTGCTCGATATCGTCGACCTCGTCGGGCTTGTGTCGCCGGAACTGCTCGAGAGCCTCGGCGGGTCGTCGCCAGGACACGCCCACGCCGCCTGAGCCGCGGCGGCACAGCGGCGGCCACCCGGCCGGCCCGAGCTTCCGCAGCCCCTCACGGAGAACCACCCCATGCACGCGGCCGACCAACTCGAGCACCGGCTGGAGCGGGTGCGGCTCCTGCTGCTCGATGTCGACGGCGTGCTCACCGCGGGCGGTGTGGGCTGGAGCAACGACGGGATCGAGCTGAAGACCTTCCACATCCGCGACGGCCTGGGCATCCGGTTGTGGCAGAAGGCGGGGGGGCTTGTGGGCATCGTGACCGGCCGCTCGAGCCACGTGGTGGAACTGCGGGCCGGTGAACTGGGTATCGAGATCGTGCGACAGGGGGTCGATGAGAAGCATGCAGTGGTTGCGGTGATCCTCGAGGAACTCGGGCTCAGCTGGCAGGAGGTGGCCTTCATGGGCGACGACCTGCCCGACCTGGCGGCCGTCGAGGCCTCGGGCGTGGGCGTGGCGGTGGCCGATGCCTGCCGGGAGCTGCGTGAGGTGGCCGATCTCGTGACCGAGGCTCGCGGCGGCCACGGGGCGGTCCGCGAAGTTGTCGAGCGTCTGCTCGTCGCACGCGGGGCCTGGGAGCCGATCGTGCGTCGTTTTCGGGCGGTGCGAGGGTGAGTGAGGCAGCAGCGGAGCTTCCATGGAACATCGCCTCGGCCGCACCCTGCGTGTGTTCCTGATCGTGCTCGCCGCGGCGGGCTTCCACCGCCTCACGCTGGTGCCGCTCATCGAGCGATCTGCCGACGAGGCGGTGGCCCTCGAGCCGACTGCCGAGGAGGCCGCGGCCATCAAGGCCCGGGCCGCCAGCCGCCTGGCGGTGCTCGACGAGGTCTTTCCCGAGGGGGCCTGGGAGCGGGATGATCCGGTCGTTCTCGAGAGCAGGGAGATGCGGCTGCTGTTCAAGCAGTATCACTCGCTCCCCGATGGGCGGGTGAACCTCGTGCCCTGCACGCTCGTTCTGCTGCCGAAGGGGGGCACTGGCGAGCCGGGCCGGACCACCGTTCTGCGGGCACCGCAAGGGGCGGTGCTGGAGTTCGACGAGCCGCTCGACCTTCGCAAGGGACGGCTTGCCAAGCTTGTCGGTGGCAGCCTGCGGGGCGAGGTGACGGTGCGGGCCACGCCCTCGACGGCCACTGCGGAAGACGACATCGAGATCGTGACCCGCGACATCGAGATGGAAAACAACCGGCTCACAACCGGCGAGGTGGTGCGGTTCCGCTACGGCCGCAGCCGCGGTCATGGACGTGGACTGACCGTGGGGCTGCTCGCGGCACAGACCGACAGCGACCAGGGCCCCAACATCGGCGGCGTCGACATGATCCGGCTCGAACAGGACGTGCAGATGCGGCTGGAGGGGGTGGCGGGGGGCTTCCTGCCCGGCAGCGAGGCGGCACGGCCGGCGGGCCGCGAGGATTCCGCCGAAGCCCCGCCGGTGCTCGTGCGCTGCCGTGGAGCTCTCGAGTTCTCCGTCAGCGGGCGGCTTGTGACCCTCGAGGACCGTGTCGACGTCACCCGCACCCTGCCGGGCGGTGGCATGGAACAGCTCGCCTGCGATCGGCTGGCGATCCTCCTCTCCGACGAGGCCGCCGGTGGCAGTGACAGCTTCGAGCCGGTCGAAATCGAGGCGAGGGGCAACCCTGTGGTGGCCCGCGGCACCGCCGACGGCCTCGAAGCCCGCGGACAGCGACTCGGCTACGAGATCGCCACGCGGCGGATTCTCCTCGACGGAGAGCAGCCGGTGATGCTCAAGGGCCGCGGCACCGAACTGGAGGCCCGATCGGTCGACTACGTGCCCTCCGCCGGCGGTGGACCGGGATCGCTGATGGCGGTGGGGCCGGGCTGGCTGGAGTCGGCCGGTGGCCGCGGCAATCCCCCGGCCCGCGTGGTCTGGCGGAAGTGGCTGAGGATGCGGCCCGACGGCGAGGGGCATGTCGCCTCGGTCGCCGGCGACGCGGAGGTCGTCGTGGAGGGGCAGGGGAGGCTGGCGGCCTCGGAGATCCATCTCTGGCTCGACGAGACCGACAGCCCCGCTCCAGCCTCGGCTGCGGCCTCGCTGGAAGGCGTTCGCCCTTCGCGAATGCTCGCCCGCGGCATGGTCGAGACGCTCGCCCGATCGCTGACCGCGAGGACCGACCGGCTCGAGGTCTGGTTCCGGCATCCGCCACCCCCTCAAAAACCGCCGGCAAGCCCGCCGCCCGGAGCCACTGCGGCGGCCCCGCCCCCTGCGGCTCCACCCCCGCCGCCGCCGGCTCCGCCGCAGAAGGAGCCGCCGCCGACCCGCGGCAGGATCGTGGCCAACGCGGCGCTTGTACGGGGCCTCGTCGAGGTTCGTCCGGCCGGGCCGCAGGTCGCGGAGATCTCGCTCGAAGGAGGCGTGCAACTCACCGAGGAACCGCTCGAGGCCGGAGACGGGCCGTCGCTCTCGATCAGTGGTGACCAGGCTCAGGTCACCCGGCCGGCGAGCTTCGACGCCAAGGCCCTTGTCTCCGGCCGCCCGGCCCGCATCGCCGGCCGCGGGATGGAACTGGAGGGCCCGCTGGTCGAGTTCGACCGCGGACTCAACCGGGTGACAGTCGACGGTGCCGGGCGGATGCGACTGCCCGCCGGCGGCGGAGCCGGCTTCGAGGCGCTCGCGGTGGCTCCCACGAAGGCGGAGGGGCCGGCTGCCGGGCAGAGTTCGCCGCCGACGGCTTCTGCTGCGGGTGACGAACCGCTGGAAGTCGTCTGGCAGGGTCGCATGGATTTCGACGGGCTGACCGCACGGTTCATCGACCGCGTCGTGACCCACAGCGGCGACTCGACCCTCGAGGCGGGCTCGCTCGATGTCGTGCTCGATGGCCCGATCGATTTCTCACCCGCCGGCGGCCCCTCGTCGGACGATCGGCAGGTCGCCCGGGTGGCTTGCGGGGGCGGCGTGCGGATTCGCACCGTCGGCCAGGGCGACGACGGCTCGCGTTCGGTCGAACGGCTCTACACCCGCGACCTTGTACTCGACCGGGTGTCGGGTGACGTGGTCGGCAACGGCCCCGGCAGGCTCGAGTCGGTGCGACTCGGCCAGCCTCCCGGCATGCCTGCGGTGCCCGGTGAATCGGGTGGCCCTCAGGCGGCGGCCCCGCCGCGGCCGGACGAGCTGAATTTTCTGGGTATCGATTTTCAACGGGGCTTGCGGGGCAACATCGGGCGAAGAATCCTCGAGTTTCACCAGCGGGTGGAGGCGATCTTCGGCCCGGTCGCCTCCTGGGAGGAAACGCTCGATCCGCACGACCCTCGAGGTCTGCCACCGCGGGCGGTGCGAATCTCGACCGATACCCTCGGCGCCGGCCAGTCGCCCCCGATGCCCGGCCGACAGCGGGCCACGCTCGAGCTCTACGCCCAGGGCAACGTGCTCGTGGAGGGGGAGAGC
>Ga0180436_10003238_pt1 | contig 15028 bp, 15 predicted proteins | sample SS_ome_2_FD_132434 | JGI IMG/M metagenome (GOLD analysis project Ga0180436, IMG submission 132434) | Hypersaline lake sediment archaeal communities from the Salton Sea, California, USA - SS_3_S_2 metaG | ecosystem: Environmental > Aquatic > Non-marine Saline and Alkaline > Hypersaline >...
GGGTCGGAATGGCGGGAACTCCAGGGTCAGGTCTGGGGTAGCGGCGTGCAGGAGATGCTGCCCTTCGGTGACGGTTTCGTGGCCGGCTTGGGCAACGGGTCGGTGCAGCAGTGGACCGGGTCGGAATGGCGGGAACTCCAGGGTCTGGGCTGGGGTAGCGGCGTGCAGGAGATGCTGCCCTTCGGCGACGGTTTCGTGGTCGGTCTGAACAACGGATCGGTGCAGCAGTGGACCGGTTCGGCCTGGAACGAACTCAAGGGTCTGGGCTGGGGGAGCCCGGTCGAGGGAATGGTGGCACGGCCCGTCGGGCCGGAGGGCTACAACCGGTTCGTCATCGGGCTGGCTGACGGTTCGGTGCAGCAATGGACGGGCGTGAGCTGGACAGAGCTGATCCCGAAAGAGACCGACATCCTGTCCCAGGAACAGCTGAAGGCCGCCGTCGCATTTGCTGAAAACCTCAACTCCGGCGACTTGGGCAGCGCAGACACGCTGTACGACGCCTTCACGACTAATCCGGCGATCTGGGGACAGGACGACTTCCTTCCGGCGTGCGGTTCCAGCTGTGACGGAACGTTCTACCCGTTCCTGCTCAAATCCGACGACCCCTACGAATTGGCGAGCAAGAAGTGGGACGTTCCCGGCGTGGGCGGGCAGTCGGTGAAACTGTCTTACGACGTCGAACACGTCGTCTACGGGTACGCCTACGTTCCCGGCGGCGTCTGGTCGAAGCTGAACCTGGGCAAGTACGCGGGCGGATTCCTGCTCGCTCTGCCGACCGGCCCCCGGCTGGTGGTCGACTTGGGCGGCGCAGCATGCTCGGCGAACAACGATGGAACCTGCAACATCAACCTCGCCGACAGCGGAGACATCGAACTCGCGAGCTTCAGCAAGCCGTGGCCCACCCCCTACGGGGTCTTCGAACTCGGGGCGGATGTGAAGGCCAGGATCACCGCCGACCTGATCATGCCCGAGGGCTTCGATCAGAGCGCCCTCACGGCGTACGCCTACTTCGTTCCGGGGTTCCTCGTCGCGTACAACACCAAGAATTACGGCGGTGTGCAGCTGGGCGCGGACTATTACCTGGACTACAACTTCGACGATTTCACACAGATTCAGGGCGCGCAGATCACGCCAACCCTGACACCGACCGTCACAGGGAAGTACGGGCTGTTCACGCCGGAGAACACCCCCATCATCGGTCAGAAGACGATCGCTTCGGTCGACCTGGGCTACTCAAACCCGGTGTCGGTGACACTCAAACTGCAGTCGGGATACGACCCATCCCTGACGTTCAGCTCTTCGGGCGTTCTCAACTACGGCGCGGGCATCCTGCAGGCGTTCACCGATTCCCTGACCTTCGACGACACAATCCCAATTTACAGCTACACCAGTGACAACCTCTGGCCGACGATCATCGTCTAACCGCCCTTAAACATCTTGTGAAGTTCGCCGAGGAACCGGAGAGCCACGGATTGGACACAGCCCGCACTAACCTGAAAAACGCCGCCGAAGGGCCCAGAGGCGGACGCGCCCTGACCGATCGGCTCAGCGGGTGGCGCTGACGTAGACGATCTCGCCGAGCGGGTCGTAGTCGCCGCGCTCGGGTGGCGCGAGCCCGTTGCTGGTGAACAGTTAGGCGTCGGGCACGCCGCTGACCGCCCAGCCGGCCTCGCGCAGGTAGTCCATGACATTGCTGCGCGGTCCGGGATAGATCAGGCCCGACATATCGAGGTCGAGGCCGCGCTCGCGCAATTGTGCCGACATCTCCCGGGCCCGTGCGTCGTCGAAATCGGTGAGGCCCGGGACGTATTCGGTGGCCACCGCGCTGCCCGGGGCGCTCAAACCGGTGATGGTCTGCAGCAGCCGGTCCTGCGCTTCCGGCGGCAGGTAGATCAGCAGACCTTCGGCCAGCCACGCCGTCGGTGCCGAGTCGTCGAAACCTGCTGCCCGAAGCGCGGCCGGCCAGTCCTCGCGCAGGTCGATGCCGACGGTTCGCCGGGCGGCGGTGGGTTCGGCGCCCAGATCGGCCAGGGCGGTGGTCTTGAACTCGATGACCGCCGGCTGGTCGACCTCGTAGACGACGGTGTCGGGCGGCCAGTGCAGCCGGTAGGCACGCGAGTCCAGCCCCGAGGCCAGGATCACTACCTGCCGTATCCCGTTCGCGGTGGCGGCGGCGAAGTACTCGTCGAAGAACTTGGTGCGCATCGCCATCCCGGCGATCATGGCCTGAACGCGCTCCGGACCGCCGTCGCCGAATGCCGAGGTGTCCAGCCGGCCGTCCATCATGTCGACGAAGAAGGGAATGCCGACCGCGCGGACCAGTGGCTCGGCGAACGGGTCGTCGATCAGCAGGCGATCGTCCCTGGTGGCCATCGCCCGGGCCGCCGCCACCATGGTGGCGGTCACGCCCACACTGGCGGTCAGATCCCAGTCGTCGTCATCGGTGCGGGTCATGACGGACCTCCGGGCAACTCGGCGGACAGGTACTGGAAACCGGCGAACTGCTCGGACATCTCGTCATCGTGGTGTTCGATCCGGTATTCGTCGAACAACTCCCGAACCGGGCTGCCGGTGACGGCCCAGCCCAGTGACTCCAGGTAGGTGATGGCGTCGTTGCGTTCGCCGGCATAGATCAACCCGGCCAGGTCGTCGGAGAAGCCGAACCGCCGCCAACGGTCATCCGTCGAGGCGAACGCGTCCATGCTGGGGAAGAATTCGGTGGCCAGCCGGCTGCCGGCCGGGCTGAGCCCTGCGATGCTGTCGAACAGCCGGTCCTGAGCTTCCGGCGGCAGGTACATCAGCAGGCCCTCGGCGAGCCAGGCCGTCGGGCGTTGGACGTCGAATCCGTTGGCCACCAACGCCGCCGGCCAGTCGTCGCGCAGGTCGAAGGCGACGTTGCGCACCTCGGCGGCGGGGTGCGCCCCCAGCGCATGCAGTGTCGACACCTTGAAGTCCAGGACGCCCTGCTGATCGATCTCATAGACGACGGTGTCGGCCGGCAGGGGCAGGCGGTAACCGCGGGCATCCAGTCCGGTCGCCAGGATCACCACCTGCCGAATCCCGGATCCGGTGGCCGCCAGCAGGAAATCGTCGAAGTATCTGGTTCGGACCGCCATTCCGTTCGCCATCCGCTCCACCTGCGAATCGCCGTCCTGCTTGCCGTCGAGGATGGCCAGGAAGTGCTCCATGCCGACTGCGGTGACCAGTGATTCGGCCCAGGGGTCGTCGATCAGTCCGGCGCGGGTCGCCAGGGCGCGCGCCGCCGCCACCGCCGTTGCGGTGGTGCCGACCCCGGAGGTCAGGTCCCAGGAGTCGCCCTCGCGTCGGCCCGCCGTCACCGATGCTCCCGGACTGCGGTGACCGACAACGAGTTCCGCAGCGCCAGACCCGCCGGATCGTCGGGGAAGGGCCTGTCGTAGTCGGCGAATATCTCCGTCCGCGGACGGGCGTCGACCCGCCAGCCCAGCTGCTCGAGGTGCTCGGTGACGGATCGGCGCGGGCTGCGGTAGATCAGGTCCCCGAAGCTGAGGTCGAGTCCCTGCTGCGCCCACTGGGTGTTCATCGCGGACGCCCGTTGGGCCGTTGCCGAGCCGCCGTCGGGGTGGTACTCGGTGGCGAGCCGGCTACCCGGGGCCGACAGTGCGGCGATGTTGTCGAACAGCCGGTCCTGGGCCTCCGGCGGCAGGTAGATCAGCAGACCCTCGGCGATCCAGGCGGTCGGCGAACCCGGATCGAAGCCGGTCGCCCGCAGCGCGGCCGGCCAGTCCTCTCGCAGGTCGACACCCACGATCCTTCGTTTCGCCGTGGGGGAGGCGCCGAGATCGGCCAGGACCCGCGACTTGAACTCGATGACCTCGGGCAGGTCGATCTCGTACACCGTGGTCCCCGGTGGCCAGGGCAGCCGGTAGGCCCGGGAGTCCAGCCCGGCGGCCAGGATGACCGCCTGGCGCAGGCCGGCCGCGGCGGCCTCGATGAAGAAGTCGTCGAAGAACCGGGTCCGCACCGCCATCACGTCGATCAGCGCCGCGTCGGCCAACGGGGACTGGCCGGCCAGCACCCGGGTGATGGGTTCGACCCCGACCGCCCGCACCAGAGGCTCGGCGAACGGGTCGTCGATCAGCGGGTCGGGCTGCCGACCGGCCAGGGCGCGGCCGGCGGCCACCAGGGTGGCTGTGGCGCCCACACTGGTCGCCAGATCCCAGGTGTCGTCGTCCGTCCGGGCCATGTCACCTCCGTCGGTGTTGGTTAGCACATTTAACCAGCCGGCGGGCGAGGGCCGCGCCCGGCGAGCGGATTCCCGGCCGGCCAGGGGTAACTGTTAGTCTCGTAGACTGTTCCAGCGTGCCGCGCGTGCGCGGACGAAGGATTACCCGAACGCTGGCCAGCCCAGCCCCAACGGCACACCCAGACTCCAGTCCGGCTGCCCAGGAGGAAGAGTGCTCTCGGCTTTCATCTCGTCGCTGCGGACGGCCGATCTGAGGCGGAAGATCCTCTTCACCCTCGCCATCGTCATTCTGTACCGGGCCGGTGCCGCCCTGCCGTCGCCGGGGGTGGACTACAAGAACATCCAGCAGTGCATCGAGCAGGTCAGCGGTGGTGCCGGGGCGCAGATCTACTCGCTGATCAACCTGTTCTCCGGTGGGGCTCTGCTGCAGTTGTCGGTGTTCGCCGTCGGCGTCATGCCCTACATCACCGCGAGCATCATCGTGCAGTTGCTGACGGTGGTCATCCCGCGCTTCGAGCAGTTGCGCAAGGAGGGGCAGGCCGGCCAGGCGAAGATGACGCAGTACACGCGGTACCTGTCGATCGCGCTGGCGCTGCTACAGGCCACCAGCATCGTCGCGCTGGCCGCCAACGGCGGGCTGCTGCAGGGCTGCACCCTGGACATCATCTCCGACCAGAGCATCTTCGCCCTGGTCGTGATGGTGCTGGTGATGACCGCAGGCGCGGCCCTGGTGATGTGGATGGGCGAACTGGTCACCGAACGCGGGATCGGCAACGGGATGTCGCTGCTGATCTTCGCCGGTATCGCCGCCCGCATCCCGGCCGAGGGCAAGTCCATCCTGGACGGACGCGGCGGGATGGTGTTCGCGGCGGTCTGCGCGGCCACCCTGCTGATCATCATCGGCGTGGTCTTCGTCGAGCAGGGCCAGCGCCGCATCCCGGTGCAGTACGCCAAGCGCATGGTGGGCCGCAAGATGTACGGCGGCACGTCGACCTACCTGCCGCTCAAGGTCAACCAGGCCGGTGTCATCCCGGTCATCTTCGCCTCATCGCTGATCTACATCCCCCAGCTGGTCACCCAGTTGATTCAGAGCGGGCGCAGTACCCCGGAGAACACCTGGTGGGACCGGTTCGTCGCCGATCACCTCACCAATCCCGCCGATGCGGTCTATGTCGCCTTCTACTTCGGCCTGATCATCTTCTTCACCTACTTCTACGTGTCGATCACCTTCAACCCCGAAGAGCGGGCCGACGAGATGAAGAAGTTCGGCGGCTTCATCCCCGGGATCCGGCCCGGCCGGCCCACCGCCGAGTACCTGAGTTATGTGCTGAACCGGATCACCCTGCCCGGCTCCATCTACCTCGGCGTGATCGCGGTCTTGCCGAACCTGTTCCTGCAGGCCGGTAACAGCGGGGGTGTGCAGAACCTGCCGTTCGGCGGCACCGCGGTACTGATCATGATCGGCGTCGGCCTCGACACCGTGAAACAGATCGAGAGCCAGCTGATGCAGCGCAACTACGAAGGGTTCCTGAAGTGAGAATCGTCCTGCTGGGCCCGCCGGGAGCGGGCAAGGGCACGCAGGCGGTCAAACTGGCCGGGGAACTCGGCGTCCCGCAGATCTCGACCGGTGACCTCTTCCGTCACAACATCAGCCATGCCACCACGCTGGGTCTGGAAGCCAAGAAGTACCTCGATGCCGGTGATCTGGTTCCGGCCAGCCTGACCAACGCCCTGGTCGACGACCGGCTCGATGAGAACGACGTGGCAAGCGGGTTCATCCTCGACGGCTTCCCCCGCACCGTCGAACAGGCCGAGGCCCTGCACGATATGCTGCAGCGCCGCGGCCTCAAGCTGGACGCCGTACTGGAGTTTCGGGTTCCCGAGGACGAGTTGGTGGATCGTCTCAAGGGCCGCGGCCGCGCCGATGACACCGAGGACGTGATCCGCAACCGGATGCAGGTCTACCGCGACGAGACCGCGCCGCTGCTGGAACACTACGGTGGCGCCGAATTGAAGACGGTGGATGCGGTCGGCAGCCTCGACGAGGTTTTCGCCCGGGCGTTGCAGGCGCTCGGTCGCTGACCCCTGGGTGCTGTGATGGTGTCGCTGCCCGGGCTGCGTGGCCGTAAGACGGTGGCAGCTCGCACACCCGGTGAGGTCGACGCGATGGCCGCCGCCGGTTCCGTGGTGGCCGAGGCGCTGCGGGCGGTTCGGCGGGCCGCCGTCCCGGGGGTTTCCACCAAAGACCTCGACGATATCGCCGAGGCGGTCATCCGCGCGGCCGGCGGGGTGCCGTCGTTTCTGGGCTATCACGGATTTCCGGGGAGTATCTGCTCCTCGGTGAACGACCGCGTGGTGCACGGAATCCCGTCCGCCGAGGAGGCCCTGGCCTACGGCGATCTGGTGTCCATCGACTGCGGCGCGATCATCGACGGCTGGCATGGTGATGCCGCCGTCACCTTCGGGGTGGGCGCGTTGATCCCGGCGGACGAGGCGCTGTCGGCGGCCACCCGGTCGGCGCTGGAAGCCGGTATCGCGGCGATGGTGCCCGGAAACCGCCTCACCGATATCTCGCACGCGATCGAGCGCGGTACCCGCGCCGCCGAGGCTGCCCACGAGCGTCGGTACGGGATCGTGGAAGGCTATGGAGGTCACGCCATCGGCCGCAGCATGCATATGGACCCGTTCCTGCCCAACGAGGGTGAACCGGGTCGCGGGCCGTGGCTGGTCGCCGGTTCGGTGCTGGCCATCGAACCGATGCTCACCCTCGGCACCACCCGCACCCGGATCCTTGAGGACGACTGGACCGTCGTCACCACCGACGGGTCGCGCGCGGCGCACTGGGAACACACGGTGGCGGTGACCGACGACGGCCCCCGGATCCTGACGGCCTGAACCTGCGGACATGAGTGCGGACAAAGGCGACCCGATCGCCGCCGCACGGGTCAATTGGGAGCAGTCCGGCTGGGGTGATGTGGCCGACGGGATGGTCGCGGTGACCTCGGTGATGCGGGCCCACCAGATTCTGCTCGCCCGGGTGGAGAACGCCCTGCGGCCCTATGGCCTCAGCTTTTCCCGTTTCGAACTGTTGCGGCTGCTGGCTTTCAGCCGCACCGGGGCGCTACCGATCACCAAGGCCTCCGACCGGCTGCAGGTCCATGTCACCAGTGTCACCCACGCCATCCGCCGGTTGGAGGCCGACGGCCTCGTCGAGCGAATCCCGCATCCCACCGACGGGCGTACCACCCTGGTCGGAGTCACCCCGCTGGGCCGATCGACGGTGGAGGACGCCACCATCACCCTCAACCGGGAGGTATTCGCCGATATCGGAATGCCGCCGGAGCAGGCCCGGGCACTGGTGGCCGCGATCGAGGCGTTGCGCCGCAACGCCGGCGATTTCTGAGTTCACCGCCACCCGCGAGCAGACACTAAATCGCATAGATGGGGCGATTTCTGTGCGAGTTTGTGTCTGCTCGCGGGCGGAGGCGGAGTGGAGGTGGGGCCGCTCAGTGCCGCATGCAGGTGGTGCTGAGACAGATGCTGACCGTCGACGGGCCGGTCCGCACTGAGGTGTCGGCATGCTCAGCGTGCGCTTTCGGGCCGAGACCGCCGTTGTCGTCGAGCCAAGTGTGATGGTCGAGGTGGGTGGGGATGGCCACACCGGGCTGGGCCGCGGCGGGGCCGGCCAGTCCGATCAGTGCTGTGGCCAGGGCGCACACCACGGCGGCGGTAGCTGCGATCTTGGTCGTGTTGCGCGCCCTGGTGGCTGTCGTAGCCGGCGTGGCTGTCGTAGCTTTCCTCGTCATATCTGTGCCTTTCTCGACCGTGCCGACACGGTGTCGGACTGATCTGCTCTGCACCTAGGACACCAGGACTGCGTCATCTCGTCCAACGATTAAATTAGATACTTACCATCTCTAAAGCAGATAGTATGAGCAGGTGGAACTCCGCCAGCTCGAGTACTTCATCGCGGTGGCCGGTGAATTGAACTTTTCCCGGGCGGCGGAACGAGTCCATGTCGTCCAATCCGCGCTGTCCACCTCGGTGGCCAAACTGGAGAAGGAACTCGGGGTCGAACTCTTCGACCGGTCCAGGCAGCAGATCAGGATCACGCCCGCAGGGGAGACGTTTTACCAGCATGCGCGCGAGGTCATCCGCACCGCCCTGTCGGCCAAGGACGCGATGAGCGACTACCGCGGTGAGCTGAGCGGAACGGTGGAGTTCGGGTCCCTCATCACCTTCAGCGCGTTGGATGTCCCCAAGGTTCTCGGCGAGTTCCACCGGGACTACCCGCAGGTGCGAATCAGGCTGCGGCAGAGCGCAGCCGGTCCGGCGGCGCGACTGGCGGCGATCGCCGACGGTTCGCTCGACCTGGGGTTGATATCGGCGCCGGATCGCTTCCCCTCGAATGTCGAGATGCATGTGCTCACCGAGGGCCCTATGTTGTTTGTCTGTCGGCCCGACCACCGCCTCGCCCAACGCGATCATGTCGCCATCGCCGATCTCGCCGAGGAGGAGCTGCTCGGTTTCCCCGCCCAGTTCGGGCTGCAGCGTGTGGTCGAACGGGCGTTCGCCGCCGCGGGCATCACTCCGCGGGTGCCCTACGAAGTGGACACCGACTTCTCCACCGGCGCCAACCTGGTGCGACACGGACTCGGCAGCATCTTCATGCCGGCCAGCGAAACACAACGGTTCCACGATCTGCGCGCAGTTCCGGTAGTCCCGGCGCTGACGTTGACGATCTACCTTGGCTGGGCCAAACACGAACGTATCCGTCCAGCCGCGGCAAAGCTCGCCGACCGACTCCTGGTCGCGGCCCGAGGTGAGGGAGGGTCGGCCCGGGTTAGTTCCGTAGGGCCTCGATGATCGCGCTGAAGTCCAGATCGGCGTGCCGCGAGGCGAATTCAGCGTAAATCTGCGCTGCGTGGCTGCCCAGCGGAGCCGATGCACCACTCGAGCTCACCGCGTCCATGGCCAAACCGAGATCCTTGTTCATCAACGCGGTGGCGAACCCCGGTTTGAACCCGTTATTGGCCGGGGAGGGCGGAACGGGCCCCGGTACCGGACAATTCGTGTGCACCGCCCAGCAATTGCCGGTGGCGCCGGTGACCACGTCGAACAGCGACTGTGCTGACAACCCGAGCTTCTCGGCGAGCACAAAGGCCTCGCCGACGGCGATCTGCTGCACGGCCAGCAACATGTTGTTACAGAGCTTCGCGGCCTGGCCGGCGCCGGAGTCGCCACAGTGGATGATCTTGCCCGCCATGGGCTCCAGCACCGGGCGGGCGGTGTCCAACGCATCCGCCGCACCGCCGACCATGAACGCCAGGGTCCCGGCTACGGCCCCCTTGACCCCGCCGGAGACCGGGGCGTCGAGTAGAGCGAAGCCGTGTCGTCCGGCGTAGGCGTGTACCTCGCGCGCGTCGTCGACGGAGATCGTGGAACTGTCGATGAACAAAGCTCCGGTGTCGGCGTTCGGGATGACTTCGGCGAGGCACTCTTTGACCAGGGCCCCGTTGGGGAGCATGGTGATCACCACCTCGGCACCGGCCACGGCGTCGGCGCCGCACTCCACGGCGGTGACGCCCTGATCGGCGGCAGCCTGCCTCGCTGCGGGAACCGGATCGAACCCACGTACCGGATAGCCGGCGCCGACTAGGTTGGCGGCCATCGGCCCGCCCATATTGCCCAGACCCAGAAACGCGATGACCGTCATATCGGGAATCCCTTCACGCTGATGCGCGCACCCGGGCGGCCTCGGAGCGGCCGATCACCACGCGCATGATTTCGTTGGTGCCCTCCAGGATTCGATGTACTCGAAGATCCCGGACGATCTTCTCCAACCCATACTCCCGCAGGTAGCCGTACCCGCCGAGCAGTTGCAGGGCGCGGTCGGCGACGTCATAGCAGGAGTCGGTCACATAGAGCTTGGCCATTGCGCACAGCGCGACTTTATCCGGGTCGTCGGCGTCCAACGCGCCGGCGGCCCGCCACAGCATCAGCCGCGAGGTTTCCAGTGCGGTCGCCATCTCGGCCAGGGTGAACCGTATGGTCGGTTCGTCGATGAGGGCTCCGCCGAAGGCATGCCGGTCCACCAGGTATGCGGCGGCCTTGTCGTAGGCGGCCTGTGCGCCGCCCAGGGAACAGGCCGCGATGTTGAGACGGCCGCCGTTGAGCCCGTTCATCGCGATACCGAAACCGCCGCCCGCACCCTCGCTGCCGCCGAGCATCGCATCAGCGGGAACTCGCACCCCCTCGAGGATGACCGCTGCGGTGGGCTGGGCGTTCCAGCCCATCTTTTGCTCGTTGGCGCCGAAACTCATTCCAGGGGTGCCTTTTTCGACGATGAACGCCGAGATTCCACGCGGGCCTTCGGCCCCGGTACGCGCCATCACGATGTAGACGTCCGAGGCCCCCGCACCGGAGATGAACTGCTTGACACCATCGAGGATGTAGTAGTCGCCGTCCCGAACCGCTCTGGTACGCAACGCTGCGGCATCCGATCCGGCACCCGGTTCGGTCAGGCAGTAGCTGGCGATCAGCTCCATGGTGGCCAACCGGGGAATCCAGGACTTGCGTTGTTCGGGGGTGCCGTAGGTGTCGATCATCCAGGCGCACATGTTGTGAATCGAGATGAACGATGAGATCACCGGGTCGGCGATGGCGAGTTGTTCGAAGATTCGCACCGCGTCGATCCTGCGGAGCCCGCTGCCGCCCACATCCTCGCCGCAGTAGATCGCCGCCATGCCCAACTCCGCGGAGGCCCGCAGCACGTCGACCGGAAAATACTTGGTCTCGTCCCACTCCAGGGCATGTGGCGCAAGGCGTTTGGCGGCGAAGGCGGCCGCGGTCTCGGTGATCACTCGTTCATGGTGGTCAAGGCTGGTGAACGTCATCTCCGCCTATTTCATCGTGGGGATGACGAACTCAGCCCCATCCTTGATGCCCGAGGGCCACCGCTCGGTGACGGTCTTGACTTTGGTGTAGAACTGCACGGCGGCCGGGCCGTGCTGGTTGAGGTCTCCGAATCCGGATCGTTTCCAGCCGCCGAAGGTGTGATACGCCACCGGAACCGGGATCGGCACGTTGACCCCGACCATGCCGACCTGCACCCGGGAGACGAAATCGCGGGCGGTGTCACCGTCCCGGGTGAAGATGGCCACCCCGTTGCCGTACTCGTGCTCGTTGGGCAGGCGGAGGGCCTGCTCGTAGTCGTCGACCCGCACGATGCACACCACCGGCCCGAAGATCTCGTCGGTGTAGATCGACATGTCGGTGCTCACGTGGTCGAACAGGGACGGTCCGATGAAGAAACCGCCCTCGAGGCTCTCGTCGCCGAACGTCAGATCGTCACTGGTTTTATCCCGACCGTCGACGACGAGTTCGGCTCCGGCGGCAACACCGGCGTCGATATAGCCGCGCACCCGCTCCAGTGCCGCCTCGTTGACCAGCGGCCCGTAGTCGGCCTTGGGGTCCAGGCTGTGGCCCACCCGGAGGTGTTCGACGCGTTCCGCGAGCCGGGCGCGGAGCCGGTTCGCGGTGTCCTCGCCCACCGCGACGGCCACACTGATGGCCATACAGCGTTCGCCGGCGCTGCCGTAGCCCGCCCCGACGAGGGCGTCGACGGCCTGATCGAGGTCGGAATCGGGCATGACGATCATGTGGTTCTTGGCGCCGCCGAAACACTGGGCCCGTTTACCGCCCGCCGCGGCGCGGGAGTAGATGTACTGGGCGATATCGGAACTGCCGACGAAACCATAGGCCTTGATATCCGGGTGGTCGAGCAGGGCGTCGACCGCCTCCTTGTCACCATTGACCACTTGGAAGACCCCCGGCGGCAGGCCGGCTTCGAGGAACAACTCGGCAAGCCGCAGCGGTACCGAGGGATCGCGCTCAGACGGTTTCAGGATGAAGGCATTACCGCAGGCCAGTGCGGGGCCGGCTTTCCACAGCGGGATCATCGCCGGGAAGTTGAACGGGGTGATACCGCAGACCACGCCCAGTGGCTGGCGCAGTGAGTAGACGTCGATACCGGGTCCGGCGCCCTCGGTGAACTCGCCTTTCATCAGGTGTGGGATGCCGGTCGCGAACTCGATGACCTCGATACCGCGCTGAATATCGCCCTGGGCGTCGCTGAGGGTCTTACCGTGCTCGAGGGAGAGCAGTTCGGCCAGTTCGGCCATATTGGCGTTGACCAGTTCGATGAACTTCATCAGCACCCGGGCCCGCCGCTGCGGGTTCCATGCGCCCCAGTCTCGCTGGGCCTCGACCGCCGAGGCGACGGCGGTGTCGACATCGGCCGCCGAGGCCAGCAGCACCTGGGCCTGTACCGCGCCGGTGCAGGGGTTGAACACGTCCGTCGTGCGGGTGCTGGCCAGCTTGCTGCGCTTGCCGTCGATGAAGTGGGGGATCTGAGTGATCATGGACTGCCTCCGGCCCGGGAATACAAAATACTTGCATATCCTAGTAAATGTCGGAGGTTCGGCGCAAGCAGCGCTGCGCACCGGCGGTGGGTCCCCAGGTGCGCGGGCGGAGCGGTGGCGTCACAGGGAAGCGATGAAGGCCTGGGTCCCGTTCCAGTCCGGCAGCAATCCCGCCGCTCGCACCTGCGTCAGCGGGGGTGCCACGGCATCGCGATCGGACAGCAGCAGTTGCGGGCCCGGCAGCGGCCATTGGATCCCGATGGCTGGATCGGTGGCGGCAATGGTGTGCTCTCGTCGCGGAGCGTAGGGGGCCGAACACAGATACATCACGGTAGCGCCGTCGGTCAGCGCCAGGAATCCGTGCGCCAGACCCTCGGAGATGTAGACCGACCGGCGGTCGACATCATCGAGGCGCACCGAATCCCACCGGCCGTAGGTCGGCGAGCCCACCCGGATGTCGACGACGACATCGAAGACCGCTCCTTTGACGCAGGTCACGTACTTGGCCTGGCCGGGCGGTAACTGGGCGAAATGCAAACCGCGCAGCACCCCGGCCGCCGAGACCGAGCAGTTCGCCTGCCGCATATCGAATGGGTGTCCGGTCATCTGCGCGAAACCCGCCTCGGTGAACCATTCGAAAAAGGCACCGCGGCCGTCGCCGTGCACCTGCGGTGTGATCTCCCAGGCACCGGGTACCGACAGTTCGCGGATGCTCACGTCACTGGCCCCGTCCGGCGTAGCGGGCCTCGACCTGTTCCTTCAGTGGAACCCGCCACCATTCGTTGTCGCGGTACCACTCGATGGTCGCGCGCAGGCCCTCGGCGAAGTCGGTGTGTTTGGGCGCCCAGCCCAGATCCCGACGCAGCGCGGTCGCGTCGATCGCGTAACGCAGGTCGTGGCCGACGCGGTCCGTGACGTGGTCGATATCCCCGGGGTCGCGACCCATCAGTTCGAGGATCAGCCCCAGCACCGCGGCGTTATCGCGCTCCCCGTCGGCTCCGATCAGATACGTCCGCCCCGGCTCACCGTCTTCGAGGATTCGCCACACGGCGCTGTTGTGATCGTCGACATGGATCCAGTCCCGAATGTTTGCACCCGCGCCGTACAGCTTGGGGCGCCGGCCGGTGAGCACATTGGTGATCTGCCGGGGGATGAACTTCTCGATGTGCTGGAACGGACCGTAATTGTTCGAGCAGTTCGAGATGGTGGCGTTGATTCCGAAGGATCGGCCCCAGGCTCGCACCAGCAGATCCGCGGAGGCTTTGGTCGCCGAATAGGGACTCGACGGGTTGTAGGGGGTGGCCTCGGTGAACCGGACCGACCCGTCCAGCGGTAGGTCTCCGTAGACCTCGTCGGTGGAGATGTGGTGCAGCCGCACCCGATGTCGGCGGACCGCTTCGAGCACCGAGAAAGTTCCGATGATGTTACTGCGCACGAACGGGCCCGGGTCGGCAAGGGAGTTGTCGACATGGGTCTCGGCGGCGAAGTGCACCACCGCATCGGACTCGGCCACCAGCTGATCGACCAGCGCCTCGTCGGTGAGGTCGGCTTCGACCAGGCGGATCGCGTCACCGAGGCCGGTGAGCGACTCCCGGCTGCCGGCGTAGCTCAGCGCATCCAGCACCGTCAGCTCAACCCCGGGCCGCTGATGAACCGTCGCGCGGACGAAGTTGGCCCCGATGAACCCGGCGCCGCCGGTGACCAGTAGTCGCATCGGGTCACCCTAACCGGGACTGACCGGCCCACGGAGCTGCCTCCGGTGGCATTTTGCCAGAGTGCGCGCCGAGCGGGTATCGTGGTCCGACGGTGCGGTTTCCGCGCCGACTCTATGCGTGCCCGGTCCCGACACATTCCGAACGGACTTTCCCGTGGGCTCACGTTTTGCGGTCGGACGGATGCTGTCCGTTCGAGATAAGCAGGAGTCGAAACAAGCAGGATCTGTGAGGTTATGGGCAAGAAAGACGGTGCCATCGAGGTCGAGGGCCGCGTGGTCGAGCCCCTGCCCAATGCGATGTTCCGCATTGAGTTGGAAAACGGCCACAAGGTGCTCGCCCATATCAGCGGCAAGATGCGGCAGCACTACATCCGCATCCTGCCCGAGGACCGGGTTGTGGTGGAACTGTCCCCCTACGACCTGACCCGGGGCCGCATCGTCTACCGGTACAAGTAGGCCGGGACGAACCCGGGCCACCCGCCCGAACGAAACCAGCGCTCAACCAGACCAGCGCCTGACCAAACCAGCGACGAATGAGCACGATGTACGAGAACAGGATCAACCAGCCGTGAAGGTGAACCCGAGCGTCAAGCCGATCTGCGACAAGTGCAGGGTGATCCGCCGGCATGGGCGGGTCATGGTGATCTGCTCCGATCCGCGCCACAA
>Ga0180436_10003239_pt1 | contig 15027 bp, 11 predicted proteins | sample SS_ome_2_FD_132434 | JGI IMG/M metagenome (GOLD analysis project Ga0180436, IMG submission 132434) | Hypersaline lake sediment archaeal communities from the Salton Sea, California, USA - SS_3_S_2 metaG | ecosystem: Environmental > Aquatic > Non-marine Saline and Alkaline > Hypersaline >...
ATCGAGAAACTCGCCGGCGTCGTAGAGCTTGCCGTGAACCAGCGCGCCGTACCACGGCCAGGTGGCGATGTCCGCGATGGTGTATTCCTCGCCGCCGAGGTAGCGCCGTTCGGCAAGGTTGCGGTCGAGCACGTCGAGCTGGCGCTTGACCTCCATCGTGTAGCGGTCGATCGGGTATTCGAACTTCTCCGGCGCATAGGCGTAGAAGTGCCCGAATCCGCCGCCGAGGAACGGCGCGCTGCCCATCTGCCAGAACAGCCACGAGTAGCACTCCGCGCGCGCGGACGGATCGGCCGGCAGAAAGGCGCCGAATTTCTCCGCGAGATACAGCAGGATCGCGCCTGACTCGAACACCCGCGTCGGCGGCGCCGTGCTGCGATCGAGCATGGCCGGGATCTTGGAGTTCGGGTTGATAGCGACGAAATCGCTGCCGAACTGCTCGCCTTCCCCGATGTCGATGAGCCAGGCATCGTACTCGGCGCCGGTATGACCGAGCGCGAGCAGCTCTTCGAGCATGATCGTGACCTTGACGCCGTTCGGCGTGGCCAGCGAGTAGAGCTGTAAGGGGTGTTCGCCGACCGGCAGCGTCTTGTCGTGGGTCGCGCCGGCGATGGGGCGGTTGATCTTCGACCAGCGGCCGCCGTCCTGGTTGTCCCAGGTCCAGACTTGCGGTGGCGTGTAGGTGGGCTTGTCGCTCATGCGGGGGATCTCGCGGTGATGCAGTGGCGCACGAGTATAGGGTGCTGCGTGGTCGCGGTTCGAGTGCGTCGCATCCGCTGGCGGCGTTTGCGGGCCGCGCAGGCGCTCGCCACAATGACCCGAACCGGCCAATCCGCGCCCAAGGAGCCCGTCATGGCGATCAGCGTGTTCGATCTCTTCACCATCGGTATCGGGCCGTCCAGCTCGCACACGGTCGGGCCGATGCGCGCGGCACGGCGCTTCGTCGAGTACTTGTGCGACACTGGCGTTCGCGAGCGCGTGGCGCGGGTCGAAGTACGCCTGTACGGCTCGCTCGGCGCGACCGGGCGCGGCCACGGCACCCATCGCGCCGTTGTCCTCGGCCTGATGGGGGCGACGCCGGAGGACGTCGATGTGGATGCGATTCCGGCGCACATGGCGGCGCTCGAGCGTGACGCCGAGCTGGCCCTCGGCGGCGGGGCACCGATCGCGTTTGCGCTCGGCGAGGACCTCGTGTTCGAGAAACGCGAGTCGCTGCCCGGGCATCCCAACGGCATGCGTTGCACGGCCCGGGACGCCGCCGGCGAGGAACTCGCCGCGCGGGTCTATTACTCGGTCGGCGGCGGCTTCGTCGTCGAGGGCGAACACGCGGGCGAGGCGGTCATCGCCGAGTCCGAGGTCGCGCAGGCCTACCCGTTCACCAGCGCGGCCGAACTGCTCGCGCTCGCCGCAGAGCACGCGCTGCCGATCAGCGCCCTGATGCAGGCCAACGAAACCGCGTGGCGCGAGCCGGCCGCGATCCGCGCCGGGCTGCTCGAGATCTGGGCGGCGATGCAGGCCTGCGTGGAACGCGGCTGCGCGGCCGAGGGCGTGATGCCGGGGCTCAAGCTGCCGCGCCGCGCCGCCCGCCTCAGGCGCCAGCTCGCCGGGCAGCCCGAAGCGGCGCTGCGCGACCCGCTGACCATCATGGACTGGGTCAATCTCTATGCGCTCGCCGTCAACGAGGAAAACGCGGCGGGCGGGCGCGTGGTGACGGCACCGACCAACGGTGCTGCCGGCATCGTGCCGGCCGTGCTGCACTACTACGCGCGCTTCTGTCCGGGCGCGAACGAGGACGGCGTCGTGCGCTTCCTGCTCACCGCCGGTGCGATTGGCATGCTGTTCAAGCGCAACGCCTCGATCAGCGGCGCCGAGGTCGGCTGCCAGGGTGAAGTCGGCTCGGCCTGTTCGATGGCCGCTGCCGGCCTGACCGAAGTCCTCGGCGGCACACCGGAGCAGGTCGAGAACGCGGCTGAAATCGGCATGGAACACAACCTCGGCCTGACCTGCGATCCGATTGGCGGGCTGGTCCAGATCCCCTGTATCGAGCGCAACGCGATGGCCGCGATCAAGGCGATCAACGCCGCGCGCCTCGCCCTGCGCGGCGACGGCCGCCATTTCGTCTCGCTCGACAAGGTCATCCGGACCATGCGCGAGACCGGCCGGGACATGCAGGACAAGTACAAGGAGACTTCGCGCGGCGGTCTCGCCACCAACGTCATCGACGTGCCGGTGAGCTTCATCGAGTGCTGAGTTGAGGGTTGGCGCTCTCGGGGGGCCGTGCGCACGGCCGACAAGGCGAGCAAGGCGAGGTCGCGCGTAGCCGGTGAGGGAATGCCGCCGGGGTCTGCGCGCGCCAGACGGACGCCGGCAACGCCGAATCCCTGGGCATCGCGCGCGTCACGGTATGTCACCGCGAGGCGGCGGCGCCATGGCCGGGCGGGCCATTGTGTGGCTGTCACAAACCGGCGTTCGGGTGAACGCCGCGCGCTGTCTCAGTCGCGTGACTCGCCCCGGACCACGGTCTCGCGCAGCGCCTCGCGAGCCACTGCCCCGGGACGCCAATGCTGGCGTCCCGGGGCCCGGCTGCCGCGTAGCGATCGCGGTTACGTCAGGTGCTGCGCGCCGCGCGGCGCCGTTGCCAGACACCGAGGCTGGCGAGACCGGAGACGAGAAACGGCAATGCGGCCGGTACGGGGACCGGTGCTGCCGACGGGTCGAGCGAGTAGAAGGCCTTGGTCAGCGCGCCCTGGGTGCCGCTGAACGAACCGGCCGTGATGACGTAGGTCTCGAGCCCGGTGGTGAACGTGGTCCAGCCGGTGGGCAGCAACGGCAGGAGAAACTCGACGTGGGCGAGGAGCTCCGGGTCGCCGATATAGGCCGCGGGATCGTCGCTCGGGAGCAGCCAGACGTAACTGCCGGTGTAGGTGAACTTCTGTCCGAGACTGTCGACCATGTGGTAGGTCGCAGTACTGGTTCGGTCGGCGCTCGCCGTGAACGTGTTGGCGAGACTGTCGTCGAACGTCGCCTGCGTTGCGAAGTTGAAGAACGGCACGCCGTTGTTGCTGGTCTCGATCGCGAACGGGCCGCCGTCCAGGGTATTCACGCCGAATACCCCCGGGCCGCCGTCGTTGCTTTCGAACTCGCCCGTGACCGTGCCGTAATTGCCCGCGTCGTCGACGAAGGCGACGCCGGAGCCGAACGGATTCAGGCCGCCGAAGACGACGTCATCGAGGCTGCCCCAGTAGCCGTCGGTGCCAGGCAGGCGTCCGACCAGCGAGGGATCGGTCAAGAGGCTGAACGTGGCGGCGTTGACGCTCGGTGCGGCGGCGACCAGCGCGGCGGTCGCGAGGATGCTCGGGATGGCGGGTTTCAGGTTCATGGCGGTGCTCCTGCCGGTTTGGGTTCTACGATGCTGGCCGGGCGGCGCGTGGCCGACCGTGATGTGAGCATCGCCCCCGGCCGGCATCACCGTCATCCCTCAGTTGGGGGAAGCCCGGCCGTGGCCAGGCCACGTGGTGTCGGGCAAATGTGGCGATCGCCACAGCCGGATCGATGTGCCAGAGCGTGGAATGAGCCTGCACGTTTTCTGCACGGAGTTACAACGATGAACGAGAACACCGTTCCCCGGCATCTGGCTGAATCCGCCCCGGCCCAACTGCATCAGCAGGCGGAGCTCGGCATGGCCGCACTCGAACTGATCGACCTCGGCGTGTTCGGTGTCGACGGCCACGGCCGGCTGTACTACGCGAACCATGCGGCGCGCGAGCTCGCGCGAGCCGCCGAGGTTCTCGCGATCCGTGCAGGTCGCTTGCGCTGTGTCGGTAGCTGGAACCGGGCCTGCTTCGAACAGGTACTGGCGCGCGTCGCGATTGAGAAGCACAGTGCATCGCTGCGGTTGCAGGGTAGCGGCACGGTGCCGGAGAGCGTGATCGTGATGACGCGCGCGTGCTCGCTCAGCGGCGCGACGCAGATCGTGGGCGATGCGCCCGACCGTGTACTGGTGATCGTCGACCAGCCGGAGCGTCGGCGCCTGCCGGATGCCGGCCAGTTGCGCGAACTGTTCGAACTGACGGCGGCCGAATCACGCGTCGCGCGCGCCCTCGCCATGGGCCTGTCGTTGGAAGGCTATGCGGCGGCACATGGCCTGCAGCTGTCGACTGCCCGCTCGCAGCTGCGCGCGGTGCTGCGCAAGACCGGGTGCAACCGCCAGCAGACGCTGATTCGGCTGCTGGTCGGCATTCCGGCCGCGCCCCACTAGCTGGAACCGTGGTCAGGATCATCGCTGCATCCAGCCGCTCCCGGGCGGCCGTGGTGGCGTTGCCATTGTTGCCAACAGCGCTGCAATGGCCTGCGGCGCTATGCGTCGGTCTGCGATGCGCCGGCATTGCGTGCGAACGGGGCTCTTGGAGCGGTGCGCGCCCGGTCACCGGCTCCTGTCCCGGGCGTGCCTGGCGACTGCGTCGGAGATCACTCGCACAGGCGCGACGACGAACGGGCGCAAGCGACGCCGGCAGAGCTCTCAATCCGGATTGCTGATGGTCACTGCCTGTGCCGCGTCGACCAGCCTGTCGACGGCCGGGCTGGTCAGGCTCTGCAGAAACGCCACGAGATCGGCCTGTTCCGCATCGCTCAGGCCGAGCGGCCTGATCAGCGGATCGAGCAGTTCGTTCGGACTGCCGCCGCGATTATAGAACGCGACCACGTCGGCGAGCGTGGACAGCGAACCATCGTGCATGTAGGGGCGGGTGAGGGCGACGTTGCGCAGGCCCGGCGTGCGGTACTTCCAGCGATCGTCCGGGTCCTGCGTGACTTCGTAGCGCCCGAGATCGTTCGGCTTGCGCTCGGCCGAGGGGGCGACGTAGGCGAGGTCGTAGGCGATCGCCGTGCCGGGCGCGAGTTCGGCGTTGCGCTGGCCGCCGTCCGGCGCCATCGATGCGGCGTAGCCGATGCCGGTGTTGTGCAGCGCCTGGTCGGTGAACAGGGCGTGGCCGTCGTCCATGGTATGGCAGGCGATACACCCGGCCTTGCCGCGGAACAGCGCGAAGCCGCGCTTGACGGCCGCGTCGACGGCGTCTTCCTCGCCGCCGAAATGCCAGCGATCGAAGGGCGAACCGCCGGCAACGAGCGTGCGTTGATAGGCCGCGAGCGCAGCGCCGATCGACTCCATGTCGATATCGGCGTCGAAGGCCTCCCGGAACGCTTCGCGATAGCCGGACCACTGCGACAGGTTGTCGATGACGTAGCCGACCGACGGGTTGGCCATCTCGTTGTGCGCCAGCAGCGGTGACCACACCTGGTGTTCGAGGCGGGTCTCGCGGGCGTCGTGGAAGAGGCGATCGAGCCAGGCCGAATTGAGCAGCGTCGGCGCGTTGCGCTTGACCGTGCGTCCCTCGACACCGACCGCGGTGGCGAGCTCGTTGACGGTGAAACCCTGCGCCGGCACGTGGCACATGGCGCAGGAGATGGTGCGGTTGTGCGACAGGCGACGATCGAAGAACAGGCGCGCGCCGAGCGCGGCCTGCGCAGCCGTCGGCCGCGGCCCGTTCATGGCACTGTCCGGGGGCAGGCCGAGGTGCGGATCGGCCGGGTCGCGGCCGCCGTGCGTGTCGTGCGCCGGTTGCGCGGCCGCGCCGGCATCTAGGCGCCCGGCTTCGATGAGCAGCGTGCGTACGTCGGCAGCGACGGTATCGGCATGCAGGAACGCGGTGCTGTAGATATTGCGGATGCGCTGCTCGGTGTCGATCAGGAACACGCGCAGGATGTGCGCGAAGGTGTGGCCGCCGCTTTTCTGAAACGACTGCTGGTAGGCGGCGAGGGTGCGCTCGAGCGTCGCGGTGTCGGGCGCGGTGACGAAGTCCCAGTGTGCGCCCTCGGGGCGGAACGAGCGGGCGTATTTCTCCAGCACCGCCGGCGTGTCGTGCTCGATGTCGAAGCTGTAGCTGACCAGGCGCAGGGCGTCGCCGATGGCGGGGTCCCGCTGCAGTCGCTTGGCCATCTGGCCCATGACGAAGGTCGCGAGCGGGCAGCCGTTGACATCGTTGCAGCTCGTGTAGATGAACGCGAGCAGCGTGAGCCGGCCGTCGAACAGTTCGTGCAGGGTGTGCGGCTGGCCGTGCGAGTCGACCACCGCGCCGTCGCTGGCCGCGCCCAGCGGTGGCAACTGGTAGCTGCCGGGTTGCGGGGCCTCGTAGGTGAGGGCGCCGTAGCCCGGGGCGAGCACCGCGGCATCGCCCTGGCCGTGCGGGTGTCCGGCCTGGGCGTTGCCGGCGAGGGCCGCGCAGAGTGCCAGGACGCGCAGGCCGGGCGCGCGGTGACGCGCCCGGGTTGTGTCTGCCACGGCTTGAAGTGGCTCAGTCGTTGGCGGCGAGCGCCGGCGTGGCATCGTCCTCGGCATCGGCGTAGAGGGCGCGGGCGCCAAAGCGCATCTGGTGCGGGCGGCCGAGCTTCTGCGCCAGGAAGTCGATGGCGAACTTCTGCTCGAGCTGCTCGCCGTTCCAGGTATAGGCCTTGAAGTACTGCAGGTCACCCGGCGCACCTTCCTTCTTGTCCCAGTTCCCCAGCAGGGAAGAGGTGTAGTAGGCGCGCTTGCCGTCCCAGCTCTGCGAAACCATGTTGACCTGGTCGCCGATCTTCTTGGTGTAGATCTCCTTCGGCGCATGCGGATCGGAGACGTCGAACAGGCGCGTCATGCCATCGTTCCACGTGTTGACCCACAGGAGCTGGTCGTCGGCCGAAATGGAGATGTCGACCGGTAGCGGGATCTTCGACGCGTCGCCGATGTCGGCCACGGCCTTCGCCGCCCATTCGCCGTTCTCGTGGTAGATCAGCCAGATCTTCGAGGTCAGCGCGGTGGTCGTGAAGCAGTAATCGTGCGAGGCCCCCCAGGCGCAGCGCACTTCGAGCGGCGCGCCCGGCACGTCGAGCACGACCTTGGGCTGGCGGGTGTGCAGGTTCCACACCACCGCCGTGTTGCCGAACTGCTTCATCGCTTCCGGATCGGCCATCATCTTGCCGAGATCCATCATGTAGTTGTTCCAGCCGGTGAACGATGAGCTGACCAGCGCGTTCAAGCGCGGCAGCGCGCGCACGTCGTAACCGAAGCCGTCGGCGAACTGGCCGGTCTTGACCGCGCCCTGCAGCGCGCCGTCTTTCGGCATCCAGTAGGTCGCGACGTAGTCTCCCTCGTTGGTGTACTCGGCCATCGCGGTCACGCCGCCATGGTCCTCGTGGTTGGAAAGGCCGGTGACGAGCATGCGCCCGGGCAGGGCGTAGGTCGTGTGCGGGCCGACCACGCCGCCCGTCTTGTCGACGAAATCGGTGATGGTCTTGTGCAGCTTCGGCCTGGCCGGGTCGGTGGCGATGTCGAAGATGAAGATCTTCGAGGTATCGAGGCCACCGGCCCACAGGTAGCGGCGATCGTCGGAGAGTCCCGAGTGATGTGCCTCGTTGCGGCCGCCGACCGAGAGCGTGTGCACGATGGTGCCGTAGCGCTCGGAGGCGGGGTTGACGTCGATCGTGACGAGCTTGTCCTGCTCGTCGCCGAGGCCGGGAATGCCCAGCGTCCAGACGTAGACGTAGTCTTCCTGGCCGACGATCTTGGCCATGTAGGGCGAGTTGCAGGTCTCGTCGGCGAATGCCGACTGCGCGAACAGCGCCAGCGAGAGCATCAGCCCCGCGGCGAAACCCGCGTGACCGCGTGACCGAACAGAATGATTGAAACGCATGACCGACCTCCTCGAGTGAACGGTGGTGTGACCGACCGGTCTTTGCACCATATTAGACCGAAAAGTCATAAGCAAATAACAAATGCACATATACAGGCTGCATCTGATGCGCCATCTTCAGTGTAGTGGCAACGCGGCGGTGGGGAAGTCGCCGCTTGCCGCCGTCGCGGCTGCGAAGCCGCTCAGTAGTCTTCTTCCCGCGGCGCGTCGAACGGCCGCCAGGCGAGGATCAGCTTGGGCATCAGGGTCAGCGCGGCGAGCAGGGCGATGATCATCGCGAACGCGGTGAGCACGCCGAACAGGATGGTCGGAATGAAGTTCGACAGCACCAGGATGGAGAAGCCGACCGTTACGGTGAGCGTGGTGTAGTAGGCCGCCTTGGCGATGTTGTCGTGGCAGTAGTGCATGGTCTCGATGGGATCCTGCAGGCGCGGCAACTCGGTCTTGAAGCGGTACAGGTAGTGGATGCAGTCGTCGACCGCGATGCCGACGGTGATCGCGGCGATGGTGATGGTCATGATGTCGAGCGGGATACCCATCCAGCCCATGAAGCCGAGAATGCTGCCCGCGGCGATGGCATTGGGGATGATGCCGACCAGCGCCACGGTGACCGAGCGGAACAGGATCATCAGCGTCAGCATGATGCCGATCATGACCGCGCCCAGCGTCATGATCTGCGAGCGGAACAGGCTCTGCAGCACGTTGTTGTAGAGCACCAGCAGGCCGGTTACTTCGTATTCGTCGCTCTCCATGCCGAACTGCGTCGCGAGATCGTGGTTGATTTCCTTCAGCAGTTCGTTGCGGCGCAGCTCGGGCAGGGTGTCGTGAATGCGCACGGCGATGCGCGCTTCGTCGTGATCGATCGACACGTAGGGATCGATCATGGCGGCGCGCACCGGTGGCGGGATACGCTTATAGATGACGTTGAGTTCGAACGCGGTGAACTCGCGCCCGCCGTTCAGTTCCTCGGCCACGCGCAGGGTCGATGCCAGTGAAAGGACCTTGCCGATCTCGGGGCGCGCATCGAGGTAATCGTGCACCGCCTTGATGCGGTCGATCTTCTCCGGTGTGAACCACGAATCGGCCTTGGCCGACTCACTCTGGACTTCGCTGAACATGGCCGCGAGGTCGTCGTCGAGATCGCCCAGGTCGCTGTCAGCCGCGCGCTCCGGGAACTTGAGCACGATGTCCAGCGGTGTCGTGCCGCCAAGCTTCTGATCGATCAGCTTCAGTCCCTGGTAGATCTCGGTGTCGTCCTTGAAATAGCTGATGAAGCTGTTCTCGACTTCGAGCCGCTGCATGCCGGTGACGCCCATCACGGCGAGCAGCAGCGCGAGCACCAGCACCACGCGACCGTGGTTCTCGGTGAAGCGGCCCAGCGCGGCGGTGAAGGCGTAGCTGTCGCCTTCGGGGCGGCGCAGCGCGCGCTTCCTGGTCAGCAGCAGGATGCTCGGGAAGAGCAAGAAGGAACTCGCGAAGACCACCGACAGGCCGATGGTCATCATCCAGCCGAAATCGATTACCGGCTTGATGTCGGAGACGACCAGCGAAGTGAAGGCGATGATGGTGGTGACCGCGGTATACAGGCACGGCAGCACCATGTGGTGGATGGTCAGCCGTACCAGTTCGTAGTGGCTCGCGTCGGGGTGATCGCGGAACAGCTCGCGGTAGCGCACCACGAGGTGAATGTTCATCGACATCGTGATGATCAGCATCAGCGCGATGAAGTTCGACGAGATGATGGTGACCTTCCAGCCGACCAGGCCGAGCAGGCCGAGCATCACCACGCTGGCGTAGATGCAGGTGGCGAACGGCAGTACCACCCAGCGCACCTCGCGGAAGATCAGGGTCAGCATCACGACCAGGAACAGGAACACGCCGGCGCCGAAGACGGTCAGGTCATTGGCGATGTAGGTGACCATGTCGTCGGCGATCATGGGGACGCCGCCCAGGTAGAGCTCGGTGCCGCTGTCGTCGTAGGTATCCATGACGGTGCGGATCTGTTCGATCGCGGCGTGGGTCTGCGCCTCGGCTTCTTCCTTGGCCTGCTCGTACTCGGGTCGCAGGCGCTCGAGCTCCAGCGCTTCCTGCGGGCTCAGGCCGGTGGTCGTTTTCTTATAGAGCAGTTCGTCGCGCAGGCGGCGCAGGCGCGGCAGTTCCGGGTGATCGTCGAGGAAGATCTGCATCGCCGTGATCTTGCCGTCGGCGCTGGCGACGAGGTTCTTGTAGATCGGGCTCTGCGTCAGTTCCTCGCGCGCACGCGCCAGGTTGACGTCCTCCTGGCGCAGCGTGCGGAAGTTGTTGACGACGTCGGCGAGCGAACCGGGAACATTGGTGACCAGTGGCACGTCGAGCATCGAGTTGATGTCGTGAACCTGCTCGATGCGTGCGATGTCGTCGCGCAATTGCGCGACCAGTTCGCGCGTGGCGGGCGCGAGGATGTCGTCCGGCGGCACGATCGCGATGAAGAGAAATTCGCGCGTCTCGTAGCGCATGCTGACCTGACGGAAGTCGCGCAGGTCTTCGTCGCTCTCCAGCAGCAGCGCGTCCGCCGAGGCGTCCAGGTCGAACTGCGGCAGACCGCGCGCGAAGAAGGCGAGGATGGCGGCGAGCACCAGCAGGGTGAGCAGCGGGTGGCGCAGGATGGCGCGCTCGTAGACGGACGCAATCAGGTTCTTCATGGTGACTCGCAGCGGTCTCGGGATCGTTCCCTGTCGTGGTGGCGCCGGCCAGGTCGGACGTACGCGTTGCCCGGCGGAGCGCGGCGCCGCGGTACCGTCGTGCGGCGTGATCCGGGCGCGGCACGCAGCGCCGCACACCCGGTGCCCTGCGGTCCGCCGCACGGGCCGCGCATCAGCGGGGCGCCATCATAGCGTGAACCCGGAGCGCTCACTATCCAGGACGGCGCAGTGCCGTGACGGTGTGTGCGGGCTTTGGAAAATTCGCCCGGGCGATGACATCATGCGCGCTGCTCATGTCACCTGCCGCTCGCTCGCGATGAAGCAACTCGAAGCCTCCGAACTATGGCCATTCTTCGCCGAACTCGCCGCCGTCGCCGCGGCCGAGACGCTGCCGCGCTTCCGCGCCGGCGTGGCGATCGACAACAAGGACGCGGCCGGTGGCTTCGACCCCGTGACGGTCGCCGATCGCGCCGCCGAGGCCGCCCTGCGTGCGGCCATCACGGCGCGTTATCCGGACCACGGCATCCTCGGCGAGGAAGAAGCCGATAAGCCCGCGCGTGGTCCCTATAGTTGGATCATCGACCCGATCGACGGCACGCGTTCGTTCGTGTGCGGGATGCCGACCTGGGGCACGCTGGTCGGCCTGCTCGAGGACGGCGTGCCGCGCTTCGGCATGATGAGCCAGCCGTTCGTCGGTGATCGCTTCATCGGCGGAGGCGGCCGCGCCGAGTTGGTGCGCGCCGACGGCGTCACGCCGCTGCGTTGCCGGCGCGGCACGCCGCTGGATGCGGCGACCCTGTTTGCGACCACGCCCGAGATGTTCGCCGCGGGAACTGAGGCCGAGGCTTTCGACGCGCTGTCCGCGCGCGTTCGCCTGACCCGTTTCGGGGCCGACTGCTACGGCTACTCGTTGCTCGCCGCGGGTTACGTCGATCTCGTTGTCGAGGCCAATCTCGGCTACTACGACGTCGCCCCGGTCATGCCGATCGTCGAAGCGGCCGGGGGCGTGGTCAGCGACTGGGCCGGGCGGCCGCTGCGCACCGGTGGGCGCGCCATCGCGGCCGCCGATCCGGTCCTCCACCAACAGGCGCTGGCGTTGCTGGCGCACGCACGCTGACTGGCAATGCCGCGCACGGCGCATCCGCAGCCCGGTGCGGCGGCCGCCTCCGGCCCGCGCGTCGTGCCCGGCGCGGGGTCTGATCGATGATCCGGCTCGATGCCGTGGTGGTCGCCGCGCCGATGCAGCCGCCGCACGCGGGGCATCGCGCCGCGCTCGCTGCCGCCGCTGCCCACGGCGCGCCGGTCTTCGCGTTGATCCTGGGCGCCGCGGCGGCGCCGACGCTGAACACGCCGTGGAGCGCGTCTGAGCGTATCGACATGCTCCTGGCCGACTGGCCGCGGCAGGCCGCGCCGGACGTGCTCACGGTGCGTGACGTGCCCTACGATCGCAGCCGCTGGCAGGCGGCGCTTGCGGCCGCCGCCGGTGCCGCGCTGGGCACCGCGGCGCGTATCGGTGTCGTCGGCGACGCCGCGCCGCCGTGGCCCGCCGACTGGCAGCGGCTGGACGGGGCGGCCGGGTTCGCACCGCGCGAGCGCATCGTGCGCGAGGCCCTGCTGGCGCCGACGGCGCCGCAGCGCGAGGCGCTCGCCGCTCACGTCAGCGCGGCGCAGCTCGCGGCCCTGCTGGCCTGGCACGAGAGCGCCGCGGGACGGCGGCTGCGCGAAGAGGCAGACTTCATCCGTCGTTTTCGCCGCAGTTGGGCAAGCGCGCCGTACCCGCCGGTGTTCGTGACGGTCGACGCCCTGGTCACCTGGCGTGACGAGATTCTCCTGATCGAGCGCAAACGCGCCCCGGGCAAGGGCCTGTGGGCGCTCCCGGGCGGTTTCATCGATCCTGACGAGACCCTCGAAGCCGGCGCGCGCCGCGAGCTGGCCGAGGAAACCGGCCTCGTCGCCGCGCCTGTCACCCTGCGCGCGAGCCGCGTGTTCGACGCGCCGCAGCGCTCGCTGCGCGGGCGTACCATCACCCACGCCTTTCATTATGACCTGAGCGCATTACCCGAGCGCCCGCCCGTCGCCGGGGGCGACGACGCCAGCGCCGCCGCCTGGGTCGCGCGCGGCAGGCTCACGCCCGCGCGGCTGTTCGAAGATCACTATGCGATCCTGCAGGTGATGGCGGGCCTGCCCTGAGGCAGGTGGCGCTAGCGCGCGGCCGCGGGCGGGGCGACGGGTCGCCGATGCTTCGGTTCCCGCGCTGCCGGCGGGTCCCGCGGGTCAACCTGCGCGCGCCGTGGCCGCTATCGAGGGACATGCTACGACGCCGTTTCCGTACCCGGCACGCGTTCGGGCTGTGCGTGTTCCTCGTCGTCACGCTTCCCGCCGCTGCCGCCATCGACCCGAGTGCGCCGCTGGTGCGCGCACTCGATGCGCTGCGCGCCGCGGACGCGGCGACGCGCGCGCGCTTCGTCGAAGTCGCCGTCGGCGCGCTCGCCGCACGTCATCGCGCGCTGCTGCACGACAGCGGGCGGGACCCGTCCTGGTCGCAGGGTACGCGCGGCTATATCGCACGCCTCGAAGCCGCTGCCGCGGCGGCGCGGCGCGGCGCGCGCGTATTGTTGATCAACGATCCGCGGCAGGGGCTGCGCGTCATCGTCGGACAGCGTCCGGCGCGCCAGTTCGCGCTCGTCCCGCCGCGCCCGTCCGAGCGTCGCGCGCTCGAGCGCGACGTGCTCGCGCGCCTGTGCATGGAGGTCGACTGCAACGCACCGGTGCCGGCCCCGCAGCCGTCACTGCCGCGGCTGGCGGCGATCGGTAGCGCGCTCGTCGATGCGTCGACGGGCGCTGAAGATACGCGCGCACTCAAGCCGCACCGCGCGCCCGTGCGGGCCGACGGCGTGGTCGATTCGCTGCCCGCGGGTGGCGACGGCCTGGATTGCGCGCGCGGTGACGGCCGCCATCGCAAGCTCCTCGATCGCGCCTGCGCCAGCGTACTGGCCGAAGTGCGGGCGCTCGCCGCGGCGCTGCACGCGCACGCCCGCGCCGGCCACGAACTCGACTGGGCCCTGCTCGAGCGCGGCGCGTGGCGTGCGCCGGGCGGCGCGCTGGCCGCGACGCGCGAGGGTGGCGGTGTCGCGGTGAACGCGCCCATCCTGGCGCGCTACCCGGCCGTCTACGCGACCGCGCTGCCCTGGATACGCGCTCGCCTAACCGGTAAGGTGCTCGCCACCGCGATCGCGCCCCCTGCGCCGCTGCTCTACGCGGTGCGCTCCGAGTTGCCGGCCGAGTCACCTTGAAACGCAGGATGCCCGTCATGAAATCGCGTGTCGCCCGTCTGTTGTTCTGCCTGTGCCTGGCCGTGCCGGGCCTGCTCCACGCCCAGGAAGGCCGCTTCCAGGCAATCGCCATCGACAGCGGTCTCGAGTACGGCACCGACAAAGCCCTCATCCTCGATACCTACTCCGGACACCTGTGGATCTGGGTCGAGAGCCCGGCGGTCAACGACGAGCCCGGTGGGCGCTATCTCATCTACCAGGGCCAGCTCGAGCCGGGCAAGACCATGGGGCAGGTGATGGACCGGCAGGAATGGGAAGTCGGACCGGGCGAGTGAGTGCGCGTAGGCGCGCGGCGTCGGATCGGTTTTAATCGGCACTCGGGCGGCGCATCGTGCGCCGCCGCTGCGAAGAGGGGAGGAGTGCCATGCCCAAGCTCAGCGAGAGCGAACGAGACCGGTTCCTGGACGAACCCGGCATGATCATGAATATCGCGACCGTCGACGAGGACGGTGCGCCGCTGGTGACGCCGATCTGGTTCATCCACGAGCAAGGGCGCATCTGGTTCACGCCGCGCCAGCATTCGGAGTGGTTGCGCCATATCCGCAACGACAATCGCGTCGCGCTGAGTATCGACGAGCCGGCGCTGCCCTACCGCAAGGTCGTGGTGCGCGGCCGTGCCGCCATCGATCACGAGGTCGGCGAGGACGATGCCTGGCGCGATCGCTACCGGCGCATCGCGCAGCGCTACATTCCGCTCGACGACGCCAATGCCTACGTCGATGGCACCGACGATCAGCCGCGCGCGCTGTGCTCGGTGCTGCTGGCCGAGGCCCAGGTGCGCTCCTGGCGCATGCCGGTCGAGGACGAGCCCTACCAGGGCATCTGGGCGCGCCGCTACTGGACCGAGGGCGCCAAGGTCGGCAAGGACGCTCCGGCGCTGTTCGATCGGGACGAGCGCTGATCGGGCCCCGCGGCGGACCGGGTATAATCGGGCGCGTCACCGTCCCGCTCCGCCGTCCGTTCCCGCCATCAACCCGCAGCGCCGATGAGCTTCCGCGTGCCGTCAGTCCGCCGCGTCGTTCCGCCTGCGCTGTCGTTGTCGACGTTAGCGATCGTCGTGACGCTCGCCGGCTGCGCCTACGAGCGCTACGAGCCGGCACCACTCGATGCGCGCCGGGTGCCCGCGGCGCGCGCCGCGGCGCGCCTCGATGACGCGGCGCACGGTGCGCTCGTGGCGCGGCACGCACCGCAGGCGCCGTGGCCGCCGCGCGAGTGGTCGTGCCGCGAGCTCGGTCTCGTCGCCGCGGCGCGTTCCGGCGCACTGGCGCGCGCGCGGGCCGAACTCGCCGC
>Ga0180436_10003240_pt1 | contig 15026 bp, 13 predicted proteins | sample SS_ome_2_FD_132434 | JGI IMG/M metagenome (GOLD analysis project Ga0180436, IMG submission 132434) | Hypersaline lake sediment archaeal communities from the Salton Sea, California, USA - SS_3_S_2 metaG | ecosystem: Environmental > Aquatic > Non-marine Saline and Alkaline > Hypersaline >...
AAGCCCGCCGAGCTGCCCAGGGCGCAACTCAAATGCCCGAACGGGGTCGATGCCGCCCGGATCGAGGCGCTGGCCGCTGGCGAGGCATTGGCGCGCGATCTCATCAACACGCCCGCCTCCGACATGGGTCCGGCGGAACTGGAAGAGGCCGCGCTGGCATTGGCACGGCGTTTCGGCATGGGGGCCGAGGTGATCGTGGGCGACGATCTCTTGGCGCGCAACTTCCCGATGATCCACGCGGTGGGCCGTGCCAGCCCGCGCGCGCCCCGGCTGATCGACCTGCGATGGGGCGTCACCGGCCCGCGCGTGACGCTGGTCGGCAAGGGCGTGTGTTTCGACACCGGCGGGCTGGATATCAAGCCCGCCGCCTCGATGGGCCTGATGAAGAAGGACATGGGCGGCGCGGCCACGGTTCTGGGGCTGGCGCAGATGCTGATGGAAACCGGCGCGAAGATACGGCTGCGCGTTCTGGTCCCGGCGGTGGAAAACGCCGTGTCCGGGTCGGCCTTCCGCCCGCAGGACGTTCTGGCCAGCCGCAAGGGCCTGAGCGTCGAGATCAACAACACCGATGCCGAGGGGCGGCTGGTCCTGGCCGATGCGCTGGCCTATGCCGACGAGGAAGAGACGGATGCCATCGTCTCGATGGCAACGCTGACCGGCGCGGCGCGGGTGGCGGTGGGGCCGGATCTGGCGCCTTTCTACACCGATGACGAGGCGCTGGCCCAGGCGCTGACCAGCGCCGGTGCGGACTGGGCCGATCCGGTCTGGCGGATGCCGTTCCATATGCCTTACGAAGAGATGATCGAGCCAGATATCGCCGATCTCGACAACGCGCCGGCGGGTGGCATGGCCGGGTCGATCACAGCGGCGCTGTTCCTGCGCCGCTTCGTCACCGCCACGCCGCGTTACGCGCATTTCGACATCTATGGCTGGCAACCCAAACCCGCGCCGGGTCGACCCAAGGGCGGGGCCGGGCAGGGCGCGCGGGCGGTGATGGCGGCGCTTGACCGGATCCTGCAGGAATGACCGATCGGCGCCTGACCCCCGCAACGCCGCGCGTTGCCCATGTCTCGCTGGAGGGGGTTCTGCCCGCGCCGCGTTACGTGGCCGGGCAGCCGGCATCGGTCACCGCTCCGCTGGCCGATCTTTGCGCCACGCCGGACGGCGCGCGGGACCGGCAGCTACTGCTGGGTGCGGCCGTCCGGGTGATCGATGCCGAGGGCGCGCATGCCTTTGTCCGGGCCGAGGCCGACGGCTATTGCGGCTGGGTCGCGCAGGCGGCGCTGGGCCCGGAGGCCGCCGCGACCGACCGCGTCGCCGCCCCGGCCAGCCATCTCTACCCCGAACCGAACCTGAAAAGCCGCGAGATCTGCGCGCTGTCGCATGGCAGCCACTTGCAGATCGTCGCCCGGCACGGCGCCTTCGCCGAAACCGCTTCGGGCGCTTTCGTGCCCGCGATGCATCTGCGGCCCGCCGGCAGCGCCGAGGCGGACCCGGTCGCGGTGGCCGGGCTGTTTCTGGGCACGCCCTATCTGTGGGGTGGCAACTCGATCTGGGGGATCGATTGTTCGGGCCTCGTACAGGCGGCCCTTCAGGCCTGCGGCATCGCCTGCCCCGGCGACAGCGACCTGCAATTCGCGGCGCTGGGCCATCCGGTCGACCTGCACGACCTGGCCCGCGGTGACCTTCTGTTCTGGAAGGATCACGTCGCCATCGCGACCGGACCGGACGAGGTCATCCACGCCAATGCCCATCACATGGCGGTCACGACCGAGGATCTGGTCGCGGCGCTGGCCCGCATCGCCGAGGCGCCGGGCGGCGAATTGCTGGGCGTGCGGCGGCTTTAGTCGACCGGGCGGATCATCTTGCGGTCGAAAACCCGCAGAACCTGCGCCAGGTCGTGCCCGCGCTTGAGCACCTGGCCCTCCATCCCGATCACGGCATACATGCCCTGTTTCGACCGCAGGCGGGGCCGCTTCTCGATCCGGTAAAGCGGGTTCTCGGCTGCGCGGCGGAAGACGGAAAAGACCGCGACATCCTTCAGGAACGACATGCCGTAATCGCGCCATTCGCCGGCGGCGACCATCCGGCCGTAGACCGACAGGATCATGCCCAGTTCGCGCCGGTCGAAGGCGACCTGCTCGGGCAGGGCCCTGGCCTGCGAAAACGGGGTCGGCGGCACGATCGTCATGACGGAAATGTGACGCCCATGGCGGGCCAAATCAAGCATTGCCCTGCAATTGCCGCGAAATCACCCCGCCGTCACCGCGCGGCGTGCCCGCTTCCGCCCCGATTCGGTGCGACCTTGGCCCCATAGCGCAAGATGCTATGCCCCGGTGCGGCGGTGAACAGCCCCCACCCGATCCGTCGCGCCGGGGGTCAATCCTGTTCCCGAAAATCCGATGCGAAGCGCGCGGCGAGCGATCCGTCCGCCGGCGGCATCGGTTGCAGACCGCCCTCGTCCGAAGACAGCCAGGATTCGGCCGCCGGCAGCAGCGCCGCATAGGCCGAAGCGACCGCCGCGCGCGGCGACGGGTCGGCAAGGTCCGGCGGCAGCAGCGCGTTTGGTCGGTCCTGCCCGCGCAGGACGATCCGGCGCCAGCGATGGATCAGCAAGGTCCGCGCCGCCATCGCCTGAACGGGGGTCAGGTCGGGCGCGGCGGCTGCCAGTGCCAGCGCCTCGGCGCGCAGATGCGCCAGGTCGGAACGCCCCGGTTCCGGGCAGATGCGGTCGAAGCCCGCGGGACCCAGCGCGGCGATCGGGCCGGTCACCGCCAACCCGCCTTCGGGCAGGCTTCCCGGAGCGATCCAGCCGTCGGCGCCCAGGGCCAGCGCGCCCTCGGGGGCCGGGCCCAGGCCCAGCGTCCAGGCGGACGGGGCCGGCGCGGGCGCGGCATAGATGCGCCGCCCGGCCGCGCGGGTTTCGGCCAGCCGCGCGGGGCTGAGCCGGTAGATCGTGGCACGGCCATCGCGGTCGCGGTCCAGCCAGCCATCGGCGGCCAGCCGGGACAGGGCGGTACGCAGCGCGCCCGGTTCGATCTGCAACTGGCCCAGCAGCGCCTGCAACCGCTGCGTGGCCATGCGGCCGCCGCGCGGTACCGCCGCATCGCCGAACAATGTGACGACCAGCGACCAGACGCGGGGCCGGCCCTCGGCATGCAGGGCGGCGATGGCGGCGGACAGCGCCGTCATCCGGCGGCACCGCCGGTCTTGCGGCAAGCCTGCGTTGTTGGCGTGGGCGTTTCTTGCATCGATCCTCGGCTCGGGTCCGAACAGGCCCCTACCCCGAAACGCCGACCATCGTCAAAAGCTCGTATTCCGCCACCAGTTCGTCATCCTGATTGCGCAGCGAGGCATGCCAGGCGACCTCGCCATATTCCTCGGTCCGGCGGGTCTTGCGCTTGGCGGTCAGGTGCACGCGCAGGCTGTCGCCAGGTACGACCGGTTTCATGAAGCGCAGGCCGTTCAACCCTGTATTGGCCAGAACCGGCCCCGGCGCCGGGTCGACGAACAGCCCCGCGGCAAAGGACAAAAGCAGGTAGCCATGCGCCACCCGGCCGGGGAAGAACGGGTTCGCCGCCGCGGCGTCCTCGTCCATGTGGGCATAGAAGGTGTCGCCGGTGAAATGGGCGAAATGTTCCACGTCTTCCAGCGTGATCTGCCGCGTGTCGGTGACGATCGTCTCGCCGATCTCGATCTGGTCGAAGGCGCGCCGGAACGGATGCGCGGGGCCTTGGCGTTCCTCGGCGCCAGGCACCCATTCGCCGCCCACCGCCGTCAGCATCCGCGGGCTGCCCTGGATGGCCACCCTGGCCATGTAATGCAGGATGCCGCGCACCCCGCCCAGTTCCTCGCCGCCGCCGGCGCGGCCCGGCCCGCCATGGATCATGTGCGGCAGCGGCGATCCGTGGCCGGTCGCCTCGCCGGCCGAATCGCGGTCGGCGATATAGACGCGGCCATGCCAGGCGCCGGCCTCCATCACGTAATCCCGCGCGACATCGGGATCGTGGGTGAAAAGCGACGAGACGAGCGACCCGCCGCCGCGATTGGCCAGCGCCGCGGCATGGGCCATGTCGCGGGCGGGCAGGATGGTGGCGATGGGGCCGAAGGCCTCGGCCTCGTGCACGATGCTTGCGGCGTCGGGATCGTCGCAAAGGTAAAGCTGCGGCGGCAGGAAGGCGCTGGCCTCGGGCAGGCCCGCGGCGTCGCCCGCGAAGACCTGCCGTGCCTCGGCCGCGATTCGTTCGGCCACCGCCAGAACGTCGTCGCGCTGGGCGCGGCTGACCAGCGCACCCATGCGCGTGCCCGGGTCCGCCGGGTCGCCGGGTCTGGCCTTGGCCAGCCTTTCCGACAAGGCCGCGACGACTGCATCGACCTTGTCCGCCGGCACGATAAGGCGGCGCATGGCGGTGCATTTCTGCCCCGCCTTCACCGTCATCTCGCCGGCGGCCTCCTTGACGAATTGCTTGAATTCGGGCGTGTCAGGGTCTGAATCGGGGCCCAGAACGGCAGCGTTCAGACTGTCCTGTTCTGCGATGAACCGGGTTCCGGCGGCCAGCATGCCCCTGTGTGACCGCAGGCGCCCCGCCGTGGCGGCCGATCCGGTGAAGCTGACCACGTCCTGCGGGCCAAGCCGGTCCAGAAGGTCGCCGACCGACCCGACGATCAGCTGCACGGCGCCCTCGGGCAGAAGGCCCGATTGCACGATCATGCGGAACGCGGCCTCGGTCAGGTAACTTGTCTGGGTGGTCGGTTTCACGATGGCGGGCACCCCGGCCAGAAGCGCTGGCGCCAGCTTTTCCAGCATCCCCCAGACCGGGAAGTTGAAGGCGTTGATCTGCACCGCGACGCCCCGCAGCGGCACTGCAACATGCCGGCCCAGGAAGGTGCCGTCGCGCGACAGCCGTTCCACCCCGCCATCGAGATGCACCATCCCGTCGGGCATTTCGCGGCGCGCCTTCGAGGCCATGGTGGCCATCGTGACGATCCCGCCCTCGATATCGATCCAGCCGTCCTTGCGGGTCGCGCCGGTCAGCGGGTTGAGGGCGTAAAGCTCTTCCTTCCGGTCGGTCAGGTAGCCCGCCAGCGCCTTGACCATCCGCGCCCGGTCATGAATGCCCATTGCCCTGAGCGCAGGGCCGCCCCGGTCGCGCGCATGGGCCAGAACCGCGCCCATGTCGGCGGGGTCGCCACCCGCCCGCGCGATGGGGTCGCCCGTGACGGGGCTGTGGATCACCTGCGCGGCCGGGCCGGGCCCCGCCCAGCGCCCGCAAAGATAGCTTTCCGGCTGAAGCATCGCGTCCTCCCTTGGTTGCCGGCAGTCTAGCGCAGCCTGTGGTCCGCGCAACACTCTTGACCGGTTGGTCGGCTTTGTGCAGCATCCCGTCAACAGGGAGGACAGCGATGAGCCCAGAGGAACGCGCCAGCCGCAGTGCGGCCGCGATGCGCGCGAAGGACCGCGCGGCGGATTGGTTCGGGCATGACCTGGTCGCTGTCGGGCCGGGCACGGCCATTGTGCGGATGCGGGTCAGGGACGAACATCTGAACGGCCACAACATCTGCCACGGGGGGATCATCTTCACCCTGGCCGACACCGCCTTTGCCTATGCCTGCAACAGCTACAACAGGCTGGTCGTCGCGCAGCACAATTCGATCAGCTATCTCAGCCCCGGCAAGCCGGGCGAGATGCTGACGGCCACGGCTGTCGAGGCCAGCCGCGCGGGCCGCTCGGGCATCTACGATGTTACAGTGACGGGCGAGGACGGGCGCAAGGTGGCGCTGTTTCGCGGCGCCTCGCGCGCGATCGACGGCCAGCATTTCGAGGAAGAGGCATGAGGGACGCGTTTCTTTGTGAAGGGCTGCGCACGCCCATCGGCCGCTATGGCGGCGCGCTGGCATCGGTCCGGCCCGACGACATGCTGGCCCATGTGATGCGCGAGGTGATGGCGCGGGTGCCGGGCCTGCCGGGGGCCAGCATCGACGAGGTGATGATGGGCTGCGCCAACCAGGCGGGCGAGGACAACCGCAACGTGGCGCGGATGGCCGTGCTGCTGTCGGGCCTGCCCGAAACGGTGCCGGGCACCACGCTGAACCGGCTGTGCGGATCGGGGCTGGATGCCGTCGGGCAGGCGGCGCGGGCGGTTCGTACCGGCGAATGCGACGTGGTGATGGCCGGCGGCGTGGAAAGCATGTCGCGCGCGCCCTTCGTCATGCCGAAGGCCGGCGCTGCGTTTTCGCGCAATGCAGAAATCTACGATACCACCATCGGCTGGCGGTTCACCAACCCGGTGCTCAAGGCGCAATACGGCACCGATTCGATGCCGGAAACCGCCGAGAACGTGGCCGAGGATTTCGCCATCGCGCGCGAGGACCAGGATGCCTTTGCCGCGCGGTCGCAGGCGCGTGCGGCCGCTGCCATCGCGGCCGGCCGGCTGGGCGAAGAGATCATCCCCGTGACGATCCCGCAGCGCCGGGGCGAGGCGCTGGTGGTCGATACCGATGAACATCCCCGCGCCACGACGGTCGAGAAACTGGGGCAACTGCCCACGCCGTTCCGGCAGGGTGGCAGCGTGACCGCGGGCAATGCCTCGGGCGTGAATGACGGGGCGGCGGCGTTGATCGTCGCGTCCGAGGTCGCGGTGCGGCGCTACGGGCTGACGCCGCGGGCGCGGATCACCGGGCTGGCCACGGCGGGCGTGCCGCCCCGGATCATGGGGATCGGCCCGGCCCCGGCGACCGAAAGGCTGTTGTCGCGTCACGGCCTGAGCATCGCAGATGTCGACCTGATCGAACTGAACGAGGCTTTCGCGGCGCAGGCGCTGGCGGTGACGCGCAAGCTGGGCCTGCCCGACGATGCCGAACACGTGAACCCCAATGGCGGCGCCATCGCGCTGGGTCACCCGCTGGGCATGTCTGGCGCGCGTCTGGCGCTGACCGCATCGCTGGAAATGGGCCGGCGCAGCGCGAAGCGCGCGGTCTGCACCATGTGCATCGGCGTGGGGCAAGGGATCGCCCTGATGCTGGAAGCGGTCTGAAAGGGAGGAAGACCGAATGAAAGACCTGACGCCCCGGCGCGAAGACCTGGACCCGATCGAGATCGCCAGCCGCGACGAGATCGCGGCGCTGCAACTGGAACGGCTGAAATGGTCGCTCAGGCATGCCTATGAAAACGTGCCGTTCTACAAGCAAAGCTTCGACGCCGCCGGGGTGCACCCCGACGACGTGACCGACCTTGCGGACCTTGCCAAGGTGCCCTTCACCACCAAGGCCGACCTGCGCGCGAACTACCCGTTCGGCATGTTCGCCGTTCCGCGCGACCGGGTGCGGCGTATCCATGCGTCTTCGGGCACCACCGGCAAGCCGACGGTCGTGGGCTATACCGAGCGTGACCTGGACACCTGGGGCACCGTCGTCGCGCGGTCGATGCGGGCCTCGGGCACGCGGCCGGGCGACGTGGTGCACGTGGCCTATGGCTATGGCCTGTTCACCGGCGGCCTTGGCGCCCATTACGGGGCCGAAAAGCTGGGCTGCACCGTCGTCCCGGCCTCGGGCGGGATGACGCAGCGGCAGGTGACGCTGATCGAGGATTTCGGCGCCTCGACGATCATGGTCACGCCCTCCTACATGCTGTCGATTCTCGACGAATACCGCGCGCAGGGGCTGGACCCGCGGAAATCGCCGCTGAAGGTCGGCATCTTCGGGGCAGAACCCTGGACCAACGCGATGCGCGCCGAGATCGAACAGGCCTTCGACATGCATGCCGTCGACATCTATGGCCTGTCCGAGGTGATGGGCCCCGGCGTGGCCAACGAATGCGTCGAAACCAAGGACGGCCTGCATATCTGGGAGGATCATTTCTATCCCGAGATCATCAACCCCGAGACCGGCGAACCCGTGGCCGATGGCGAGATCGGCGAACTGGTCTTCACCTCGCTGTCGAAAGAGGCGTTTCCCATCATCCGTTACCGCACCCGCGACCTGACCCGCCTGTTGCCCGGTACCGCGCGCAGCATGCGCCGGATGGAAAAGGTCACGGGCCGCACCGACGACATGATCATCCTGCGCGGCGTCAACGTCTTTCCGACCCAGATCGAGGAACAATTGCTGGCGGTGCGCGAATTCGCCCCGCATTTCCAGATCGAACTGGCGCGCGACGGGCGGATGGACAACATGTCTGTCGTCGTCGAGGCGCTGGAGGGGCATTCCGACAACGCCACCCGCACCCATGCCGCCGCCGACCTCAAGCACCGGATCAAAAGCTCGGTCGGCATTTCCGTGGCGGTGCGCGTGGCCGATCCGGGCGGGGTGCCGCGCAGCCAGGGCAAGGCGGTCCGCATCGTCGACACCCGCCCAAAGGACTAGGCGATGCCGCGGGGGCTGGCGCGCGACCACGACGACAAGCGCAGGGCGATCCGAAGGGGCGCCGCGCGCTATTTCGCCGACCAGGGCTATGCCAAGGCGTCGATGGCCGGTGCCGCGCGGGCCTGCGGCACCTCCAAGGCGCTGCTGTATCACTACTACGCCTCGAAAGAGGCGCTTCTGCACGACATCCTGCTGGCGCACCTGACCGAACTGGCGCGGGTGGTGGAGGACGTGCCGGACGACGCACCCGAAACCCGGTTTCGCGCGCTGGTCGCGGCGATCCTGGCCGCCTATCGCGACGCCGATGCCGAACACCGGCTGCAGATCGACGCGCTGGACACCCTGCCACCCGAAATGCAGGCCCCGCTTCGGGCGCTGCAACGGCAATTGGTGGCGGCGATGGAGGCGGCGATCGCCGCGCTCAGGCCCGACCTTGCGGGTGGCAGGCGCCTCAAGCCGGCGGCGATGTCGGTCTTCGCCATGCTCAACTGGTTCTTCCTGTGGCACCGGCCGGGCCGCGATATCCCGCGCGAGGATTACGCCGCGATGGTGGCCGATCTGGTGCTGGGCGGGCTGCCCGCCGTGGCCGCGTGACGCCTTGCCGGGCGCGGCCCGCTGCGTCAGGCTTCGCGCCATGAATTCCGATCCTGCCTATGCGCCGCTGACGGCCTTTTCCGCCCCGGCGCGGGCAAGGGCAGAGCCGTGGCGCACCGCGCTGGGCCTGGTTCTGGTGGCGGCGGGCTATTTCCTGGCCGTGCTGGCGCTGCTGTCGGGGCTGGTCGCGCTGTTGACGCCGATCATGGGCGGCTGGGCCGCGAACCGGTTTGTCGATGCGTTCGCCGCGGGGCGGACGGCGCCGGGGCTGATCCTGCTTCTGTATTCCTTCGCGCTGCTGGCGCTGCCGGTCGTTCTGGTCGCGCGCCTGTTGCATCGCCGGCCTGTCTTCAGCCTGGTCGGCCCGCCGCTTCTGGCGCTGACGCATGCGCTGCGGGTCGCGCTGCCGGTGATCGTGCTGTCGGTCGCGATGATGCCCCTGGTCGTCACCTCGGACGACGCCGGGCGGAACCTGACGCTGGGCCTGTGGCTGATCTGGCTGCCGCTGGCCCTGCCAGGCCTTTTCGTGCAGGTGGCGGCAGAGGAACTTCTGTTCCGGGGCTACCTGCAACAGCAGATGGCCGCGCGGTTCCGCAGCCCGGTGGCCTGGATGGTGCTGCCTTCGGTCCTGTTCGCCTGGCTGCATTTCGGGCCGGGAGAGTTCGGGCCGAACGCGGCGCTGATCGCCGTCTGGGCGGGCCTGTTCGGGCTGATGGCGGCCGATCTGACGGCGCGGACCGGCACGCTGGGCGCGGCCTTCGGGCTGCATTTCGGCACCAATTTCGGATCGCTGTTCCTGGTCGGGTTGTGGGGGCAGTTGGACGGGCTGTCGCTGTGGAACGTGGTGGTCAATGTCCGCGACCCGGCTGCCGTTACGCCGCTGCTGGCCATCGACCTGATGGCGCTGGTGGTTTCGTGGCTTCTGGCGCGGGTCATGCTGCGCGTCTGATTGCATTTCCGTCCAGCCCGGCTTATTTCGGGCGCAACGCCGCGACCGAAGGCCCGCGCATGAACTGGATCAGCAACTACGTCCGACCCAAGATCAACTCGCTCTTCTCGCGTCGGGAAGTGCCGGAAAACCTTTGGTCGAAATGCCCCGAATGCGGGACCATGCTGTTTCACCGGGAACTGGCCGACAACCTGAATGTCTGCACCTCCTGCGATCACCACATGGCGATCACGCCGCGGGCGCGGTTCTCCGCGCTGTTCGACGGGGGCGTCTTTGCCGAGGTGAAGGTGCCCGACCCGGTGGCCGACCCGCTGCAGTTCCGTGATCAGAAGCGGTACCCCGACCGGATGCGCGCGGCGCAGAAGGCCACCGGCGAACGCGAGGCGATGCTGGTGGCCGAGGGCGAGATCGGGCGCACGCCGGTGGTGGCCGCCGCGCAGGATTTCTCGTTCATGGGCGGTTCGATGGGCATGTTCGTGGGCAATGCCATCGTGGCCGCGGCCGAACGCGCGGTGAAGGTCAGGCGCCCCCTGATCCTGTTCTCCGCCGCCGGGGGCGCGCGGATGCAGGAAGGCATCCTGAGCCTGATGCAGATGCCGCGCACGACGGTCGCGGTCGAGATGCTGAAGGATGCGGGGCTGCCCTATATCGTGGTGCTGACCCATCCGACGACCGGGGGGGTGACCGCGTCCTACGCGATGCTGGGCGACGTGCATATCGCCGAACCCAACGCGCTGATCTGTTTCGCCGGGCCGCGCGTGATCGAACAGACGATCCGCGAAAAGCTGCCGGAAGGCTTCCAGCGGGCGGAATACCTGCTGGACCACGGCATGCTGGACCGGGTGACCCACCGCACGAAACTGAAGGACGAGCTGATCACGATCACCCGCATGATGATGGGCCTGCCACCGGCCGTGCGCGGCGACCTTCCCGCGCCGGTGACCGAGGCGTCAGACCCCGGGACAAAGCCGGAAGAGCCAAGCGCGACCGAGCCGGAAAAGCCGGGGCAGACGGCCGAGGCGCCCAAGACCGAGGCCGCCAAGACGTGACGCCACGCCCCGGTTCCGACGTCATCCTGGAACGGATGATGTCGCTGCATCCAAAGATCATCGACCTGACGCTGGACCGCGTGTGGCGGCTTCTTTCCGCGCTTGGCCACCCGGAACGCGCCCTGCCGCCCGTGATCCATATCGCCGGCACCAATGGCAAGGGGTCGACCCAGGCGATGATCCGCGCCGGGCTGGAGGCCGCGGGGTGCCGTGTGCATGCCTATACCTCGCCGCACCTCGCGCGGTTTCACGAACGCATCCGGCTGGCCGGTTCGCTGATCGATGAGGGCGATCTGTCGGACGTGCTGGCGGAATGCGAGGCGGCGAATGGCGGCGCGGCGATCACCTATTTCGAGATCACGACCTGCGCGGCGTTGCTGGCCTTCGCCCGCAGCCCGGCGGACTGGACGCTGCTCGAGGTGGGCCTTGGCGGCAGGCTGGACGCCACCAACGTGGTGGACAGGCCCGCGCTGACGATCATCACGCCCGTCGATCTCGACCATCAGCAATATCTTGGCGACACGCTTGCGGAGATCGCGGCCGAGAAGGCCGGCATCCTGAAGCAAGGTGTGCCCTGCGTGGTCGGCCCGCAGCATCCGGCCGCGCGCGACGTGATCGAAGCGCGGGCCGAGGCGGTGGGCGCCCCGCTTCTGATCCACGGGCAGGACTGGACGGTTTTCGAGGAACGCGGGCGCATGGTCTTCCAGGACGAACGCGGGCTGCTGGACCTGCCGTTGCCAAACCTTGCCGGACCGCACCAGGTGCAGAATGCCGGGGCCGCTTTGGCGGCGTTGCGGCATCTGGGCCAGGGCGAAACGGCCTGCGAGGCGGCGGTGACGCGCGCCGAATGGCCAGCGCGGATGCAAAGGCTGGTGCGCGGTCCGCTGGTGAATGCGGCGGGCAATTGCGAGCTTTGGCTTGATGGCGGGCACAACCCGGCCGGCGGGCAGGCGGTGGCGGCGACGCTGGAACGGATGCCGCGCAAGCCCACGCATCTGGTCACGGGAATGCTGAACACCAAGGACGTCGCGGGCTACATGCGGCCGCTGGTGCCCCATGCCGCCAGTCTGACGGCCGTCAGCATTCCGGGCGAAACCGCGACCCTGCCCGCCCAGGCCACGGCGGATGTGGCCGATGCGGTGGGCATTCCGGCCGGCACCGCCGACAGCGTGCTGGCGGCGGTCGCGGCGATCGCCGCGCGGGAACCGGGCGCGCGGATCCTGATTTCCGGTTCGCTCTACCTGGCCGGTCAGGTGCTGCGCGAGAACGGCTAGCGATCTGTCCTTCCGTTTGCAGCGCGCGCCTTCGCCCGTGCCGGTGCCAGAGACCGGAAAACCGGCCTTCGTACCCTGCTGCTACCCCGCCGCCCAATCCGCCGCCTGCATCTCGCGCAGGCGGCTGGCGGTGCGTTCGAATTCGAAACTGCCTTCGCCCTCGGCATAGATCCGTTCGGGTTCGTCCGCGGCCGAGGCGATCAGGCGCACGCGCGCCTCGTAAAGCGTGTCGATCAGGGTGACGAAGCGCTTGGCCTCGTTGTAGTTCGAGATTCCCAGGCGCGGGATATCCTCGACGATCAGCACCCGCACCGCCTCGGCGATGGCCAGGTAATCGGCGGGGCCCAGCGGGCGACCGCACAGATCCCAGAACCCCGCGCGGGCCACGCCCGAGCGCGCCTCGGGCAACACCACCTCGCGGCCCTTCACCTGAAGCCTCAGCGGCCCGTCGCCGCCGCCGCCGGTCAGTTCCAGCCAGATCCGCTCGATCTCGGCCCGCGCCGCTGCGCCGGCCGGGGTGAACCAGACCTGCGCGCCGGTCAGCCGGTGCTGGCGGTAATCGGTTTCGCTTTCCAGCGCATGCACCGTCAGCCGATCCTGCAAGAGCGCGATGAACGGCAGGAACAGCGGGCGGTTCAGCCCGTCCTTGTAAAGATCGTGCGGCGGCCGGTTCGAGGTGGTGACAACCGTCACCCCGCGTTCGAACAGGCCCTGGAACAGCCGCCCCACGATCATCGCGTCGGCGATGTCGGTGATCTGCATTTCGTCGAAACACAAAAGGCGCAGGCTGTCGGCCACGCTTTCGGCCACCGGCCTGATCGCGTCGTCGACGCCGGTCTGGCGCACTTCGTGCAGCCTGGTCTGCACCTCCTGCATGAAGGCGTGGAAATGGACGCGGCGCTTGGCCTCGATCGCGACATGGTCGAAGAACAGGTCCATCAGCATCGACTTGCCGCGCCCGACGCCGCCCCACAGGTAAAGCCCCTTGGGCAAGGCGGGCGGTTTGGCGAACAGCCCCGCCAGGATGCCGCGCCGCGCGGGCTGGCCCTCCAGCGCCTGGCGCACCTCTTCCAGCATCGGCAGAACGGCACGCTGGGCGGCGTCGGCGCGCAATGCGCCCGCCTGCACCTGTGCGTCATAGATTTCCGTCAGGCTCTGCCTCATGTCCCCCGGATAGCGTGCGCGAAGGCAGGGCGGAAGGGCCGGCCGCATCCGTCGGTATACAATTTGGCCTTTGACCTTCCCGCGCGGCTTGGGCAAGCCTTTCCCCGCGCGAACGGGAGGGACGGATGCAGGCCAGGGCCCCGCTGATCACGCCGGTGCTGGTGGCCGGCTGCATCATCATCATGTTGGGTTTCTCGATCCGGGCAAGCTTCGGCGTGTTCCAGATCCCGATCGCCGAGGAATTCGGCTGGCTTCGGGCCGATTTCTCGCTGGCCATCGCGATCCAGAACCTGGCCTGGGGCATCGGCCAGCCATTGTTCGGGGCCATTGCCGAACGCTTCGGCGACCGCCGCGCCATCGTCGCGGGCGCGCTGATCTACGCGCTGGGCCTTGTGCTGTCGGCCTATGCGATCACGCCCCTGCAGCACCAGTTCCTGGAGATCCTGGTGGGCTTCGGCATAGCCGGCACCGGGTTCGGCGTGATCCTCGCCGTGGTGGGCCGCGCCAGTTCGGATGAAAACCGTTCGATCGCGCTGGGCATCGCCACGGCGGCGGGTTCGGCGGGGCAGGTGATCGGCCCGCCCGCGGCGCAGGCGCTGCTCGCGGTCTTTCCCTGGCAGACGGTGTTCCTGATCTTCGCGGCGGTGATGATCGCCGCGCTGCTGGTGCTGCCCTGGATGCGCGCCCCCGAACGCGCCAGCCGCGCGGAGCTGGAGGAAAGCATGGGCACGGTGTTGATGCGGGCCTTCCGCGACCCGTCCTATACGCTGATCTTCCTTGGCTTCTTCTCCTGCGGCTATCAGCTGGCCTTCATCACCGCGCATTTCCCGGCCTTCGTGACCGAGATGTGCGGCGCGATCGACCCATCGGGCACGCTGGCCGCGCTGGGTGTCACCACGACCTCGGCGCTGGGCGCGGTCGCCATCGCTGTCATCGGGCTGGCCAATATCGTGGGGACGGTGACGGCGGGGATACTGGGCCGGCGCTACACCAAGAAATACCTGCTGGCGGGCATCTACACGGCGCGGACATTGGTGGCGGCGGCGTTCATAATGCTGCCGATCACACCGACCTCGGTTCTGGTCTTTTCGGTGGCGATGGGGGCATTGTGGCTGGCGACCGTGCCGCTGACCTCGGGGCTGATCGCGCATATCTACGGGTTGCGCTACATGGGCACGCTTTACGGGATCGTGTTCCTGAGCCACCAGATCGGCGGGTTCCTCGGGGTCTGGCTGGGGGGCAAGATGTATGACATCACCGGGGATTACACGATGGTCTGGTGGATCGGTGTCGGCGTGGGCGCGTTCTCGGCGCTGGTGCATTTGCCGGTGAAGGAGCGGCGGACCGAACTGGTCACCCCGGCGGCGGCCTGACATCGGGCGGTGTCACGGGGGCTTCGCGCCCCCGGGCCGGGCCTTGCCCGGCCTCCCCCGCGGGATATTTGCGGACCGGAAATGGAGGGGACGTGTCGGCTGACCTGAAGGCGCGATTGACGGAACGGGCACGGGCCGAGGGTTTTGCCGCGACGGGCATCTGCCGGCCCGAGGCGATCGGCCGGGCGGGGGCCCGGCTGGCGGATTACCTGGCCCGTGGCCGGCATGGCCAGATGGGCTGGCTGGAGGAGCGCAGCCATTG
>Ga0180436_10003241_pt1 | contig 15026 bp, 11 predicted proteins | sample SS_ome_2_FD_132434 | JGI IMG/M metagenome (GOLD analysis project Ga0180436, IMG submission 132434) | Hypersaline lake sediment archaeal communities from the Salton Sea, California, USA - SS_3_S_2 metaG | ecosystem: Environmental > Aquatic > Non-marine Saline and Alkaline > Hypersaline >...
ATGCTGAAGATGCTGCCCGAGGCGCTCACCATCGCCAAGGATACCTATGGGCTGTTCAAGACCATGGTGCCCAAGTTCAAGGACGAGGCCGAGCACTTCGGCACCATGCCGACCATGTTCCTGTCGCTGGTCTCGCCCAAGGGCCAGCTCGAGCATTACGACGGCTTCATCCGTATCAAGGACGCCCAGGGCCGCATCGTCGAAGACAGGGTGCCGCCGTCCGACTACCCGCGCATCATCGGCGAGGCGGTCGAGGACTTCAGCTACATGAAGTTCCCCTACTACAAGCCGATGGGCTACCCGAACGGCATCTATCGCGTTGGTCCCCTGGCCCGGCTCAACAATGCCGAGAGCTGCGGCACCCCGTTCGCCGATGTCGCCCTGGCCGAGTTCCACATGCTGCAAGAGGACTCCGGGCCGGTTCGCTCCAGCTTCCACTATCACTATGCCCGCCTGGTCGAGATCATCTTCGCCATCGAGACCATGCAGCGACTGCTCAAGGACCCGAGCATCCTCGACACCCGTGTGCGCTCCCGCGCCCGTGGCAACCGCAACGAGGGCATCGGCGTCTCCGAGGCCCCGCGCGGCATCCTCATGCATCACTACAAGATCGACGATGCCGGCCTGATCAACTGGGTCGATCTGATCATCGCCACCGGCCACAACAACCTGGCGATGAATCAGAGCATCAAGCAGGTCGCCGATGCCTATGTCGATGGCAATAAGCTGAGCGAAGGCATGCTGAATCGGGTCGAAGCGGTGATCCGCTGCTATGACCCCTGCTTGTCTTGTGCCTCGCACGCCTTTGGCCAGATGCCCTTGAGCATCGAGCTGAAGGATGCCTCGGGCACCGTCGTCGATCGACTGGTGCGCGACGCATGAGTCCGGGACGAGCGGCTGTCGAAAGGACGCGGGCGCAGCAGGAGCGGGAACAGGATCAGGAGCAGGAGCAGGAGCAGGAGCAGGAGCAGGAGCAGGAGCAGGAGCAGGAGCAGGAGCAGGAGCGGCAGCGGCAGAGGACTGCGGCACGACCGCTGCGGGCGCTGGTGATCGGCTACGGCAGCCCGATCCGCGGCGATGATGCGCTCGGACCCTTGGTGGCCGACCGACTGCAGGAGCGCTTTAGCAGGCCGCCACCGCTGAACTCACAGGCTCAGACTCAGACTCAGACCGGCATGGCCGCGGGGGTGGTTGAGGTCCAGGCGCGCCACATCCTGACCGCCGAGCTGGTCGACGACCTGGCCCGCAGCGAGCGGGTCATCTTCGTCGATGCAGCGATCGATACGCCCCCCGGGCAAGTCAGATGTCGGCGCCTGTCGCCAGATCGCAGTGCCCTCTCAAGCATGGCGCACTTCCATGACCCAGGCGAACTCCTCGCCTGGTGCGAGGCCCTGTATCAGCGTGCCCCAGAGGCCTGGCTGGTCTCCGGCGGCGGCGCTGAGTGGGGCTATGCCTGCTACGCCCTGAGCGAGATCGCGCAACAGGCGCTTGAGCCGATGATCGCGGAAGTCATCTCGCTGATCGATCCTGAGTGCCGAAGAGGCTCACGCGAAGCCGCAAAGACGCGAAGTGACTAAGTCGCGAAGCCACAAAGTCGCGAAGCCACAAAGTCGCAAAGCCACAAAGTGCCAATGTGCGCGAAACGAAGCAGTTGATAGACCTGTGCTTAGGCGGGGACAGTGGCTGGGCAAGCGAATGCCTCGATCCGTCTGTTCTTATTCGCGTCTTCGCGGCTTCGCGTGAGATCTCCCCTATCAGGGATTGCTTCAGAAAAGCAACGGTCTGAGCCTAGCCAAAGACGCTCGACCTTGTAAGATACCTAGATGTGCTCGGATGACATCCAGGATGTCCGCGCCGAGACCAGGAGTCACTAATCCTCATGCGCGAAATCGTTCAAATCGACATCTCTGGGAGCGACCAGCCAGGTATCACCAAGGCCCTAACGCAGGTGCTGGCGCGCTATGACGTGACCGTGCTCGACATCGGCCAGTCGGTGATCCATAACACGCTGGCCCTCGGCCTCTTAGTGGAGCTGCCGGAAGAGCCCGCTGGATGCCCAGTGTTTAAGGAGCTGCTATTTCAAGCCCACGAGCTGGGACTGGATGTACGCTTCACGCCGGTCGCCGCCGATGCCTACGAGGATTGGGTCGCTGAGCAGGGCCAGGCGCGGCATATCCTGACGTTACTTGGGCGCGAGATCAGCGCCGCGCAGATCGCGCAGGTCGCCGCCGTCGTTACCCAGAACCAGCTCAACATCGAGCAGATCTCCAGGGTCTCTGGCCGGATCACGCGCCGTGCGGCTGCTGGCGACCTTGCTCGTGCCGGCGACAGCGGTAGCGGTGGCGCGAATGCGAGCAAAAATACGAGTACCAGAGCAAATGCGGGTGCCAGCGCGAGCGGCAGTGGCAGCACCAACGCCAGCACCAATGCTAACAGACCCCAGCGCCCAGCCTGCGTGCAGCTCTGGCTCAAGGGACCGGTCGCCGATGTCGGCGCGCTGCACGCCAGCTTCCTCGAGCTTGGCAGCCAACTCGATGTGGACATCGCCATCCAGGAAGACGACATCTTCCGCCGCAACCGGCGCTTAGTCTGCTTCGACATGGACTCGACCCTGATCCAGACCGAGGTCATCGACGAACTCGCCGCCGCGGCCGGTGTCGGCCCCCAGGTCGCCGAGATCACCGAGCGCGCCATGCGGGGCGAACTCGATTTCAGCGAGAGCTTCCGCCGTCGCATGGCCCTGCTTGAAGGGCTTGAGGAGTCGGTCCTCAGCGAGATCGCCGAGCGGCTACCGATCACCGACGGCGCCGAGCGGCTAATCGGCGCGCTGAAACAGCTCGGTTACCGGGTCGCGATCCTCTCCGGCGGCTTCACCTACTTCGCCGAACATCTACAGCGCCGGCTCGGTATCGACGACGTGCACGCCAATCAGCTCGAATTCGAACATGGGCGACTCACTGGCCGCGTCACCGGCCGCATCGTCGACGGCCAGCGCAAGGCCGAGCTGCTGCGCGAGATCGCCGCCCGCGAAGGCATCCGTTTGGAACAGGTCATCGCGGTCGGCGACGGGGCCAACGATCTGCCGATGCTCTCGATCGCTGGGCTCGGCATCGCCTTCCACGCCAAGCCCCTGGTCAAGGAGCAGGCGCGTCATTCCATCGCCACCGTCGGCCTGGACGGCATCCTCTATCTGATCGGCATGCGCGATCGGGACTTGGAGGCCTTGGGAAGGGGGTAAAAAACGACTCGCCAGCCTCAGGGCTGAGCGCAAGAGAAATTCAGGCATAGCCATGCGCTTTCATCCACTGATCGCGGATGCTGATCAAGCCTTGGCATATGTAAATAAGCAGCTGATGAGCAGCCGCTTATCGAGGCTGTCAGAGGGTTGATTCTCTGTGCGATGCACTGAGACTCCGCCTCAACAAGCGGCTGGCCGGTTTAATTGGAGCTACTTTTTGAACTGCTGCTGGAATTGCTGTTAGAACTGCTGTTGGAATTGCTGCTAGAGCTGCTGCTTGAGCTTGACGACTTCTTTCCGCCCTTGCCGCGACAATAACCATTGACCTCGATGCCATCCTTGCGCTTGTAGCTATCGACCCAAGTGCAAGCATCCTGACGTTCGCAGGCGGCTTTTTCCAGTCCTTTGCACTCGACGGCTAGAGCCGCTTGTGACGAGACTAGGATGGCGCCTGCCATCGCTAGGATTGCCAAAAAGTTGGCTCCTCGAGCCTGTCTCTTCACCATATCTGTATCCTCTCTCCGATGACTCCAACGCTTGGTGAACGTTGGTACTCAGGTTTCAAGATGACCAGCAATGACCACCTCTATCGAGCTTAGCGAAGGCTGCTAAACAGCGCTACCCATGGCTCGCCCATGACCGGCCTACCAAAGGCCGAAGAAAGAAGGTATCACATCAGTGCGTTGAGCGAACAGACACCGCTAGTCTGCGACAGGAGTCATGATGCCGCCATTGAGATCCATGCATCTGAGACCCATGCATTAGTCCGGTTTGCTGGCCGCGAGGCCAAGATAGGTTTGATGGAGTTGTGCGATTTGGGGGTTCAATCCGTGCGGATCACCGCTGTTGTCGATCAGATCGTCGGCGGCGGCTAGGCGCTCGGCGCGGCTGACCTGGCTGGCGATAATGCGCTCGATCTGTTCTTGCGTGAGACCACTGCGCTCCCGCACACGGGCGATCTGAAGCGCTTCAGGTAGATCAACGACCAGTATCCTGTCAACGAGTGACTGTTGGCCGGTTTCTAGCAAGAGCGGAATCATCAAGAGTGCGTAAGGAGCCCTACAAGCTTCGGTCTCGGCCAGCATGCGGGTGCGGATCATGGGGTGCAGGATGCCCTCGAGACGGCGGCGCGCAGCCGGATCGGTAAACACCTGCTGCCGCATCCGCGCGCGATCGAGGGCGCCCGTTGCATCGATCATCCGTGCGCCGAAGACTGCTCTGATGGCCGCTAGTGCCGCACCTCCCGGACCCGTGAGTTGATGCGAGATCGCATCGGCATCCGTCACCATGACGCCAAGCGCGGCAAACCGCTCGGCAACGGTGCTCTTGCCGCTGCCAATCCCACCGGTGAGCGCAACACGATAGGTCATCGGGTAGTCATCGGGCTCGAGGGTTCTGCTTGAGACACTCAGGCACAAGGCGGATGTTGGAGCCTGCGGCCATCTTAGAACCTGTCCATCAACCTCTTCCCGGTTTGAGGGCCATGCTTGAGCGATTATCGGGAAGTAGAAAATGGACCGTCACTTAGCTTAGCCCAGTCCAGCCCAGCGCAGGTATGCGCCGGTGAGGCTCTCACCCCAGAGCAGGCTGATCCAGCCGGCGATGGCCAAGAAGGGGCCGTAGGGGATCGGCTGCCCGGCTTGCTGACGACCCGTTGCGATGAGCAGAATCCCGACCAAGGCCCCAGGCAGGGCCGACAGCAAGATGATCTGTGGCACTGCTTGCCAGCCGAGCCAAGCACCAAAGAGTGCGAGCAGCTTGAAGTCGCCACGTCCCATGCCTTCCTTGCCCGTGGTAAGCCGGAAGCCTTGAAAGACCAGCCACAACAGCATGTAGCCCGCCGTGGCGCCGAGGATCGCGGAGCTGGGGTCGGTGAAGGGGCCGCCAAGGCTGAGTAACAGGCCCAGCCAGAGTAAGGGCAAGGTCAGGCTGTCTGGTAACAACTGCGTATCGAGGTCGATGAACGCGAGCGCAATGAGGCCCCAGGTTAAGATCAAGGCGGCGACGGCGGCAATCGTCGGACCGAACTGCCAGACCACGATCACCGAGAGCACGGCGGTGAGTGCCTCGACCAGTGGATACCGGACTGAGATCCTCGCCTTGCAAGCGCGACAACGGCCGCGCAACAACAGCCAACTCAGGATGGGGATGTTGTCAAACGCATGGATGGGGGTACCGCAGGATGGGCAGTGCGAGCCCGGCCGGGCTAGACTGAGGCGCGGCGCTGTTGGCGCTGAGGTGGCCTGCCCCGTCGTTGGTTGAGGGGCAGCGGCAGCTGTGGCATTGGCACCGGCATTAGCATTGGCATCGTCTTGCGGCCGGTCAGCGGTCTGCATCGCGGCCAGCAGCTCGGTACATTCCTCTCGCCATGTCTGCTCCATGATGCGTGGGAGCCGTAAAACGAGCACGTTGAGAAAGCTGCCAACGGCAAGACCGAACAGCGCAGTCGTGAGATAGAGCAGTGCCGGAACCTGCTCGAAGACGCTGATAAAGTCGCTCACCGGAACAGGCTCCTAGGTTGCATGAGGGGGCCCCATCTTAGCGGCCGAATCAATCGATGCCGCCGCGACCGGTGCGAAAGTCGATGGTTTGAAGCCTGGGTGCCCCATTCAGACCACGGCCGCGAGCTTGAAGATGGGCAGGTACATCGCGACCACCAGACTGCCGACCAGCCCACCAATCACCACCATGATCATGGGCTCGAGTAGGCTGCTGAGCGCGTCCACGGCATTGTCGACCTGCTCCTCATAGAAATCAGCCACCTTAGCGAGCATGGCATCGAGGGAACCGGATTCCTCACCAATGGCGGTCATCTGGATTACCATGTGCGGGAAAAGACTGGCCTGACGCATCGCGAGCTGGAGACTTTGTCCGGTGGCCACCTCTTCACGCATCTTATTGACCGCATTGGCATAGATCACGCTGCCGGTTGCACCTGAGACGGAATCCAGCGCGTCTACCAATGGCACGCCGGCGGCAAACATGGTGGAGAGGGTGCGCGCGAACCGAGCAATCGCGGCCTTGTGCAGAATCGGCCCAATGATGGGCAGTCTCAGGGAGAGACGATCAACCGCATCGCGAAACGCCTTCGAGCGTTTATAGATACCGATAATGGCATAGACCAGAGCGGCGATCCCAAGCGCCATCAGCCACCAGAATTCACGCACAAAATCGGAGAGCGCGATCACCATCAAGGTGAAGCCGGGCAGGTCGGCGCCAAAGCTCGAGAACAGCTCCTTAAACTGCGGGATCACGAACAGCAGGATCACGACCGTGACGATGATGGCGACCAGGATCACCGCCGCGGGATAGAACATCGCCTTCTTGATCTTGCCCTTGATCGACTCGGTTTTCTCCTTGTAGGTCGCAATCTTATCCAGCAGGACATCAAGCACGCCGGCCTGCTCGCCGGCCGCTACCAGGTTGCAGACGAGGTCATCAAAGTAGAGCGGAAACTTGCGCAGTGCGGCTGCCATGCTGGTGCCGCTCTCGATATCGGCCTTGATGGTCAGCAGCAATTCTTGCATCGAAGGATTGTCGTGTCCGCGACCGACGATATCGAACGACTGCACGAGCGGTACGCCGGCGGCCATCATGGTCGCGAGCTGGCGGCTAAAGATGCTGATATCAGCAGCGGAAATCTTCTTTTTACCGGTGCTAAAGAGCGGCTGCGGCTTCTTGCGGACCTTGAGCGGGCTGACGCCCTGGCGGCGCAGATCAGCGCGAGCTAAGGCAACACTGTCTGCGCGCAGATCGCCCTTGACCTTTTGTCCGCGCCGATCAACCCCCTCCCAGAGGAATTCGGGGGGCTGCTTGACCTTTTTTTTCTGTTTGGCGACTGCAGTGACCATCCTGATTACTCTTTGGTGACCCGGTTGAGTTCGCGTAGGCTGGTGACGCCTTCCTTGACCCGTTTCAGACCCGATTGGCGCAAGGTCAGGAAGCCCTCTTTTTCCGCCTGGGTGGCAAGATCAAGCGCATTGCCACCTTCCATGATCAAACGTCCCATCTCCTCGGAGACCTCGATGACCTGGAAGATCCCGACCCGACCCTTGTAGCCCTCGGTGCAATGCTCACAGCCAACCGGTTTGTAGAGCTGAAGTCCCTCGGCAATCTCTTGCTCGTTGAAGCCCTCTTCGAGCAGCGCGGGCGTAGGCAGTGATTCTTCGGCGCGGCAGTGCATGCAGAGTCGCCGGGCGAGTCGCTGCGCCATGATGACTAGGACCGAGGAGGCGATGTTAAATGGCGGCACTCCCATGTTCGCCAGTCGCGTTAGCGATTGGGGTGCATCATTGGTGTGCAATGTCGAGAGCACGAGATGGCCGGTTTGCGCCGCCTTGACCGCGATCTCAGCGGTTTCGAGGTCACGGATCTCGCCGACCATCACAATATCGGGATCTTGGCGCAAAAAGGCGCGCAGTGCCGAGGCGAAGGTCAATCCCGTTTTAGGATTCATATTGACCTGATTGATGCCGGGCACCTGGATCTCAACGGGATCTTCGACAGTAGAGATATTGACACCGGTTTGATTCAGGATGTTCAGCGCCGAGTAGAGTGTGACCGTCTTACCTGAGCCGGTTGGACCGGTGACCAGGATCATCCCATAGGGCTTATTAATCGCGCGTAGAAAGACCTCGCGCTGACGGTCATCCATGCCGAGTTTTTCAATACCGACCTTGGCGGCACCGGAATCGAGAATTCGGAGTACGATCTTTTCTCCATAGATGGTTGGCAGGGTGTTGACGCGAAAATCAATATCGCGCGATTGCCCGAGCTTCAACTTGATACGGCCATCTTGAGGTACGCGCTTTTCCGCGATGTTCATGCGCGACATGACCTTGAGGCGCGCGGTCAGCCGTGATGAGATCGCTAGCGGCGGGGTCGCAACCTCGCGCAAGACACCATCTTGACGAAAACGAATCCGAAAATAGCGCTCATAGGGCTCGAAATGCACATCGGATGCGGAGGCATTGATGGCATCAATCAAGACTTTATTCACATAACGCACGACTGGGGCGTCATCGACATTGGCATCAACCGTGGTTTGTGATTCTTCTTCATCGCCGAGTGCAACCTCTTCTAGTTCGGCATTTGCCAGGTCCGACATTGTCGTGTCCTGGGCTTCAAGGACCTGATGGATGGCCGTGGTGAGCTTGTCGTCCTCGGCCAAAACGGCACTGGCCGCCATGCCGGTATTGAAGCGGATCTCGTCGAGGGCACGGTCGTTGGTGGGGTCAGAGACGGCGACGAACAGACGATTACCACGGCGGAACAGGGGTAATGCCCGATGTTTGAGGACCAGGCGTGCATCAACCAGATCCGTGGGCACATTGAGTAGGTCAACTGCAAGCAGGTCGACTAAGGGCACGCCAAATTCTTCAGAGGCGGCAACGGCAATGCTGTGGCTATCGAGCAGCTTTTGCTCGACTAGGTATTGAACGAATGGCTGGCGCCGACCGCTCGCTTCCGTTTGCGCGGTCTGCGCCCGTTTTTCCGATAAGAGTCCATCCTGTACCAGGCGTCGCGCTAGCCCCGCTGGATTGATCGTGGACGCTTCGGTCGCCATGTTGGGCTCGCTCTGACCTGGGGCTCGGTTAGCGGCTGATATTGAAGGCGAGTCTCACGTTATTGGCAACCATGCCGTTGTCCTTCTGATCACTCTCATTGAGATAAAACTCAAGGATGGTCTCCCGGTTCATGAGCATCTCCTCGGTCACCTCGTCGGCGATCTCATTGGCATGGCAAAAGACGCTGACGTAAGGCGATTCGGGCTCGCGCGGATCCGTGATCCAAAGATCGGGAGAGATGTGCTTGATGAAGCGCAGGAAGCCATAGCCCTTATCCGGGAACCATTTGGTGCAAACGCCGCGCACGCAGGAGCCGGATGCGCCCCACTCATTACGGGGCTCGTAGGAGACAGGTAGCAGATCGGGAATCAGGAAGCCAGGCCAAAAGGCATCGACCTCTTGCTGCAGGGCGCGGGAGACATTCTTAAAGCCGATCAGTTCAACGCGGCAGCCGCGATTCTGTAAGGCCTCCACGACCTGAAGAAAGTCACCATCACCGGTGACCAGGATCACCTGATCGAGCTTCTCGGCCTGGAGCATGGCATCGACGGCCATGTCGAGATCGGCATTGGCCTTCATGGAGACGTTGCCGGCCTCGTCGGTATAGCGCCGCACGTATTTGACGGTGATCTTCCAACCGAAGTCGCGCACCATCTGCTGGTAGCCGCGGCTCTTCTTGGCGTACTCCGGATCTTCGCGCGCACGCTCGGAATCGTAAGAGATATAAGTATTGAGACGTTGTAAGAGGCCACCTTCACGCGCCGCAAAGCGTCGTAGCACATCGTAGCGCATCTGGTAGCCACCGTTGTAACGGACATTCTCGGCGTCGACATAGACGCCCACTCGCTGACATAAAGGCAAGGAGGTTGACCTCGTGGGGGCTGAGCGCCCACCTGGAATCCGTTCGGGATGGGGAGCCTAATTAGGGCTGCTGATGGATGATGACCGCTAGCGGCAGTTGGTGCCGCTAACGACCTTGGACTCTCGTTATTGGTTGGCCCGGTTGTCGATCAGTTCCTCAACCACCGCTGGATCGGCGAGGGTTGAGGTATCGCCAAGGGTGCTGATCTCATTCGCGGCAATCTTGCGCAGGATGCGACGCATAATCTTACCAGAGCGGGTCTTTGGTAGGCCGGGTGACCACTGGATGATATCGACTGTAGCGATTGGGCCGATCTCGGTGCGCACCAGCTTGACCAGCTCTTTTTTCAGCTCATCGGTGGGCTCGACACCCGCCATGGGCGTGACATAGGCGTAGATGCCTTGCCCCTTGATGTCGTGTGGATAACCGACGACCGCGGCCTCGGCGACGGCATCATGCAGCACCAAGGCCGACTCGATCTCGGCGGTGCCGAGCCGGTGACCAGAGACGTTGAGCACATCGTCGATGCGACCGGTGATCCAATAGTAGCCATCGGCATCACGTTTGGCGCCATCGCCAGAGAAATAGTAGCCCGGATATTGCTTGAAATAGGTATCGATGAAGCGCTGGTGATCGCCATAGACGGTACGCATCTGGCCAGGCCAGGGCCGGGTGATGACCAGTGCGCCTTCGGCTTCGCCCTCGAGGATGGCGCCAGTGCTGGCGTCAACCAGCGCCGGGACGACGCCAAAGAAGGGTTTGGTCGCTGAGCCGGGCTTGGTTGGGGTTGCACCAGGCAAGGGCGTAATCAGATGACCGCCAGTCTCGGTCTGCCACCAGGTATCGACGATCGGGCAGCGCTCATCGCCAACCACCCGATGATACCATTCCCAAGCTTCAGGGTTGATCGGCTCGCCGACGGTGCCGAGGATGCGCAAGCTCTTGCGCGAGGTCTTCTTGACCGGCTCCTCGCCGGCACGCATTAGGGCGCGGATCGCGGTGGGGGCGGTGTAGAAGGTCGCGACATTATGCTTGTCGACCACCTGCCAGAAGCGCGACATGTCCGGATAGTTTGGAATGCCCTCGAACATCAACGAGATGGCGCCATTGGCAAGCGGCCCATAGACAATGTAGGTGTGCCCGGTGACCCAGCCGACATCGGCGGTGCACCAGTAGACCTCACCCTCGCGGTAATCGAAGGTGTACTTGTGCGTCATCGCCGCGTAGACCAGATAGCCGCCGGTGGTGTGCAAGACGCCCTTCGGCTTGCCGGTCGATCCTGAGGTATAGAGGATGAAGAGCGGGTCCTCGGCATCCATCGGCACTGGCTCGCATTCGGCGGCGGCATCGGCCATGGCCTCGTGATACCAGAGGTCGCGGCCCTCATGCCAGGCGACCTCGCCACCGGTGCGGCGCACGACGATGCAGGTATCAACGCTGGGGCATTCCTCAAGTGCCTTATCGGCGTTCTTCTTCAGCGGGACGTGACGGCCACCGCGCACGCTCTCGTCAGAGGTGATGAGTAGCCGGCATTCCGAGTCTTGAATCCGATCGCGTAGCGAATCCGGCGAGAAGCCGCCGAAGACGATCGAGTGCACGGCGCCGATGCGGGTGCAGGCGAGCATCGCAACCGCGGCTTCCGGGATCATTGGCAGATAGATGCAGACCCGATCGCCCTTGCTGACGCCGCGCGCCTTCATCAGGTTGGCCAGCTTGCAGACCTCGGCGTGCAGCTCACGATAGGTGACCTTGCGATCCTCTTCGGGGTTGTCGCCTTCCCAGATGATCGCGACCTGATCGCCGCGGGTGGTCAGATGCCGATCCAAGCAGTTCTGCGAGACATTCAGCTTACCGCCCTCGAACCAGCGGATATGCACCTCGTCCGGGCCATAGCTGTAGTCCATGACCTTGTTCCACTTCTCGAGCCAGGTCACATGCTTCTCCGCATGCTCGGCCCAGAAGCCCTCGGGATCATCGACCGAGCGCTGATACATGCTGCGATAGGTTTCTTCGTCAATCAGCGCCTCGGCAGCGATCTCGGCGGGGACGGGGTAGATCTTGGAATCCGACATAGTGTTGAGTTCTCCTCAAAGCGGCTCTGACAGTGGCAGTGGCAAATGTGACGTCCTGAATACTTAACCTGTAGAGTCTAAACCCTCAGTCGCAGCGCTGCCAGATCAGCGGTCAATGCGTTCTGTTCAGGAACGTCGGTAAAGCGCCAGAATGCCGCTGCAAGAACTCCCCGGGGCCATCATGGAAGAGTATAGCCGCAACCCGGAATCGCCTCTGTGGACCGTGAGGCGCAAAACTTGACCCCAGCTCCTTTTTTGCTTGATTGCAAGACCTGACCCCCTATTAAGAGGTTGAATATCAAATGCTACTGATGATCGACAATTATGACTCCTTTACCTACAACCTGGTGCAGTACCTGGGGGAGCTTGGGGTGGAGGTGCGGGTGGTGCGTAATGATGAGCTGACGGTCGCCGATGCATTGGCGCTGCGGCCAGATCGGATCGTGATCTCGCCGGGGCCTTGCACGCCGAGCGAGGCGGGTATCTCGGTCGAACTGATTCAGGCCGCGGCCGGCAAGCTGCCGTTGCTGGGGGTCTGCTTGGGCCATCAGTCGATCGGCCAGGCCTTTGGTGGCAAGGTAGTCAAGGCGCGTGAGGTGATGCATGGCAAGACCTCGCCGATCCATCATCAGCATCTTGGCGTCTTCAAGGGACTCGCGCAGCCGTTCGAGGCCACGCGCTATCACTCATTGGTGGTCGAGGAGGCCTCGTTACCGGCTGAGCTTGAGATCACGGCCTGGACCGAAACGGCGGCTGGCGAACGCGATGAGATCATGGGCATGCGCCATCGCGAGTTGCCCATCGAAGGCGTGCAATTCCATCCGGAGTCGATCTTGACTCAGCATGGTCATGATCTGCTGCGCAACTTCGTTGAGCACTAATTCTTGAGCACTCATTCCCAGTGCTCATTCCCGGTGTATGCACTGGCGCCGATTGGCGAGTGCGTTCGCCAGTTGGTCTTCCCTGGTTAGCCTTTGACCGGATCGTAGCGTCCCAGGGTCAGGAACGCTCTGCGCGCAATCGGATCAGTGCTAGCCGCTCTCGCGCTTGACTGAGATCGATGCCGATGCCCTGCTGGTCCAGTTCGGCCAGTCGTCTGTCGCTGTGCGCGAGCAGTTGAGCCAGCTCATTGCCGTCAAACAGCTCGCAGACGGCCTCGATCTCGGCGGTGGTCGCCGAGAGGATCGTTGCCGCGAGTTCATCGGCGCCGATGCCAGTGTCGGGATGCAGGATGTCGGCGACCAGCGGCTGCTCGAGTAGGCGAAAATGGATCGCGCGCGCGCGCTCTTCATCACTCAACTCTTGCTGTGCCAGGGGGTCGGACCCGGCATGGCGCCACAGCGTTTTCATGACCAGATCGATGAGGCGCTTGAGCGCCGCACGTTCTTCGTGATGATCCTCGGGTAAGGCATAGCTTTGCTCGTAATGGGCCTCGAGCGCCTCCTTGAGGCTGAGCACGGCGTCACTGCCGGCATCCGGGGGCAGATCGACCGCGCGCTGGATCAGTGCGCGAAAGTGCTCGCGAAAGGCCAGCATGTCCTCATGATCGGCCTTCTGCGCGGCAAGTAGCGCCTCCGGTGGCACCTCTTGCGGTGGCCAGGCGAACACTGGGTTCTCGTGTCGACGTCGCAGTTGGCGCTCGCGGCGGCCGGGCTTGTGGGTGAATGGGAGTTCCATAATCAGGGGTCCTAACGGCCTGCTACCAGGGTCTCGTAGAGGGCCGAGTAATCGAGATCACCGAGACCCTGCTCGAGGGCGCGTTGGAGGATGGTCTCGAGCGCCGCAAGCGGTGCGGTGTCCATGGTCGACTGCTCGGCAACGCCGCGGAAGAGTCCTAGATCCTTGCGCAGGTGCTTGAGCGGGAAGTTGGCCTGGCCATAGTCATGGCTTAGGTACTTGGCGAGTTTCTTGTCGAAGGTTGGTGCATAGAGGGCGCTTTGGCGCAGCAGGCCCATGAACTGCTCGACGTCGACGCCCTCGGCGCGCACCAGTCCCAGGCTGTAGGAGAAGGTGGCGGTCAACCCGATGATGAGCTGGTTCATCGCCAGTTTGAGCGCGGCGCCTTGACCGACCTCGCCGATGCGCTGGGGCTGTTCGGACAACGCCTCGAAGATTGGCAGGCAGTGCTCGTAGAGCCCGAGTTCACCACCGGCCATGACGATGAGCCGGCCGCTGCGCGCCTCGGGCAGGCTGCCGAGGACCGGGGCCTCCAGATATTGACCGCCGGCGCGCTCGATGTCGCGGCTGAGCGCACGACTCTCGCGCGGCGCAATGGTGCCCATCTGGATGATGATCCGATCGGTGAGCGCTGGTTGCTCGGACCCGTCACGAGGCCAGAGCACAGCGCGAATGGCCGCGGCGTCGCTGAGGAAGAGCAGCGCGGCATCGCTGGCGGCGAGGGCGTCGGCGATTGTTACGCAGGGTTGGATGCCGACTGTTGCCAGGGCCTTAGCCTTTTCTGGGGAGCGATTCCAGACGCTGGTCTTGAAGTTGCGATCCTGCAGGCGGATCGCAACCTCGCTGCCAAGCAGTCCGGTGCCGATGACGGCGAGCTTCATAATGGGCCTCTGTTTGAACGGTTGTTGAGCGTTGCTTGGATGCGCGGCGAGGGCCATCGCTGCAATCGGTGCGGACCTGTTCGGCGCTGGCTTCCATCGGTGCATCACATGCGGCAGGCCTTGCTGGTATCAACCGCTGCGTAACAAGTCGATCACGGGCGTCGTTTGCGGGCGCACACCGCGCCACAGCCAGAAAGATTCCGCCGCCTGTTCGACCAGCATGCCGAGTCCATCGAGCACCCGCGCCGCACCTTGGCTCTGCCCCCAACGACAGAACGGGGTCAGCTCATGCGCGTAGAGCATGTCGTAGATCCAACCGCCCTCGGCCAGGCAATCATCGGGGATCTTGGGCACGCGACCGTCGAGGCCGCTCGAGGTGGCGTTGATGATGAGGTCGAAGCGCTGCCCAGAGAGCGCCTCGAGGCCGCAGCCGCCGATCGCGGTTCCTTGCTGCTGAGCAGGGGGGGGAGCCTTGAATGCGACTGCTGGGCGGGCACTGCTGCTGGCGCTTAAGTGACCGCTTAGGCCATCGGTCTTGTTGCTGCTGGCATCTGGTGTTGCGCTCTGGTCGGTGCTGGTGCTGGTGCTGGTGCTTGCTGCGAGCCTGAGGTCGGCAAACTGCGCGGCCAATGCCTCGGCCTTCTCGGCGGTGCGATTGGCGATCAGCAGCGCGGCCGGCTCGGCCTCAAGCAGCGGTCTCAAGACGCCCCGCGCGGCGCCGCCAGCGCC
>Ga0180436_10003245_pt1 | contig 15013 bp, 12 predicted proteins | sample SS_ome_2_FD_132434 | JGI IMG/M metagenome (GOLD analysis project Ga0180436, IMG submission 132434) | Hypersaline lake sediment archaeal communities from the Salton Sea, California, USA - SS_3_S_2 metaG | ecosystem: Environmental > Aquatic > Non-marine Saline and Alkaline > Hypersaline >...
CATTCGTTGACACGGGTAGTCTACAATCCAGTTGAGGTAATCGACTACGCTGACCCGGACCGAGCTGTGGCTAGGCGTCGCATACGGGAGGAGTTGGGCATTCAGGAAGCCGTGCTGCTCGTGGGCATTGTGGGGCAGGTGCAAGAGATCAAGGGGCATACTGACTTGGTCCAGGCCGCGCCCTCAATACTCGCACGTCTTCCGTCAACCCATTTTCTAGTTGCTGGGGCTGCATTCGACGACGCTGCTCGGCACTACGAGCAGCAAGTGCGGTCATTGATCTGCGAGCTAGATCTCGATGACCACTTCCACCTGATTGGCTTTCGCTCTGATGTGGGTGATGTGATGCAGGCTCTGGATGTTCTGGTCGTTCCTTCTTGGCAGGAGGCTTTTGGACGTGTAGTAGTCGAGGGGATGGCGGCTGGCTGTCCGGTAGTAGGCGCGAATGTCGGCGGCATCCCCGAGATCATTGAAGATGGAACTAACGGCCTACTGGTGCAGCCGCACGATCCCAATGGCATCGCTGATGCCGTGGTCCGGCTGGCCAAGACAGACCATTTGAGGCAGCGGATGGTGGATTGCGGCTACGCTACTGCCGCGAAGTTCAGTGTCTCTGCTCATGTAGATCAGGTTGAGGCCATATACGACTCACTGTTGTTCCAGCGGGGTGCTCATGCGAATCCTGACCTTCCATAACCTCCCATCAGGTGGCGCTAAGAGGGCGCTATTCGAGTGGATCCATAGGCTCTCGCGGGTGCATACAGTTGATGTCCATACGCTAAGCACTGCTGACCGCGGTTTCCTGGATCTTCATCCGTTTTCGCGGGCCTATCACGTACACGATTTCGTACCCCATCGCTTGTTCACGTCCCCTCTTGGCCGGCTCAACCAGCTGCAGTATTGGCGCAATCTAGTTGATCTTGATACCATCGCATCGCAGATGGGAGAGACGATCGATTGGCGCCAGTACGATGTCGCCTTCCTGAATCCCTGTATGTATACATTCATGCCGGCGCTCGCGCGGTATGCACAAGTGCCCGCAGTCTACTATCTGCACGAGCCCTTCGGTCCGACCTTCAAACGGCACATTGAGCGTCCCTACCAATCAGGAGCCACTATCCGATCGATTGCTCGGAGGATCTCGCTGCTGAGGCTCGCATACAACTGCCGACTTGAGGCAGTGCGCCGCATTGGAATTTCGCGGGTGGCTCTACTGCTCGCGAACTCTGAGTACACGCGCAAACAGATCCAAGAAGCGTATGGAGTTTCCGCGGTTGTGTGTCGCTATGGCGTCAACCCTGAGGCATTTAGGCCTCTGCCTGGGATGAACAAGCAGAACGCCCTCATCTCGGTGGGCGCAATGACGCCTAGAAAGGGGTTTGATTTCCTGATAGAGAGCCTCGCTGAGATACCTGCGGCTGTACGACCGGCTTTGCGTATTGCCAGCAACGGATCAACCTCAGAAGAGGTCGCCTACATCCGGGCTCTGGCCGCCAAGAGTGACGTCCGTCTCCAGATGCTGTGGAATCTTGATACCGAGGAGCTATGCGTGGAGTACAACCAGGCGCGCCTGTGCATATACTCGCCAGTGATGGAGCCATTCGGTTTGGTACCCCTGGAGGCCATGGCATGTGGGACTCCCGTGGTCGCTGTGGCTGAGGGCGGTGTCCGAGAGAGCGTAGTCCACGGAGTCACTGGCCTTCTCACAAAACGCGATCCGAAGCTGTTTGCGGAGGCAATTCGTGAGCTGCTTGCTGATCCCCATCGGCTGCGTGCCTATGGGGTCCAGGCTCGTGACTACGTGCTGCGCAACTGGAGCTGGGACACATCGGCAACCGAGTTGGAAAGTCATCTGCGTCAAGCTGCATCCGTGGCATGATCGAGCAATGCAGGGAGGTCAGCACATGTCTGAGGTGAATGGCACCCAATTCCGTCTGCGCGATGTATTGGAGGCGGACGCGGCCTCGTTGGTCAATCTGGCGCGCGCGAACCTTCGGGTCGAATGGACAGAAGACTTCGTGTACTGGAAGTACTTCCGGAATCCGAGTGGTAAGGCCTTCGGATGTTGCGCGGAGCTTGATGGCAAGTTGGTGGGTTTCTATGCCAACATGCCTGTACGTATCAAAGTAGGGGACCGTGTTGTCGCAGGAGCGCAGGCTGTGGACGCAATGGTGGCGTTGGCGGTCCGTCGCCAGGGGTTGTTCTCGAAGCTCGGAAGTCGGTCATCCGCTGGGGCGGCGCAGGAGGGCGTGCGGCTTTCCTATGCGGTGGCCAACCCGATCTCACGTGCTGGCGCAGTGAAACGACTAGCCTTTGCGGACGTCGGTGAGGTGCCTCGATTCGTCCGCGTCTTGGACCCTGGGGGCGTGGTCAGGATTGCCGGTCTGATGGGAGCCCGGGCATTGGCCTATCGTTTGGCTCTCCGTATTGCTCAACTGGTGTCCGGCCCACTTAAGCCTGCGAGTGAGATCCGAGTCAGCCGGGTCAGCAGTATCGATGGTCGCTTTGATGTATTGTGGCGAGCGGTGGCCACGGAGTTCCCTGTGGCGGTCGTGCGCGATTCAGATTACCTGACTTGGCGCTACGTAGACAATCCGCTGGTGCAGTACACGATTCTCATCGCTGAGCGTGGGGGGGACCTGCTGGGTTACGCGATCCTCTCCCATCGGGATCTTGAACAGGGGATTGTGGCTATCGCTGAACTGATTGTGTCACCTGGCGATCGGTTCGCTGGTGTGGCGTTGCTGGCGAAAGCGGTTGCCAGAGCAGAGGAGCTAGGGGCGGCGCAAATGCAGTGCTGGATGTTGCCGAGGTACACCTTCTACACGGAGCTACTTCGGACAAGCGGCTTCATCTTCTCAGATGGGGCCCTTGTGCCACGTCTCTTCGGCTACACCTCATCGTTGATCGCCAAGTCTGTGGATGGGCATAGGCTATCGCCGGATCCCCTTCAGCTACGAAATTGGTACTTGACGATGGGTGATCAGGACTACTACTGAGACATGCGCATCCTAATGTACCATGATATTGTCCCTGGGGGCCCAGATGATGTCCATAGTGTGGCCAGGAAGCGATTTGCCGAGCAGATGCAGTGGCTGGCCCAAGCTGGCTATCGTGTCACAACGGCCGAAGACTGGGTCGCACGCCGCGGTCCTGGTGTGTGTTTGCCAACCGGCACCGTTGCAGTCACCTTCGATGACGGCTACGAGGACAACTATACACAGGCTTGGCCGATCCTCATGGAGCACGGCTGGCCAGCAACGATCTACTTGGTGACTGGCGCGCTCGGAAAGGCCAGTGCATGGCGGAGTGGTGTGCTGAGCCGGGCTCGGATGTTGTCAGAGGACCAGGTTGTTGAGATGGCAACCTACGGCATTGCCTTCGGCTCTCACTCGGTCACCCATCGTCCACTGACACAGCTAGGTGACCGAGCGGAAGTCAGCCGCGAGCTGGTCTCCTCCAAGAAGGTGCTGGAGGAACTGCTTGGGAGGGAGATCGCTGGCTTGTCGTACCCCTACAGTGCGATGCCTCCCGGGATTGCACGCTGCGCACGTGCAGCAGGCTATAAGCTGGGCTTGACCTATCAGCCGCGATACGTCGGCGCTCCTGGTGGCAACGTGTACAAGCTCCGTCGGATCGGCATTCTGGCATCTGATACTCTTGACGATTTTTCTCGTAAGGTTAGGTCAACCATTCCGCTTCGGGTTGGATGGTGTATGCGTAGGCTGAAACAGGCCATTCGAGTCGCGGCAAGGCTAGGACGCTAGGGTGGCAGATCTGGAACTCTCCATTATCGTCGTCTCGTGGAACGGTAAGGCGGATGTCCTGCGCTGTTTGGCTGCAATCAAGAGCGCACCTGACAGACCTGCCGTCGTTGTAGTAGACAACGCGTCTGAGGATGGCACTGTAGAGGCTGTGAGTGTGCGCTATCCTGACGTAGCTGTCCTGAAGAACGCGGCAAATCTTGGCTACACGGGCGGCAACAATGTCGGCATCAAGTACGCAATGGAGCGTGGAGCTGATGCCGTCCTTTTGCTGAACGATGATGCCGTGCTGGCATACGATACGGTCGCACAGTTGGCCCAGGCCGCCTCACGTTGTCCAGAGGCAGGCATGTTGGGTCCTAGCATCTATGCACTCGAGGATCCGTCTTGCTTCATGTCCGCTGGTGGCACCTTCACAGACAGCTGGCACGCTGAGCACCGCGGACTGGGTAAGGACGTCTCACGATATGGTGGGGTTACCGAGGTCGACTTCCTAAGCGGCTGTGCACTGTTTGTGACGCGTTCGACCATTGAGCGGATTGGACTCCTTGATGACCGGTTCTTTGCATACTACGAGGATGTTGACTGGTGCTATCGAGCTGGACAGGCTGGAGTCAAGCTACTGGTTGTTCCGCAAGCCCGAGTCTGGCATCCTGACACCCGCGTCCGGGATGCCGAATCTTCGCACGTAGCGTACTACATGGCCCGGAACCGCTTGTTGTTTTTGTCCAAGCACCATCTTGGACTATCACTCTTGGCTCGTGAGCTAGTAGTGGATTTTCTTCGCATCATCAACTGGAGCGTGAATCCTAAGTGGCGACACAAGAGACCGCAACGTAACGCGTTGATCTGGGCTGTTCTGGACTACACACGTGGGTGTTTTGGTCGGCTCGGCAGGTCATTCTGAACCAGCTGATTGCGCAGGCCGTGCCTTGACTGCAAGGCAGGGGAGCTATCGACATGGGGGCATCCGATGCGTGATCAGTACAGGTTGACATGAGACCGAATCCGATTCTCGTGACCGGGTCGCATAGGTCGGGCACCACTTGGATTGGTAAGACGATCTCGTATTCAGCGAGCACCCACTACCTGGGAGAGATCTTCAACCCAAGCTCAGGTATTCTAGCCGGGCTAGCGGCGCATTGGTTCCACTATGTCACGCCGCAAGAGACAGCCAAGTTTAGGGACGCAGTCGGCAGAATCCTGAGCTATGAGTATGCGCCGCGTTATCGGAAGCGTGCCTTCCGCCGCTTCCCTAGCCGTCTGCGACTGTACCGCTTGACACGACAGCACCTGGGCATACGTCGCCCGATCCTTAAGGATCCCATCGCGGCTATGTCCTCGGAGTGGCTGGCGCGGGTGTTCGATATGGACGTCATCTGTGTGGTGAGGCACCCTGCAGCCTTTGTCCTTAGTCTCAAGAAGGCAAGATGGTCCTACGATCACCGAAAGCTGCTTGATCAACCTTCGCTCATCAAGGACTGGCTTCGTCCATACGAGGGTCTGCTGTGCCGACCGGCGACGGACTTGGTTGAGGGCGGCAGCATACTCTGGCTGTGCATATACCATGTCTCGAGAGAGTACCAGACTCGCAATCCTGAGTGGCAGGTGCTGCGCCTGGAGGATGTTGCGCTCAGTCCGCAGGCTGCATTCCGTGCCGTTTTCGAACGCTTGGGGCTACCGTTCACACGACGCATTCTAGCCCATGTGGTAGAGGATAGTAGCAGCAGCAATCCCGTGAATGCACCGGCCGACGACCCTCACCTTATCAAGCGCAACAGCTGCGCATTACGTGATCAGTGGCGGACGGCATTGACAAGCGAGGAAGTTGGAAGAGTTCGAGAGATCGCTGCGCCAGTTTCCAATGCGTTCTATGGCCCAGAGGACTGGTAGACAATGCCCTTGCGCGATGGCATCTCATCTAATGTCTGGGGGGATGGTACTAGACCGTCCGTTTCCGTGATCATCCCCACCTACAATCGGTTCAGCTCGCTCTTACGCACTCTCGCTAGCATTGCAGATCAGACATACCCTCCCGGGTGCTTCGAAGTTGTCGTCGTGGATGACGGAGGAAACGACGGTACACAGGACATCCAGCATCGTGATTATCCTTTCCCACTGCAGTATGTGCGCCAGGATAACCAGGGCGCTACGTCAGCGCGGAACCACGGAGCTGCACAGAGCCGCGGCGACCTACTCTTCTTTGTTGACGATGATATCCGTCTGTATCCGAATACCTTGGAATGCATGGTGACAAAGCTTGGTGCTCCGTCGACGATCGTTCTTGGTACCCTTGTCACGCCGCCTGAGATATTGAAGACTTCGTGCTTTGCTCGATCCCAAGGTAGTGCCCCAGCGGCAACGAGTGTTGGTACTACGCAAGAGACTGTGCCATTTCAGCACTGTGCCACTGGTTTGCTTGCGATTCATCGCGAAGACCTCATCGCGCTCGGCGGGTTCCGCGATCCCTCGGGCGGCTGGCCCAACTGGGATGATGTGGACTTCGGCTACCGCGCAAATCAAAATGGATACCGACTGATCCGGGCAACGGAGGCCATCGCGGAGCATTGGGACTACGCATTGGGCTCCCTTGAGAGTGCCTGTAGTCGCTGGTATAGGGCCGGACACTCAGGCGCCGCTTTGCTTCAGCGATATCCTGAGCTTGCCAACCACATACCGATGCTGCTCGACAAGAGGCCAGTCAGATGGCGACAGGATCCATTGACACTCATATTACGCAAGGTGGCACGGCGAATCGTTTCGTCGCGAGTGATAGTATGGGCTATGGAGGCTGCTGCGCCAGTGCTGCAGCAACGCTTACCCAACTCAACTGCGCTGCGGCTACTCTATCGCTGGATCATCAGCGGATACATCTACCGCGGCTACTGTGCAGGCCTGAGAGCTTTGGCTTCGGCAGAAGAGGCATTGTGATTCAGTCAATCCGCCGGAATGGCTCGGACAGGCGACTGCTGACGTGGCTGGGGGTTGTGGCCGTGCTTGCTGGTGCGGCCTTGCTTGGCTGGCGTGCTTCAGCGCGCTGGTCGCTACTGCTGTTTGTCGTAGTTGGGGGGGCAATCGGACTGCGGCACGCAAAGGAGTTAGGGCTTCTTGCCGTTGTTGCGGCGTCCCTAGTCCTGCCTATGCAGATTGGCACGGGCACCGCCGTCGATCTGAATGCTGCCACGCTCATAACACCGACTTTGCTGTCAGTGTGGCTGCTTGACAAGGTGCGGACCAGAGACTTCCGGTTTGCCAGGTCCCGTGCCAATCGACCCTTGGTGCTATTCCTTGTCGCCGGTCTACTGTCTCTCGTGGTGGGAACTGCCACGTGGGACCCGGTAGTGCCCCGATCAGACAAGTTCCTGATCGTGCAGCTTGCTCAGTGGGCGATCTTTGCCTTCGCTGCAGGGGCATTCTGGCTTGCAGCAAACCTTGGACGCGGCGGCAGGCTGCGACAAGTCACATGGTTCTATCTCGGACTCGCAGGATCTCTAGCGATCCTTGGTATGCTACCGTGGACTCGTCAATTGGTTCAGAGTGTTGCTACCTTCGCTATGTACCGCGCACCTTTCTGGGCGCTGCTTACTGCTATGGCTGGGGGACAGCTTCTGTTCAATAGGCGCTTGTCCGCTTCTTGGCGGTGGTTCCTTGTCGCCGCTCTGGGTTCAGCGACAGTGTATGCTTTTGTGCTAGCCCGCGTTACCGCGTCCAACTGGGTTGGTGTCGCTGCTGTCATCGGTGTGCTGGTTTGGCTGCGCTGGCCTCGACTCCGGTGGCTTATCGTCCTGGCCTTGGTAGCCCTAACGCTAACTGGTCTGCTCTCTTCGACTGTGTACGAGTTCGCTGGTGGCGACGCTGAGTGGGAAGAAAGTGGTGGTTCGAGGCTGGTGCTGATCGAGCGTGTGATCAAGGTGACCATGCGGAACCCAATCACCGGTCTGGGGCCGGCGGCCTACCGTCCCTACGCCGCCGTCGAGCCCCTGTTGTATGGGCGGGCCTATTGGGTGGTGCCCCAGGTTAACTCCCACAACAACTGGGTGGACCTGTTCTCGCACGTTGGTCTGCTAGGCCTGGGGGTTTTTGTCTGGTTTGCCATTGAGATCATCTTGCTAGGATTCCGGCTGCGACAGAGCTTGACTACGGGCTTCTATGCAGGCTACGTCAACGCCGCAATTGCCGCCTGGGTGAGCGCGCTCGTGCTGATGTTGCTTGCCGACTGGATCCTGCCATTCGTCTACAATGTCGGGTTCTCCGGTTTCCAGGCTAGCCTACCGATGTGGTTGTTCGTTGGGGGATTAGTTGCGCTGGAAACCCACCCGGCCCATGAGCTGCCCGATGGAGCAACCGCGAGCTAGTTGCTCAGTTGGCTTCTCAAAGTTGACGGTCACTGGCGTACACTAGTTGGGAGCACTGCCATCGTTTTGCTTGGTGCACTGTGGGCAATGCTCTGGAGAGCGTGCCAACTGCCGAGCCGCGTGGGCAGGAAACGTCAGGCGACGTCTGTAGAAGGGCCAGTTGATCCATCCGGAAGTGCTATCCTCTGCTTGTTGAGACGGCTAGCAGACACTGCGTGCACGAACCGGCCTGCCATTCAGTGAAGCATGGCTTCTGCACTAAGCTTCGGCCTGCAGCCACCTCAACAGAAGGCGTCGGAAGGACCGAAGCGTGGCCAGACGGAAGCGCGTCCGCAGTCTGCTGCGCAGCTTGCCCTCTCTGAGCGACTCTTCGCCTTCCTTCCAGCCAGTGTCTACCAACCAAACCCGGCAGCAGTCAGCGTCTACAAGGATGTTCCGTGAGCGCCAGAAGATGTTCGTGAGGTGATCCACGCGCGGCAAGGTACCCGCGAGGTCAGGGACTCGGCCGGTTTCGTTAGCCATCAGTAGGACGCCATTGCAGAATCTAATCAGTTCGTGACACAAAGCCGGACTCGACGCTATTGCTGACCATGTGACCTCACGAAGCTGTACGCCGTTTACTCTTTGCTGCAGCGTGAGCGCACTGGTGGCGTTCCGCAGCCCGTGGCCGAGTACCCGAAGTGTCTTGGGCATAAACTGGTCTAGATACTGTCGTGCTCGTTTCTCATTCCGCGACTCAGCAGCAAGACGAGCGAGCGAGATCGCTCCCGGGTAGATCTCGAACTTCAGAACCACCTGGTCGTCCGCTTGATCGATCCCGGAACTGGGCAGCGATAGATCAACTACAACGGTCTGTGTGCCGTGACCTCGAAGCTGCCCTAGGGTGCCGCCGATTCGTATTGGAAGCTTGGTCGCAGTTGCGCTGAACTCGTCAAGGAATCGCATAGCAGGTGCATCATTGCCCACGAGGTAGTTGATCTCGATCAGAGCTCGACGGAACTTCAGATGGAGCCACGAGAGTAGGGGGGCCACTGGTGAGTCCGCAAAGATGCGCGTCATGTGCGCTCTCGACTATACTTCGCGAACAGCACGGAGCAGGTCGTCGTAACTCTTACTGCTGGTTCTGGCCTCGCGGCGCAACTTGACCTGGAAGAGGTCGATCAAGCGGTAGGTGAGATACACTGCAGCTCTGTACAAGCTTGCTGAGAGATCTCCATAGTGCTTCCTTAGGTACTTGATTCTACTCACGTAGAGCTGAGCCCTGGACTCGGAACGTGTCTGCTTGGTAGACGAGCCGCCGTGGTGGACCACTTCCGCCAAGGGGTAATACCAGAGCTGCCATCCTCTTTTGAGAGCCCGAAGACACCAGTCATCCTCTTCGCAGTAGAGACGGAATCTCTCGTCAAGCAGACCGACATCGCTGATTGCTCGACGATGAAGCATCATGCACGCTCCCTTGATGCGCTCAACCATACAGGGGATTTGCGCGTCGGCGGCACCTCGCATCAGACGCGAGTAACCTGGCAGATGCCAGAGCATGGTCATGAATGCTCCCGGGCTCATTGTGCGACTTGGATAGCACTGAACTGAGCCGTCTGGATTCACGAGGCGGCACCCTATTGCCGCGATACGAGAAGAGGCAGCAACATAGCGCGTCATCGCGCTGAGCGATCCTTCTCGCATTTCTGTGTCGCTGTTCAATAGCAAGACGCACTTACCCGACGATATCCCGATGGCCTGGTTGTTGGCGCGCGAAAATCCCGAGTTCTCTTCGTTGTTGATCAACGTAACCCAATCGAAGGAATCGCATACCATATCCTGGCTGCCGTCGGTGGAGGCATTATCGACGACGAAGACCTCCACAGTAGATGGGTCGAAATCCTCCAATTCGAGTGCGAGCGACTCAAGGCACTTCGCAAGCAATTCCCGGGTGTTCCAATTCACGATTATCACCGAGAGTTCCATAGATGCCTCACATCGGTAGCTCTGAGCTCGGGGCAGGGTCTCCTAAGCGGTCTTGATTCTACTAGCCCTACGAGTTCAGATCAAGACGCTTCTAGCTAGGGCCGTGCGATATGCTGGCAGTCTGGCTCGAGATGGCACCAGGAGGATCAATTTCGATAGCCAGCTTGAGCCAGGAATCGCTTCCTTGGGGTTTCCTCGCTTCTTGACCGACTGATAGGTCCCTCTGAGTGGTGAAGCCGAAGAGATCCCCGAGCGTTCCGTGCGCGCTTTGTGGTACCTCGCCAGGGGCGAGCGATGGATCACGTCGACCGCTCCTCACTGACTCGCTGAGCTTCACAGCGTGGGCTCCTTGACGAGCTGAGCCAGTAGCGTCGTACTTGGTGTCCCGCTGGCACATCTGTCGGTCCAGCACACTCCGGTCAAGTTCGAGAAGCTCGCGGCGTCTGAGGTGTCGACTTGGCGCAGGAGGAATGCCTTCTCAAACTGCGCGTAAGTCGAGATGGAGCGAACTAGCGTGCTATCGCAGCACCAACGGAAGATAGCAGCTTAGCCAGTCGACACCGACGATCACCGTCCTGGTAATCGGCACTACGTCAGTGGCACTGATCACGGCGTTGTTCGCGAGTGTCTGCGGTCCGCCGGTCGATACATCCACTGTGGCGGCGTAGCTGATAGTCACCGGCGCCGACAGCAGGGCTTGTGACCACGCTAGTACCGGGGCACGCGAGGGATCAGGTGTTCCCGCAGTCGCGGTCATCGATCCCGGCACGTACGTCATCCCGCTCGGCAGCTCGTCGCGCAGCGTGACGTTCTCAGCTCCGGCGTCATTGGCGTCGCGGATCACGACGGTGTAGGTGACGCGGTTGCCGGCGGTCACCCGGCCTGGTGTCACGAGCTTCTCAGATGGGCCAAGATCAGGCGAGGGTGGCGGTGTGACCAGCACAGAGGCCGTCCGTGAGATGGGCTGGGTCGACGTGGCGCTGATCATCGCCGTGTTGGTGATGGTCGCCGGATCGGCGATGCCTGCATCGACGGTTGCGGCGTACGTGACCGTCGCCACCGGTGTGGCCATCAGATCCAGTGACCAGGCTAGCAGCGGCGCGGCGGAATCGTCTGCGGTACCGGCAGTCGCCGTCATCGAGGCTTGCACGTAGGTCAGCCCTGCCGGCAGCGCGTCCTGTAGGGTGACATCCTCTGCGCCGGCGCGGCTGCTGTCCTCGATCACCACGGTATAGGTGATCATCTCCCCAATCATTGCCTCCGAAGGCTCGACTGTCTTCGCGGATGCGGATAGGTTCGGCACTGGGACGGTGCTGGGGCCATCCCAACCTGCGAGGCGCGCCCATAGCCACCAGGCTGCATACGCCTTCTGATTGCAGTTCAGGGCCTGGCTATGAGCACAGTCACAGGCATACCAATCAGCGTCCTCGGTGTGCGCGTTCTGCCAATCGATGGCCCAGTTGCTGTCACGGGTGCCGTTGCCATCGGAGTCATAGTTGCATTCATCGTCAACAGCCTTGTCCCCGTAGTAGCTCGCATCTGGGTCGTAGAGCTCTATATCATAGAAGTCGTACAGCACCTTGTTGTTCGCCACACAGTAGTCCCTGATCTGCTGGTTGCGAATATGCAGATTCCCTTCCTCTCCTGAACCATCGGCGTGACCCGTCATGTAGACGAACACGATGCCCGGGTAGTCTTCCTCCAACTGGGTCATAGGCAACAGGTACCCATCCAGCATCTGCTGCTCGGTGTATCCCGACACCTGCCCGCACCACGACCAGATAACAACGTTGATCCCAGGATTGGTTGTTCCTCGGCCGGTCACAGGATCTGGAGGGCCAAGGTATGTTGTCGTCTCGTTCACCCATTGGGAGTAATAGCCGGCGTCGCCGGCAAGCGGCTCTCGAAGGTCCAGTGCACCACCCGTGCCGCCGCTGTTGTAAGCGAAGATGTCCTGCGGAAGCGATAGTCCCAGGCCGCCGTTGTTGGCGAAGTCGATCAGTGCCGCCATCCCGGTGGTAAGTTGGCTGCCGTGGGAAGTATGCCCATAGGCGATATGCAGCGTCTGCTTCGCCTGCTCAATCCACGCCTGGGGGATCGCAGTGATGTCCGTCGTGGTGTGGTCGATGATGATTGGCGCGGAGGAAGCTGCAGCCGACGGCGAAGCCACAACAGGTGTCGGCTGCAGCATCGCGAGTAGACACATTGACAACAGCAACACACAGCACCTAGCAGCATTGCGTTTCATCGTGATCTCAGCCTCTCCCCGGCAACCAGTATCCGGAAGAACCCGGTCAGCAGGTATCCATCGGCATTGTACCACGGTTGGCTTCGGTAAGGTAGGCCACTGCGCTGGAAGGTTACTGAAGACGGGCTGAGCGTCACCGTGGAGATCTCAGAGCTCTGGACGGACAGGGCATTGCCGATGTGCGTTTGTGAGGGACAATCTGCTTGCGTGCGCCAATCTCAACCACGGAGTTGCCATGGACGTCAACGCCTTCCGGAGCCGACTGGACTACCTCACGCTTTACCATCTCCCCCTCGACGACAAACCTGAGGAGACCCCCGAGCGCACGTTGCGCGCCCTGTGGTTCCTCGCGGCGGGCGAGCGCCGAGCGGTAGATCGCGTCAACGGTCCACTTCCCCCACTCACCGACGCGCAGCGCCACCTTCTCGACGAACTCATCCAACAGCGCATCTCCGGCGTCCCCCTGGCGCACCTCACGGGTCGTCAGCTCTTCATGGGCGTGGAGATGCTGGCAGGGCCAGAGGCGCTGATCCCGCGGAAGGAGACGGAGATCCTGGGCAACGCGTCACTCCAGGCGGTACATGATGTGGTGGCGGGGCAAGGTAAGGCAACGGTGATCGATCTGTGTACGGGGTGCGGCAATCTGGCGCTGGCTCTGGTGCATCACGAGCCAAGAAGCCGGGTGTATGCAGCTGACCTTTCCGAGGAAGCTGTGGCACTCGCCGAGCGCAATGCGGACTTCCTGGGGCTTGCTGATCGCGTGACGTTCTACGCCGGCGACCTCTTCGCTCCCTTCGACCGCGAGGCGTTCTGGGGACAGGCCGACGTCGTGACCTGCAACCCGCCCTACATCTCCAGCAAGCGCATCGAGCAGATGCCGGAGGAGATCCACGCCCACGAGCCGCGGCTGGCCTTCGACGGCGGCCCCTTCGGCGTTTCCATCATCTTCCGGCTGCTCAAAGAGGCACCCAAGTACCTGCGACAGGATGGATGGTTAGCCTTCGAGGTCGGTCTAGGGCAGGGCGAGCCCGTGCTCAAGCGGCTCAACAACAGCCCCCACTACTACGGCGTCACGCCCCATGTGGATGCTGCTGGCACAGTCCGCGCGCTAGTTGCGCAGCGCCGGTAGGGGACTCCCGGCTCGCTGGGTGCTCGCCTGCGAGGCCGCGACGGGATTCAGCACACTGCAGGCCTCGGAGTCGGCCTTGTGGCTCGGGCCCCGGCGTACCGAGGTTGACACCACCCACAACCGAGACCCCGCCCTATTCAGCCTGCTTCAGCAGGGTTGGTGTGTCTAGCCGTAGGGTTCAGCCTGCGGCGTTTCTCCGCGGCGGCCCCGCTCCCGCTCCCGCCCTACCGCCAGAACCGCTCCCCCACCTCCGCCTCCAACCGCTCCCGCATATGTGCCAGCGGCACCCGCTCGATGATCGGCCGTATGAACCCCTGCACGATCAGGCTCTCCGCCGTGGGCTTGGGCAACCCCCGCGCCTGCAGATAGAATCGCTCCTCGTCATCGATGTGCGAAACCGTCGCGCCGTGGCTGCAGCGCACGTCGTTGGCGATGATCTCCAGCCCCGGGATGGCGTGGGCGCGAGCATCGTCCAGCAGCAGGTTGTTGTTGGACTGGTACCCTTCGGTGCCGCCGCCGGCGTCGGTCTCCACGCGGATCATCCCGTAGAAGACGGTGCGGGCGCGGTCGCGCAGCACGTTGCGGAACAGCAGATCGCTGTAGGTGTTGGGTGCCCGGTGGTGCTGGTAGGTCGACTGGTCCACCCGCTGGTGGTCGTAGGGGAAGCTGAACCCCGCCATCGTCGACCGGGCATCGGCTTCGTTCAGGCTGGAGCGCAGGAACTCCTTGGTCCGCGCGCCGCCCATCGAGCCCGATACCCAGACGAAGTTACCCTTCTTCGCAACCTGTGCCTCCTGCACCGAGACCGAGTACCGCCGTGGTCCCCAGTGCTGCAGGCTCACGTAGCGCACGCGGGCGCCGGCCTCGGCATAGATCTCCACCACCTCGGCGTTGACCTCATCCTGCGTCTCCTGCGAGACCCGGTCCTGGATCAGCGTGACGCGGCTGCCGGCCTCGGCGATCACCAGCGTGTGGTGCAGTCCTGTGCCCCCGTCCGCGCCATAGGCGACCAGCGACTCGAACGGTCGCGCCACGTTCACCCCAGCGGGCACGTGGATGAAGGTGCCCCCGTTCCACAGCGCGGCGTTGAGCGCCGTGAACTTGTTGAAGTCGGGCCGCGTCGTCGCGCCGCGCATCCAGTAGCGCTGGATCAGATCCCCGTGCGTGTGCAAGGCGTGATGTAGATCAGCAAAGGTCACGCCCTTTTCAGCGATCTCCGGGCGCATCGTCGCGCGCGCGTGCGCGCTGTTGCAGTGCACCAAGATGCCCGATACCTGGCTCGCCGGCGTCAGCGCATAGTTCCAGCACGGCGGCAGGTCGTCGACGCTCTCCACCTCGCTGTCCACGATGGCCACGCGCATGTCGCCAAGCGGATACTTCGCCAGGTCCGTACGCCGCCACGCCTCTTCCTTCCCGTGCGGCCAATCCATCGCCTCGAACGTCTCCCAAGCCCCCCGCCGCGCCTCCCGCATCCACGCAGGCTCTCCGCGACTCTCCGACACGCGCTCCACGGCCTCGCGGCTGATGGGCGCAGTTAACGTTCCCACGTCCA
>Ga0180436_10003246_pt1 | contig 15006 bp, 11 predicted proteins | sample SS_ome_2_FD_132434 | JGI IMG/M metagenome (GOLD analysis project Ga0180436, IMG submission 132434) | Hypersaline lake sediment archaeal communities from the Salton Sea, California, USA - SS_3_S_2 metaG | ecosystem: Environmental > Aquatic > Non-marine Saline and Alkaline > Hypersaline >...
AGCGTCACTCTGATGGGTTGCGTCGAGCGCCGCAAGCGCAAGGTCACTCCGAGCACAGGCAAAACTTGCTCAAGACAGTAGTTGTTTCCGTCGACCGGTCGCCAGCCATGGTGGTTTACTAGGTGTACCAGAGTCCGCTCTCGACTACCTGGGTTCGAGCTCGGCTGGCGCATTAACACCACCTCAAGCCAGGCTGGCGCATCCACCTCGACCATGGGTTCCGCGATGAGAAGGTTTAGCAGGTTGGCCACGATGTGCTTCAGATTCCATTGGTTCTTTACCTGATAGGCTTGGAACACCTCGCCAGCGATGTATGCCGCATGGCCGTTACCTACTTGCCGGACTGTGATTGCCGGGTAGCCAGAATCCTCGCCTACTGGCGACCAGCGAAGGAGGAACCCGCCGTCGCTGCGCAGGTATGGCCTGCGCAGCTTGGCCAGCACCTTTACCTCGTCGTTCACCGGTTGCGCCAGCGCAAAGCTGGCCTCGGCCAGGTGAGGCATGTCCAGGGTGCCGGGCTTCAGCCGATCATCGGTGACTTCGATGTAGGCGTGTGGCTGATCAAAAACACGTTCATAGCGCACACCGAGCAGTTCCGCCAAGACAAAGCGCTTGGTATCCCGGTAGGTTTCGTCGAGTGTCCCGGCCAGGGCGGTGGCCAGCAGCACGCCGCCGTCATTGACCCACCAAACCAGGGCCTCGACCAAGTCCGGCGACAGATAGCGCTGGTCGGGCAGAATGACTGCCCTGAACTCGTCGAGACGAGTTAGGAGTTTCTCCTCGTGGAGGAAGTGATACGGTATCATACTCTCGGTCAAGGCGCGATGGGCACCCCGCAGAGTGCTTTCGGACCGGAATCCTGGTTCATCGCAAGCCAGATTGGCACTGGTGGAATGTAGTACGGCCACATAGGGGATTGGTTCCGCGCCATGTAGGAGGGACTCACGTTCCTTGACGAAGGCTAGGGCCTGACCCATCTCGCCCAAGACTGCCGGCTCAACGTCGAATCTCTCGTTCATCTGGTAGCCGATCCACGTTAGGCCCCCGTTAGCCACGACCGTCGCCGCCTCTTGCTGTAAAGCGACTGCCGGTTTGCAGCCCCAGTCACCCCACCACTGTAGGAAGGCCGAGTTCATGATGTCAAAGGGCCGGCCCGACATGGCCCAGTAATGGGCTGTGTAGCTACCGTTGAACGCCTGGTCGTCGGGATATATATCGGCAACAAGGGAGCCAATGCTCTCTGGGGGTACTTCGGGCTGGCGCGGCATGTATGCCCAGTTGAACGAGACCACAACCTCTGGCCGCTGGGCGTGGACCACATCGCAGATAGCCTGTCGTACGTCCTTGAACGCCTCTAGGGCCCAAGAAACGTAGCGCGGCCAGGCAGGATCTCCTCTTTCTCTGGGTATTGCCTGGCCTCCGGAGGCTCGTGCGAAGCGCTCCTGACAGGACGCGCAATAGCACGGACTTCGTGGGGTATAGGTATCCTCGAAAGCCATGGCATCAACGTTGGCCCAGGTACCGTCAAAGAACATGGCATCAACGTCATAGAGAGACACGATCTCCTCGATGTGGGGCAACATCCACTGCTCGGTGAGAGGGCTCAACATGCAGATGCTAATGTCTCGCGGGCTCCCATCGGGGCACCGCTCCAGCCAGTCGGGATGGTCCTGGGCAACCGGCTCGCTGTAGAAGGTATGATAGTAGCCAATAGCGCGCAGTTCACGCGAGTGCAGGGCACTGATCTGCTGCTCCAGCATATCAACCTCTGGCGGCAGATGCGGGTGTATGTAGCGAATTGAGCCCTTGCGGTAGTACGACCAACCAAAGGCACCCTTCGCAAAGACCGAGGCAGCTTGGGCGTTGGCTTCTTCTAGGCGTGCTGCCCAACTCTCGGCGTCAAAGGCCGCAGCAAGTCCTACCGTGGCACCGGGACAGTGGAAGTCAAAGAATAGCTTGCGATAGCTGGTATCGTACCAAGACTCGGTCACGATGCTCTCCTCATACCGAACGAAGCGCAGCGGACGCCGTAACGTGGGATCCCCAGCGCTGAGAGGTGCGAATGTCCTACATCTTGACAGCGCCAGAGGTCAGGCCCCGGATGAAGGAACGGCTACCCAAGGAGAACAGCAACAGCATCGGCAATCCTGCGATCACATATCCAGCATACTCGGCCCCGGGGTCCCGCTCGGTGATGAGCTGACCCAGACTCAGCACGCCAAGGATTGCTGGGTACCGTTCAGGTCTCGAGAATATCATTATCGGCCAGATGTAGGTGTTCCAGATCTCATGGATCTGCAAAAGGATCAGGGTGAGCATGATTGGCTTGGCCAGGGGCAGGGCGATGTTCAGCAGCATTGCTTTCTCGCTAGCCCCGTCAAGCCGAGCTGCCTCAAATAGCTCTTCGGGTAGCGAGGCAAACGAGGTACGAAGTACGATGATCTGGAATGCCTGGGCACTAGCAGCAAGGGGCAGCCATATCCCAAAGTTCGTATTGTTGAGTCCGAGGTTGACAACGATGACGAAGCGCGTGATGAGGGTCAGGACACCTGGAATCATCAGCAGAGCCAGGATCGCCAGATAGAAGAACCTGCGCCCTGGGAAGCTGTAGCGCGCCATTGAATAGGCGGTTGGCGTGCTGCACGCAAAGCTGATGGTCACTGTGCCCAAGGCGAAGACGACGCTGTTGATAATGTAGGGCCCCATGATGCGAAAGGCCTTTGCATAGTTCACGAGGCGAAACGGGTAGGAGGGCAGCCACGGAGCGTCAGCCATCTGCTGCTGACTCTTTAGGGAGAGCTCCAGAAGTATGATCAGAGGAAGAAAGGTGAGAAAGCCAAGCACGCCCAGGGCAGCTGATATCGTCCAATCGCTGCTGATGCGGAACTTGCGATTGTGTACTTGGTAGATGGTGCTCTTGGGTTCCATTGTCTCACTCAGTCTTGGAGAGGTCATGACGTAGCGTTCTCTAGTTCGCCTGGTATTCAGTAGCCGAGCGAATGGTTGCGTTATTAACGAGAGTCAGGGCAAAGATGAGCACGAACAAGAGCGTGCCAATGGCGCTGGCAATACCGAAGCGGCCAGCGGTCATGGCTGCCTGATACATCTGCCAAGCCGGTACCGTGGTAGCATAGTCTGGACCGCCACCGGTGACCAAGAGTTGCCACCCAAAGCTCTGTAGCGACCAGATCACGTCGAGAATCACGATTAGCCGAATCTGGGGTACTACCAAGGGCAGCTCAATCGACCAGAACCGTCTCCAACCACTGGCGCCGTCCACGATTGCCGCCTCTATGATCTCACCTGGGATTGCGAGCAGCCCTGCGAGATAGACCAGTAGGCCGACACCGTCGATCCATGGAAAGCCCATAAACATCAGCGAGGCCAGTGCAGTCTTGGGGCTGTTCAGCCAGGCCAGGGGCCTTAACCCAACAACCGCAAGTATCTCGTTGAACAGACCAACATTGGGATCATACAATCTACGCCACACAAGTATGCTGACGACTGACGGCACCACAATGGGCAAAACAAACAACAAGCGGAACACATAAGCCGTTCTTTCGCTTCGGATTCTATAGATCAGGGCTGCTCCGAGAAGAGGGAAACTAGCCGCGCGAAAAACATGCCATGTGGCAAGAGCAGCTATATTGCATAGAGATCTGTAGAATACCGAATCTGAAGAGAAGAGCTCACGGTAGTTGGCCATGCCAACCCATCTCTCGGGTCGAAACCCATCCCAAATGGTGAATCCATGATAGAAAGTGGAAGCCATAGGGTAGTAGGAGAAGGTGATTATCAGCGCAAAGGTGCCGGACATCATTGCATAGCAGAACCAGTACCTCTTGACCCGTCTCAGGACTTTGGCGAAGGAGCCGACCTTTGCCATTGCCCAGCGCCTGTCTGGCATGCTCATTGCTCCGCCCCATGTTCATGGGTCGAGCGGCCCAGCGGTTTGCTCCCGGGGCCGCTCGAGGGCTCGTTGTCACTAGTTTCAGTCGACCTTCCAGTCGGGATTCGCCTCCAAGACCTTGTCGACCTCAGCATTCCAGACTCTCTGAGCCTTCTCCAGAAACTCAGCGTCTGTCATCCCTCCGGGCAGATATGCCTGCCAGAGTGCCTCCTCAGCTTGGTAGGCACTGCTGCTGAGCGTCGCCCAGCTCTGATAGGGGACCGCGCGGTCATAGTGCTGCGAGAATGGGGCAAGCCCCGGTACGCCCGTTGCGCCATAGGTGAGCGGCACCGTAGCCGTTTCCGCGCAGAGGGCGGTTACATTCTCAGGCTGGCTGGAGAACCTGAGCCAGTCGATGATCACAGGAACCTTGTCTGGGTCAGTCTGGGCCAAGTATCCGGGAATGTGATACTGCATTGCCCCCCAGGCGCCTTGGATGCGCACCACCTTCTCGGGTGAGTCTGGCCAGATATCCTTCGTGATGATTGGGAAGGGCAGCCAAGCGAACTCGAAGGGCAGAGGGTCGCTCTTGAAGTTCCGAAGCGCCCAGTTACCCTCCAAGTACATGGCCACTTTGCCCTTGCGGAAGAGGTCGCGATAGTCTATGTGTCCTTCATAGCCTGTGGGCAGGAAGGGGGTCCACTCCTTTACCAGATGCATCATCTTGAGGTATGATTCCCAGTCAAGGGCATCTCCCATCTGAGTATGCTGGGCGAGCTCCTTGACCACGATCACCTTGTTCCCATCGTCGTCCCAATCCCAGATCTTGTCCCAGACGAGCTGGTTGTATATGTGGGCCTCGGTCCAATGCTGGTAGCAGCAGTTACTGCCATCGAGATCGCCACCGAATGGGATGTAGCCCTTGTCCAGGAGCGCTTGCCAGACTGATAGGAACTCACTCCACGTCCTCGGTTCCTGCGTTATGCCGGCCTCAGCAAAAGCGTTCTTGTTGTAGACGGTCATAACGCCGGCCCCATCCATGTTCACGCCATACATTTTGCCATCGGGGCCGGTCTGGGAAACGATTGCCACATCCTCGAACTGATCCCGCCACCGCTCGTTGCCAGGCACGTACGGGTTGGGCTGATTCAGGTAGGCTGTTATGTCCAGGGCCCAGTTCTTGTTGATGTGCGGCCAGATGTCCTCGGTATCCGCCCAGTAGATATCGGGGCAGTCCTGAGCGGTCATTCGAGCCAACAACCACTCGTTGATGCTGGAGCCAGCAGGGAACCTGTACCACTCAATCTCCACGTCGGGGTGTAGCTCCATATACTCGTCGGCGATCTCTTGGTACGCTACCCTTCGTGTTTGACCTTCCTCCAACTCGGTCTTTGGGTCGGTTGGCGCGGCCGATCGGCCCCAGTGCAGGATCGTGTACTTTTTCGCCTCGGGCGCCTTGGTGGGAGCGTCGACGATCCTGGTGACAACGCGGGTCACCTCCTTCTCCACCACCTCGGGCGTACCCTCGACGATGACGGTCTCCTTTACCACCTTGGTTACGACCGTCTCCACTACTTTGGGTTGACAGGCAGCCAGTAGAGCCGCTAGCCCGCCCACTGCGCCGGCACGCATTAACTGCCGTCTGGTGATTCGCTCGCCCATTTTGGTCTCCTCTCTGATCCAGGGAACGATCTTCCAGAACCATAGCGTCACCCAGGCATTCTCCCTGGTAATGTCATCATACTATGGCCTCGACGTGCGTGCCTGCTAAAGTACTGCTATGCTACTGACCAACTCGTGAGATCCCCAGTAACTGATGAAGCCGATGACCCGAAGCAGAGTTCAGTAGAGTGCCAGGTAGTCCGGCCGAACGCTTTCCAGTGTGGCATTGAGTAGCTCAACCACGGTACCTGTCGCTATCCCCGCTGACTGGCTGAGGGTGAACTGACTTGCACTGCGGTGAAGCACTTCCTCTGCGTAACTGGTAGCTGTTACAGCGACGATCGACGCATCCTGAAGCCCGGTGTCCTCACGTAGCGCACGCAGCACCTCAAAGCCATCCATCTCGGGCATGACCAAATCGAGGAGTACCAAATCGGGAGCGCTCTCTCGAATCTGGTGAAGAGCCTGAGGGCCTGAGAGGGCGACCACCACCTCGTCGGCCAGCTCCATCGTGCTCAGCATACGGGCCATCAGACTCACAAACCCAGGATCGTCATCAACTATGAGGACCCTTCCCGGTTTCTCGCAGTGCTTCTCCAATACATGGTTCAGTGCTTCGCGGGATACGGGCTTTGTGAGCGCATCGTCGAGGAGAGTGTGCTGCCATAACCAACTCGGGCTCGGCAGAGAGCAGCGAAGAACTGGAACGTTGAAGCACCTGCTTTGCTCACCAAGTGTACCGTGCCAGTCTACTGCCGGGGTGTCCGGAGGTAGGTTAACGATGACAGCCAGAGGATGCTCACGGTCAATGATGGCCTCGGCTTCATCCGTATCTTGGGCAGTCAGGACTATCCGATCACCGAGATAGCGGCGAAGCATCTGCGCGATGGTAGGGTCGGGGTCGATTACCACAACAGGCGCGTCGGAGAAATCGGACTGCCGACGTCCAGGCGTACGCCGCAAGATGCTCTTGGGCACCGTCCCAGGCAACGGCAATGAGAAAGAGAAGACGCTTCCGCTGCCCACTTCGCTCTCCACCCACATCCTACCCCCATGAAGCTGCACAAACTTGCGGCTGATGGCAAGCCCCAGGCCGGCTCCTCCTCTGCCATGAGCGCCTGCATCCGCTTGCCGGAACTCCTCAAAGACGTGCTCCAGTTGGTTCTCCGCAATCCCGACGCCCGTGTCACACACACTGACCACCACAGAAGTCTCGGTTCGTTCAACGCGGATTCGGACGCCCCCTGAATCGGTGAAGCGAAGAGCATTGCTCAGCAGGTTGACTATCACCTGTCGAACGCGGGTGCGATCGATAAACAGCTCGGGAAGCTCCTCAGGCCAGTTTGCCTCGCATGACAGCCCGCGCTGTTGAAACAAGGGAGACACTGCCTCGAGGGCGTCAGTGATAATGGGGCGTACGTCTTCCAGCTCACGAAAGATGGGCAGACGGGAGGCGTCGATTCGGGACAGGTCAAGGACGTCGCTGACCAGGTCTTGCAGGTGGCGTCCCGCTCGAAACAGCTGCCGGAGATCATTGTCGAACTCGGCTGTCCTTACCACACCAGGATATGTCTCAGGTGTCAAATACATCATCTCAGAGAAACCCACCACGAGGTTTAGAGGCGTGCGGAGTTCGTGGCTAACGTTGGCCACAAAACGTTCCTCCACGGCCCTTGCTTCCTCGGCCTCCTGACGAGCACGAAGCAGATCGTTGTTGGTGCGCTCAAGAGAAACGTAGGCTTCGTCGAGAGCTTTGAGGGTGCGGCGGAGTTCGCCTTGCCGTTCTCTTAATTGGCCAATGAGTTCGCGTTGCTGCACATATAGCTGCCGTTCCCAGTGGTCCATCATCCCTAGTGCGCGCCCCGTTATCAGAGTAACCGCCCAGATTGCGACGGCTAGAACTGCCCAGGAGTAGGCAGTATCTGGTGAGAAGGGGGCAGGGCTCAGAAGCAGAATGATCCCCGTACTCGTAGCGCCGGTGAGGAGGCTAGCGATAGGACCCAAGAGCAGCCCCGAGGCGAGCAGGAGTATGACCAAATGGGCCATGGCCGCAACAAGCCCCAGTTCCAGAAGGATGAGGCTACCCCAGACGAGACCGCCTACCACAAACAGCCAAGCCGCAGGTCGCTGCCAGTGTCGATGCAGGAGATAGGTGCCAGCAGCCAAGAATGTTCCCCAGCCAAGCATTGCGTGACCCACGTCTGTCAGGTCGAACGGCGTTACCATACAGGGGATAAGGAGCCAGCAATCATAAAAGGTCAGAACTGATAGCAGCACCAGGATGTGGCCCCGAAACAGGTCCATTCCGCTTGGCTGAAGATTGGGCTCGCGCCGAAACCAACGTATCTTGCGCACATGGACCTCCACAGCTACTCAGGAAGCCGGTTCCGTCCCCTTGTCTTCACCGCGAACACCACTGTAGTGAAGCTGCTGCGGGCAACAAGATGGGCCCAGGAAGAGAAGCGCAGTCGGTGTGCCTATGACCCTGAAGAGGAAGATGGGTGCCCAGGCACTGTGGCGGGGATGGGGCTTACATTGGCTGCCGACGAGGGGCAATCCGATCAGCGTATCCGGCGAACGTACAATACGTCACTGTGCCCAGGATACCGCCAGGCGAGAATCCGCCGCATAATGTCCTCCCTTGATGCTTGTGTGGGGAGGTCGGGAGCTTGGCAGAGCCGAGCTCTAGGGAATCCCGTGATCACTGATACGAACAGGTAGTTGCACGGAGCCGACGCAACTGCTCTGTTAGGCGACTGACAGAAGCACCTGGTCCAGGGTCTGAAGCAGATCAGCTCGTTTCACTGGCTTGTTCAGGAAAGCATCTGCGCCTAGGGTCAATGCCAAGTCAGGGTCATTGATAATGGAACAGACCACAACGCGTGCTCTGCGCCCTGATCCGGTGGTGCACAGTCTCTCCATCAACTCCCATCCGTCGTGTCGAGGCATCATCACGTCAAGAAGCACGACGTCCGGTAACAGGCGGTGTAGCGAGTCAAGAGCCTCTTCGAAGCTGTTGGCACAATGAGCTCGATAGGAGGAATGCTGCAGGTAGCGCGTGTACAGATCAGTGATCCCCTCGTTATCGTCCACAATCAGCACGGTGTGCTCTTGCATGAAGGGAATGCTACACGATACCCGGATGGTACCATCTTCTGCACGATCTCTGGACCGACGAATGCCAAGCGAATCAAGCAACTGCTCCGAAACCGCATAGGGCTGACCTGGATGTAGCAGAGTTGCCAGCATCTGGGACTGGGGACGGTAGGTGGCTTGCACAAAGGCGCTGTTCCCAGAGCGGCTCAGACGGACAGCAAGCTGATCTCCCTCATGAGTCCGAACCATGTGGCTCAGCAGGTTGAGGAGAGCCTGACGCAGCATGACGCGGTTCGCCGCAATGCACAGACTGGGGACTGTGGCTTCCACCCGGATACCGATGTGCCTATCGCGGGCGAGATGGTGAACGTTCCTGACGACAGCCTCTACCAGCTGAACGAGATCCACATCTTGGCTGCTTGCAGTTGAGAGTAGCTCTACTTCCTCGCGTACCCTAGCCGCCCGCTCACTCATTAGGCCTGGTTTCTGGTCTTGGCCTTGCTCGCACTCGATCAGGACTTGCGCCAGAGCTTCTGTGGCGTGACGCAGTTCCCGGTAGGCGTGGCGCTCGCAGATACCCATCTCCCGAGCGATCTTGGGCATGGCCCGCTTCGCGACGTAGTGGCGACATAGGATCTCGTAGCGCCGCGTCTCAACCGCATTGGTGGCAAGCGGCGCTGCAGAGTGTAGCATTTCCATAGCTACATGCAGAGTGTCTCGTAGTGCCCTACCGCGCGACAGGCCAGGCAACTCCGCTGCTGAGCCGATGCGCCCCGCGAGGGCGTGATTCGCAAGGTAGGCTACATCATCCAGATGGCCGAGCGCACTACGCAACTGGGAGACAAACTCCTCGGTGGCTTCGCCACGTTCTCGATCTAGGCTCATTGGCAGATCCCCATGCGTTTCCAGCCTGTGAGACCCTAGGACGGCGTAGGACTCGTCCGATGCACCGACACCGTAGCCCACGCATTGGCCCTTGTCAAGCGGACATTGCAGCCACAGTGTTGGCTGCCGGAAGAATCCCACTTGCCTCAGATATTGCGCAACTTCATCGTCTGGCGAATCACGACCTCGCGGGGCGCAAGCCACAGCGATCCTTCGTCTGTCGCATCTAACGTCTGCGGAGACTGGTAGGCGCCAAGTCCAAGTGCCTGGCTCCTCTGGGCTGTGGCTCTATTGGGGACTTTGGCTGCCTGGTCGCGTCGGAGGATGGCTGGGGTCATGCTACAATACCAGGTGTTACCAGTTTACAGACCCACGTTCCACACCTCCGCAACGCGAACGTCGCTGCCCTCCCTCGCTGCGCTCGAGTGGTCGTGGCAACACCCTATGCAAGAGCGCATGACAGGTCCTACGCCTCACGAGGTCATCCGACGCCACGTAGAGGCAGCCGAGGACTGGCCCTGGCACGAGATCGCCAGCCAGCTCTACCTCTGGACCGATCGGTTCAATGACCGTTTCTTTGGGCGCGAGATGCCCGACGCCGTGCTCAGCTTTGAGCGCATGGATCATCGCATCCTGGCCGCCTATACCCTCCGCCGCAATCCCCAAGGGCTGCTGTACGAGATCACCTTCAACATCAAGCATCTGGAGCGTCCGCTGTGGCAGACGCTCGAGACGCTGATGCATGAGTACGTACACCTCTGGCAGCAGAACCATGGCCAGGACCCCGTCAGTCACAACTATCACAACCGTGAGTTCGTGCAGCGCTGCGAGTCCATCGGACTGCATCCAGCCACGGGATACGGGGCACACGTTCGTCCCGCCGATGGTCTCTTTGCCGAGTTCCTCAGGGCCTATGGCGTGCCCGAGCCTGAGCCGCTATCTGAGCCCAAGGTGACTCCCAAAGGTAGGCCTCTCGACTGGTGGACTGACCCGGAGAAGCGCAAGCGCGGGCGCTCCAGCCTGCGCAAGTGGACCTGCGGATGCCAGAACGTACGGGTGGGCACAAAGGAGTTCCACGCTCAATGCTTGATCTGTGGCAACGAGTTCCAGCTTGTGGGCGAGCAACAGCAAGCAGCTACGGGCAATACGAGCACCAATACCGAAACGGTGGCTACCGTCGATTCCGGCTGGCGGCAAGAGGAGTTGGACCTGGACTACCAGATGAGACATGATCCGCTGGAACCTGATGATGTCTCTCCGGCCGCACAGTGGGGTGCGCCTCCTGCCTGAGGCCTACTCGGTCAACTCGCTGGCGCGGCCATCGAAACTGCCCCTTGACCCCGACCTCCTCCGCGTCTTAGAATGAAACACAGTGGTATCGTGATGTAGGTACACCTGGCTGGACATGCGTCGCAGTATCACGTCATCTCAATGCACATCTACGCCATCTCGAACCAGAAGGGCGGTGTGGGCAAGACCACGACCGCCGTCAACCTCGCTAGTGGACTGGCGCGTCGCGACCATCGTACCCTCCTCATCGACCTGGATCCCCAGGCCAACGCCAGCTATGCCGTTCTTGGCCCCCGCGAACCCGGTCCGACCATCTATCATGCCCTAATCGGCAAGCAGTCTCTCGATAAGGTGGTTTCCCCAAGCGATCAGAATCATCTGGACGTATTGCCGGCCGACATCGACTTGGCCGGCGCCGAGGTCGATCTGCTCTCCGCCATCGGCGGCCAGACGCGGCTGCGTGCCGCATTGAGCAAGCTTTCGCATTCCTACGACTACATTATCATCGACACGCCGCCCTCGCTGGGCCTCCTGACCATCAACGCGCTGGCGGCTGCGCATCAGGTCATCATTCCCGTATCGGTCAGTCTCTTTGCCATGAAAGGGCTAGCCCAACTGCAGGAGACCATAGCTCGAGTGCGCGAAAGCCTAGATCAGCCCGAGCTGTCGATCTGCGGTATTCTGCCCACGCTCTTCGACCATACCAAAGTGGCCAAAGATGTGGTGCGTACACTCTATGAGCATTTCCCCGGCCAGGTCTTTCAGAGCGTGATCCCCAAGAACGTCAAGGTCGAGGAAGTGTACAGCAGGCAACAGCCGCTGTACGTCTATGCGCCGCAATCGAAAGGGGCGCTGGCCTACGACCGCTTTGTGGAGGAGGTGATCGGCCATGCATAAGGAATCAGGATTGGGCATGAGCGCCTTCTTTGCCGACTCCCAGGAGCCCACGCCCGCTCCAGAACAGGCGCAGCCCACCCGTCGTGTCCGCACCACCATCACATTGACGCAGGAGGATGCGGAACGATTGGAACTGCTGCGCATGCAACTACGGCGTGACCAGGGCCGCGGCTTGACCTATAGCGAGGTGGTCTCACAAGCGCTCAGACACCTAGCCCAGGGCGTTGACCTTGCCCCGTTGCACCCATCACAAACCTAGTACCTGGCGGCGATTCCTGCCCGATCGCTTCACTCCATGTTCGGCAGACGCCGCCCTCAGCTCACGCTGGGCACCTTTGGCCCCCTCAACCTGCTGCGCTGCAGGCTATCTCTGGAGGCCTTTGATACCCATCTCTACGTGGTTGGGCGCACCAAGAAGGGCAAGAGCAAGTTCCTGCAATCGCTTTTCACCCAGCTCATCCTACTCGGCCAGGGCTGTGGGCTGCTCGACCCCCACTCGGATCTATGCGACGATCTGCTGGCCCAACTCCATCCGCGCCTGATCTCAGAGCCCGATCTTCAGTCCAAGGTCATCTACTTCCAGCCCGGCCGCGACGACTATCTCGTGCCCTTCAACGTGCTGCGCATTCCCGGCGAACCCTACACCGTGGCTCAGAACGTCCTGGAGGCCTTTCGTCGCACCTGGCCCGAGTCGCTGCGCGTGGCGCCGCGCTTCAGCAATATCGTGCTGGCCTCGCTGCTGCTGCTCATCGAGCAAGAGCTGACCTTGATCGAGATGCCCAGATTGCTGACCGAACCGGGCTACCGCCAGGCGCTGCTCCGCCGCTGCAGTAACGTGGAGGTGGTCCGCTTCTTCCGGGAGCGCTACGAACGCTGGGGCCGCGAGCGCGCTACGATGGTGGAATCGGTGCTCAACAAAGTGGGCGCCTTTGTCATCAACCCGCGACTCAAGATGATCCTGGGTAGCCAGGAGAACCGGTTACCCTTTCGCGAGATCATGGATGGCCGCAAGGTGCTGCTCTGCGATCTAGGGCGCGTGGATGCCGAGACCCGCCGACTGCTGGGTAGCCTGATCGTCACGGGGCTTGAGCAGGCGGCCTTCACCCGTAAGGATGCCCCGATGGTGCAGCGGCAGCCTTTCACGTTCCTGATCGACGAGTTCCAAGACTACTGCGCCAATGCAGGTTCGGCCCAAACGCTGGCGCGCATTCTAGCCGAGTGTCGCAAGTTTAGACTGCATCTGGGACTGGCCCACCAGACGATGAGCCAGATCGACAGCCAGCTGCTCAAGGGGGCGCTGGAGAATGCGCAGGTCAAGGCAGTCTTTGGCATCGGTCGGGCGACGGCCAACGCTCTGGTGGAGGAGCTGTTCATCCCCAAGATGGCCGAGGTCAAGCACGAGGTGCAGGATGACTCGCAAAAGGAGCGCAGCCATCCCACATTCTTCTCGCTGGGCGAGCAGTGGGAAAAGTACACCCAGCAGGCGCAACGACTGACACGTCGCCAGGCCATGATCCAGATGCCTGAGCGAGAAAGGATCTGTACCGTGCGCACGCCGACGGTTCCCCAGCGTGCCATCTCGGATGGCGCGCTGGCGCAGTTGCAGCGTGACTTGGCCTGTCAGTCCGGGCACAGCAGACGCTCTCTGGAGCGCGCCATCGAGGAGCGCGAGGCCCGACAAACTGTGCTGGAATCGGAGCCAGAGATGCGCTACTATGAAAAGATCGCGCCATCCTGATGCCGACGTGTGATGGCACCTCGGCATCATGCCATCGATGCGTCAGAGTATGACCCTGCACTAACCTCGTTCTCACCACGCCGATTCTCCCTCCCATCTGATCATCCACCGACTGTGCTGCACGCCGTGGGCCCTCCGGCAGGTCTGCTTCGATGGCCAAGGACCCAGACCGCCCGCGATATGATGGGGCCTATCGAGATGTCGGGGAAGCGATACCGATACCATCGAGACACCGGGGAAGCCGGTATCGAGACATGGGGGAAGAAACTATCGAGACAGTGGGGTGACGATACACTATAAAACAAATAATACATATAACGAAAGTATTTTGTTATAATTGAATCATGACTGTTCAACAAGACACGTATCATGGTCGCCGGCCGGGCCCAGCGAGCCAGGGAAGAGACGAGATGAACCTGGTCGAGTTCCCTTTTGCGACGCTTTCGCGCCGACCAAGCCTGGGAAGTATCAAGTGTCAACGCTGGGTCACAGACGGCAAAGGAACACGACATCCACAACGCTGGGTGGTTCAGGGCGGCAGTGAGTCCGGGCTCCCTACGGAATTCGATGAACGGGTCTATGTTGCACTCATGGCGGTCACAAAGCGGCAGGGCTATTCCCAGCGCAAGGTGTCCTTCAGCGTCTATCAGTTGCTCAAGATCATGGGCGAATCCAGTGACAGCAAGCACTACCGCAGCGTAGAGCGCTCCCTGGAGCGGCTGTTGCGTGCCAGCATCGTGGCTGAGGGCGCCTTTTGGGATGCCAAGGAGAAGGGCTTGGTCCATCTGATCAACGGATTCCATCTGATCGAAAGCTACTGGCTGGCCTACAAGGAGTCGGATCCCGCAGTGGCCGCCAAGGAGGGGGTGCGGGGCTACATTGTCTGGGGCCAGGAGATATGGAACAGCTTTCGGGACGGCTACCTCAAGCAGCTCGATCTGGGTCTGTTCTTTGGACTGCGAACGCCGGTCGCACGCAGGCTCTACCGCTTCCTGGACAAGAAGCTGCACAAGCGCCGCCGACTAGAGATCGATATCTTTCAACTCTCACAGCAATTGGGTATGGCCTGGTATCGCTACCCAGCCAAGGTCAGGGAAAAGCTGCAGCCCGGCATCGACGAGTTGGTCGCGATCGGGTATCTGGCATCTGGCGAGATGATCAAAGTCAAGGGCTATACACGCATGCGCTTTGTCAAGGGTTCTGGCTGCGCCAAGTCGGCATCAGCATCGCTCGGTGATCGCAGCGCCAAGACAACAGCGAACGGCACCGTCGCCCAGGAATCCTGTGGTCGCTATGGATGCTTGGCGCGCGACTGGCGGCGGCGCATGGCAGCGGAGCACAAGGTCCAGGAGGAGTATGTCCAGCTGTGGGGCAAGGTGCTAGAGAGGTCCAGCCGCAAGCTCTCCCAGCTGATGCACCAGCTCTGGCTTTCCAGAACGCTGCTCATCGATCTCGAGGGCGGTCGGGCCACGCTGTTGGTCCCCAACGCCTTTTTCCGCAACGGCATCGAGTCCCGCTACGAGCAACTGCTACGACGTACGCTTTCCGA
>Ga0180436_10003249_pt1 | contig 15001 bp, 16 predicted proteins | sample SS_ome_2_FD_132434 | JGI IMG/M metagenome (GOLD analysis project Ga0180436, IMG submission 132434) | Hypersaline lake sediment archaeal communities from the Salton Sea, California, USA - SS_3_S_2 metaG | ecosystem: Environmental > Aquatic > Non-marine Saline and Alkaline > Hypersaline >...
GAGGCCAGCCACATGCGGGACGCGTTCGGGATCCAGCCGTCCCGGTGGAGCTCCTCGCGCAGGCGCTCGACACAGGCCATCCCGGCCGAGGCGCGCGCGCCCATTCGGCTCGGGCCGTGCTCGGGCGCGGCGAAGCGCATCGATCGCCCGCTCGCCGTTCCGATCCGCGCGTAGAGGTGGCGTGCGTACTCCTGCCAGAGCAGCTCGCTCCGGAACTTCGCGACGTCCCGCGACGGCCGGCCTTCGACGGCGGCCCAGACCCGGGGCAGCGGGAGGAATCCGTGTCGGATCCAGGGCGACAGGCCGGACGCGCCGCGGGCGCTCGCCGGCTCGACGACGTTGCGCTTCGAGGCGTACCCCTCGACGTCGAAACGCGCGAGCGCCGCGTCGGCCGCGCTCTGGCCGCCGACGAAACGCGGGGACGGCGGTGCGTCGTCCCCGACGAGTCCAGCGAGGTAGTCGTCGACCCAGCGCGTCACCGAAGCGCGGTCGTGCGCCGGCGCCTCGATCGGCCCGACGTCGACGCGTTCGCTCGCGGCAGATCGGTGCATGCGCGAACCCTAGCCGCTCTCGCGCGTGCTCGAAGCCCGGCGGGCGCCGCCGTCAGAACGCGACCTGAATGCCCAGCACCCCTCCGTGCGCATCGAAATCAGTCAAGGCACCTCGGAGCTTCGTGCTGTTCGCGAAGAACGAGCGCCAGCCCACGTCGAGCCGCGTGGAACAACCCTCGAGCGGAAGATCGAACAGAACCCCCAGCCCGGCTTGTCCGCTCCACACCCGCTTGTCCGAGCCGAGGCCCCGCAGCCAGGTGCCGCCGCCGCCGCCGCCCGCGTAGATCCGGACGCCGGAAGCCACCTTCACCGCGGGCCAGAGATTGACGTGGGCAGTGGTGGCCTGGAGCGTCTTTCCGTCCCCGGTCAGCTGGAGAGGGCCGTCGTTGATTCCGTGAATGTCTGCGAAGCGTTGGCCGACTTCCAGCTCCACACGTCCGCTGAACCGTCGAAGCAGCCTCGTCCAGAGACGGACCGAGGCGTCATCGCGCGGTGCGGCTCGCAGGTCCAGACCACCCACGACCGCCCAGCTGAAGCCGGGACCCGTGTCCGCTTCGACTTCGTCTCGATTGCTGTAGGCCGGCCAGAGGAATACTCCGCCCTGAAGTCCGGCGTACGGTTCGACGGAGATCTCCGAGGAGATTTCCGCGGACACCTGCATCGCGGACAGCATCGACACCAGGAAAGCCAGTGCGATCGAAGAGCCTCCCGGCGGTCTCACGAGCCCCCTGAGTCCTGAGGAGGTCGAACCTGCGACGCCGTCTCCGCGGCCTGCTCCGGTTTCGTCGGTTCCGGGCGGCGCTTGCCCGGGTCGGGCCTTCGCTTGTAGGACTCGGGGATGACCCGCGGCTTGCTCCCGCGAAGCGTCGTTGCCATCTGATTCTCCAGGATGTCGCGCGCCCAGCTGTACATGCCGTCGCCAGGAAGTGCTCCCTCCGGCTTCGTGCACATTCGGTCTCGACGTCCCCAGACGAGGATGTAAGGCTTCTGCTCTTCTCGAGCGATGTCGAGCTCGACGGTCATCCGCAGGGACTCGTTCGTGTGCTCTCCGCAGAGGAAGACCACCTCATCCGCGGACCGGATGTTCATGCGAGGATGATCCGACCAGCCCTTCGTCCGCATCGCAGACGAACCATCGCGCACGACTTCGAATGACGATCCAGGACGAGCCGACTGTTCGATGAACTGCTCATAGAGATCCCGGTCGTACCGTTCGTCGAAGCTGACGAAGACTTTCATGTCCATCCCCCGCCAACCAGGTCCCGCCCGACCAGGCGCCCCCGAAGGCACGCTCTGCAGCCGAGCAGGAACCCGAGTCGACTAGCGGCCGCCGAATCCGCCGCCTCGGCGCTTATCCTCGGCCTCGTTCACGCGGAGATTTCGCCCGCCCATCTCCGATCCGTCGAGGGCACGAATGGCGTTGCCGGCGGCACTGGCGTCGGCCATCTCGACGAAGGCGAAGCCTCGCGGCCGACCGGTGTCGCGATCCGTAATCACGTTCACCGACTGTACGTCGCCGTGCGCGGAGAAGACGCCTCGCAGCTCCTCTTCGGTCGAGGAGAAGGGGAGATTTCCGACATAGATCTTGTTGCTCAATTTACTTCCAAACTGCGACGCATCTGCGTCGCGACTCTCGCTCGGTGTTTTCTCCGGATCGTCCGGAGGGATTCGACCGAGTCGATGTGCGACCTCCGACGACCGGGCCGCTTCACTTCGGCATCGAAGTGCCTGGTGCGGCGCGCAGAGGGAGGTCGATGAGATTCTTCGTATCCAGTACGAAAGAGACGCGAGGGGCGCGTGCCGATGGGGCAGCGACGTCGGGCGTGAATCCGCCCGAGCGTCCGCGCAGGCCGCTCGTTGGCTCCGGCTGCGTCTGCGACGCGACCAGGCCTCTCCTCCGCGGTTTTCCTTTCGATGAACGGACAGGAGGAGTATCTGCGGCGCGCCTCAGCTCGAGAGAATGAGGGGCTGCTACAACCGCATCGTGGTCGCTGCCTCTGTGTTCCGGCAAGCGACCGGGCGAAATGCCTAAAAAACACGTTGTAGCGCACACTGACGGCAGGCGCTATCGGCCGCCGAAGCGGGTCGCCCCGCGAGCGTCGCGCAACGCGTCGTTGGCGCACGGGAAGAGCAGTCCATCTGCCCGGAGTCGAGGCCTACGACTCGAGCAACAGACTCGCGCGAGCCCGCGCATGGAGTGCCGCACCCGGGCTGAGCCGATCGGGTGTACTCTGCGAAACATCGCTGACACCGATGGCGCCCCCGGCAGGACTCGAACCTGCGACGCACGGTTTAGGAAACTTTTCCAAGAGCGCTCTAAGCCTCTGGTTTTACGGGCACTTTTCTGACCTTACTCTTAAGCGCCTCTGCCAACGCCTGCCAACAACATTCTGTGACGCTGGGCAACAACCTCATGCCGCGTTGAATCCTTTCCGCGGTCGTATTCCAGGTTGTTCGAATCGGCGCGCGCTTCCACGACGAGTGTTTCGGGCCCCTAGTGCAAAGGATCTCGCTTCCGTTAGCCTCCACGCAGGAAAAGGCCCGCCTAGCCGCGCAGCGCATAGCACCTGTCTCAGGGCAAGAAAAACGGCGAATGCCCGCTACCTGATTGGAGCCCCATCGATGATCCCGATAAATTCACACTTCAGATTAACGTTTCTGGTGCCGCTCTCCTTACTTCTTCTCGCATGCCAAAACACAAGCCCGGTAGCCTACCAGCCAGAGGGCAATTCGTTCCGCGATCTCCGCCAGCACACGTTCGGAGAAGATTAAAAAGAAGAAATGTTCGGCGTATCGGTATCGCCCGATGGCGAGCAAATCGCATTTGTGAAGATGCGGAATGGCGGAGCCTCAGGTAGCGACATCTTTTTGAAACCCGTCGGCGCAAAATCTCAGACTCAGAAAACAACCCATACAGGCTGGGACGCTTTCCCCGAGATCTCACCCGACGGCACCAAGCTTGCCTTTGCATCAAACCGAAATGGCTCTTGGGATATCTTTGTAACTAACACCGGATCGGGACGCGCAAAGAGACAGGTCACCACCTCGTTCGAAGATGAGATCGCTCCGACTTGGTCTAAAGACTCAAAGAAAATCGCATTCAGCAAGTTCTCGACCTCTGCGAATCAATGGGAAATTTGGATTTACGAGCTCGACACCGGCGCACTGACCAGCCTAGTCCCTGGACTTTTCCCCGACTATTCCCCAAAAGAAGACCTGCTCGCCTTCCAGCGAGCCAGCGCAGGATCCCGACATGACGCGATTTGGACGATTGATGAGCGAGGAACGGTCGAAACGGAAATCATTTCATCGGCTGACGAAAGCTTCATCAACCCCACATGGTCACCGGATGGCGAACGATTGGTATTCGCGGCGGGAGGAAGCCGGCAAAGCTCAGTAAAAGTCGGCCGCACCGCATCGCGCAGAGCATCTAGGTCATCATCCAAGCGGCCAAGCTCCCAAACAACAGAAGCCTTGGTGAGTTTTAAAGGATTTGACATCTGGACCGTCGACGTGGATGGGACAAACCTGAATCAGCTCACATCGAACGAGGGTCAGGACTGGAATCCAGATTGGTCCAGCGACGGCCGAATTTACTTTTCATCAAGCAGGGTCGATGGTGGAGCGAATATTTGGAGTGTTATTCCGGAGTTCGTCGATTTCTAGCCGGCACAGGAACTGCTGTAAGCTTTTGTGCTGATGAGAGAGCTGCAGCCATGCATGAGCGGTTCTCTAGCTGATCACACCAGTCCTGCTCGGACCGAGACAAATTCCAACGAAGGAAATGTTGCAATGAAAAGCCTACTAGCCACTTTGCTTAGCATCACAGTCATCTGGTTCTCGACCGCTTGTTCCCTCGCGAGTCCCAGCACACAATCGATTACGATTGTTCCCAGTCATCCAAATGCAGAAGTGGTTGTCGATGGTCAGTCCCGAGGGACCGGCACTATGGCGCTCGAGCTTAAGAAGAATCGCGGGCACAGCGTCCTTGCTCGTTGCGGAAACTCATCTGGCGTCGCGACCCTTGAACGGAACATGTCGTCAAGCGGCGTCCTGGATATGATTGGCGGCCTTTTTCTCCTTGTTCCATTCATCGGCCTGACTTCTCCCGGAGCTTGGGAACTTTCACCCTCGACGGTGTCAGTACCGGTGCCAGACGCATCTGGCTGCGAATAGCCTCGGAGTTCGCCGGCCTCGAAGTCATGGCCGCGCTTTACACCGGTCCGTATCTGCTGAACAGCCTGCGGTTACCGTCAGACAATTCCCTGCCTAAGTAGCCCAACGCGCGCATCGCGTTTGCCTCAGGCGTGCCGTGAATGTGCGGGACGGGTCTAGTCGATCAGGCAGACGAGGACTATCCGGTGCGGCCTCTGGCGTTCCATTGCACCCGGCACACGTTCGCTTCCTGGGCGCTGAACGCGAACAAGCCGATCATTTGGGTGCAGCATCAGATGGGACATGCGAAGGCATCCACGACGCTGGACATCTACGCGCACTTCATCCCGTCTGAGACGGAAAACTTGGATTTCCTGGCGCTGGATATGCCGGAAAAGCGTCCAAACCGTGCGTCGGCAGATTTAAGAGTAATTTAAGAGTAAACTAACGACTGTTAGTCTCTCGGATCTCATAAGTATCCGTAATCACTCATGCTTTTGGCGCCCCCGGCAGGACTCGAACCTGCGACGCACGGTTTAGGAAACCGACGCTCTATCCATCTGAGCTACGGGGGCGCACGGAGTCGGTCGAACGCCGAGACGGAAGGCTAGCAGAGCACGCGCACCGCCTTGCCCCGACCCGCCTGCGCTAGCGTCGAACCGTGTCGCCCAAAGCGCCGATCACTCACGCCGCCCTCGTCGCCGTCGCGTTCCTCGCCTTCGGCTGCACCGGCCCACGGCCCCATGAGACGCGGAGCGAAGAAGCCGACCCGGCCATGCCGACCCGCTTCGACCTCGGCCGCCCCGCGACCCACGCCGACATCGCCGCCGTCGACATCGACGTCCGGCCCGACGGAACGGGCCTCCCGCCCGGAAGCGGCACGCCCGCCGAAGGCCTCGCTCTCTACGAAGCCAAGTGCCGCCACTGCCACGGCGAGAACGGACAGGGCGAACCCTTCGATCGTCTGGTCGGTCGGATCGAAGGCGACGCCTTTCCGTTCGGCGAAGCGCCGCGAACGCCCCGGTCGATCGGGAGCTACTGGCCCTATGCGACGACGGTCTTCGACTACACGCGGCGCGCGATGCCCCTCGAGCGGCCCGGGTCGCTCACGGACGACGAGGTCTACGCGCTGACGGCGTACCTGCTCCACATGAACGATCTGTGGCCCGCGGAGGCCCGGCTCGACCGCGCTTCGCTGCCCGGCGTGGTGATGCCGGCGCGGGACCGATTCGTTCGGGACGACCGGCGCGGCGGAAGGGAGGTCCGATGAGCGACGAAGCCGGGGCGCCGACCGATCCGACCCGACGCCGCGTCCTCGCGGCCCTCGCCGGAGCGGGCGGACTCGCGCTCACGGGGCGCGCCGGCGCCGAAGACGCGCCGGCGCCGGATCCGACGAAGGTGCCCGGACGGCCGCCCTCTTCCCTCGGCGAGCGGTCGCCCCACGCGCGGCTCGAGCGGCAGTCCGCGTTCGGCGCGATCTCGGGCACGCCGCTCCAGGATCTCCACGGCACAATCACGCCGGCCGACCTCCACTTCGAACGCCACCACGCCGGGATCCCGTCGATCGACCCGACCCACCACGAGCTGCTGATCCACGGGATGGTCGAGCGCCCGCTCCGGTTCTCGCTGCCCGAGCTCCTTCGTTTCCCGGCCGTGACCCGGCTCGCCTTCCTCGAGTGCTCCGGCAACCTGCGGATCGACGCGGGCGAAGAGACGACGCCGCAGTTCCTCTGCGGCCTCACGAGCCAGAGCGAGTGGACGGGGGTCGCGCTCGCGACGCTGCTCCGGGAGGTCGGCGTGAAGCCCGGCGCGAAGTGGCTGCTCGCCGAGGGCTCCGACGCGTCGGTGATGACGCGCTCGATCCCGATCGAGAAGGCGCTCGACGATTCGATCGTCGCCTACGCTCAGAACGGGGAGCCGCTCCGCCCCGCGCAGGGTTATCCGATCCGCCTCTTCAACCCGGGCTGGGAAGGCAACACGAGCGTCAAGTGGCTTCGACGCATCGAAGTGTCGGATCAGCCCTTCATGACCCGCGAGGAGACGGCGAAGTACACGGAGCCGATCGGGGGCGGACGAGCGCGTCAGTTCAGCTTCACGATGGACGCGCGCTCGATCATCACGACGCCGACCTTTCCCGCGACCCTCGAACGCGGCTGGCACGAGCTGCGCGGGATCGCCTGGAGCGGACGCGGGCGGATCACCCGGGTCGAGGTCTCTCTCGACGGCGGAAGACGCTGGCAGGACGCCCGGCTGGCCGGGCCCGTCCTGCCGAAGGCCCACACCCGCTTCACGCTCCCCTTCCGCTTCGAGGGCGCGCCGATGGAGCTCGCGAGCCGCGCCATCGACGAGACCGGCTACGTCCAGCCGACCGTCGAGGCGCTGATCGAGGCCCGCGGGATCGGATCCGTGCCCTACCACCTCAATCCGATCTGCCATTGGGGGATCGAGCGGGACGGACGGGTCCTCTACAAGCCGCTCGCGTGGGGCTAGGCTGGGGAGTCGAGTCGCCACGAGGAGGTGCCCCGATGCGCACGCTGGTCTCCCGCTCCCTGCTCGTGCTGCTGCTCGCTTCGATCCTCCTTCTGGCCGGTACCGCTCCGGCCGCCGAGTTCCTCCTCGCCGGCGACCTGCCCGGCGGCGACTCGGGTAGCCGGCTCGACGCCCTCTCCGCCGAAGGCCAGGTCGCCGGCGGCTCGAGCATCATCATCACGGGCAACGCCGGCTTCGCCGGGTCCGCCCCCGCGCTCTTCACGCCCGGCGGCGGCCTCGTGGCGCTCCAGGACCTGCCGACCGTCGAGCAGGGCGGAATCAACACCCTCGACGCGACCGGCGCGCGCGCCGCCGGATCGACCGTGATCGGGCTGCTGCCCGACGGCTCGAACGGCCCGCTTCCGCAGGCCGTGCTCTTCGACCCGCTTGGCAACGCGACGATCCTCGGGGATCTCTGGGCCGGCGGCGACGGCGCGAGCGTCGCGACCGAGCTCTCCGCCGACGGCAGCGTCGTCGTCGGTTTCGGCTCGACCGTCGAGCCGACCCTCACCTGGCGACTCGGCGCGATCGAAAGCTTCGTCTGGTCGAGCACGACCGGCATGGTCGGGATCGGCACCCTGCCCGGCTACTTCCAGAGCTCCGCCGTCGACGTCTCCGCCGACGGAAGCCTCGTCGTCGGCAACAGTGCGCTCGGCATCACGGGCGCGGCCTTCCTCTACGACGTCGCCCTCGCGACGCGCACGGACCTCGGCCACCTGTTCCCGACCGCCGCGTTCCCCTCGACGGGCGCGATCGGGATCGCCGCCGACGGCACCACGATCCTCGGCACCAGCAGCGGCGACGGGGAGACGACGGACGACCTGCGCAAGCGGGCCGATGCCGCCCTCTACGCGGCCAAGGGCAACGGCGGCGGCTTCCGGTTCTTCACGCAGTCGATGGAGGACGGCGCGATCCGCCGGCTCTCCCTCGAGAACGAGCTCCGGGCCGCCCTCGACCGCGAGGAGATCGAGCTCCATTACCAACCCCGCATCGACTAACGGAACGACCGGATCGTCGGCGCCGAAGCCTTGCTCCGCTGGTCTTCCCCGAGCCTCGGCCGCGTTCCCCCGGACGAAGTCCTGCGGATCGCGGAGGACACGGGCTTCATCGCGAGCCTCGGACGCTGGACGCTGATGCGGGCCTGCCGGGAAGGCGCGATGTGGCTCGCCAGCCGCGAGGAGCCGATCCGGCTCTCGGTCAACGTGTCGCCGCTCCAGTTCGAGCAGGACGACGTCTTCACCGCGGTCGTCGAAGCCCTCAGGCACGCCGGGCTCCCGCCCGAGCTGCTCGACCTCGAGATCACGGAGAGCCTGCTGCTGCGCGACGACGAGGCGGCCGGCGCGAGCCTCGAGGAGCTCCGCCGCATGGGCGTCCGCATCGTCCTCGACGACTTCGGGAAGGGCTACTCCGCGCTCGCCGTCCTGATGAGCCAGCCGATCGACGTGCTGAAGCTCGACCGGCGACTCATCGAAACGATCGCCCCGGACGGCGAAGGCAGCCAGCTGCTCGCCAACGTGATCCGCATGGCCCACGACCTGAACCTCCACCCGATCGCGGAGGGCGTGAGCCACGGCGACCAGGCGGAGTTCCTGGCGGCCCAGGGCTGCTACGAGATGCAGGGCTTCCACTTCTCGGCGGCGGTCCCCGCGCAGACGTTCCGCGAGAAGCTCGAAGCCGATGGCTGACCGCCGCGCTGACCGCGATCGCGGGTCAGGTCAGGGCAGATATCCCATCGGATTCTGCTTCGTGCCGGCCCGCACGACCTCGAAGTGGAGATGCGGCGCGGTCGAGCGCCCCGTCGAACCGACCTCGGCGATCTTCTGGCCGCGCTCGACGAACTGCCCGGTCCGCACGACCAGCTTGCTGGCGTGGGCGTAGAGCGTCTTGTAGCGGCCGGCATGCTTCACGATGACGACCTTGCCGTAGCCGCCCTGACGCCCTGCGAAGGTCACACGGCCGGCCTCTGCGGCGAAGATCGGCGTGCCGGTCGGGGCGGAGATGTCGATGCCCTCGTGGTTGCGGCCCCAGCGGCGACCGAACTTCGAGCTCAGCTTGCCGCGGACGGGCCAGGCGAACTCGAGGCCCCGCTTCTCCTTGCGGCTCTTGTCGGCGCGGCGACGCGCCTCTGCGCTGTTCCCGGAGAGGCTCGGCTCGCCCTCCGGCCGCCGGGCGCTCACGTTCGCGGGACGCTTCCCCTTGCCCTTAGGAATGAAGAGGCGCTGGCCGACCCGGAGCTCGGTCACGTCACGGATGCCGTTCACCCGCGCGATCTCCTTGGCGGGCACGCCGTAGCGAAGGCCGATCCGGTAGAGGTTCTCGCCCCGGGCGACGTGATGGATCACGCCCGGATGGCCTCGCCCCCCGCCCGCACAGCCGGGGACGAAGGAGAGCACGACGAAGAGCGCCAGCATCGCGACGAGCGCGCGCCTCACGCCGAAGCGCAGCGCGGGACGTTCGGAAGACCTTCGGATGGGCGTTCGCATGGCGGCGAGGACGAGGACGACAGGGACGACGGCCAGTTGCGTGGCCGGCGGACAGCCGTGCGGCGCGTCGAGCTCAGTCCGCGAGCAGCGGCTGTCCCGGTCGCGTGGGCGGCATCGAGCCCCAGCCCGACGGGGCGCTGCGGCGACCGTCGAGTCCGACGGCGCTCACCGCGAGGAACTCCGTCGGCTCGAAGGCGACCATCGCCGAGAAGAGCGTGAAGTTCCCGGCGGGCGTGCCCTGGGGCTTGCCGACGTTCTGCTCGCGCGCGCCCTCGACCCGCCCCTCGACCAGCGACAGCAGGATGACGAAGTGGCTGACCGTCTCCGGCTGCTGGTGCGCCCAGGTGATCTGGTGGAGTCGCTCCTGCGCGAACGCGGGCTTCGCGAGCAGACTGAAGGCAACGGAGGCCAGCAGCAGGCAGAGGCTGACCCGGATGATCGTGTTCATGTGTCCCCCTCGTCGACCGGACACGAGCGGTCGAGCGAGTCAGAGCATACCGCTTCCCTGGGAGAAGGGCCGGAACGCGCTGATTCGGTTCCTCCGTCGCCGCGCTCCCGGAAATCGACCTCACCCAGCGGGGAGAAGGCCGTCACCTCGGCCAGCGCGTGCGCGGCGCGCACCCGGCCGACCGCGTTCACGTAGCCGCGGCGGGGATCGAAGCGGATCGGCTGGACGGCGACGCAGCCGGAGGCACCGCCGGGCTCGGGCCGACAGAAGCGATGCGTGCGGATGCCGAGGAAGCCCGCGCTCGGCACGAAGCCGGCGCCGTTCTCGGTGTCCATGTCGACGCGAATGTCGATGGCGGCCTGGGTCCGGATCGGACCGAGTCGCAGGTGTTCGTGGACACGCCCGCTGAAGCCGGCGCTCCGGACGTGTCCCGTCAGCGGGTCGAGCGTCCATAGGAAGTCGGTGAAGGAGCCTTCGACGGCGTCCGTTCCCGTCGAGCGGAGCTGGGCCTCGAGCTCCCGGGACGGGACGCGGATCGACACCCGGCCGGTTCCCGGGATCGGCTCGAGTCGCGCCCGCCGAGGCGCGCTCCAGATCCGGTCGAGACTGCCGGGCTCGTCGGCGGGCGAGACCTCGAAGCGCACCTCGATCCAGCGGGGCCGCAGGTCGCCGAGATCGAGCGGGATCGCCGAGGCGTCGCCGGCGAACATCGCCGCCGCGAGAAGACCGACGACCCCGATACAGGCCAGGCACCGCGCGCGGCCGATCGTGGGCATCTCGTCGTCCCGGACGCGGGCTGCGCGATGGAGCGCCGCGTAGCGACCGATTCTGCGTCCTCTCCGCCTCATGCAGCCTCCCGTGTGGCCGGCGACTCCTCCCCGGATCGACCTGTTGCAAGCGCGGGACCGACCGGGGCCCGGCGAGAGTGGACTCAGTCCCTCTCAGACCCGTCCGCACGGGGGCGACGGAAGTGAACCGTCCAGATTGGGCAGATCGACGGCTGAACTTGCGTCACCGCTGCCGGTGCCCGAGGCGCAGCGCCCGAAGGCCCCCGCCGCTATTCTCGCGCGCCGGCCGGGAGGCGCGCGCAAAGAGACGCCGCCGCGACGCCCAGAGAAGCGTCCAGGACCCGACGGCCGCACCCGAACGAAGCCCACGATCCGACGAGGAACCCCATGTCTTCTTGCCGTGCCTACGCCATCACCGCCGACGCGATCGCCGCCGAACGCGCCCGCGTGAACGACGACCTGTCCAAGATGGACATCACGAACGTGATCGCGCTCGACACGCTCGAGCTCCAGGACGTCGGACCGACCGACGTGAAGTTCCGGACGCTCGCGGTCTCCGCCGAGCACAACCTGACTCACGCCGCGACCGCCGACACGGTGAACATCGCCGACCTGCGCGGCGGGAAGATCTACCCCGGCAACTCCGCGCTCGGCGAGGTGACCGAGGTCGGCGCCAACGTCACGAAGTTCAAGCCCGGCGACATCGTGATCACCCACTGCAACGGCGACCCGGACCCCTACGGCTATCCGCTCCGCATCTGGGCGTACGACCAGCCCGACTCGATCGGCTGGTACGCCGAGCAGTGCGTCGTCGGCGACTGGCAGCTCGTGCACGCCCCCCTCGAGTGCGGTCTGAACCTGTGGGAGATCGCCGCCCTGCCCCTGCGCGCCCCGACCGCCTACCACATGTGGCGCCGGGCCGAGGGCATCCTGCGCGTAAAGCTCCCCGACGAGCATCTCTCGACCTTCAACGTCATGGGCTTCGGCGGCGGCGTCTCCGAGCTCTTCCTGATGCTCGCGAAGCACCGCGGCCACAACGCCTACTTCTGCTCCGGCTCCCCCGAGCGCCGCGCGGCCCTCGAGAAGTTCGGCATCGTCGGCATCGATCAGAAGGCGTACAACCGCTTCGCCGATCGCGCCGACATCAAGGCCTTCGGCAAGGAAGTGAAGCAGCTGACCGACGGCGTCGGCATGCACATCGTGTGCGACCTCATGCGCGGCCCCTGCTTCGACGCCGGCATCACGGCGTCCTCGCGACAGGGCGTGAACGTCTCCGCGGGCTGGCAGCTGAGCCGAGACTGCACCTACAACTCCGCGGGCGCGTCGGCCAAGCAGATCACGCTCGATCACACCCACTACGAGACCCCGAACGGGATCGACGCCGCGACCTCCCTCTACGGCTCGGTCTTCAAGCCGACGATCCACGACGAGATCTACGCGTTCGAGGATCTTCCCCGGGCCGTCGTCGAGATGGACCAGGCGATCCAGACCGGGATCCCGATCGTGCGCGTCGCCGAGGACATGCCGGCGTCCGTGCAGAGACTGATCCCCTGAGCGCCGCGAGCGCCGAGGCGCCGAAGCGCTTCCCCGAGAAGGGGGAGGCGTGGCCGGCGCTCCGCGAGCGGCTGGTCGGCCTGGGCACGGACGACATCGACTGGCGCAACAAGAAGAGCGCCGTCTACGTCTTCCACCCCGGCGAGGACGTGATGGAGGTCGCGAAGGAGGCCTACGCGCTCTACCAGTCCGAGAACGCGCTGGGGCCGGCGGCCTTTCCCAGCCTGAAGCGGATGGAGAGCGAGGTCGTCGCGATGGCGCTCGACCTGCTGAACGGTCCGACCGACGGCACGGGCAACATCACGAGCGGCGGGACCGAGAGCATCATCCTGGCGGTGAAGTCCTGCCGGGACGAGGCGGCCTCGCGCGGCATCGACGTGATCGGTGCCAACCTCGTGCTGCCGCGCACGGCCCACCTCGCCTTCGACAAGGCCGCCCACTATCTCGGACTCGAGATCCGGCGCGTCGACGTCGACGGCGACTTCCTGGCGGATCCGGCCGCGATAGCCGACGCGATGGACGAGCGGACGATCCTGATCATGGGGTCGGCGCCCTGCTTCCCGTACGGACTCGTCGACCCGATCCCCGCGCTCGGAGAGCTCGCCCTCGAGCGGAACGTCTGGCTCCACGTCGACGCCTGCGTGGGCGGCTACCTGAATCCCTTCGCCGAACGGGAAGGCGTCGAGCTCCCGGCCTGGGACTTCCGCGTGCCGGGCGTGCGGACGATCTCGGCGGACCTCCACAAGTACGGATACGCGGCCAAGGGCGCCTCGACGATCCTCCACCGCTCCGTGGCGCAGCACGCCCATCAGACCTTCTCCGGCGACGACTGGCCCGCCGGAGCGATGACCACGCCCACCGTGGCCGGGACCCGCCCGGGCGGCGCGATCGCTGCCGCCTGGGCCGTGATGCACTACCTGGGCTTCGAGGGCTATCGCGAACGAACGCGTCGGATCCTCGCGGCCCGCGAACGGATCACCGCGGGACTCGCCCCGCTCGGCCTCCGCGTCTACGGCGACCCGCGACTGGCGCTGATCGCTTTCGGCCCGGAGGACGGCGACGATCTGAACATCTTCGCCGTCTGGAAGTCCCTGCACGATCGCGGCTGGTTCAGCGGCGTGGTCGCGAACCCGAACGGCATCCACATGATGCTCTCGCCGTCCCACGAAGAGGTGGCCGGAGAGTACCTGCACGACCTCGCCGAGGCGGTCGGCGAGGCGCGCGGCGGCGACGAGGCCGGCCCGAACCCGCCCGTTCGCTACGCCTGAGGTCGCGCCCGCGAAAGTCGTCCGCCCGAAGCCGCGAACATCGTCTGCCCGACCCCGCAAACGCGGCGGGGCTAGCCCTTCGCCGCGAGCTCGAGATCCGCGTGCATCATCGCCTCCGCGAGTCCCTCGAAGGAGATGCGCGGCGACCACCCGAGCTTCTCCTTCGCCTTCGACGGATCGCCGAGCAGGAGATCGACCTCGGCGGGGCGGTAGAAGCGCGGATCGACGTCGACGATCACCTCGCCGCTCGCGCGGTCGCGCCCGATCTCGTCGGTCCCGCTCCCTTCCCACGCGATCTCGAGGTCGGCGGCCGCGGCCGCCGCCTCGACGAACTCCCGGACCGAGTGCGTCTCGCCGGTCGCGACCACGAAGTCGTCGGGCGCGTCCTGCTGGAGCATCAGCCACATCGCCTCGACGTAGTCCCGGGCGTGTCCCCAGTCGCGCTTCGCGTCGAGGTTGCCGAGCGAGAGGCGGTCCTTCTGGCCGAGCTTCACGCGCGCGAGACCGAGGGTGATCTTGCGGGTCACGAAGTTCTCGCCCCGGCGCTCGGACTCGTGGTTGAAGAGGATGCCGTTGCTCGCGTGCATCCCGTAGGACTCGCGATAGTTGCGGACGATCCAGTAGCCGTAGAGCTTGGCGACGGCGTACGGGGATCGCGGATGGAAAGGCGTCGTCTCGCTCTGGGGCGTCTCGACGACCTTGCCGTAGAGCTCACTGGTCGAGGCCTGGTAGAAGCGCGCGTCGAGGCCGTTGATCCGAATGCCCTCGAGCAGGCGAAGCACTCCGGTCCCGTCGACGTCGGCGGTGTACTCGGGCTGGTCGAAGGAGACCGCCACGTGGGACTGGGCTGCGAGGTTGTAGACCTCGGTCGGACGCGTCTCCGAGAGGATGCGATTCAGGCTGCTCGAGTCGCCGAGGTCCCCGTAGTGGAGCGCGTAGGTCTGCCCCTTCGCGAGGGCCGCGTCCCGGGTCTCCTCGATCCGGGACCGATTGAACAGCGAGGTCCGCCGCGCGATCCCGTGGACGTCGTAGCCCTTCTCGAGAAGGAGCTCTGCGAGATAGGACCCGTCCTGGCCCGTGATCCCGGTGATGACGGCGACGCGTCGATCCATGGCGTGTGCCTTCCTTGGCAGGGCCGTGGCCGGCCCGGTGACGAGAGGCGCCCGAGGCTAGCAGGCCGCTCTCAGGATTCCGGGGGCAGCGCGATCGCCGAGACGATCCAGCC
>Ga0180436_10003251_pt1 | contig 14999 bp, 18 predicted proteins | sample SS_ome_2_FD_132434 | JGI IMG/M metagenome (GOLD analysis project Ga0180436, IMG submission 132434) | Hypersaline lake sediment archaeal communities from the Salton Sea, California, USA - SS_3_S_2 metaG | ecosystem: Environmental > Aquatic > Non-marine Saline and Alkaline > Hypersaline >...
AGCATTGAAGAGAAGGATATCGAACTGGAAGGCAATGGTATCTCTGAATTTGGACACCATGGGCTCGACCTCCTGGACCGCGTCTCCTGGCAGATCAGGCAACTTGATATACATGATGAACGTGACCGCATTGCTCGTGTTTATGCCTCGCTTGCTGTCTGGCTGGCACGTCGTGGCGCAGTAATTGAAAACATGGGAAGCGTCGCCGACAGTTTTGCCATGATCGTCAACTCGGAAAATGATAAAGCAGAACTGGCCAACTTGTGCCGTTTAATGGAAGAAACCCTGCTGGCCGCATCAGATGCCATCAAAAAGGATGAAGACCGCAGCGACCCCTGGCGACCATGGCGTGTACTTAATCTCAATACTGGCATTGCAGCTACCAGGGCACTTGACGCAGAATTAATGAAACAGGTTTTTACTGAACTGGAAAAACGACTACCAGCAGACGTATCCGGCTTTTTTGCTGACGGCAAACGTCAGATGGATGCCCAGGACGTACCCCAGGAAGTACGTGACGTTCTGGATGAATTTGTCAAAAAATGGCCTGCCATTCCGGTCGGGACAAAAATCGATTTTAAAAATTTGCAGTAATTCGTTCATTTCCGAAATTCGCTCATTTGAGTGCAAGACAAGGCAAAGGCGATCTGAAAAAGCGGTGTTTACAATTTAGTAAATGAGCATTTTGAAGAACGGCTTTAACGAAGTATTGTGCCAAATGAGTAGAATTTCATTTTAATGCTTAAAAGGATCATCAGCCAGCAGGATACTGATGTAAGGCGCATATGTAAGTACCGCCCCCTGAGTTGGTCCCAAGTCATGAAACACTCTAATCAACTGCTGCATGCGTGCTTCACTTTCAGGTTCTGCCCTGAGGCCCTTGAGTGCATCAAGCAAGGCTTCAATATCGCTTGAATTCATGTACTGTTCGAGCATATTTATGGTTTCATCCAGCCGGTCGATATGAACATTACTCATAAGCTGGCTTATTTGCGGCTCTTGAGCATCATCAAACTCAGGCGGTTCCTCATGAACGTTGGCGGCAAAAGCACCACCACCCTGCCCTGAGGCTTTGAGGCCGGCAAAGGCATTGTATTCATCAGCGGCCTTTTGTTTAAGGGTTGACACAAAAGCATTGAACTCTTCCGCATTCGGATTTTCCATGAACAGGGAAATCAGCGCCTCACCATTTACCCGGCTGTTAAAATCAAGACTGGAACGACGGATCATCGGCTCAGGGTTCAACACAGTCAGCATGACAGTCAGGGTTTCCTCTTTTTTCAAAGGCGTCTTGATACGAACCTCTACATGGTCATCGATGATTTCGAATTCCTGGATGCCTTTGAATAAGTGCTTTTGTAATAGTCTGGTAGTCATTAGTAAGAAATTATTTGCTGAACATTTTTTTATTGATATCGGCGACAAGCTCGTGACCGTAGGAATTTTCACCGCAATGCGTCAGTTCTTCATCAGCTGTGCGAAAGGTCAAATAAGGACTGACTTCCACGCCATCAACTACGATGTTTGCCGTATCATCCAGTGAACTGGTGACACTGAAAGTGATTTCGCCGGTAAGCTCTCTTAACTGATCACCGGTAATACCATTCTGAGCAAGCTTGAACCTGATTTGCTCCGCAAGTTCACGAACGAAAATTTCCTGCAGTTCATCAAACTTTTCTACATCGATTTTGAGTTTCATTTTTATACCTTAACTCTTGTTAATATCCTTGCGATTATACCTTCACAGCAATTTCCGGGAAATATTACCCTACATAAAACGCTGAAAAATCCTTTTCAAAAAACCTGATAGATCAGATGAAATTCTTTCCTGTTTACGCTGCCTGCCACAGAATAATCCCCAACGTTCCCGACGCCCGGTCATCCAGTCCTGCTTGTAAGCATCATTACCCATGAGAAAATCTATTTCCTCTACACCATCTTTGTCGATGACGTATTCGATCATCTGCCTGATGAGAATTGAACCAGGTGAATATTGTTTCCATTTTTCATCGTAGGCCAGTTTGAAAATATTGGCCTTGCCGTGAACCACAAACCAGAGCTGCGCCGCTGCAGCTTCTCCATCAATATATAACACGCCAAGCCTCAACCAGTTCTGGCTGGCAAAAGTCTGCACCAGGTTTTCAACAAGCTCGTCAAACAACTCTTTGGCTTTCCAACTCGATTGATAAACTGCATTGTAATCGGCAAGGCCTGTTGAAATATTTTCATTTGAATATAAACAGAATTCAAACTGGTGTTCGCGAGCCAGCTTTCGCTGTTTGCGTGCGATCGTGTTTATTACGCGCGAGGGTCGTGCTGACATGTAGTCATCAATATGTTTTTCCTTGACTGGATGGAACCAGTTATAAAATCGATACTGGCGGTTACAGTAGAACCCTGCAGCCTCAAGTTCTGACTGTAGCTTGAGTATTTTATGATCCTCTTCGGCAACAGGTTCCAACCGTAAAGACTGGCAACCTGAATCGACAATCCCCCTAGCCAGACATTGAATCACTCCCTCGCTTGAGCGCTCATCCATTAACAGCGTGTACAACCAGCTATAAAGGTGCCCCAGTGCATACCAGTCATTGTTTACACCCTGTTTCAGAGGTAACACGGCCAACACAGCATTTCTTTCAACGACACAGGCCAATAGCAAACGCTCATCACCTTGCAAAGCGCTCATCGTCAGGGTTTCGAACCAGACACGCGAAAAAAACATGCTGTCATGCGCCGCGGAAGAAAAAAGATTGTCAGCGTTCCGCGGGAGCTGACTCCAATCTGAATAACACTTAAACTCCATGGCTGAAATCTTATTTCTGGTCTATATATGAATCAATGAAACTGATACAAAAAAATTTACTGAAAGGCACATTCGAATACGAACTGACTGATGAAGAGGTCATTATTCGTATCAAGACATTGATGAATGAAAAAATAAAAACTGTCCCGCTCGAGATACTCAACCCGGAGCCCGTTATCAATGGCAAACAGCTGGACTTTCATAGTCGTGTTAAATGTGGGCCACTGATTTCATTACAGCTTAACAAACCTGATGAAAAGGCCTTCAACGCATTCGTAGATATGCTAAAACAAAAAGCACTTGAGCAATACAAGGATTTTGCCGGGTTAAAATGACAAAAACCTCGTATTGGAGCCTGATAATATGAGAGATGTGGCCAAAAAAAACGCAGCCGGAGCTGCGTTTTTTCTTTTACTGAATGGCAATCGTTTTTAAACCGCTACGACTTCCTCAGCCTGTGGGCCTTTAGCGCCATCAACAACTTTGAACTGAACGGCTTGCCCGTCTTTCAATGACTTGAAACCGTCGCCCTGGATAGCACGAAAATGAACGAAAACGTCTGGACCGTTTTCCTGTTCAATGAAACCAAAACCCTTTTTGTCGTTAAACCACTTAACAACACCAGATACTGTATTATCAGACATAACTTCCTCAAAAAAACAATTGCCGATAACCGGCGACAAACACGATATGAATCTTCTGGATTACATATCAACATATACAGCGATTCAAAAGAAAAACTGCAATCCGAATAAGATTTAACTTACTCAGGATGCTAGCAGTATAACACCCCGCCGGTACTGTGCCAGTGTAAAACGTATATTTTGTAAAAGTAATGCAATAATACGATTTTTGCCGCCTCGTCCAGTAGACGTCAAAAAAACGGCAAATTCTTGCCGCCCACGGTTTTTCCGGGCTTTCAACATCGTCACAAAAATGACAAGCCTCTAAATTAAATCATAAGTTACTGTTTTTTATATTTTTTTTATTCTTGGCACATGATTCGCATTATTCTGGTTAAATCTTGTCAATCGGGATAAACATGATGAACACTTTAGTGAGAAACACGGCACAAAATCTGAGACTGGTTCAGGCTGACGGTACCGCAAAAGCCTTTCCATCCAAAAAAGTCGGCAATGTTCATGAACATGAAATGCGTCTCATGGGTAAACTGCAGACTACTCTGGACTATGAACAACTGATTGCCTATTTCACTGAAGAAACTGCCCAGCTGGTTGATTTTGACGGCATGGACTACCTGCAGGCAGAACTCGGTCTTTCTCTGCGCAACGGTAACAAAACAACGCACCGTTGCAGCTACACTCTGAAAGTGGAAGGCTCCCAATTAGGCGATATTATCTTTTATCGTAAAAAGCGTTTTCAGGAATCTGAACTGAAAAATATTGAAATCCTGTTAAGTTCATTGGTATTCCCGTTAAAGAACGCTCTGGCATACAAGCAAGCATTGGATTCTGCATTCACTGATCCTTTGACTGGCGCAATGAACCGTGCCGCCATGAACCAGTCGCTGACCCGTGAAATTGAACTGGCCAAACGTCAGGGCACTCCACTCTCCATCATTTTGCTGGATGCTGATCATTTTAAACAGATTAATGATACACACGGCCACAGCCATGGCGATGAGGTACTAAAAACTCTGGCCAGAATTGCAAAAGAAACGATTCGACAGTCAGACGTACTTTATCGTTATGGCGGTGAAGAGTTCCTGGTACTGCTGGGTCAAACCGACACCTCAGGTGCTACCCATCTGGCAGATCGTATCCGTGAACATATTGAAGCGCTTGACACCATCAACGGAAAAAATTCAGATGTTACTATCAGCCTGGGTGTGACTACCCTCAACAGCAAAGATGATTACCAGAGTCTGTTCGACCGTGCCGACAAAGCACTTTACCAGGCAAAATCTGCGGGTAGAAACCGCACAGTAACCATGATCGAATCGTAAACTAATTCCCGTTAAATCTAGACACCAAGTCAAGATGATTGACTCCGGCCTTTGCCGGAGTTTTTTTTGCCTGAGAATTTTAAGGGAGCTTTCTTTTTGCCATAAACATTTTTTCTGGAGCTTGCTGATTTACGGGGCATCTTCTCCTGATCAAGACCGGCAAGCTGCAATAGATCCAGGCTTTCTTTGTCGTCAAGATCGCGCCATTGTCCAGCCTTGACACTGCTATCGAGAATGATGTTCCCAAAACGTACACGCTTTAGACGGTTCACCTTAAGGCCAACGGATTCCCACAGCCTTCTGACTTCGCGTTTGCGGCCTTCCATGATCACCACGTGAAACCAGCGATTGATACCTTCTCCGCCGGATTCAACAATATCTTCAAAACGCGCAAAGCCATCTTCCAGCTGTTTGCCATGGACGAGTTGTTCAAGCATTTCATCAGTCACCTCTCCCATCACCCTGACGGCATATTCACGTTCAATCTGTTGTGAAGGATGCATGAGACGATTGGCCAGTTCCCCGTCAGTGGTAAATATAAGCAGCCCGGCACTGTTGATATCCAGCCTGCCAACAGCCACCCAGCGCCCCTTGTCGAGTTTCGGCAAACGTGAGAAAACGGTTTTTCTACCTTCCGGATCGGAACGGGTTACCAGTTCTCCTTCGGGCTTGTTATAGATAATGACTCGTCGCTGGATATTGGAAAGGCGTTTGCTGGAGAGCGGCCTGTTATCGAGGCTAATGATGTCTTCTTCTGTAACACGATCGCCCAGCTTGGCCAGCTGGCCATTGATTTTCAGACGACCTTCGCTTATCCAGCGTTCAATCTCACGGCGAGAACCATAACCGGAGGCAGCCAGTTTTTTTTGCAGGCGCTCACCTTGTAGAGCGTCTTTATTATCGTTATGCTTTTTTCTTGTCATTTTGGGTTAGATTCTTGCCTTCGCGGGAAAGTCAGGGTAATCAGGAATTCTCTACGGTTTCGTTTTTAACCTGTTCTTTTTGATCTTCTTCTGTTGGTTCTTCCCGGTGTTGAGCTTCTTTGTGTTGATCAGTCACTTCATCCTGTAGTTCCACTGAATGGCTTTCGCTGTCAGCTTCGGAAGCAACTTCTACAGGTTCGATATCCTGAGCCTCACTTTCAGCCTGACCGGATTTTTCTTCCAGCTTGTCAGGATCACTGAGTTGCAATTCCTGGTTGATGGAATCAAGGTCACGAATCTCTGCCAGACTTGGCAAATCATTGAGACTTTTCAGGTTAAAGTAATCCAGAAAGATCTTGCTGGTGGCATACAATGCAGGCTTACCGGGCACATCTCGATGGCCGACAACGCGAATCCATTCCCGCTCCTGCAGCGTCTTGATGATATTGGAACTGACACTGACACCGCGAACATCCTCGATCTCACCTCGCGTTATCGGTTGCCGATAGGCAATCAATGCCAGGGTTTCCATCAGGGCACGTGAGTAACGGGCCGGTTTTTCATCCCATAATCGCGACACCCAGTCTGCGTATTCGGCTCTTACCTGGATACGCCAGCCACTGCCGGTTTCTGTCAGCTGCATACCCCGACCTTCGTAGTCATGTGCAATTTCTGCCAGTACTTCGCGTAGTGCTTTCTTTTCCGGCATCGCCTCTTCTTCAAACAGTTGCAACATCTGATCAAGGGACATTGAACCACCTGCCGCCAGTAATGCTGCCTCGATAATTGATTTGAGTTTCTGGTTATCCATCTTGATTATTCTACTGACGAGGTTTTCGACTTGACGTGGATAGGCGCAAAGGCCTCCGCCTGAACTATTTCCAGCAATGATTGTTTCAACAGTTCCAGAATCGCCATAAAGGTGACCACAACACCATCACGCCCTTCGGAGAAATCAAACAGCTCGGTAAAAGGCGTAAAGCTTTCTGAATTGATCTTGTCGAGCACGATTGACATGCGTTCACGCAATGACAAGGCTTCCCGCTCAACATGATGGCTGGAAAACATATCCGCACGATGCATGACTTCCTTGAGCGCAAACAACAGTTCCTTTAAATCCACATCCGGTTCCTTGCGTTCGATTTTACGGTCAGGAAAATCTGCGGCGGCCTGAAACACATCTCGTTCCAGTCTCGGCAAGGCGTCGATATCTTCTGCTGCCTGTTTGTATCTTTCATATTCCTGTAAACGGCGGATCAGCTCGGCTCTGGGGTCGTCTTCATTTTCCTCGTCTTCAGAAGAACGCGGCAATAACATCCTCGACTTGATTTCAGCCAGCATCGCTGCCATAACCAGATAATCAGCAGCCAGTTCCAGGTTGATCTCGCGCATCAGCTCGACATATTCAACATACTGGGTGGTGATATCGGCAATTGGGATATCCAGGATATCCAGGTTCTGGCGCTTGATCAGGTAAAGCAACAGATCAAGCGGGCCCTCAAAGGCATCGAGAAACACTTCCAGTGCTTCCGGTGGGATATACAGGTCTTTGGGGATGGTAAATTGCGGTTCGCCCTGCACAACGGCAAAAGGCATTTCCTCCTGGGTAGGCACACCAACGGGCTGCTCTTCCAGTTCAGCGGCATGTTGTTCTTGTTCAGTGTGAGCTTCGTTCATCAGTAATCCAGTGACATTGCGTGGCGCACATCACTCATGGTTTCCCGGGCAATTTCACGGGCTTTTTCACAGCCTTCGTTGATCACGCTTCTGACAAGATCCGGTTGCTCTTCATATTCTCGAGCCCGTTCCTGAATGGGTTTCAGTTCAGCCAGCACCTTGTCAATGATCGGCTGCTTGCATTCAATACAGCCGATTCCAGCAGATTTACAGCCTTCTGTCACCCAGTCCATGGTGGACTGATCGGAATAGACCTCGTGGAATTGCCATACGGGGCACTTCGCAGGATCCCCCGGGTCCGTGCGCCGCACACGTGCTGGATCAGTCGGCATGGTCTTGAGGGCTTTTTCAACGTCAGCAGGATCATCGCGCAATGAAATAGTATTTTCGTAGGACTTGGACATCTTCTGACCATCCAGACCAGGCATTTTGGAGGCCTTGGTCAGCAGCGACTGCGGCTCTGGTAAAATCACCTTACCACCACCTTCGATGTAGCCAAACAAACGTTCACGATCATTGACCGTGATATTTTGCTGGCTCTCCAGCAAGGCACGCGCTGCGTCCAGTGCTTCAGTATCTCCCCGCTCCTGGTAAGTCTTGCGGTACTGTTTGTAAAGCCTGGAGGTCTTCTTGCCCATCTTCTTCATGGCCTGCTCGGCTTTTTCTTCGAAGTCCGGCTCACGGCCGTACATATGGTTAAAGCGGCGTGCCACTTCACGGGTCAGTTCAACATGGGCAACCTGGTCTTCACCCACCGGCACCTGACCTGCCTTGTAGATAAGGATGTCTGCTGATTGCAGTAACGGATAACCGAGAAAACCATAGGTTGCCAGGTCGCGTTCCTTGAGCTTTTCCTGCTGGTCCTTGTAACTGGGTACCCTTTCGAGCCAGCCCAGAGGCGTCATCATGGATAACAACAGATGCAGCTCAGCATGCTCAGGTACGCGTGACTGTATAAACATGGTAGCTTCAGAAGGGTTAATCCCTGCAGCCAGCCAGTCGATCACCATGTCCCAGACACTGTTGGGAATGATGGTCGGGTCGTCATAGTGTGTGGTCAATGCATGCCAGTCAGCAACGAAGAAAAAACATTCATATTCATGCTGCAAATCCAGCCAGTTCTTGAGGACACCATGATAATGCCCAAGGTGTAGACGTCCGGTAGGACGCATTCCGGATAATACGCGTGTGTATTGACCTGCCACAGAATTCAAAACCAGTTTCCCCTAAATTAAAAAAGTTATTGTACGAAGTTTTACAGAAAAATGCCTGCGATCAGAGCAGAAAAATGCTTGAGCCCGACAACCATGGGCCAGAGTATCGTCTGCAACAAACCGGTAATCAGCAATGCAATCAGGATCAATAGCCCCCAGGGCTCGGTTTTCTGGTAAACCTGGGACAGGCTGGCAGGTAAAAGGGAATTGACTACCCTGCCACCATCCAGCGGCAAAATAGGCAGCAGATTCAATGCCATAAGCACGGCATTAATCAAAATACCGTAAGTGGCCATGTAATAAAGCGGTATCGCAGACCACTGCCCCAGCTGCAGCAGAGACGGCACAACCAGAATGATGGACCAGAATATGAGCATTACGAAATTGGCGCCGGGGCCGGCCAGCGCGACCAGCGCAGTATCACGACGCGGGTTACGCAGGTTTCTCCAATTCACCGGTACAGGCTTGGCCCAGCCAAACATGAAACCCGAAAGCACAAACATGGCCATGGGCAAAATCACCGTACCCAGCCAGTCAATATGTTTGAGTGGATTAAGGGTCACCCTGCCCATCATTCGCGCCGTGCGGTCACCCAGCTTGTCAGCGACAAAACCATGTGCAGCTTCATGAACGGTAATCGCCAGCATCACAGGAACAATGGCTACCGCAATGGTCTGTATTGTTGTCAGCGATTGCATGGACTATTTTTTGCTTTACTCAAACACTGAAACGTCGCCCTTGCCCTGGCGCAACACCACTGGAAAATCATCTTCCAGGTCGATCATGGTGGTTTCATCCATACCGCAATAGCCGCCATCAATAATCAGGTCAACCTGGTTGCCGACTACATCTTTCATATCGTAGGGATCGGTCAGAGGATAGTCATCACCAGGCAACAACAAGGTTGAAGTCAGCATCGGCTCACCCAGTGTTTCAAGCAAAGCCAGTGCGATACGGTTATCCGGGATGCGAATACCGATGGTTTTTTTCTTGTCATGCAACAGGCGCTTGGGCACCTGCTTGGTGGCCCGGTTAATGAAAGTGTAGGCGCCCGGGGTAGAGTTTTTTAATATACGGTACTGGTTATTATCAACCTTGGCGTAAATTGAAATTTCTGAAAGATCCCTACAGGCCAGGGTAAAGTCATGCTTATCGTCAACCTGACGAATTCTGCGCATACGCTCCAGTGCACCCTTGTCACCAATATGGCAGCCCAATGCATAACTGGTATCGGTAGGGTAGACGATGATACCGCCCTGGTGAATTATATCGACAGCCTGTCGAATCAGTCGAACCTGGGGATTTTCAGGATGTATGGTAAAAAACTGCGCCATGTGACTTCTTGGTTGATTTTATAATCGGGATTGTCAGTGCCAGCTGTTCCAGATCGGCTCACAGCCCGGCGGTAAATCAGGCAGTCGCCCCAGCTCAACCCAGGGGTTTTCAGGGCCATGAAAATCGGAACCTGCCGAAGCCAGCAAATCAAAATCGCGAGCATGTTTAGCCATGGTAAAACACTCATCCCTGCTGTGGCTACCGGAAACAACTTCGATACCTTCCCCTCCAGCCTGTTTGAACTCCTCAATCAGACGAATCAGTTTTGTTCTTGTCAACTTGTAACGTGCAGGATGAGCGATTGCAGCCTGCCCCCCTGCCGCCGTTATCCAGTCCACCACATCACCGAGTTGTGCCCACTGACCGGCAACAAAGCCTGGTTTTCCTTTAACAAGAAAATGCTTGAACACACTGCGCACATCCTTAGCATAGCCTGCTTCAGCCAGAAAGTGGGCAAAATGCGTGCGGCTGATCAGAGAGCCCTTTGAATGCTTTTCAGCACCGGTAAATGCGCCTGGTATGCCGGCCTTTTCCAGCTTTAATGCGATTTCACGGGCCCTTGCATCACGGTGTTCGCGAATCTGTGACAAGCCCTTTTGAAGTCGTGCATTTTCGGGATCTACATTAAAGCCCAGAACATGTACTGTGATTCCCGCCCAGGTAACAGAAATTTCACAGCCATTAATCACTGAGATACCATAAGACCGGGCTGCCATGCAGGCCGGCAACAGTGCCTCAGTGGTGTCATGATCGGTAATGGCCAATACATCGACACCAGCCAGTTTTGCACGCTTAACCAGTTCGCCTGGCGTCAGTGTGCCATCTGAGGCAGTAGTATGAGAATGCAGATCATAGGAAGTCATACAGCATTGTATCATGTTACACTTGGACCATGAATATTGAAGCGATCAGTCTGTCCTTGCTAGGCGAGGCTTTTGAGGAATTGTCAGAGGCAGTTTGTGAAAACTGGGAAGGTAATGAAGAACCTTCCCCGGTTTTGATCAGCAAAGCCCTGCTGCAATTACTGGAAGTCCTTGAACAAAATGAAAGAGAGGCTTCTCCGCAAAACCGTCTTAATCATGAAGAAATTGACGAACTTGGTGAGTACGGCCTGACCCTGTTACAGGAAATGTCTGCCATTGCCTACGATCTCGGCCTGAATGATTCAGCAGAAAAAATCGAAGATCTGACATTTCCGTTCGCCGTCTGGTTATCCCGCCATAATTGCGAATTAAGAAAAATCGACCCGGTAGTAAACTCATTAACCCGCAAAGCCAGTATCATTTCAGAGCCCCATTTACTGAAACAGCTTTACAACTATATCAATGAGATCATTGATTGCCTGAGCCCCTCGATTTCACAGGACACGGAAAAAACCAATAAGGATGGTCCATGGCGAATTCTGCTGATTAACCGCGCAATGATAGCCACTCGTACACATGATATTGAACTAATGAAAATTGCCTTTGACATGCTGGCTGAAAATTTACCGGAAGAAGCATCGCGCTTTTTCGAAGAAATTGTCGAACAGATGCATATCATTGATTACCCTGATCATGTCAGGGAGGTGTTGCAGCATTATTTCCTGATGCACGGCGCTTCTCATACACTTCATTAAGCCAATCACAATAGAAAAATGAAATTTCTGACAGACTTTTTCCCTATCCTGCTGTTTTTCATTGCCTATCAGACCTACGATATTTACGTGGCAACGGCTATAGCAATCGGCGCATCAGCGGCGCAGGTCGCTTATTTTCAGTTGCGCTACAAAAAAGTGGAAAGGATGCAGTGGATCACGCTCGGTTTGTTGATCTTTTTTGGTGGACTGACGCTGTTACTACGCGACCCCGACTTCATAAAATGGAAACCCACAGTGGTAAACTGGCTATTTGCCATCGCTTTCCTGGGCAGCCAGTTCATAGGCAAAAAATCACTGTTGCAACGCATGATGGACCAGGCAGTTACCCTGCCAGATGAGATCTGGATACGACTAAACTATATCTGGGTTAGTTTTTTCATTGGCATTGGCCTGATGAATCTTTACGTGGCATTTAATTTCAGCGAAGAAACCTGGGTTAATTTCAAACTGTTCGGCATGCTTGGAATCACCTTTGTATTCATTATTGCGCAGGGTTTTTATATCGCCCGCCATGTCAAGGATGAAAACGTGCAAACAGCAGATTCAAGTGATAATTCATGAGGAAAAAATATGTATTATTCCATCGTCGGTATCGATAGTGATAACAGCCTGGCAAAAAGGCTTGCTGCACGCCCTGCTCATCTGCAACGTTTACAACAGCTTCAAGATGAAGGCCGCCTGCTGACAGCCGGCCCAAACCCTGCTATCGACAATGAAGACCCGGGACCGAACGGCTTTAGCGGCAGCATCATTATCGCAGAATTCGAGTCGCTGGATGCTGCTCAAAACTGGGCTGATAACGACCCGTATATAGAAGCTGGCGTCTATGCTGTTGTCAGTGTAAAACCCTATAAGAAAGTCTTTCCCTGAAAACCAGGAGACAAGTTCCAATGAAAAAGTTTTTACTGAGTTTGACATTTTTAATTGCTACGAATGTCGCATCCCAAAACAATGAACCAGAAGATAAGACCTTATTTTTTATTGATGACGTGCCGATCAAGCAAAGTACGCTGGTGCAGTATCACACTGCGAAAGACTTGAAGAATACAGGAACCGTCCAGCAGCAACAGTCACAGCAAATGCAGTCAATACAGGAACTTATCAATATTTACCTGATAAGTGCAGAAGCTGAAAAACTCGGACTTGATAATGATTACACTGTAAAACAGTCTGTAGACCTTGCCCGGCGCACTATTCTAATGAAAGCCATGGTTGATAAATATGCAGCCGAAATCACTGTTACAGACAAGGAACTTGATGAAGCCTATGCCCTGATCAATAAAAACGCAGTTGAAAAAGCCGATTTTAAAATCCGCAATATCATTGTTGGAGAGGAAAAAACTGCACTGGAAATCATTGCCAAGCTCAAAGCAGGTAAAGCGTTCGAGCAACTTGAAAAAAAATATTCTCCTGAAGGATTTAAAGAGTCCGAGTCGTCGGAGTGGATGAATAGCTCAATGGTGCAACCCGAGATTGCCACTGCCATACAGGCTTTGAATAAAACGGAATATACCAGGAAGCCTGTCAAAACCCAATTTGGCTGGCACGTTATCTACCTTGCAGATAAAAAACAAATAGCAGTACCTAAACTGGATGAAATTAAAGACCAACTCAGAGGACTGGTGAAAAAGAAAAAACTGTCAGACATAATTAACCAGCTTCGCTCACAGGCCAGTATAAAAACCTCGAAATAATAAATTACTATTAAAGATCCTATAAGTTTGGTCGACACAATTTATAGTTATCCATTTTATGGGTGACTTTTACCCTAAACCAAAGATAAATTTAATAATAAACCTGGTGTCGCCATGGACTTCTTTCGCACTAAACTTCAGAACAAACTGCTAGCCATTATCATTGGCGGCATCCTCATAATAGCCATTCCGGTTGGGTCAGGTTTTATCTCAGCCTATAGCAGTATGACTGACCTGGAGGGACTTTTTAACGAGGAAATTACCCAGGAACGCCAGATTATCACCATGGCACTGGACTTTAAAAAACAGGTCCAGGAATGGAAAAACGTTCTGATACGTGGCAAAGATCCCAAGCAACTTGAAAAATACTGGGGAAAATTCCAGCAAAGTGAGGCAAAAATCCAGCAAAATGGTGAAAACCTGCTGGGCACACTGAAAAATCCTGAGGCCAGGAACCTGGTAAGCAATTTTCTGGCTGAACATAAAAAAATGGGACAGGCCTATCGTAAAGGTTTTGAAGCATTCAAAGCGGCTGACTTTAATCCCAATGCAGGTGACAAGGCTGTAAAAGGCATTGATCGTGCACCTACCAAAATGCTTGAAGAAGCAGCTAAATTCATCGAAACAGCCACCACCGAAACTGTGAGCGACAGTATTACCAGAGGCGTTGACGACATCTTCAACAGCGTCATGATCGTCTTGCCGATAGTGATTATCGTTGGAATAGTGGTGGTATTGTTTGTGAAAAAGAGCGTTATCGCCCCTGCCCACAAGATCAAGGATTTTCTCGAATCACTGTCCTCAGGCGACTTCACCCAGGAAATCGAATGTGCCAGCAAAGACGAGTTTGGCTCTATTGCCGCCAGTGCCCAGATGGTTCAGACAGAATTGGGCAACCTGATTAAGAACATCACCCGCATGGCTGAGCAACTTGCCGATGATGCGGTGACAGTCGCCAATTACAGCCGCCAGAACATGGAGGTCATCGATAATCAGAACCAGCAGTCGGAAATGGTCGCTGTTTCCATGACCGAAATGACCACAACCATTCAGGATGTAGCTCGTAATGCCACTGAAGCCGCCGCCCAGGCAAATGATGCTGACACCCAGGCACGCGACGGTAATTCCATCGTTAACCAGGTACTTACATCGATCAACAACCTTGCACAGGAAGTCAACAATACGGCCCAGGCAGTCAACACTGTTGAACAGGGAGCTACCGAGATTGGCAGCGTCATTGATGTAATTAACGGCATTGCGGAACAGACCAACCTGCTGGCATTGAATGCCGCGATTGAGGCTGCGCGAGCCGGTGAGCAGGGTCGTGGGTTTGCGGTTGTTGCTGATGAAGTACGTACATTGGCTGCCCGCACGCAGGAATCGACCGAAGAAATTCGTGCCATGATCGAAAAACTACAGAAAGGCACCAAATCTGCCGCTCATGCCATGTCCCTGGGCCAGGAAAAAGTGACTGAAACTGAAGCCATGGCGGCAAAGGCTGACAGTGCGCTGGCACAAATTATGGAATCTGTAGGCTCCATCAGCCTGGCGAACACTCAAATTGCAAGTGCAGCTGAATAACAGGGAGCTGTGTCAAGTGAAATCAATGAAAATGTGGTGACCATCAAGAACTATGCTGACGAGGTACAACGTGTTGCCCATGAGACAAACGCTTCAACACAGGAATTATCACGCCTCTCGGTTGAACTCAAGGAGCTGACGGGGAAATTCAGGGTTTAGTGAGATTG
>Ga0180436_10003254_pt1 | contig 14994 bp, 8 predicted proteins | sample SS_ome_2_FD_132434 | JGI IMG/M metagenome (GOLD analysis project Ga0180436, IMG submission 132434) | Hypersaline lake sediment archaeal communities from the Salton Sea, California, USA - SS_3_S_2 metaG | ecosystem: Environmental > Aquatic > Non-marine Saline and Alkaline > Hypersaline > Sediment...
CATCACAGGCCAATTTGATTGCATACAAAGAGGACCAGCAGGCGGCATCAAGGGTCAGGCTTCCGCCCCCAAGGCCGAGGCCTTTTGCCAGAATTGCCCCCGGAAGGCTGGTTACTCTTGAGCCAATACACTGAAAACGCTTAAGCGGCGATACGCTGTCCAGGATGTTTCCATCCCGTATTCGATGGTAAAGTTCTCTTTCAAAAGATGCACCCAAAATGTTTCTGGCAATAGCGGACGACGAGTCTGTTGGTAAAGCAATCGCGGCAACGACAACGCCGGTTCTTTTTTGGTCAATGGTGGAAATTTTGCAATCCCTGAGAGCATCTCTGCCGGCTGACAACACCAGGTGATACAACGGGTCCAGCTGATGGATCAAATCGGGATCAATATCGATGCCGCTCAAGTCCGGAGTGAAATCGTCTATCAGGCCGGCACGCTTTGAGCATGCAAGGTCGGTTTTATAGCCGGGGTGATAGATCAGGTCGGGAGAAACAATCCAGCGGTGTTCCGGCACTTCGTCTATTGCTTCAACCCGGTTAAGAATATTCTGCCAGAATGTATCAACATCCGGTGCGCCCGGGAAGATACCGGACATGCCTACAACAGCAATCGGAGGTGTCTTTTTCATCAGCTTTCGGGTTTAAATGTGGTTAACAGTGACTTGTCCATAACCGATTCATATCCGGTAATTGTCGCCACCACACTTTTTTCTGAGTCAAGAAACGTAAAATTACCTTTCATTTTGTGATCATTAACTTCCCGCACCTCTAAAACAGCAGTAATGTCTTCTTCCGGGAAGCCATTCCTGTATTGCCTGTATTTGGAAAAGTAAACAGGCAGGGACACAAGGCCTTTGTTTTCATAGCACCAAATTATTGCCATCTGAAATGCGGAATCAATTGCAAGGGGATCAGCCATCCATCCGCTGGATTTCGCAGCGCCCGCCGTATTCATCCACTTTCCCGGATCAGGCGCAGAGAGAATTCTGGCCACCAGTCCCCTGGATGACAAACCGGTTACTTCTTTTATGCCATGCATCATCTCACCGTGAAACAGAATTTTGTCATAGGCTTCAGAAACAGTCATTGCACTTTCTTTTTTTTCCATGCCGCGGGGGATGTCAAACACCGGGGGAGTTTGGAACCCTTCCGCGAGGAGAGCGGTTGCTTTAGAATGAATCTGCCCGTTATTTTCAATACTGCTTTTTCGCAATTCAAGCGGAATTTTTATGATGTTCTGATCCAGGGTGGCGTCTCCTGACAGTATGGTAACCGGTACATTTTTGTCATTGAGTTTGATGCCGGAAAGAAGTCTCATGTCATCAATCCCCTGGAAAACATATCCGGGTCTATACTCCCTCACGCTTTCAGCGAACCATTCAAGCATCAGAGCAAAGGGTACAACCGGTTTATTGTTAAGCCTGTGGGCTGCCAAAACGGGGTATCCATCGATACTGATTAATTTTTCCGTACGGATGCCATTTGATTTCTCTTCTTCGGCAAACGTTTCATCCCTCATTTCTTTAGGGGGTGTCATTGTCGCGCCCAGGACCACTTCTATTTCGTTGTTAAGGTCCCCCATCATTTCAAAAAGCATGCTCATGGCACCGCTTTTTACGGGTATGAGTTCAATGTTTTGCCTGTTAAACTCATGCTTTAAGGACGGGGATACCATCCCGCCATCCCAGGGGCCCCAATTTATGGAGATAATCCGGCAGTCCCCTCTTATGTGTGCCTCCTGCTGGGCAACTTTGTTTAACACCTCGTTTGCAGCGGCATAATCTGCCTGCCCCTTATTGCCCATTCTCGCGCTGACGGAAGAAAAAAGAACCAGGTATTTGAGAGCATCCCTTTTTGTAGCCTCAAGAAGAATATTCAATCCTTTTGCTTTTGTATCGAAAACATGCTCAAACTGCTGGGCTGTCTTGTCCTTGATAAGACGATCCTCAAGAACACCTGCTCCGTGAACTATTGCCCTAATTTGGCCATATTTTTCCCTGACACTGTCGAGGGTGGAAAAAACGGCACGGGAGTCCCGGATGTCCACAGAATAATACAGAATGGTTGCGCCTGAATTTCTGAGTTTTTCCATATTTTTTCTTATTTCCCGGGCGGCCATATAGCGTTTAAAGGCTTTTTCCAGTTCTGCCGGTGTCGGCTTAGAGTGTTTATAGTCATTTTTCAAAATCGCCTTTTTTATTTCCGCGTCGTCGTGTAAGCCGCCAAGCCATTCCGGTTCTGCTTCCGGGAGGGGTGATCTCCCTAAGAGCACGATGATCGGTTTGGCATGTTTCGCCAGTGAATAGGCGCAGGCTGCGGTAACTCCCCTGGCGCCTCCGGTGATGACGACCACGTCCTGTTCACCGAGGTCGATTCTGCCCTCGGGCGCGGCAGATGGTTTTAGTTCCAAGGTGTATCGGGATGTCTGGTCAAAACCTATTTCCACGGGCCCTTTGCTGAAAATAGTATTCACTGCAGCAAGGGCAATTTGGTCATTTTCTTTCCACTCCGGTGAAATATCTACGGCATGACAGCACACACCTTCCCATTCAATGGCCGCGGTTTTAGTTATACCACCCAATGCACCGTGCAGTGGATGCAGGACACCTTTGCCTTTAAAACCAAAACAGCCGTCCATCCTAGTAATGGTGGCAAAAACAGCACCTCCCTTTGCCGCAGAACTGCAAAGATCTTCTGCAAAATGATGGGCCAAGGAAAATGATTGTTTAATGAACTGTTCGTCTCGTTCACTCCACAGGTTTTTTTTGTCGAACCTGTCCATTAAAAGGTCCACATCAGGAATAATAATTACCCCTCCTGCCGGGGGGACGTCACCATCCTGACTATAAAGATCGTCGATACGACCGGATGGGATAAGCTTTGTCTTGATGCTTTCAGCGGCGAGAATATCGGAAATTTTCTTGCCGAGGCCGGACTTGTCATCCGTAACAAATACGGTTCTATCTTCAGGGATAGTGACCGTTCGTTCAGTTGGGGCGGGAGTTTTTTGGATTGTTACTATCCGTCGTTCCACCGGAAGGACAGACTCCGCATCATCACCTCGGGATGGAAACCTGTATGAAACATCCAATGACACATGGGTGGATGCGGTTTCAGTTTCCATCATCTCATCTTGGCTGCCGGACGTAAGGCTGGTGATGTATTCAATGGTCTGCTTGAGTGTTTTGAGGGTTCCCATGGCATCGGCGGATACGGAAGGCATGTCCGGCATTTTGGCTTCGAACGCGGAAAGGATCTCCACCCGTTTGATGGAGTCAATCCCCAAATCGGACTCGATGTCCATGTCCAGCTCGATCATCTCCACCGGATAACCGGTGAGTTCGCTGACGACATCGAGCATGATGGCTTCAATGTCGCGGACTCGGGAGAGGGCCGGTGTTTCATCCTTACGGACGGTTGAGGCCTCACCTTCTTCTACAGCGTCAGTCTCGGCAGATATTGCATTTTGAAGGGTTGTTGACGCGGGGGGCGGCATTTCAGGCATTGCTTTAAAGGGCTCCGGTGCCGGCATAAACTGATTTTCAAATACCACCGGTTCACTAAGGGACGGCTTGGTGCCCTTAAATGACGTGCCTTCTTTAAAATGCTGTGTCCGTTCAAGCATTTTCTGGAGGCTTTTGCTCACTTCGGACTGGGTTTCAAGAAACTTTTTGTGTGTTTCAGCAGTCTGGGTCTGAAGCCTCTGCAGCGACTTTAAGCTTTCCGTTACAGTGATGAGTGCACTGGATGTTGTGTTGTCGGGTGGCACCTTTTTAGACGCCTTTTGATCCATTGTGCTTTCGGTAGAGGGCTTTTGGGGTTCGGAAGCGGGTTTCCGCGGTTCGGATATGGGTGGCGTTGCCGGTACAACGGGTGGAATTTCCTCGTAGTCGGAACGATAGTTTGCCCCTGATATGGGAATACTCATTTTTTGTTTTTTAACAGGGGCCGGCTTTTCTTCCCAGTTTATAATGTCGACATGATGACCGCAGGCGGCTGTAAGGCAGAGGGCATGAGCAAAATCCGTAATTCCGGATTTTCTGCCCGAAGACGGATCAATCGAAATCACGTTAAAATCCCGTCCATTTAATATGGACTTTACAAGGCCGGACAGAACGGTTTTGGGTCCGACTTCCATGAATGTCCGTATACCGGCATCGTATAAATGTTCTATGCCGGTTATAAAATTGACCGGGTTAAGTATCTGGTTTCCAAGCAAGGCGAGGGCGTCTTCAGTGTCTTCGGGGTAGGGCTGACCGGTGGTATTTGAAAACACCGGGATGTCCGAGTGCTTTACTGAAACTTTGCTTAAGGCCGTTTTAAATGGTTTGGCGGCATCCTTGACAAGCCTGCTGTGAAATGCCGCCGCCACCGGCAGGGGCGTGGAGCGGAAACCGTTTTTCTTGCAGACTTTTTTGGCTTCGTCAATTGATTCTTTGGTCCCAGAGAGAACTCCTTGCTCGGGACTGTTCCTGTTTGCGAGAACGACATCAAGGTTGTTGTCCCGAATCATCGTTTCGATTTCATCAAGCGGCGCCTTAACGGCCAGCATAGCGCCCTTTTCACCTTTTCCGGAATCCGCCATGTAACGACCCCGTTTTACCGCCAGTGACAGAAACGTATCTTCATCGATTTTACCGGCGGCGAACAGCGCTGTGAGTTCACCGAAACTGTGGCCGCACAGGGCATCGGGAGTTATGCCGAATTTTTCGAGAAATTTAAGCATTAAAAGGCTTGTACATCCGATTGCGGGTTGCGCCACATCCGTTGATCTCAACGCCTCTTCATTTAATTTTCGGTCGCTCCCAGGTAAAGGAAAAACGCGGTTAATGAAGGACGCAGTGTCATCGCCGGCTTCTTCATTGAAACGAATTGCCGCTTTTTGAAAAACGACATCTGCGTCCGGAAGGCAGCAGGCTAGATCGTTACCCATGCTGCAGTACTGGCTGCCCTGGCCCGGGAAGATAAATGCAAGCTTCCCGTTTCTATCAGGCCCCCCAAAATAAATATGTTGCGAATCGAACCCGGGCTCTCCATTTATTTTGAGCTGTTCCACAATTTCGATCAAGAGGCTTCCCGGACTGTCAGAACCGGTTATCATTCCGGAAGCCGGTCTCTCCAGTACAATAAGCAGTCGGTAATTGTCTTCTGATGAAAAGGATGCCCTCGTATTATAAGCCTCAACCGCAAGTTCACGAAATTCAGCCATGCCGGAAACGGCGGTTTGCAGAACTTCAATTTGTTCCCGTAGCCCTTCTTTTGTTTCCGATGAAAAAGCTAAAATTTCAACTGAGCCGTTCCACGAAACAAACGGTTTATCCTTTTTATATTCTTCAAGAATGACATGGAAATTACTTCCACCGAAGCCAAATGAACTGACACCGGACCTTCTGGGGTGGCCGTTTTGTGAGAACCACGGCCGTGTGGCCGTGTTTAAATAAAAACGGCTGGTTTCAATTTCAAGTTTGGGGTCGGGCGTTCCCACTTTGAGGGTGGGCGGAAGAACTTTATGGTGGAGGGCGAGTGCCGCTTTAATAATCCCTGCTGCGCCTGCGGCTGCTTTTGTATGGCCGATATTGGACTTGACGGACCCAATGGCACATTTGGGGCCTTTTTCACCCGCACCTTTAAAAACTTCCTTTAAAGCAGAGAATTCGACGGCGTCCCCGACCCTTGTGCCTGTTCCGTGGGCTTCGATAAGCTCCACCGTAGAGGGATCAATACCTGCCTCACGGTATGCTGCTTTTAGCGCATTCACCTGACCGACGACATTCGGTGCATAAATGCTTTGGGATTTCCCATCGCTGGATGTTCCCACGGCCTTAATTACCGCATAGATGGTATCACCGTCTTTCTCCGCATCTGCCAGGCGTTTTAAAACGAGGATGCCGATACCTTCACCTAGTACCGTTCCATCCGCATCTTCGGAAAACGGTTTAATGTCGCTTGAAAAAGAGAGAACACCGGTTTGTGCAAAACACATATGCATAAAAATATCATTCAGGGTGTCAACGCCTCCGGTGACGGACACGTCACACTTGCCGGAAAGAAGCTCCAATACAGCCAGATTCACCGCACTTGTGGAACTGGCGCAAGCAGCATCAACAACACAATTCGTGCCTCCAAGGTCTAAACGGTTTGCTATTCTTCCCGCAACGACATTGCCGAGAAGTCCGGGAAAGGAGCTCTCCTGCCAGGAGACGTATGAATTTGATATTCTTTTAACCACATCGTCGGCCTGATCTTTCGGAACCCCGGCGTCTTCAAGTGCTTTTCGCCATACAGGGTGCCCAAGTCTGGAACTCAGGGGAATAACAAGTTCCTGTGTCCCGGTAACACCAATGCTTACATTTGTCCTCTCACGTATGGACTTGGGCATCTCTCCATATCCGGCGTCTTCCAATGCCCGTTTTGCCACTAGCAGGCTCAGTAATTGTGCCGTATCGGTTGCTTCAAGTATTTTTGGAGGAATGCCGAATTCAGAGGGGTCGTAAGAAACAGGCGATAAAAAGCCGCCTCTTTTACAGTATGTATGATCCGGATATTTCGGCTGTTCATCGAAGTAATCCTTAACCGACCAATGGGTATCAGGCACGTCTGTGATCCCGTCTTCACCGTTATAAAGAAGACGCCAGAATTCTTTGAGGTTGGATGCTTTGGGAAAAAGGCACCCCATACCTATGATGGCAACAGACATTTTATCATTCCTTGTTGTTTGAATATTTATTCATTTTGTTCTTTAAGCAGTTTATTTATATCATTCAGATCCAACGGCGAAAAACGGCCTGCGCCTTCAGTGAATGTCGCCCCCTGGTTCCTGAGCCAGCTCGCCCGTGTTGAAACCGATGCGCCGAGGAGAATGTTCATGGCCACGGTTTGTATGGTCCTGTTTTCGGGTTTTTCAAGGAAAGACCCCTTGACCCACTCGTTAAAGGCGCCAATGGCAGGACCGCACCATATTTGAAAATCAATTTTCCTTGAGGCATCTCCGGTTACCGCCCACATTGATGACCGTCCGAGATACGATCTGAAAACCAACGCCATTTTGTGCTTGGGATCCCCTTCCGCCTTCGCTATCTGTTTCGGATCGCGCTTGGCAAAAAATGCGCTGGTGTTTTGCCACTCCTCCTCAAAACTGTTTCTGAAAAATTTACTCTCGAGCGTAATGCGTTCTTTCTCTGGGATATCTTCGTATCGATTATATCGTGAATATAGACCATAGAGTTTGGCTGCCCTCACGGAAAACATCGTGCCGCGCTTTAGCACTTGGACTTTTACCCCCATTTCAAACATGTCTGCGGCCGGTGCCATGGTCACGTCCGCCTGGCCTGCTTCGGTGAGCATTCGGCGCACTTCCTCAGACGTGCCTGATTCAATACATGATTGGTTGATTGATCCCGTGAGTATATAGGCCGCTCCCATTGCAAACGCCGCTGCAGCGGATTCCGGAGTGGCAATTCCACCGCCCAGCCCAACGCACAGGGGTGTTTGATAGTTATGCTGCTTTGCCATTTCATCACGAAGGGAAAGCATTGTCGGGAGGAGGGCCAGAGCCGGGCGGTTGTCTGTATGTCCTCCTGAGTCGGCTTCTGCTGTCATGGAATCTGCAACGGGCACGAATGGGGCAAGGGCCGCTTCCTCCGGAGTGATCATCTTTTTTTCAATCAGCTGTTGGATCATTTTTTCCGGAGGCGGCGAGAAAAAGCGCCTTGCCACTTCGACTCTGGAGACTTTTGCAATAATCTTATTTGGACATACGATGCTTCCGTCCGGATGTTTATGGATACCTTTGATTCGATAATATACCAGAGGAAGTGTAAGTCGCATAAATGCGGCGGCGCTGACCAATCTGACTTTATACTTAAGGTAAAGATGTACGGTGGCGGTTTCAAGGTCCGGATCATTGGGACTGTGAATAAGGTTGAATCCGAACGGATAGTCCCCCAATTGACTCTTGAGGCTGACGATAGCTGTTTCAATCTGCTCAATATCAAGGCCTCCGGCGCCAAAAAAACCAAGCATCCCCGACCTGCCGGCCTCCTGAACCATTTCTACCGAAGAGATGCCGTTTGCCATGGCGCCGGCTATATAGGCATATTTGATGTTATGCAGGGCCTTGAAATGCGAGTCACCAAGATCCTTTGGATGCAGCGGGGGGGCATATGCTGTCAGATTGTAGCTGTTCAAGTCCTCATGGGCATTTTTACCGATGACAATGAATCCATTGTTGCTTACCCCGGCTTTGTTGTCTAAGTCCATGACAAATACAGGTTGATTTACCCTGAGCAGTGCCGATTCGAGGGCGCTATCGACAGGTTCGGGTGCGCTGTCTGTCTGTATCCACCTTTTGGAACCGATGCCTGTTTGAGATCGCGTTTCCATGGGCTTTTTCATCTCCTTTGGGTCTTGCGGCAAGGCAAACTGCGGCCGACAATGAATCAATGCCTATGATATATCGGGTGATGTTAACGACCATATGTAAACTTTGTTTTCACTGACATCAATAAAATAAAAAAACTTTTTGCTTCGGGTTGACCCTTTGAACTCAATAACCTTTGTTCGCTGACTGGAACACTGTTTTAGCAAGGCCGAAAAAAAATATAATTTTTAATTTATTTAAAACCTTATGTTAAAATGACCACCTGGTCATAATATAGGGCAGATGAATATAAGAATCAAGAATTTTATTTTTTCCAGATAATGTATTCCAATGACAAACAATATTCTTGAAATCGTATAAAATTTTCTTGCAAAATAGTAATTTTTTTTATATATATACTGTGTTTAGGTTGCACGCCACAATTCTTCAACATGTCTAAATACCCTGTTTGTATTACACTTTATTTATGTTATGGTTTGTTTTTTTAATCAAGGAAAGTTGAACTGCCTTTATTTATGTCAAAAATACTAATAGTAGACGATGATAAAATAATGTGCGACGCTCTTGCCCGTGCAATAAAGAAAACCGGGCACGAGGTCGTTTGTAAATTCAGCCTGAAAGAGGGGCTGAATGAAGTGGCGTCCGGATATTATGATGTGGTATATCTGGATGTAAGGATGCCCGACGGCGACGGTTTAAAAAATCTGCCGAAATTTCGTAAAGCTCCTTCTTCACCTGAAATCATTATCATTACGGGTTTTGCTGATTCAAAAGGCGCTGAACTTGCCATCAAGAGTGGCGCCTGGGATTATGTAAAAAAACCGTCCACGATCAAAGAAATGACCCTTCCTCTCCTAAGGGTATTGGAATACAGGGAGAATAAAAATGCAGCCAGTCAGGCGGTGGCCCTTAATCTTGATAAGATAATCTGCAGCAGCCCGGAAATGAAGCGCTGCCTTGATGTTGTCGCCCATGCGGCGAGCAGTGATGCCAACGTACTGATAACCGGTGAAACCGGAACCGGGAAGGAGCTTTTTGCTTGGGCAATCCACAACAACAGCAACCGGTCGCACAAAAATTTTGTTGTGGTGGATTGTACTGTTCTGCCGGAAACACTCGTGGAAAGCCTTCTTTTTGGCCATGAGAAAGGATCGTTTACAGGGGCAAATGTTTCTAAAGAGGGTCTTATCAAGCAGGCGGATGGTGGAACGGTTTTCCTTGATGAGGTCGGTGAACTGCCGGTATCAGTTCAAAAACGATTTTTAAGGGTGCTTCAGGAAAGGCATTTCAGGCCTGTCGGCGGCAAGCGGGAAATCCGAAGTAACTTTCGCTTAATCGCGGCGACGAATCGTGACCTCGAAGCCATGGTGGAGAGGGGGCAGTTCAGGAAGGACCTTTTTTTCCGCCTGCGCTCCCTTTTTGTCGAACTGCCGCCATTAAAAAGAAGAAAGGATGATGTAAAAGAACTTCTGATTTATTACATGACCAAGCTCTGTGAGGCGAACAACATTGCTTCAAAGGGGTTTTCACCTGATTTTCTGGAAGTGCTGACCGATTATGAATGGCCGGGAAATGTCCGTGAGTTGATAAACACCATAGAAAGGGTCATTGCAGAGTCTCTGGATGCACCGATTCTGTTTCCATACCATCTTCCAATGAATATTCGGATTAAGGCAAAGCAGAGTTCTTTGGGTGATGCGCAACCTCAATTGTCTTCAAAGTCAAAAAGTGATCTGCCGGGTCTTTCTTTGAATCACATGCCCACATTAAAGGAATTTCGGGAGAATGGAATAGCAAGGATTGAGAAAGAGTACCTTGAGAAGCTGATTGCGGTTACAAGGGGAAATGTAAAGGAATCCGGAAGAATATCGGGTCTTTCCAGATCGCGCCTTTATGGGTTGATGAAAAAGCACAACATAGAAAAGCCATAGAAAACGACGAATCCTGTTTTATAGGACAAAAAGTGACCGCCCTGCCCGGGCATGCCTTTGGGTCCAGCACTGCATCTTATATCAATCATATCAAAAAACAATGGAGCGTCCCGCTGCTGTCCATTTGTTCAGGACACTTGTCCTGTTCTGCAGGACAAGTGCGTTGAAAAGGGGATGCATGAGCCTTTCCTTACACCATCTGTTTGATTGTATAACCATTTTATATTATTAGCCAAAAAAAATAAGTGGTCGTACTTTTGAATCTTGGCCTGATTTTTGAAAATAATAAGGGTCATTATTGAAAACCAGTATGGGTCAGAATTATCAGTTTTTAAACAAAGGGGGGGCGGGACATCATGGCAAAATGTAAAATATCTGCTCAAAAACAGGAGGATAGTCTCCATCTGAGTCTAAGCGGAGAATTTGATGATATGTCAATCTGTGAACTGATCGATGTGCTGAAAGACAACTGCGTCAATGGTCATCAGGTCATTATACATACGGACAGTCTGAAAAATGTTTCCGTTTCCGGTATCGGCCGGGATGTGTTCGAGAGGAATATGAACTCGTTTAACGAAAATTCGGTGGATATAAAATTCATGACCGGCAATGGAAGCAAGCCCGAGGCGTTTGGCTGCTTTTATGCTGAATAGCTCTTCCATAATTTTGATAATAATAAACAGTCACGTTTCCTGAAAGCATCCTGAAAGTAAGACGATAAAAGGGGTGTCCCATTACTTAAAAATGGGATGCCCCTTTTATTTTTTCTAAACTTTCATGTATACTGTTGAAATGATGCAGGGTCTCAATGGAATTAAAAACAGTAAACACGGCATCAGACGCAACGGTGTTCCGATATTATGGCCATGGTTGTTGTTTTTTGTGTTACAGACGCTTCTTTTTTCTCTTTGTTATGCAGGTGTCACTCCTCAACAACCAGTCAAGATACTGTGCCTTGGAGATTCGATAACTCAATCCGCCAATATTAAATCCAGTTATCGTTTTTATTTGTGGAAAGCGATGGTGGATCTTGATTGGCAGGTGGATTTCATCGGTACCATGGAAAGCTGTTACCCTGAAAAGGACAGGTCGGGTGGGGATCATTATCAAGGAAGACAATTTGACAGAGATCATGAGGGGCACTGGGGTTGGACTGCTGATCAGATACTCGGCATTGACAAAACAATTCCGGAGAATACCGGCAAAGGGAATCTCAGCGAATGGCTGACAGCTTATACACCTGATATTGTTCTCCTTCATCTTGGTCATAATGACGCCGGCCTTGGGGAACCGCTTGAGGAGACAAAAGAAAAATTAAAAAAGATTATTGCACTTATTCAAGAAGACAACCCCGGTGTATCGATCCTTCTAGCAAAGGTAATACCCACCGATCATTCGGAGTGGAATGACAGGCTCATCCGTCTAAACTCTGTGATACAAGGGATTGCTGATGATACCGCAACATCAGACTCAAAAGTCATCGTCATTGACTTCTCAGAGGGCTTTGATACTGAAACAGATACGTTTGACGGGATCCACCCCAACCAAAAAGGGGCGGAAAAAATGGCAGCAAAATGGCTGAAGGGCATTATGGCCGTATATGAAACCGGTCATCCCAAGACGGTTGCCAAGCCATAACACATGGAATGCACGTCATCCAAACTGAAGCACGCCTTATAAAAATCCATCTCGACGGCTTTATCCTTATTTGACATACAAAGTTTTTTTTCTTATCTATCTAAATCAAGACAGATAAAAAATGATGAATGCCGGATGGCCCATTACAAGAAGGTTGGAGTTATGGATAATGTAAAGAATATTGTGCGCCAGGTTGTGCTCATTGGACCGCTTCTATGGCTGCTGGAGCTTTTTCAAAACAAGCTGTATTTTTTTGCCACCGGAAAATGGGGCTGGGTTTATCCACAGTCGCCTTATCACTGGTTCAGTTTTGAAACCCTTCCTAACTGGGGGTTGTCGGTGGTTGTATTTTACTTTATCTACCGCTTCTGGTTTCGGCCGAAGAAAATGAGTGTCGCGGCATCCATACTCATCATCGGTATTCTCGGTGTCGTCCTGGAGTGGTGCAATGGATTCCTGATGCACAGGTTAACAGGTGAGCCCATGTTTATTTGGGAACATTCCAGTTTCCTATATATCGACTACATTGCTTTTCCCATGTGGTGGTTTAATGCGTCGGTGTATCATTTTATGAGTGCGGTGTTCTTTAAGCTCCACGACTAGCCTTTATCTCGATATAGTTATTTAAGCTAATAACGGAGATTTTATCTTTTCTAAAACCTTGAGATGGTCAAATTTTTCCCGAATTGGGTGCATAGTGAATACCGCTTCGGTCAAATCCGAATTCATGTAGGGGTAAAAAATGTTTTACCCCTGCGACGTGACGGATAAACATACCGCCCCACAAAAAAGATACCCATCCATGGTCCGTAATCCCTATAACTACGAGCCCGGCGATACATACCGGCAACACGGTTTCTTTAGCTATAATGCCAGCTTCGCTGACAATTTGAGATAGAGTTGCCACAGGGGCTGGGAGAGCCGCTTGGCATACCAGAGGATCCATGCTTCGGGACCCACCGGAACAAGTCCCCTGTTTTTTTGGACGGCTTTCAGGATGGCGTTGGCCACTCGTTCCGGCGGCCAGCCCCACTTTTTGTAGAAGTCGGCCATCTTGGATTGGTTTATTTTCATCCCTTCGATCTCTGTTGATTTGCCGTCCTGAACAATACTGGTATTGATGATTCCGGGGCAGATTGTGGTGACTCCGATATTATGCCTGGAAAGCTCGGCTCTCAATACCTCGGAATATCCTGCAATGCCGTGCTTTGATGCGGTATATGCCCCTAATCCGACGATACCGTTAAGGCCTGCGCTGGATGAAATATTAACGATGTGTCCGGACTTTTGCTTTATCATCATGGGCAAAAAATACTGGACACCATAAATGACTCCCCAGAAATTAACGGCCATCAGTGTTTCAAAGTCTTCCAGGGGAAACACTTCCGACGGGCCGCCCCATCCAATGCCGGCATTGTTAACAAGTATATCGCTACGTCCGAAGGTATCGATGGTCAATTTGGACAGGGATTCCACCTGTGTGCGGTCAGATACATCGGCAACCATTGAGGTCGTTTTTACTCCGTATGCTTGAATCTCTTCTTCCACTTTTTCAAGCCTTGCTCGGTTTATATCGGAAATAACCAGATTGGCTTTATGCCCGGCAAAGACATGGGCGGTGGCCCGTCCTATTCCGCAACCGGCACCGGTTATAACAACGGTTCTATTTGTTATATCTTTTATCCCAGCCATAATTCTCTCCCTTTTAGTTGAGTGGTCCCGCAGTTTGTCATGGTGAAACCCCGTTTGTAAAAAAACTATGAAGCATATCCGTCAATTGATTAATCAAACGTTGTTCGTCTATTTCAAGACCGATGAATTTGGCGGTATGCGCCACATTTTCAACGGTATTATGAATCACCAGGGCGGCTGCAAGCGGGTCTTTTATTTTTGTACGGTGGATGTTGTTTTCAATAATAAACCTGACCTGCTCTACCTCCCGGTTCCGCTCCCTTGCGTATATGCGGTTGATGTCAGGATCCGAATACCGCTGCGCATGGGTCTGACGATGAAATTGCGGTGAAATGTCATATGCACGAAACACATTTTCAATGATGAGGTGAATGTCATCGCGGTTCATTTCGGTGGTTGTGAGGTGGGCTACGGGCTTCCAAATGGCCTCAAAGTGACGGTCGAGGTAATCTTCCAGCATTTCAAGGAGCAGTGCTTTTTTGTTTTTAAAATAGGAATAAAAACTTCCAATGGAAACACCGGCCTTCTCGGCAATCTCCTTTGAATTGGTTCCGTGAATTCCTTTCCGGGCGTATAAATTAAAGGCGGCTTTCATGATTCGGTTTTTTGTTTGAATGCTGCGGTGCTGTTTCGGTGTTCGTATGCTGCTCATTTTTTTGTTCCTGATATCATGTGTATTAAAACAGGAGATATACATACCCGGATCGTCTTTGTCAATAAAAAAAATACGAATAAAAATTCATAAAAAATATATAACTATTTGATAAAAAATAAAATAAAAACTATTGACAATATGAATAAATATTCATAATTAATCACAGGGCAGATCTAAACGCTCCAGTGAAACCAAAAAGATCGGGGAGGGCATTATGAAGGCATTGCAGTTCAGCGTCAATACGCCCAAGTTTATTGCTGCGAAAACGCTCAATGCAGTTTTCGGGCACAGCGTTTTTCTAAAGGGGCCGGCCAAAACCATTCAGCTCGTTGATATTCCGGAGCCGGAACTTCCCACTTCGGACTGGGTTAAAATCAAGACAATCTATTGCGGCTTCTGCGGAAGTGATTTGAATTTAATCTTTCTGCATGATTCCCCCACGGCATCACCCTTTACTTCGTTTCCCTGTATTGCCGGACACGAAGCGGTAGGCGAGATCATCGAGACGGGTTCAAATGTTCAAGGTTTTGAAGCAGGAGATTTCGTGGCCATTAATCCGGGCTTGGGGTGCGAAACGAGGGATATTTCTCCGGTTTGCCGAACCTGCGGATCAGGCAAGAGCAACAGTTGTGAAAATGTTGCCGAAGGGTCTCTCCCGCCGGGAATGTTCAGCGGTATCTGCAGCGGCGTGAACGG
>Ga0180436_10003255_pt1 | contig 14983 bp, 12 predicted proteins | sample SS_ome_2_FD_132434 | JGI IMG/M metagenome (GOLD analysis project Ga0180436, IMG submission 132434) | Hypersaline lake sediment archaeal communities from the Salton Sea, California, USA - SS_3_S_2 metaG | ecosystem: Environmental > Aquatic > Non-marine Saline and Alkaline > Hypersaline >...
CTCCTCCAGGAGGCCGCAGGTAATAAACCGCGTCCGGAAGACACATTTCAACCATTTTGATTGCGGTATGTTGCGAACGTTGACGGAAAACTCCAGGGTCGGCACCCAGGCAACCATGCCTTGACTGGTCAATACAGCCGGTGGGAAGGAATCGGCAGCCAACAGAATCCCCAAGACATCAAAAGGTCGGTCATCTTTAAATTTGATATAGCCCCGCATTTCAGATCGCGCCGGCAGATCTCCTGAAAGCCATCCGGTACTGAAAGGATCCAGGCGAATGTCCATACTTCCAAAAAGTGTGTATTTCGGTAACTCCGGTACCGGTAAGCAATCATTCAATTGGGCGAACTCTGCAGCCGGTTTGGCATAGCTTTCCAATATGCACTCATTTTTATCACTGGCAAAGGTACCAAAAGCCCTGATTTTTTCTTCTTCGTTCTGGCTCAATATCGCCTGAAAACGATGAAACTGCCGGGATATGGCCAGTTCTTCGGTGGATACGTGCACATCACCGGGAACACAGCGCCTTAAATAATTGGCCGTGATAATCGGTGTCGATTGCATGTCACTCTTAAGCTTCATGGCCTGGGTTAGAATGGCCATTAAATAGCCGCCATCCGGCACACCATTGATAGACCAGTTTTCCGAAATGGTTCCTGAATATAAATAATCTTTTTCTTGCTTTAATTGAATATCGTGATCAAATTGATGCATTAAATTACCTTTATTTAAAATTGGCTTGATAATAGTTGCAACCTATCTCAGAATAAGTAATTGGTCCTTTAACATGGATTGGACTGATAGAAAAGTGGCGTCTCCACAAAGGATTTAACTCAAAAGCCTGGATGGTAAAAGGACTATTTCATGGCGCGAGTCAGCATCATCAAAGCAAGCTATGATGATATGGATATCGATTCACTTCTAGTACCTTTGGGCGGCATGAGGCAGGTTGTTGACAAAGGTGAGAAGGTCTTGCTTAAACCGAACATGCTGTCAGCTAAAGGACCCGATACTGCCGTGAACACCCACCCGGAGCTGGTTCGAGATATCGCCCGGGCCGTCAAAAAGACCGGTGCTAACCCCTATCTGGGTGATTCCCCGGCCGGAACATTTTCTCAACGGGTGCTCAAAAAAGCCTACAAGCGTTCCGGTTTTGAAAAACTGGCAGACGACGAAGATATCCCTTTAAATTTCAATACGAGTTCCAAAAAAGTGCATATTCCTGATGGCCAACGTCTAAATCGGGTTCCCATCTGTAAGTTTGCCTTGGATGCCGACAAAATCATTGCCCTGCCCAAGCTCAAAACCCACTCCCTGCAGTATTTAACCTTGGCGTGCAAAATCATGTATGGCTGTGTTCCCGGTCTCACCAAGGCCAAGTATCATGCCCAATTTCCCCGCAAAATCAGTTTTGCAGATATGATGCTGGATGTCCTTTCCGTCGTCAAACCACATTTGATCATCATGGACGCCATCATCGCCATGCAGGGGCAGGGCCCGGGCAGCGGTGATCCGGTTAAAATGGGCCTGATATTGGCTGCAACCGACTGCGTGGCCCTGGATATTGCCGTTTGTAAGATCATCGGTGTCGAGCCGGTGGGTATTCCCGTTCTCAAAAGAGCAAAAGTTCGCGGCCTATGGCCGGACAACATCGAATACCCTTTACGCAAACCCCGGGATGTGGCCTATCCAGGATTTCAAATGCCCAACACGGCCGACCATCTTTTAACCGGCAGCAAAACACCCATGAAAAGTCCGGTGATCACGGATAAATGCATCGCCTGTGGGGATTGTGAGAATATTTGTCCCAAGGAGGCAATTAAGGTGGAAAACGAACTAGCGGTCGTGACGTATTCTAAATGCATCCGCTGTTACTGCTGCCACGAAATCTGTCCGGAAGATGCCATCGTGTTACGTAGTTTGAAATGAATTCTCATTTGAACCAAAAAACACGGGCTCTCGTCGCTTGGGGCGTTGCGATGGTGGCGATTATCCTGTTAGCCAACAGCATCTCATCCCTCGATTTTAATAGTGGCAAACGATTCCGTCCAGTTTTGATATCCGATACTACAAGTGACGCTAATGCAGACACAAAGATTAATTATCTATTAATTGCCATAAAAGTGTTGTCAGCCCTACTCATTCTACTTGCGATTTCGAGCATTCTATATTTGTTGTTTACTCGCAAAACACGCCTTAAAGTTATATTTCACGGTTTTTGCCTAGTGTTGTATTGTCTCCTTTTCTCACTTTTAATTCGAATTCAATTAGACATGCTTGCAGAGTCAACTGCCACCTTTCCTTATTTAGTGTTTCAGGAGGGAGAGGTCCAACGGATCACATTTAATCCCAATCCAAGTGCATATCTGGTTTGGGCGGTAAATTTAGGCTTGGCTTTACTGGGCGTTTTAATCTTTTCTCGACTAGTCAGTAATTTCCTAAGACGCCGTCGCAATGGCGCTTTGCTCCAGCTTGCCAAAGAGGCACAGACCACCTTGCAAGAGTTGCGATCCGGGGCTGATCTGGGGTCTACCGTATTGGATTGTTATCAAAATATGATAAATGCAGTGAGCAGAGAACGGGGCCTTTCGCGGCCTCAGGACATGACACCACATGAGTTCGTATCCTTTTTGGTGCAGGCCGGTTTGCCTGAACCGCCGATTAAGCAATTGACGCTGTTGTTTGAGCGCGTACGCTATGGAGCCAAAATTGCGGATGCAGAGTCAGATCAAATGGCAGTGGAAAGCCTGGAAGCAATTGTCGCTTTTTGTAGGGGAAGGCCATGAAAAGCTATTGGCCACGAATCTTATTAGGGTTATTCCTGGTAACGCTGGGAATGATTATAATGCAACGTTATGTGGGCGAGGCGATCCTAATAAAGCTCATGTATATACTATGGACCGCAAAACTTATTATTCAGGGCCTCCCCCAGCTGATACCCTGGCTTTTATTTTTGATAATCGCTTTCTTCATGGCTGTACGCACCATCGGTCTTCTGAAAACCAAAGGTAAAGCCAAACAATCTGAGCTACCAGACGGCACTGGCCAAGTCAGTTTTTGGGCCAAGCGTATAAATAAAACAGCACCCGGGGGTTACTATCAGAGAGATAATGCTCGTCTCCTGGGTCGTCTGACTATCGGTACGCTTAACCTGCAAGGACGTAAAAACCATAAGAAACCAGCGGCCCAGCTTGTGACCGAAGCGTCAGATATCCCAGATGATATCAAAGCTTATTTTCTAGCCGGTTTTGAGTTTGAAACCGCTAGAATTCCAAAATTTGGACGGTTGCGTCGCTTTCTTAGGCGGTTAGGATATAAAAAAACCGACCCCCTGGATTTGGATCCGGAAAGAGTTGTCGAATATCTCGAAACTATTTCTGAATAGCGGAGGACGATATGGCTGCTGAACTAAAAGATGTAACCAATTCGCGTGACCGAATTTTAGGTGAAGTCGAACAGGCGGTAATCGGTAAAAACACCCTATTGGAACATATTATTGCCGCTATACTTGTACCCGGTGGCCACTTGTTAATTGAGGATTTTCCAGGACTGGCTAAAACACTGATTGCCAAAAGCTTTGCTAAAGTTCTGGGTTTAAATTTCAAACGCATTCAATTCACACCGGATTTACTGCCAGGCGACATTACCGGCGGGTATATTTACAACCATAAAGAGGATCGTTTCGAGCTTCGCCAAGGTCCCTTATTCGCAAATATCCTGTTAGCCGATGAGATCAATCGTGCTTCACCTAAAACGCAATCGGCATTGCTCGAGGCCATGCAGGAATATCAGGTTACAATCGAAGGTGAAACCCTGCAGTTGCCCTCACCTTTCATTGTCATCGCGACTCAAAACCCCATCGAATATGAAGGTACTTTCCCACTACCAGAGGCGCAGTTGGACAGGTTTCTGCTGAAACTGGCTGTGGGCTATCCAACACAGGAGGAGGAGCAAACGATTCTGAAAAACCGGCGTCAGCGGCAAGAAGATGAATTTGATTTAGCCGCTGTGACCGATGCAAAACAGTTGTTGGAAATCCGCGAGACGATTGAGAAAGTGCATGTGGATGTCGCCATTGAAGCTTATATCGTAGAATTAGTGGCCCAAACCCGCAGACAACATAAAATTGCTGTCGGAGTGAGTCCACGAGGATCCCTGGCTCTCCTCAAATTGAGTCGCGTCTGGGCAGCTCTGCAGGGGCGAGATTATGTTTTGCCTGATGATGTAAAGCAGTTTTATAAGCCTGCTTTGCGACATCGCCTGGTATTAGAGCCTAATCTTTGGATGCATACGGGAGCGGCTGATGAATTACTAGATATAATTATGGCCAAAGTTAGCGTACCAGTAGCATAGAGGAATGCAATTAGAATCATGTCGAGGCTTCGCTTCATTTTTATAATAATATTCTTATTGTTCCTTCTTGGAATGTCATTCCAATCACGAAATGTATTGCTGCTTGTCTTGCCGATAGTGGTCTATCTAGGAGCCTCTCTTTTAGCAGGACCAAAAGTGCTCAAGTTGCAAGTTCAGCGCGAGATTGATGAGATCCATGTTGGACCGAATACAACGGTCGAAATTCGATTGATAATTTCCAACTATGGTTCCGATTTGGAAGAAATTCAAATGGAAGATATTTGTCCCCCAGGATTGGAAATCGTTGATGGTTCCCCTATAATGCTGGGAACATTGCCGGCCGGGGAAACGCTCAAACTACACTATCAGGTGCGTGCAAATCGAGGTTGGCATGACTTTACCAAAATCCGGATTACGGCCCGCGACTATTTGGGCCTTTTTCATCGAAAAACCGTGCTTCAGGCTCCTGGCAAGCTATTTAGTTTTCCTGAAACTTCCAAGCTGCGACGGATTCCCATACGACCCCGACAGACACATGGTTTTGCCGGACCGATCCCAGCCGGATGTCCCGGTTCGGGAATCGATTTTTTTGGGGTAAGGGAATACCGTCTGGGCGATCCCCGTAATCATATCAATTGGCGCTTAAGCGCCCGCAAAACCAGTCGTTTTTTCACAAACGAATTTGAAGCGGAACGTATTGCGGATGTGGTGCTGATCTTAGATGCTCGCCGGGCCGCCAATGTCTCCGTAGAGAATCGATCGCTTTTCGAATACGCGATAAGGGCTTCGGCATCTTTGGCTGAGGTTTTTCTTTCAGACGGTAATCGGGTCGGGCTTCTGATCTTTGGTAAGGATTATGGTTCGACATTCCCTGGCTATGGCCGCGTTCAACGAGAAAAAATAATGCTTGCGCTTAGCCAAGCACAGGAATTGGGATTCAGGTCGCTTGATTTTGTTCCCACACACCTATTTCCATCCAACTCTCAAATCGTAATCATTAGCCCATTGATAGAGGGTGATCCGCAAGTATTGATTCGCCTCAGGGCACGTGGTTATCAGGTTTTGTTGGTCAGCCCTAATCCAATAGCGTTTGAGAAATTACTACTCGATTCGTCACCGCACCAATTATCTAGTAAATCAATAAATATAGGAACGCGGATTGCCCATCTGGAACGTAAGTTGATGATTGGTAAGCTTCAACAGGCCGGCATCCAGGTAGTGGACTGGTCTATAGACCAAGACCTTAATCAGGCAATACAGGTTGCAACATGTCGTTTACTGCAGCCCTCACATCAAAATTTAAAAAGGGCTTGATACCTGAATCCTGCATGGAATTTGATAAAACGGCTGCCGACTCTGTCGGTGGTTTATGATTGGAGTCCACCTATAATGCTTAACACATACCATGCTATCAGCGCTGCATTGGCAAGCACTGCATTAATGTTCGCTTATGCACTGTCACCCTATCCAATTGTCGCTGGAATTATCTTTAGCTTCGGTATTATCTGGCAATATGGACGTCTTCGAAGGTGGAATGCTTGCTTGGAGGCGATGTTTGTCCTTCATATTATCGCCGGTGCTGTTGGCGCTAAACTCGGCCTTTCCACAGGATTGACAGTCCTGGGTGTGTTCGGAGCTCTGTCGGCCTGGGATTTAAGTCACTTTGCACAGCGCATGCACGATAGTGGTAAGGTTATGGGGAGAACCAAATTGGTACGCCAACATTTTCAACGCTTAACATTGACGCTTGTAATCGGAGTGGCCAGTGTGTTTATAGCTATGGGCATCCCCTTGAAACTCAATTTGTGGATTGTAATCGGATTGGGCCTGATAGCGGTTTGGGGATTGGGCCAAGTTTCGGTTTATCTCAAGGGGGATTAGGTCCATTACATCGGTATAAGGCGATGTGAATTGAACCTATACTTGATTGTACTTATAGCAGATGAGCACAAGGAAAACGACGCCCGAGATTTTTTTAGTAGCTATTTGGAAGCTGAACTCAACAAACCCTGACTCATCTGTCCGGCCGCAAGCGGTAGCACATCGTCAAAGTAGATATCGCGGACATACTTCATATTCTTCCACAGCAGCTCATACCCCCTAAAGAACCGAAACGGTTTTACGATTCGCAGCCAATTCTGGATTTCTTGATCGGTTCCCCGCCTTTTTTTACCGGCCGAACCCATCAATCGAAGACCCGGATGCTTATGAAATTTTCCTCTAATCAGAGACTTGAACCAAAACCCGTTGCCGCTGTTTACCGCCAGCACACTTAATCGCGGATTTTGAGCAATATTTCGTGACAGGGTGGCCGGGTATTCGTCGGCATAGACCCCATGTCCCGGTTCATAAAGCAACAACGATGCAATCGGGGTTACATGCGGTGATCCATCCGCATTGGTGGAAGCAATCGCAAAAAAGCCGCTGCTCTTGATTCCATCTTTAAAAATCGATTTTATAAGAAGCCAGTCATTTTCGATATCCATGTCTGCATTATTCTCCTCAAACTTTATACGCGTTCTAATTAGTTTCCCTGTCTTCGACTTTCTTTTTGATAACGCTTAAAACTTTGTGGGCCAGTAGGAGATGTATGGGTTTGATCAGATACCAATAAATCCTTTCCCTGAAAGTCGGCGCTCTCGAGATAAGATCAAAACTCAGCACGGTCCCGCTGCCTCTGGGAGAAAGGGAATAGCCCGTTTGGCAATTGAAGAAAAGCGAATTCAAGCTGAACAGGTAGGCAACCGGCTTTTCAGATTTCGATAAAGTGAACGGGCCCATTGCTTCTCCCACGTTCAACACCAAAGGCTCTTCGGTTTTTTCTACGTTGATAGCCTCCAGAGCCGCGCGCATGCCGTCGACCAGCAAAACCCTTAAGAAAAACAAGGGCTTTGTCTCCAATAGGGCATACACCGGAAACTTGTCGGGCATGGTTTCAATCCAGTTAAAAACCGCCTCCGGTGGCGCATCGACCTCTATTTCGCGTTTATCTTGAATCATTTGATTTCATGCATGCCTCAGGGGGGCCATTCGTAGGGGCTTCTCATCTTAACCCGCGCCCCCAGCATTTCAAAAATACGCATCAGCCCGTAACGGGTGCGGTCCAGAAATACGAAATTGGGGTTCATGTCCACATGCTTGCGCAAACGATATATTTTGTCCAGGTGTTGGCGCCCTTCGGCAAAGAAACCCGGGTTAGCGCCAAAATCAAAAAACTCGTCTATAAACAATTTCTCAAACCATTGGCTGAAGGTAACAACGGTTTCAAAAAATTGTTGCTTGGTATGGTCATCCAATTTTGAACGAATCATGCCGAATGCCGCCAGCAATGCGAAATACTCTTCCTTGTCGGGACTGACCGCGGTGGCCGGCAGCTGACGATAATGATTCACAAATTCTGGACTTAACCGTTTGACACAACCAAAATCCACCAGTCCGACTGATAGATTGTCGGCAATTATGAAATTGCCGGGGTTTGGATCGGCATGAATCGTATTGAGCTCGTAGAGCCCGGTAAAAAATATCCGGTTTAGGGTGGCGGCGACAGCATCGCGTGCTTTTTGACTGGGACCGGTTTTTATCCAGGCATCCAGGGGCAAGCCCGCCAGGTAGGTTTGACTTAAGATATTCGCGGATGAATACTCTTTGAATATTTCTGGAATCACCACATTGGAAAGCTTTAGATTCTTTTTAAAAAAGACCAAATGCCGGGATTCCATTTGATAATCAATTTCTTCCAGCAGACGGGCTTCGATCTCATCCAGGGCCGATCGATACAGATGATAATCATCTGCCGGCCGCAACAGGTTTTTGATCAGGCGGATATCACTGGCTATGGTGCGGTCTATGCCGGGATACTGGATTTTGATAGCTAGTTCTTGGCCATCCAGCGTTCTGGCACGATGAACCTGGCCCAGGCTGGCTGCGGCAAAGGCCTCAGATTCAAAAGATGCGAAAAGCGTCTCAGGAAACTCACCCAGGGCATTGGTGATAACTTTGCGAATCAAGGCCCGATTAAGCGGCGGCACCTGATGATAAGATTTTTCCAGCTCGCGACGCACCTCATCCGGGAAAATATCGATTTCAAAACTGAGTTGTTGGGCAATTTTCAGGGCCGTCCCCCTCAGCAAGCTCAAACCTTGAAACAGGATATGCGCCCCTTCGCGTTGCGCCTTTTTTTTGGCTGCTGCTTGTTTCTGGCGGTCCAGAAAGGGCTTTTCAGCCAGATACTTCAGCATCTTGCCGCCAACCTTGATGGCGGTTTTACCGCCCGAAAGGGATCGTTGCCATTTATTTTGAGGTATGCCCGTCCGCATAAATTTCGACCTAATATAAAACGTGCCGATCAGGTTTGCATGAATTCTCGCTTCACCTTCTGGGCCAGATCCACATGATCTTTGAGGTTTGGCAATCTGCTGAGTACGTGGGTTTTGAACAACATGATGGACAAATCAAACATCTTATTGACGATTCCGGATTTCAATAGCGAAACACCCAAATCCAAACTTTTATCTATGAGGATGCTGGTGTCTTCAAACTGGGGCGATTTGTCTGCCAACCAGTAGGCCAGCACGGCAATATAGTAATCCCAAAATAGCTGCACAACGAATTCCGCAAAAACAAGCGGCGGCACCTCCTCCACCTCGATGGCTGCTTCGAGCATGTCATTGATGGCCAGTAAGAATTGCTTCCGGATGGGTTCGAACAGCTGATAATTCTGGCTCAGGGAGAAAAATACGGTTTTATAGCTCAGATCGACAAACTCCCGATCCGGTAAAAATAAAGACAGGCTGGTCTCGATGTAAGTCTGGATCTGCTCCTGGAAAGAATAGGTATTGAAATCCTCGATGGCCTGCAACTTCTTGGTACAGTCCAGGAAATGATCCTCATAATAGGCGTACAAGATCGATTCCTTGGTGGGAAAGTAATTATAGATGGTGGCATCACCAATCCCGCTGCGGCGGGCGATTTCCCGCATGGTTGCGGCTTTGAACCCTTTTTCAATCATTAAATCCACACCCGCATTGATGATTTTGCGACGATTTTTCTTGCGCTGCTTTTGAGATATTTTCATTTAATACCTTTTTACTATTGATAAATTATTAAATAATTCTAATTAATATATAGTATTTTCATTTAAAGTCAAGAAAATTATTCACTTTACAAAAAATACCTTTACAAAATCAATTTATATCATTATATTTTATTTCGACCGGTCAGTATAAATTAAACATTTAGGATATAAAAAAGTAACAGGAAAAAACATGCCCAAACTCGGAATGGAGCCTATCAGGCGTGCACAGGTTATTCGTGCTGTCATTGAATCGATTGCGGATGAAGGTCTGGAAGCGCTGACCATGGATGGCGTCGCCAAGAAGGCCGGCGTTTCCAAAGGTGTGGTCAACTACTATTTCTCCAGCAAACACGATTTGCTGCAGCAATCATTCCAGGCCTTTTTAGAATCCTATTATCAGCAGATCGCTGATTTGATCCAGTCGGAAATGTCCGCACTTGAAATGCTAAGCGTCGTTATTGACGTTTGCTTTCCCGAGGGCGAGGTGCTTCTGCAACTCTGGCAGCATGATCCCAAGTTAAAAAACAAAGTCCAAGCCGAAGAAGAACCTGAATTCATCTATCCCATCGATAAATTGGGGAAAGTATTTGTCCACTTTCTGAGTCGAACGGTGTCGGACGAGACCTTTGAATCCGTCTATCAAACCGTATATCGCAGCTACCTGGATGGGACGAAGGCCATTATTGCATATGGCATCGAAACCAAGGAATTTCGTCCCGCCGATACACAGGAGGCCGCACTCGGTATTATGGCCTTGATCGAAGGCCTGGTTTTATATCGCAACATCGGATTCAAACCCATGAGCGCGCACGAATATCGGTCTTTGTGTCTCAATTTCGCCAAGCGACATTTACAAGAAATTTCAGACACCTAAAACCCAAAATTTCATCCAATTGACAGGAGACAAACATGTCCAAGCCATCCGTTATCATCATCGGGGCCGGACTCAGTGGACTGGCCACCGGAATCTATGCCCAACAAAATGGCTACCACTGCACCATCTTCGAACACGGGCGCCATCCCGGGGGCGTGGCCGCCCAATGGAAACGCCAGGGCTATACCATTGATGGTGGCATCCATTTTTACATGGGCTTCCGGCCGGGGGGACCCGATCATGAGCTCTATCGCCAATTGGGCATTGATCAAGCCGACCAATTTGAGCCGATTGTCAACTACGGTCGCTTCGTGGATACAACCAATGGCCACAGCCTCGATATAATCCAGGACCTTGATAAAGTTGCCGCTCGCATGCAACAGATCTCTCCCCGGGATGCCGCCTTTATCGACAAATTTTTCAAAGGGGCCAAGGCTTTCAAGGGCTCGAGTCTGGTGACCTCCATGCAAAAACCACCGGAAATGAATCGCTGGTGGGATACCCTCAAAATGATGGTTAACATGCGCCGTACGCTACGATACTATTCCGGCTGGACCATGCAACCCATGGCAGTGGCAACTGAGAAGCTGCATGACCCCTGGTTAAAACATGTGTTCCAGAACCTCTTTCTACCGGGAGTTCCGGTCGTATTTGTGATGATTATTCTGGGCGCCTTGGCAAGCGGCAACATGGCAAAACGGAAAGACGGATCCGGCGGATTTTCCCGGGCCCTGGAAAAGCGATTTCTATATTCCGGTGGAGAGCTTGTGTATGCAGCCACCGTGGATAAAATTTTGCTTGAAAAGGACCAGGCTGTGGGCGTGCGCCTGGCAAATGGCGAGACCCATCACGCCGATCATATCGTATCGGCTGCCGATGGGCACGCGACGCTTTACGATCTCTTGGAAGGGCGTTACGTGACACCGGAATTAAATAAACTGCATGCGGAATGGCCTTTGTTTAAGCCTATTGTTCTTGTTAATTACGGTGTTGCCCGCGGCTTTGCACAAGAACCCTCGATCATGATGCTCAAACCCAAAGCGAAAATTAGCGCAGGTTATCTCGACAGTGACTGTTGGGTTCTCCGCATCTTTAACTACAGTCCGGACGCCGCCCCGGCTGGCAAAACCGTACTGCAGGTGATGATCGAATCCCAATGGCAGCCATGGAAGAAAATCCGTGCGGATAGAGATGCTTATAAAGCGGAAAAAGAAAACTTAGCCAAACAGGTATTGGCAGGTCTAAACCAGGTTTGGCCCGGGATTGAAGAGCAGGTGGAAATGACCAATGTGGCCACACCCTATACCTGGTGGCGCTACACCCGCAACCGTCGTGGTGCCTATGAAGGATTTGCCATTACCGATCAGATATTCAGAACATCCATAAAACGGACACTCCCCAACCTGGATCATTTCTATATGGCCGGCCAATGGGTGATGCCCGGCGGCGGGGTATTGTCAACCCTGATGTCCGGCAAGCACGCGGCCATGCTGATATGCCACCGGGACGGCAAATCATTTAGCCCTTACCCTTAAACACAATAGGGGACGCCCCTTAAATTATAAGTTTCTAAGCCTGATAACAAGAATCTTATAATTTAAGGGGCGTCCCCTAGCTACGGTTCAGCATGTTAGCCGGCTACGGTCTCAGTCAGGTTCTCTGAATCGGACCTCACCCACAGCGCCTTGATATCTTCCAAAATCATATAAAGCGATGGTACCATGACCAGCGTAATAAAGGTTGCAAACAGTATTCCGAATCCTAACGAAATCGCCATGGGGATCAAAAAACGGGCCTGACGGGAGGTTTCCAGAATCATGGGTGCCAGCCCGCCAAAAGTGGTCAGGGTAGTGAGTAGTATGGGACGAAACCGTTGAATCCCGGCCTCCCGAACTGCGTCTATGGTGGCCTGGCCGGACCGTCTTTTGCGGTTGGCAAAATCGATCAGAATCAGGGAATCGTTCACCACCACGCCGGAAAGGGCTACGATGCCGAACAGGCTCATGACCGACAGCGAATAGCCCATTATGAGGTGTCCCACCACGGCACCGATCATCCCGAAGGGAATGCAAAACATGATAATCATGGGTTGGGAATAACTTTTAAAGGGGATTGCCAGCATGGCATAGACGCCCAGCAGGGCAAACCCGAGCCCCATCAACAGCGCTCGGACACTCTCCTGAATGTCCGCCTGGCGGCCTTTGAAACTATAACTCAATCCGGGAAACCGGTTGGACAACTGGGGTAGAATTTCGGCCTTCAAAGTGTTTTTAACATTTTCCGCCTTAGGCGGTGGACGAACATTGGCCGTCACCGCGATGACCCGTCGGCCGTCTGTGCGATCGATGGTGGTATAGGCACGACCGGGAATCATATCCACGGCGTCGCGCAACAAAATCTCCCCACCGGGCGATTGCAAAACCAGGTCCTCCAGCGTAGCTTCCCGAACCCGCTCCACCTCGGGCAAACGGACACGCACCGTCACCTCGTTGCGGCCACGCTGCTGTTTGACCGCCTCGACACCCTGAAAAGCGTGCCGGATCTGATTGGCCACTTCCTTGGATGTCAACCCGACCCGAACCCCGGCCGGACGAATACGGATATCGAACTGACGCTTTCCGTTGGCTGATCCGTCGTCGATATCCCGCACAACCGGAAAGGCTGCCAGCTGTTCGGCCAAGGCCTCACCGGCGCCATCCAGAACGGTTTTATCCCGGTGGCTTAGCTGGATTGTCAGTCCCTTGCCGGATCCGGGACCGCCGCGATCCGATTCGAAGGTTATCGATTCCAGGCCGGACAACGCCCCCACTTCCTGGCGCCATAATGCTGTCACGTCGGCGGTATTCAGGGGCCGTGTATTGGCGTCCGTCAAATAGAACCGCACCGTGATCGTATTGTCTTTGACCTGGGACAAAACCCCTTTGGAAAGGCGATCCTTTCCATTTTCGACAGCCACACGATCGGCCGCATTCACCAGGTGCTTTTCAATGGCATCCATCCGTCCCTGGGCCGTGCCGTAGGGCAGCACCGCTTCACAGTAGGCATAATCCGATTCCACTTTGGGAAACAGCATCATGCCCATACGCCCTGAGGCCACATATCCGGCCGTGGCCATCAGCAAGGCCAGCCCCAATGCGACCACGGCATAACGCTGCCCGAGAATGCCATCTAAAAACTTGCCGTAGCCTTGCTTGATAAATCGCTCCAGGGCCAAGCTCAGTCCCTGCTGCCACCGCTCCAGATGATTGAAAGGCCAGATCGCCTGCCTACGGCCTTCGTGACTCAGATGTGCCGGTAGGACGAATAGGCTTTCGATCAGGGACACACCGAATACGGCAATCACCACCAACGGAATCGCACTGAAAATCTTGCCCATAATGCCGGGTACGAATAAAAGCGGCAGAAAGGCAATCATATTGGTCAACACACTAAACACCACCGGCATGGCAATTTCACGGGCTCCGATCCGGGCAGCTCTCAAGAAAGGCAAGCCCTGTCGGCGATAGTAATAAATGTTTTCCCCCACCACCACGGCATCGTCCACCACGATCCCCAGAGTAACAATGAACGCAAACATGGTAACCATGTTGATGGAAAAGGATGTGAACCCCAAAAACACAAAGGCACCCAGAATCGAAATGGGGATACCCAGACTCACCCAGAAAGCCAGACGGATATCCAGAAAAATCGCCAGGAAAAGAAACACCAGGGCCAAGCCGATAAACGCATTCTTTAACAGGAGCTCCGCCCGCTGCTGAAATATCACCGAGCGATCGCGAAGGACAGTTAGATTCAGGCCGTCGGGCAGATTATCCGATATCCGTTCCAATACGGATCGGGCCGCTTCGGCCACCTGGATCGGCGTCTGTTCACCGACCCGGTAAATCTCGATCCTTACGGCCGGTTGTCCATTGTACGATGCCCAGGCATTGGTGTCTTCAAATCCTTCCCGCACGGTGGCGATGTCTTCCAAAAGCACCTGAGAGCCGTCTGCCAGACTGATCACCGGCAAACGTGCATACTGGCGGGCGTAATCGCGTCGGTCCTTGACGCGCACCAGAATGTCGCCGCCGTCAGTTTTAAGGCTGCCGCCGCCCAGCTCCACCGAAGCGCGCGCCACTGTCTCGGCAACCGTTTGAAGTGTCAGGTCGTATCGCCGGAGATTTTCCTGGGACACCTCCACCTGAATCTCGAAATCACGGACGCCGCCGAGTGACACCTGGGTTATATCGGGATCAAGCAGCAGTTCATCGCGCACCTGTTCGGCCGCTTCCCGCAGGGTTATTTCATCCACCTGACCGTAAAGACCGACATTCAGCACCTCACGTTGTCTGGCCGCAATGGCCACCTGCGGCTCCCGGGCTTCATCCGGAAAGGTGTCGATCCGGTCGATCTCACTTTTGGCTTCCTGCCATAGGCGGGTGACGTCCGAGCCTTCAATCGCCTCGAGAGACACAAAAGCCAGCCCCTCGCTGGCCGTGGATTGAATCTCTTCCACACCCTCCAGACCTTGGATGGCTTCTTCAATCGCCAGGATAATGCCGTTTTCCACCTCTTCGGGACTGGCCCCCGGATAACTCACCGAAATGTTCACCCGGTCCAGGGAGAATTCCGGAAAAACTTCCTGCTTGATCTGGGCGCCCATCAGAAAGCCGCCCAGCAGGAGTACCACCATGATCAGA
>Ga0180436_10003256_pt1 | contig 14982 bp, 10 predicted proteins | sample SS_ome_2_FD_132434 | JGI IMG/M metagenome (GOLD analysis project Ga0180436, IMG submission 132434) | Hypersaline lake sediment archaeal communities from the Salton Sea, California, USA - SS_3_S_2 metaG | ecosystem: Environmental > Aquatic > Non-marine Saline and Alkaline > Hypersaline >...
GGCGACGCGCCGCACGCATCGCGCTGCACACATCACGCTGGACGCATCGAACCGCACGCATCCCGCCGTACGCCCGCGTGAACGGGCCACGGACGCGCGCGTCGGCTCACTCGTGGCGCAGCGCCTCGACCGGATCCATCGTCGCCGCGCGCCACGCGGGGTAGATGCCGAAGACGATGCCCGTGCCGGCCGAGATCGTGAACGCGAGGATCGGCGCGAGCGGCGTGACGATCGTGCGCATGTCCGCCCAGTGCTCGACCGCGATCGGGATGAGCAGGCCGAGGCCGACGCCCATCGCGCCACCGACGACCGAGAGGACGACGCACTCGACGAGGAACTGCAGGACGATGTGGCGACGCTTGGCGCCGAGCGCGCGGCGGATACCGATCTCGCGCGTGCGCTCGGTGACCGTGGCGAGCATGACGTTCATGATGCCGATGCCGCCCACCAACAGACTGATACCGGCGATCGACGAGAGCACGATATTGAAGATGCGCTTCGTCTCCTCGGCGCGAGCGAGCAGTTCGAGGGGAACGACCACCTCGTAGTCGTTCTTCGGGTGGTACATCTCGAGCAGGCGTCGCGAGGCGCCGGCGACGAACGGCACGCTGCTCGCGTCGTCGACCGCGAGGATGAGTTCGTGCAGCTCGACCTGCTCCATCTCGCGACTGCCCGCGCGCTGGCGGACGGTCATGTCGCCGAACCGCTTGCGCCCGGTGGTGAGCGGCAGCAGCAACTCGTCGGTCGTGTCCTCCCCCGCCTGGGCGGGGTCGTCGGAGAGCCGGACGCGCGGCGCGAGGATGCCGATGACCGTGAAGTAGTTGCCTCCGATGCGGACCTCGCGACCGAGCGCGCTCTGCGTCGGGAACAGGTGCCGCTCGAGCTCGCTGCCGAGGACGCAGACGTTCGCGACGGCCTGCTCGTCCTTCTCGTCGAAGAAGCGGCCCTTCAAGAGGAACCGTCCGGTAACGTCGAGGTAGTTCGGCGCCGTGGCCAGGACGCGGGGCGACGCGACGCGGTCGCGGTGGCGCACCTCCTGGCTGAGCTCGCGCACCGGCACCAGGGCGTCGAGCGCGGGGTAGGTCTCCTCGATGCGGCGATGGTCGGCGCGCGTGAGTCCGTACATCACCACCTGGCTGCCGCTGCCGCCGCCCGAGCTGTTGACCGACTCCGGCGGCTTGACGCTCCGCAGGATCACGTTCTGACTGCCGAGCTGTCGGATCTGCTCGTAGGCCTCGGCCGAGGCGCCCTCGCCGATCGCCAACATCGCGATCACGCTGGACGTGCCGAACAGCACGCCGAGCGTGGTCAACAGACTGCGCAGTCGGTGCAGCAGGAGGCTGCGCACGCCGAGGCTGACGGCGCGGGAGACGGTCTGGAGGAGCACGGGTCGGATCGAGGTCGGGCGTTCGGTGGAGGGCGGTCGGGTCCGGTCGCGCCGGTCACTCGACGGACTCGATGCGTCCGTCCTTCAGCTTGAGCAGGTGCTGCGCGCGCTCGCCCACGTCCGGTTCGTGCGTAACGAGGATGATCGTCTTGCCCTCGGCGTTGAGCTCGTCGAACAGGTCGAGGATCTCGAGGGCCGTCTTGCTGTCCAGGTTGCCCGTCGCCTCGTCCGCGAGGATGAGCGCGGGGTCGTTGATGAGCGCGCGCGCGATCGCCACGCGCTGCTGCTGACCACCGGACAGCTCCTTGGGTCGGTGCGTCAAACGGTGGCCGAGTCCGACGCGCTCGGCGAGCCGGCGCGCGCGATCGTTGCCGTCCTTGGGCGGACGGTCCTGGTAGATCAGCGGGACGGTGATGTTCTCGAGGACGTCGAGCTGCGGGATCAGGTTGTAGGACTGGAAAATGAAGCCGAGCTCGCGCGAGCGCAGCTCGGAGAGGTCGTCGTCGTCGAGCGTCGCGGTGCGCGTGTCGCGGACGAAGTAGTCGCCGCGGGACGGGCGGTCGATGCAGCCGAGCACGTTGAGCAGCGTGGACTTGCCCGAACCCGAGCTGCCCATGATCGCCCAGTACTCGCCCTGGCCGAACTCGAACGAGAAGTCGTCGAGCGCGCGGACCTCGCTGTCGCCGTCGCCGTAGACCTTCGACACGCCCTCGAGACGCGCCACCGGCGGACGGCCGGAGCCGCTGCTCGTGCGGCCCGTCCACGGCGGCGTGATCACCTCGAGCGACGAGGTCGCGCCGCTCACCGTGCCGGAGCTCGCCGGGTCACCGTTCGCCGGGTCGTCGCTCACTGTGCGGGTCCCCCGCCCACGACCGACCCGTCGCCACCGGTCGACGAATCGCCTCCGGGCGTCGCGGTGCCGCTGGGCGTCGCGTCCGCGGCCGACGGAGCGGCGTCGCTCGTGACGAGCGCGGCGTCCTCACCGTCGCGCGTCACGAGGGGCGCGTCCTCGCCCTTTCCGCCGCTCGCGCCGGGCGCGCGCCCGGCCAGCTTCGACGCGTCGAACTTGGACGGGTCGAACTTGGACGGGTCGAAGCCCTCCGGCATGCGGCGCTCACCGCCGCCGGGGCCGCGCGACGCGCGCGAACCCGCGTCGGGGCCTCCGCGCGGAACGCCCTCGCCTCCGCCTTCGCCCTCCTCCATCGTCGGCGGCGGGACGTCGGACACGTCGAAGCCGGTCGGGACCGAGAGCAGGACCTCTTCGCCCTCCTCCAGGCCGGAGCGCACCTCGATCCACGACTCGTTGAACATGCCCAGTTCGACCTCGCGCACGGCGATCTGGTCGTCCTCGACGACGAAGACGACCGCTTGCTCGCCGCGGAAGAAGCGCGCCTGCACCGGCACGTGCAGGACGTCGGGCAGGTGCGCGACCTGGACCCGCACCGCGCAGGTCATGCCGGGGCGCATGGCGGGGTCGGGGTCGACGACCTCGATCTCGGTGCGGTAGACGCGCAGGTCGGGGTTCGCCCACCAGCTGTTCTGGTCGGGCAGCACCGCCTTGAAGCGGACGCGGCCCTTGAACTCGCGCTCGGGCAGCGCGTCGACCGTGATCCGCACGTCCTGACCGACCTGCACCTGCTCGAGCACCGACTCGTGCACCGACGCCTCGATGATCATGCCGTCCGACGACGGGATCGTGATGAGCTCTTGACGCTCGCGAACCTCGGTGCCCTCCTGGATCGGGTCCTCGTTGCGACCCCAGCGGCTCTGCTCCTTGTAGTAGACGACCATGCCACTCACGTCGGAGACGATCTCGGCGTTGGCGATCTGTTCCTCGATCTTCGCGTACTTCTCTTCCTCGAGCTCGAGCTTGCGGATCTTCGACTGCAGGTCCGTCTCGTAGTCGACGAGACGCGCCGCCGCCTGGAGCTTCACACGCTCGAGGTCGCGCTCGGCCTCTTCGACGTCGGCCTCGAGGCTGGCGACCTCGCGCGGGTAGTCGTACGCCTCGAGCAGCTCCTTCGCGCGCTCGGCCTGCTCCAGCTGGATCGTCGCGCGCTGCGCGGCGAGCTGGTCGGCCTCGAGCTCGGTGCGCGTCAGGAAGCCGTCGTCGAAGAGCTGTTGCGACCACTCGAGCGTGTCCTCTGCGCGCTTGAGCTCCTCCTGCCGCAGGAGGATGTCGTCGCTCGCCTGCTTGAGCTGCTGCGGCCAGTCGCCCTCCTTGTACTTCTCGAGGTCCTGGATCGCGAAGGTGAGCGTGCGCTCGGCGACGGAGATGTCGCTCGTGTTCTGGCTCTTCTGGATCTCGAGCTCCTGCTCGGCCTTCACCCTGGCGCTCTGCGCGTTGCGGACCGCGATCTCCTGGTTGACGCGCTCGTCGTCGAGTCCCGACGCGTCGAGGCGCACGAGGAGCGTGCCCGGCTCGACCAAGGTGCCCTCTTCGATCAGGTAGAGGATCGTCGCACGACCCTCGATCTCCGAACGGTAGGAGACGGACTTGGCCGCCTTGAGGTTGCCCGTCTCGAGCACGGTGATGTCGAGCGCGCCGCGGCGGACGAGCACGCCTTTGTACTCGGACTCCCCTCCTTCACCGAACAGCTGACGCGCCCCGTAGGCGGCAGCCGCGAGGAGCAGGAGGACGGTGACGATGATGATCGATCGTTTCATGATCACTCGGACGCCTCCTCGGCGTCGCTCGTCCCAGCCGGCTCGGCCGGGACGCGTTCGGTTCGGGGTGTGGCCGAGGCGGAGGCGGATCCACGCTCGAGGCGGACGGCCTCGAGAGCGGCGGCCAGGGCGCCGCGGTCGACGGCGAGGGCGCCGTCCTGGACCTCGAGCAGCTCGAGGTCGCGCCACAGGGCGAGCTCGGCCAGGCGGAAATCGATCAACGCCCGCGTGCGCGAGTTGCGCGCGGAGAGCAGCGACTCCTGCGACTCGAGCAGGTCGCGCGTCTCCGCGCGGCCCGCTTCGAGGTTGCGCGACGAGCTCTCGACCCGTCGCTCGGCCAGGGCGACCGACTGGCGTTGGATCGTGTAGGACTCCGAACGGCTGCGCAGGTCGCGCAGTGCGTCGCGCACGCCGACCGTGATGGAGTCCGCGAACTCCTCGGCCGCGCGCTGGTTGGCCTGCAGCGAGATGAGCGCGTTGCGGTAGGAGTTGCGCTCGGGGATCTGGTCGACGGGCAGGTCGAGGTCGAGCCCGATCCCCCAGCTGATGTCGTCCTTGTCGTAATCGACCGGACGATCGTCGTTGCTCGTGCCACCCACGCTCGCGACGAGGCCCAGTCCGCCGCGCAGCTGGTCCTCGGCGATCCGCGCCGCGCGCTGCGCGTCGTCGACGCGACCGAGCGCGTTGAGGTGGTCGTAGCGCCCGAGCAACGCAATGGCGATCGCGTCGTCCTCGGCGATCTCCACGTCCGACAGCTCGTTCGACTCGAGCTCTTCGAGCTGCGCCAGATCGAACTCGACCTGCGCCTCGATCGGCAACCCGAGGAAGAACTTGAAGTCGTCGATGGCCGAGTCGAGCGCCTGCTGCGCGTCGATGACGCCGTTCGACGCGCTGAGTTCGTTCTGTCGCGCCTGGTCGACCTGGATGTCGTTCAATCGACCCGCGCGCGCCAGCGCCTGGTTGCGTTCGCTCACCAGGCGCACGCTCTCCGCGTTCGCGATCTCGTTCGCCAACCCGTCGGCCTGCTGCAACAGTCGCAGGTAGCGCGACGCCACGTCGAACGCGAAGGTGCGACGGAAGCGCTCGTAGTTGCGCACCGCGTAGACCAGGTCGCGCTCGGCCTGCGTCAACGACTCCATGACGATCTCCGACCCGAAGCCGCGCAAGAGCGGCTGCGTCACCGACAGGTCGAAGTTCGAGTTCAGCACGACGCCGTCCTCGGTGATCAGGTTCTCGAACAGCCCCAGGCCGATGCCGGCGACGACGCGAGCGCCGGACCCGAACAGGCGCGTGAGGCCGAGGTCGGCGTCCGCCGACCAGCTCGAAGCCTCTTCGAGCGAACCGTCGAGGTTGCCGCTCGCCGTCGCGCTCGGCTGCCAGCCGAAGCGCCAGCGCTCGAGCGTGAGGTCGAGCGCCGCGCGGTAGAGCTGCTCGCGCTCGGCCGCCGCGTCGCGGTTGTTCTCGAACGCGATCTCGAGGCAGTCGGCCAGCGTCAGCGACCCCACCTCGAGCGGCGCACCGGCCGCCGCCGCGCGCAGGATCCGCTGGCGCAGACTGTCCTCGGGCGGGTCGATCGAGAAGGCCTCGGGGTCCTCGACCAGGGCGGCGCGGCGCGCGGCGACGAGCGCGTACACGTCGGCGTCGGCCTCGGCCACGTACTCCTCGGCGCTGCGGCAGGAGCCGGCCAGGAAGGCGACCGCGACGAGGCCGACGGCGGTGGCGCGGACGGGCCGACGGCCGCGATCGAACGCGGCACGCCGCGACGAATCGACGCCGCCGGACGGAGTCGTGGGATGGGGCACGGAGGTGGGATGGGGAGGACCCGGCATGGGAGGGCGGTGCTCGGGGCGCCGATGCGCGCTTCGCACGCGAGCGGGTCGGGGATGCTACTGCGCCGGTGCCTCCCCACCATTGCCCGTGGGGACGGGGACTCCGAGCCCCGGGCCCGCGCAGCGGCGGGCGGGCGCCGAGAGCAGCGAGCGCGAGTGCGCCGCGCGGTCGCGGCGCCGGGGGTGGGCCCTCAGCGCGTCGCGACGGCGCCGCGCAGCCGCTCGTGGAGCGCGGGGTCGAGGCCGAGCGCCAGGCGCCGACCCGCCGCGGGGCGCCAGGCGATCAGCCGGGTCCCGCAGAACAGCCGCGCGGCCTGCACCGCGCCGGCCCCGTCGCGATCGATCCACAGGCGCAGGCCCGCGCCGCGCCCCGTCGGGACGAAGTGGCCGCGGGTCACGAGGGACCGCGCGCGCCCGGTGAACGGGTCCAGCGCCAGGCGCGGGCCGGCGGTGGCGACGCCGCGCCGCTCGTCCTCGAGGCGTTCGAGGGGCCCCACGGCGCCCGGCGGGAGCGCCGCTCGCGTGCGCAGCATGGCGCCCTCGCCGTGGATCACGGTCTCGACGGCCCCGCCGGAGGGGCGCTCGAGCCGCAGGGAACGGACCGTGCGGTCGGTGCGCTCGCGCAGGACGAGCGCGCGCCGTCCGTCGGCGCCCAGCCGCTCGACCAGGTGCACGCGGCAGTTCGCGCCGGGCAGCTCGAGCTCGGCGTGCAGCAGGGCGTCGCCGCCGTCGAGATCGAGGCGCACGAGGCGGGCGACGAGCTTGGCGTCCCCCTCGGCCCCCGCGCCCGAGCGGAAGGCCTCGACGCGGGCCGGCCGGGCGGCGGCGTCGGTCCCGCCACCACCGTCGCCCGCCGCCATCAGAGCGACGAGCACCGCGGCCAGGCCGCGCAGGAAGGGTCCGTTCGGTCCGCGCACCCGGGTCGGATCGGGCGCGGCGCGCGAAACCTTGAGGCGCGCGGCCCCGCGCTCGACCGCTCCCCCGGCGGCGGACCGCTGGAGCGGCGCGCGGCCGACCGAACGCGACCCCGGGGCGCGGACCCGTCGCTCGGTCCCGGCCCGCGGCGCGCCCTCAGGGCTTGGTCGGATCGAGCCCGACGGCGGCGCCGACCGCGCCCGCACCCAGGCCGAAGATGACGAGCAGGAGCACCGGCCACACCGGCCCGCCCAGACGCTGCTCCAGGTCGTGCCAGGCGAACTGGTGGAAGCCGCGGTCGCGCTCCGCCTCGATGCGCACGGGCGCGCCCTCCTCCACGAGCACGACCTGGATCAGCGGGAAGACCTCGGCCGCGAAGTCGCCCTGGGCGGCGGCCGCGCGGTGGCGGACGAGCCGCCACCCGACCCAGGGCGCGGCCGTGCGCCAGTCCCAGGCCACGCGCCGCTCGAGGATCCGCCCGGGCAGGTCGTCGTGCGGTCGCACGAACGGTCGCGACGGCTCGAGGTCGAACAGTTCGACCGCGGTGTGGTCGGCCAGCGTGCGGAACGCTCCGCGCGACGCGATGAGGCCGCCGAGGTTGGCGACGAGGCCGAGCACCGCGAGCGCGGCCACGAGCCAGCGCCCGCCGCCGTGCTCGCGCAGTTGGTCGATGCCCAGGACGACGGCCGGCCACACGAGGACGAGCACCGGCGCGAGCGCGAGCGGTTCGAACGCCCGCAGGTCGGCCCACCCGCCCCAGGCCGCGGCGCCGAGCGCGCCGACGAGCGGGACCCACCCCGTCAGGGTGACGAGGCGCGGTTCGCGGCGCAGGCGCGCGTAGCCGAAGACCGCGAGCAGCAGGCACGGCGCGAGCCACACGAGCCCCTTGCCCGGCGACGCCGCCAGCCCCGCCAGCTCGGCGACCCAGTTCGAGCCGGCGTCGCCGGCGAAGGGCTCGACGCCGGTGTACGCCGCGAGGAACGGCTCGCCGCGCTGCGCGCTCCCCCACCCCATCAGCGCGGCGCACGCGGTGAACGGCAGCAGCAACAGCGCCACATCGAAGAACGAACGCCGCACGCCGGCTTCGCCCTTGAGCAGCGGCATCGACCACAGACGCTTGCGACCGCGCACGCTCATGCGCACGGCACTGATCGCGACCACGACCGCCGCGGGTGCGAAGACCGGTTCGCACGCCGCCGCGCCGCCGAGCGCCACGCCGAGAACGACCCAGTGCCACGGCCCCGCGGCACTCAGCTCGTAGAAGCACGAACGGATGCGCAGCGCGGCGTGGAGCGTGAACGCCGCGAAGAACGCCGACGCGGCCGACGGGACCCACGACGACGACGCCGGCCACAGGAAGGTGGTCGTCACCAGCAGGACCGAACCGATCCACGCCGCCGGTCGCGACGCGCCCAGGCGCAGGCACGACAGGCACACGAGCCAGGCGGCGAGCGACGCGAAGAGTACGTGGCTCCACCCGACGAACAGACGACTCCAGTACTCGTCGCGCGCGCCCGCGAAGCCCGGCGTGGTCTCGCGATCGATCTCCTCGACCGTCGGGAACACGCGCGCGAACTGCGCGCCGAGCAGGAAGAAGGGCACGCCGAGCACGACCGGCAGGGGCTCGACGAGCGCGACGCCGCTACCGCCGCCGTCGACGGGTCGCACGCGCGATCCCTCGGCGAGCAGCGTCGCGCCGCCGGGCGTCTCGTCGGTGATGCGCAGGCCGTCGCCGTACGCGAGGGCGCGCGTGGCCTGGTACGACAGCTCCGCGTCGCGATCCAGGTCGCCCGGCCCTCCGCCGAACGTGAGCGTGTAGATCGCGAGCGCGATCCACAGCACCGACCGCGCGAGGTGACGGTCGGCGCTCTCGAGCTTCTTGGGCCGCAGCGCCATGGCGGCAGCGTAGCGCGCGCGGCGGTCAGCGCTCGTCGCCGATCGCGGCGAAGGCCGCTCGCGGCAGTCCGAACAGCGCGACCTCGCCGCGCCGCCACAGCTCGGTGCCGCCGAGCTCCAGGAGCCTCCGTTCGAGCGCGCGCACGCGGTCGCGTTGCTCCGGGCCCACGGGAACGACGAAGGGTCGCGGCGACGCGTCGAGTCGGCGGCGGTGCACGGGACCGACGAGTGCGTCGTCGTCGAGGAGCGCCTCGAGCGTCTCCAGTCGGTCGTCGACCGGTGGGAGGACGGCGCGGTCCGCGGCGATGCCGGTGTGCGCGAGCCAGGCGTCGAGTCCCGAGAGCAGCACGCCCTCGTGGACCCGAGCACCGTCGACCGCGAGGTCCGTGCGCACGCCTCCCGCGTAGCGCGGCGCGACCGCGCGCGGCAGCACGAGCAGCACCGGATCGAGCGCGCGCAGGTCGCGGTCGGTGGCGAGGTTCGCCCACAGCGCGGCCCAGTCGTGCGCGTGCGGATCCGACACGCCCACCGGTTCGACCCAGCTCGGATCGAACACCGTGGGCGGCGGCGCGCCGGCCCACGCTGCGTCGACGACCTCCTCGGGATCGACGCGGACGGCGACGCGGTGCGGACCGGCGTCGACGAACAGGGACCGGTCGGCGCGCGCGTCGACCGCGTCGACGAGATCGGGGAGTCCGGCCATGGCGCCGGCGAGGACGACCGCGTAGGCCGCGACGGTGTCGGTCCCCCACGCCGCGGCGACCGCGATCGAAGCGAGGAGGAAGAGCGCGGCGTTCGCGTCGACGCCGCCGGCCCAGCTCGCGGCGACGGCGCCGACGATCAGCGTCGCGAGCGCGAGCCGCGCGCGGTCGCCGGCCGTGCGCCGCACGACGAGCACGAGCACGCAGGCGACGATCACGGCGCCGAGCCCGACGAAGCCGCCCGCTGCGACGCTGCGGTCCGGCCAGTCCGGCGTCGACACGAGGAGTCCGGGAATCGCGGCCGCGAGGACCGGGAGCAGGCGATCGATCGCGCGTGGACCGAACAGCGACGCGAGCGTGAGCGCGGCGATCGCGACGCCGCCGATCCAGGCGTCGATGGCGAAGGCCACGGCGAGCGGGACGGCGGCGGCGACGCGCCAGCTCCCGCTCGACGCGCCGCGGAGCCACGCGCAGGCCGCGACGAAGGCGAAGGCCGACGCGAGAATCCGCGCTTCGCCCGATCCCCACCGCACGAGGGACGCACCGGCGTCCGCGTCGAACAGGCCGGGCACGGACGGCGCGAAGAACACGGCGCCCCACGCGAGTCCGCGAGCGGAGCCCAGTCCGAACGACGCCGCGCCGAGTCCGACCAGCAGCAGACACAGGCCGGCCTCGACGCCGCCGAGCGCGAACGGGCCGAGCGCGAGGACCGTGCCCCAGGAAGCGCGCAGGGTCGCGGCGACGGCCGCCCCGTCGAACGCGGCACCCGCGAGCCACGGATCCGCGCCGAGGACCGGTGCGTCGCCGAAGGTCCGCGCCGCCGCGCTCGTCTCGACGAAGCGCTCGAGCAGCGGTGCCGGGAGCGACCCGGTCGACGGCTCGATCGAACGGGCGACCGCATCGGGTGCGTCGGGTGCGTCGGGTCCGTACGACGCAACGATCGGACCGGCTCCGAGCCAGGGCAGGGCGACGGCGACGGCCAGCACGATCGGGCCGAGCAGCGCGTCGTGCGCCGTGCGACCGAAGGGGTCCGGCCCGTCCCCCCGCAGCTCCGTCGACGCCGCACGATCGCGCGGGCGCACGCTCGCGCCGACCACCGCCAGGAGGACGAGCGCGCCCGCCGTCGCCAGGTGCAGCGCGAGGAACGACGCGAGCGCCGCGTGGACGACGGTGAACGACGGCGCCGAACAGGCCAGCGCGAGCGCGCCGGCGCGCGCACCGAGGAAGCGCGAGGCGAGCCCGTACGACCACAGGAACAGGCACGGCGCGGCGAGGATCGCCGTCGCGACGGGCCAGCGCTCGGCCCACTGCGCCGCGTGCAGCGCACCGGCCGCGAGCGCGGTGACGAGCCCGATCCGCGGCAGCACCCGGGGCGCGCGGAGCAGGAGCGCCGACGCGGGACCGCCGCTCGTCGGCGCCGGTGCGTTCGTCGTCGGGGCGTGGGCTTCGGACATCGTGGTCGCGCGCCGCGCGGTCGGCGCCTGATCGGAGAGCTGCAGTCGGTGCGCTGTCGTTGGATCGCGAAGTTCGGTGCGCTGCAGTCGGATCGCGAAGGCCGGAGGGCGCTGCCGGATCGCGCCGGTCGTGGACCGTAGCAAGCTCGGGCGCGCGGGTCTCGCGCCCGCGATCCCGAGGGCGGCCGGCACGGTCGCGCCTGCTACCTTCCCGCGATGGATGCGGACGCCGCCCCCACCGTGCCGACGCACACGGACGAGCCCGCAGCACCGCGGCCCGACCAGTCGGGTTCGAACGACGCGGCCGCGCGACGGGCCGTGCGCTGGGCCATCGCCTGGTCGATCCTCCTGCGCGTCATCGTCGGCGTCCACCTGTTCGCGTTCGATCCGCTCACGCGCGAGCTCGTGTCGGACGCCGCGTACTACGACGCGTGGGCGCGCGCGATCGCGGGCGGCGCGGCGTGGGACGCGGGCGAGCCGTACTGGATGCCGCCGCTCTACCCGTGGCTGCTCGGCGCGCTGTACCAGGTGACCGGCGGCGCGCTCGCGGCGACGCTCGCGCTGCAGGCGCTCGTCGGCGTCGCGAACACGCTGTTGTTCGTCGCGTTGGCGCGCCGCGTGCTCGCCCCGCGTGCCGTGGCGTTCGCCGCCTGGGCCTGGGTGCTGTACGCGCCGCTCGTGCTGTTCGAGCAGCGGCTGCTCGCGGTCAACGCCGCGCTGCCGCTCGTGCTCGGCGGGCTGCTGCTCGCGGTGCGCGTGCTCGACGCACGCGCCGACGGACGGAGGACGCTCGCGCTCCCGCTCGCCGCCGGCCTGTGCTTCGGGCTCGCGTGCCTCGCGCGTCCCAACCTCGTGTTCGGTCCCGTCGGCCTGCTCGTCGGCGGTTGGTTCGACCTCGTGCGCCAGCGGCGCGCCGCGGGCGTCGACGGGGCGTCGGCACGCGGCGGCGACCTCGCCGCGGTCGCCCTCGCGATCGTCGGCGCGCTCGCACCGCTGCTCGTCGGACTCAACGCGAACGCGTCGCGCTCGGGCGAGCGCGTGCTCGTGTCGGCCAACGGCGGGGTCAACTTCTACTTCGGCAACAACGTCGGCGCGGCGGGGACCTTCCGCGCGCCGGACGTGGCCTGGGGCGACATCTTCGAGCAGCGCGAGGTCGCGACGCGGCGCGCGGCGACGGCGCTCGGCACGACGCCGGGCGCGCTCGACGCGAGCGCGGTGAGCGCGTACTGGTTCGGCGAGGGCCGCGCGTTCCTGTTCGAGAACCCGGGCGACGCGCTCGCGCTGTGGGCGCGCAAGTTCGTCGCCAACCTCTCGTCGCGCGAGTACGGGATCCAGGTCGTGCTCGCGAGCGTGCGCGAGAGCGCGCCCAGCCTGTGGCTCGCGCCGTTGCCGTTCGGCGTCGTGCTCGCGTTCGCGGTGCTGTCGCGCGGACGCAGCGTGCGCTGGCGCTTCGCGCTCCTCGGATGGATCCTCGCGGCCACCGTCGCGGCGCTCCTGTACTTCACCTACTCGCGCTTCCGCCTGCCGTGGTACCCCGCGCTCGTGCCGTTCGCGGCGGCGGGCGCGGCGGCCCTGTTCGAACGCGGGACGCGGCGCGTGTCCGTCGGCGCGGCGGCGCTCGCGATCGGCGCGCTCGCGCTCAGCGTCTGGCCGAGCGAGGGCGCCTACGGTCGCGGCCTGCGCGCGAACGCCTGCGTCGACACGGCGCTCGCCTGGGAGCGGCGCGGGCTCGCGAGCGGCGACCGCGAACTGGCGAACGAGCGGCGTCGGCGCTGGCTCGAGCGCGCGCTCGAGCTCGCGCCCACCGACGCGAAGGCGCTCGACGAGCTGGCGCGCCTGGTCTGGAGCGAAGGCGTCGAGCGCGAGGCCCTCGACCTGCTCGAGCGCGCGCTCGCCACCGGCGTCGACTACCCGCCCGCGCGACGGCGCCTCGCGCTGTTGCGCTTCGAGGCGCGCGACCCCGCCGTGCGCGATCCGCGCGCCGGACGCGAGGTGCTCGAGGCCTGGCTCGCCACCCACCCGCCCGAGGCCTGGGGCGCGCTCGAGCTCGGCCTCGCGCTGGGCGAGCACCTGCTCGAGGCCGCCGCCTTCGACCCCGCCGCGCGCACGCGCCTGGTCGAGGTGATCGCGTGGCTCGAGCGCGCGCACGCCGGCGACCCGCGCCTCGTCGACCTGGCCCGGCGCACGGGCGTCTGAGCGCTCCAGTGACCGGTACGGTGCCAGACCCCCCGGTCATCGTCGATCGCGCGCACTCCGCGCACGCGATCGACGATGACCGGGGGGTCTGGCACCGTACCGGTCACTGGAGCGCTCCGTTGCCCACGCTCGCGCGCAGCCAGGCCAGGTAGGCGGCCTCGACCGACGCGACCTCGAGCGCGACGCACTCGGGACAGTCGTAGGGATGGTGCTCCGCGAGCCACGCCTCGATCTCGGGCACGCGCTCGGCGACGGTCTTCGCCACGAGCAGCACTTCGGGATCGCTCGCGACCTCGCCCTGCCAGCGGTAGATCGAGCGCACGCCCGGCACGAGGTTCACGCAGGCCGCGAGCCCGGCGTCCACCAGCCCGCGCGCGAGGCGGTCCGCGGTGTCCTCGTCGGGCGCGGTCGTCAACACGACGCGCGGCGCGTCGCTCCTCTCGTCACGGCTCGTCATGGGCGGATGGTATCGCCGCGCGCGGCGATAGAATCCGCGCCATGGGCCTCCTCGACTCCCTGGCGATCGCCACGCTCCCCCTGGTCCCGACGCCGATCATGCGGCGCCTCTCCTCGCGCTACATCGCCGGCGAGCGCCTCGACCAGGCCGTCGAGCGCCTGCGCGAACTCGCGGCGCAGGGCTTCCCGGGCGTGCTCGACGTCCTCGGCGAGGGCGTCGAGGACGAAGCCGCCGCGCGCCAGGTCGCCAAGGACTACGTCGAGGGCGCCGAGCGCCTGCGCGCCGCGAAGCTCGACGCGTACGTGTCGATCAAGCCGACGCACCTGGGCCTGAACATCTCCGAGGACCTGGCCCACGAGCTGTACGCCCAGGTCGCGGAGGCCATCCGGCCGCACGGGGAGTTCGTGCGCGTGGAGATGGAGGACCACCCGACGACGGACGCGACGCTGCGGATCTTCGCGCGCCTGCGCGAGCGCTTCGACAACGTCGGGATCGTGCTGCAGGCGCGCCTGTTCCGCACGCCCGACGACATCGCGAAGCTGCCCGCGGGTCCGCTCAACGTGCGCATGGTCAAGGGCATCTACCTCGAGCCCGACTCGATCGCGCACACCGAGCCCGAACCGATCCGCGAGGCCTACCTCGCGTGCAGCCGGCTCCTGCTCGACCGCGGTGACTTCGTCGCCTTCGCCACGCACGACGACGGCTTGGCCGAGCGCTGCGTGCGCGAGGTCACCGAGCGCGGCATCGGCACCGACCGCTACGAGTTCCAGGTCCTGCTCGGCGTACGCGAGCCCCTGTGGTCGCACTGGCGCGACGCCGGACACCCGGTGCGCGTCTACGTGCCCTACGGGCCCGACTGGCGCGCCTACAGCCAGCGCCGCCTGCGCAAGAACCCGCAGATCTTCTGGCACGTGACGCGCGACGTGTTCGGGCTGGGCAAGACGAAGGGCTACGAACCGATCGGCGACGCCAACGCCTGAGCGGGGACGGAGCACGGCGCGAGGCCTTCGCGCACACGACCTGCACGCGCCGAGCGGGTGCGCGCCGAACCTCCGCGCAGAGCTTCCGCACGGCTTCTCCGCACGGCTTTTCCGCACGAAATCACCGCACGGAATCACCGCACGGATCATCCACACGGATTGTCCGAACAGTGACCCTCGCCGCTCGGCGCTACTTGCCGAGCGCGAGCCGCCGCGCGAGGAAGTCGTCGAGCCGCGGGTTCCGCGTGATCTTCTCCTGCGTCGTGCGCAGGTCGTACTCGACACGGTACCAGGTCACCTTGCCCGGCTCGAGGATGCAGTAGACCGCGCGCGGATCCCCGTCGCGCGGTTGGCCGATCGAGCCCGCGTTGACGAAGGCCTTCGAGCCGGGCGGCAGGTCGATCTCGAGCTTCGCGTGCCCGCCCGCACCGGTCCAGTTGAAGGCCTCGTCGTGGATGCCCGCCTGGTGCGTGTGGCCGGCGACCGCGACCTCGTCGAAC
>Ga0180436_10003257_pt1 | contig 14981 bp, 9 predicted proteins | sample SS_ome_2_FD_132434 | JGI IMG/M metagenome (GOLD analysis project Ga0180436, IMG submission 132434) | Hypersaline lake sediment archaeal communities from the Salton Sea, California, USA - SS_3_S_2 metaG | ecosystem: Environmental > Aquatic > Non-marine Saline and Alkaline > Hypersaline > Sediment...
ATCGAGGCCGGCGACCACGAACACCTGATCTGGCTCGAGCATCGCGACATCAAAAAGCTGATGAAAGACCTGCCGCACACCATCATCTGCAAGGACGAGGAAGTCGGCAACTGGAAGCACTGACCGGTACCGAGTCAGTCATACGAGGGCAGCCGCGGACCAGAACGGTCCGCAGCAAGATGCAAAAGGCTAATTCAGTTCGTCGGCAATCTCGTTAAGCACCGCCGGGTCTTCGATCGTGGCCGGAACCTTGTACTCTGTCCTTTCCGCGATATGGCGCATCGTCGCGCGCAGAATCTTGCCGGACCGGGTCTTGGGCAGGCGCTTGACCACCAGGATGTCCCGCGGCGTCGCGATCGGCCCGACTTCTGAGCGTACAGTCTTTACCAGCTCTGCTTTCAGTTCCGCTTCGTCCACATCGGCGCCGGCGTTGAGCACGACGAAACCCAGCGGCATTTCACCCTTCAGCTTGTCGGACACCCCAATCACGGCGCACTCGGCTACCGCCGGGTGGGTTGCCAGCGCTTCTTCCAGCGCGCCGGTTGAAAGGCGATGGCCGGCCACGTTGATCACGTCGTCGATCCGGCTCATCACCCAGACGTAGCCGTTTTCGTCCACGACGCCGGCATCGCCGCTCAGGTAATAACCCTCGAAACGGGAAAGGTACGTGTCGTGGTAACGCTGGCGGTTGCGCCACAGCGTCGGTAGTGTTCCCGGCGGCAGCGGCAGCTTGCAGACAATGTTGCCCGACTCTCCCGCCCCGACTTCGAGTCCTTTGTCATCGAGCACGCGAATGTCGTAGCCGGGAACCGCCACGGTCGGCGAACCGGCCTTTACTTCCATGAATTCGATACCAACCGGATTTGCGGCCATTGCCCATCCAGTTTCCGTTTGCCACCAATGATCTATAACAGGAACTTTAAGTTGTTTCTCAGCCCAGTGCAGGGTGTCGGGATCGCAGCGTTCTCCCGCCAGGAACAAGGTGCGCAGGCTGGACAGATCGTATTTTTTCAGCAACGCCCCCTCAGGGTCTTCGCGCCGTATCGCGCGAAAGGCGGTCGGTGCGGTGAACAGGCAATTGACCTTGTGCTGTTCGATGACGCGCCAGAAAGCGCCCGCGTCGGGCGTGCCGACCGGCTTGCCCTCGTACAGGATCGTGGTGCAGCCGTGCAGCAACGGGGCGTAAACGATATAGGAGTGGCCGACCACCCAGCCGATATCCGATGCAGCCCAGTAAACGTCGCCGGCCTTGACGTCGTAGATATTGTCCATTGACCAGTCCAGCGCCACTGCGTGTCCGCCATTGGGCCGCACGACGCCCTTGGGCTGACCGGTCGTGCCGGATGTGTAGAGGATATAGATCGGGTCGGTGGCAGCCACCGGCACGCAATCCGCAGCTTCGGCCTGCGCCATGGCATCCTCCCAGGTGGATGCCTGCGGGCCGAGGCTTTCAAGCGGAAGTTCCGGGCGGGAAACCAGGATGCGCTGCATGCCCTCGGTTTTTGCTATCGACAGGGCTTCTTCGAGCAGCGGCATGTAGGGAATGACGCGCTTGCCCTCGATGCCACAACTGGCGCTCACGATCAGTTTCGGTTCCGCGTCCGTGATGCGCGTGGCCAGTTCCCGCGCGGCGAAACCGCCGAATACGACCGAGTGGATCGCGCCGATCCGGGCGCAGCCGAGCATCGCGATCACCGCTTCCGGAATCATCGGCATATAGATGATCACGCGGTCGCCTTTTGTTACGCCGCGCGCCTTGAGGGCGCCCGCAAACCGCGCCGTCTCGTCGCGCAGTTCAGCGTAACTGTACTTCCTGACCTGGCCGGTGACCGGGCTGTCGTAGATCAGGGCGGTCTGCCCGCCTCGGCCGGCAGCACAATGACGGTCCAGCGCATTGTGGCAGGTATTGATCTCGGCGCCACTGAACCATTCGTAATACGGCGCGACCGAGCTGTCCAGCACCTTGTCCCAGGGCTTGTCCCATTCGAGAGCCGAGGCCGCTTCGGCCCAGAACGCTTCAGGGTTTTCGATCGAGTTCCGGTATACGGTTTTGTATGACATGGTCAGTTCACCTTTTTTGTTTAATGCTTTGTTGCAAACCCTGTTCCAGTAGCCGTTTTTGTCCAATGATTCGGATCACGCAAAGCGCAAAAAGGGCCCGAGGTCCAGTGACTTTTTCCTGTCCAGCCGCGAGGCCATCGCCAGCAGCAGTTCAGCCGTGGCCAGGGCGTCGGTCAGCGCGTTGTGCGCGGTATAACGCGGCAGATTGTACTGCGACCTGAGCTGTCCCAATTGCAGGTCCCCCTGCTGGACCGGCTGATTCCGGCGCTTACGCAGACCGAGTTCGATCTGCATGGTATCGAGGTAGGTAAACGGCGCCAGCATCGACGCCCAGGCGCGGCAGGCCTTTTTCAGGAACGAGATATCGAGCGCCGAATGGTGGAATACCCAGACGCGGCCGGCCGCGGCCATGAACAGTTGTTCCAGGGCTTCGTCGACGGGGATACCGCTGGACACTTCCTTGTCGGTAAGCTCGTGTATCGTCGCGCTTTTACCCACCTTGCTCTGAGCGCTGACCAGCACATGCCGATTTTCACCCAGGCGAATCCGTCCGTTATCGATAAGGGTCCAGCCCAGTGAGATGATGTGATCACTGGCCGCGTTGAGCCCCGTGGTTTCAATGTCCACGACAATGATCGGTGTGTCCCCGATGGTTTCGGGGCGCAGGGCAGCGCAGCTTATGAGGTATTGCGCCAGGACGGGCTGTTCGCAGCGCTTCGCCTTCGCGCTGCACCGCCTGCCCTGTCGCCATCGTCGCAGCAACGGTCAATGCACCTGGTAGCGGTGCGCCAGGGCCTGCTGGGCGTTGACGACGACCATGAACGCGGCCTTGAGATTGCGCCGCATCAGGGGCGACAGTTCGTCGGGCGGGACGAAATTGCTTGGCTGCTGCCCTTCCCGCATTTGCCTCGCCTGGTGAATGAGCCGGCGCCGATTGATGAATATGAGCGCATCACGCAGGCTGCTGGCGTCGCTGCGGTTGAAAATCCCCATTTCCATCACCGCCTCGATCCGCTCAAAGGTATTGGCTGCCTTCACACCGCCTTCCAGGGCGCGGATGCGCACCAGGTCCGTAATCGGGACGATGCCGCGGTGCTTGAGGTTAAGGCCTTCGCTGTGAGAGCCGTCGTGCTCCTGCACGAAACGTCGGAAAAACCCGATCGGGGGCCGGTGGCTGAGAACGTTTGCGGCCATGAAACGCCGGAAGATACGATTCTCCCGGGCTCGGCCGACGGCATACTCCAGCAGGTCATCAACCAGGTCTTTTGACCCGTGTATGCAGCGCATGTCAAAAAAAATGCTGCTGAACATGACTGACTTGGGAACCGGCTCATCGATCCAGCCGTCGAAATGCTTCTTCCACTGCTCGAGCGATACACGCCATTTTACGTTCAACGCCATGACTTCGCCCGGGCAGTAAACGTATCCCAGGCGGTCGAGCCCCTCGCAGACAAAATTCGCCAGGCTGGCGAAATACTCCGATTCTTCCCTCGAGGGGTCGCGTGCCAGAATCAGGCCGTTGTCCTGGTCCGTGCGCGCGGTCTGCTCCTCCCGGGCCTGCGACCCGAACGCCACCCAGGCGTAATCCATCGGCGGCTTGCCGTAACGCTCTTCAGCCAGGTGGATCAGGCGCACCGTAAAAGCGTCCGTGATATGGGTCACCATGCGCCCGATTTGCTTCACGGTGCGCCCCATGATGACCATCCGCTCGAACAGGGACGGAAGGCGTTCGCTCAGGGCCAACAGTTCTTCGATCGAGTCACGCTTATAGATGTCGCGGACAAGCCGCAGGGGATGCTCGGACTGCGATCGCAGAATATCGCCTGCCGTCACCAGGCCCACCGGCCGGCCATCATCGACCACCGGGAGGTGATGACAGTTTTCCCGCATCATCACCAGCAGCGCCTCGTCCACGCTCGAATCCGCCGAGATGGACATCGGCTGCTCGGTCATTACGTCACAAATCGGGCCCGAAGTGTCGCGGCCATCGGCAATGACGCGCCGGCGGAGGTCCTTGTCGGTCACGATCCCGCCCAGCAGCCCATCCCTCATCACGAGCACGCTGGAAACATTTTCATCGCTCATTCGCCGCGCTGCTTCGCGAATGGAGTTGGCGCATTCGATAATGACCGGATCCCGCTTCAACAGATCCCTGACGCTCGACGGCGTGGTGGCCAGGTCGGCCGCCGCGCTCAAACGCTTCTGGAGATGGCTCGAGAAATAGTCCTCGAGTGACTGGTGCGCATCACAGAGCGCAACGAAATCTTCCTGCTTGATGTGCCAGACCAGGCAGTCCTCTTCCGCCTCGGCCGTGTAAGCCTTCAGTTCGCCATGGAAGTAGATGCTGTGCCCGAAGAGTTCACCCTCGGACCGCTTGTCGAGGAACTTGTGGGCGTCGTCAATCAGTCGCACGGCGCCTTTGCGAATGATGCCCAGGCCGGGAGGCGGACTGGACTGGAATATCCTGCTGTCCTGCGGGTAATAGGCGGCTTCGAGAAGTCCCGCCACCTTTTCCAGTTCTCTCGGATCGAGCGCATTGAACGGCGGCACCTTGCGCAGGAATTCAGTGGCGGTGGCGGTATCTTGCATATGGGAATTCTAGTAGAAAAAAGGGCCGATCGTGAGACCGGCCCCCGTTTCTTTCAAAGTGCTTATCGGGATCAATGCTCCACGGCCGCGGATGCGCCCTTCGGAACACGGATGTCCTCTACCAGGTGCTGGATGTTTTCCGGCGGAGCGGCGGTCACCTTGGATACCGCCCAGGCGACGACGAAGTTGATCAGTGCGCCGACCGCACCGAATGCCTCCGGCGAGATGCCCAGGAACCAATGGTCTGCCGTGTTCGGCGCCATGTTGGTTTCCGGTATGAAGAACCAGCCCTTGAACCAGAAGATATAGATCAGCGTGGACAGGAGGCCTGCCAGCATGCCGACGATCGCCCCTTCACGGTTCATGTTCTTGTTGAAGATGCCCATCATCAGAACCGGGAAGATGGACGACGCCGCCAGGCCGAATGCCAGCGCCACCACCTGGGCCGCGAAACCCGGTGGATTCATGCCCAGGTAGCCGGCAACCAGGATGGCGCCCGCCATCGCGATACGGCTGGCCAGAAGTTCCTTCTTCTCCGAGATATCCGGCGCGATCATGCCTTTGAGCAGGTCATGCGAAATGGCCGAGGAAATGGCCAGCAGCAACCCTGCAGCCGTCGACAGCGCTGCGGCAAGACCGCCCGCCGCGACCAGTGCAATTACCCAGTTGGGAAGATTGGCAATTTCCGGGTTGGCCAGGACCATGATGTCGCGGTCGACCTTCGTCATCTCGTTTCCGGTCCAGCCGAAGGATTCGGCCTTGGCGGCAAACTCCGCGTTGCCGTCGTTGTAGTACTGGATGCGGCCATCGCCGTTCTTGTCTTCCCAGTCGAGAAGACCGGTCGTCTTCCAGTTGTTCATCCAGTCGGGCACATCGCTCATCTGGATGTTGGCCGTCTCTTCACCGATCGGACCGGTCTGGATGGTTTCGATCAGGTTCAGGCGCGCCATGGCGCCGACCGCCGGTGCCGTGGTGTACAGGATGGCGATGAAGACCAGCGCCCAGCCGGCCGACGTGCGTGCGTCGGCGACTTTCGGCACCGTGAAAAAGCGAATGATCACGTGCGGCAGTCCGGCCGTGCCGATCATCAGTGACAGGGTGAGCAGGAACATGTTGAGCGTACTGCCCTTCTGCGCGGTGTACGCCGCGAACCCGAGATCGGTTACGACCTGGTCCAGCTTGTCCAGCAGCAGAACACCGGAACCGTCCGACATCGTACTACCCAGGCCGATCTGCGGCACGGGATTGCCGGTCAGGTTCAGCGAGATGAAAACTGCCGGAACGGTGTAAGCAAAAATCAACACGCAATACTGTGCGATCTGCGTGTAAGTAATGCCTTTCATTCCACCGAGCACGGCGTAGACGAATACTATCGCCATACCCACCATCACGCCGACCTCAAAATCGACTTCGAGGAAGCGGCCAAAGGCCACACCGACGCCCTTCATCTGGCCGATAACGTAGGTGATGGAAGCGACGATCAGGCAGATCACGGCCACCAGCCGGGCGCCCTTGGAATAGAAACGGTCACCGACGAACTCCGGAACGGTGAATTTGCCGAACTTTCGCAGGTACGGCGCGAGCAGCAGGGCCAGCAAAACGTAGCCGCCGGTCCAGCCCATCAGGTAGACGGAGGCATCGTAACCGAGAAAGGCGATGAGACCGGCCATCGATATGAACGAAGCCGCCGACATCCAGTCCGCCGCCGTGGCCATGCCGTTGGCGACCGGGTGAACACCGGCGCCGGCAACGTAGAACTCGCCCGTGGTTCCGGCACGCGACCAGATCGCGATGCCGATGTACAGCGCAAAAGTAGCGCCGACGACGAGGTAGGTCATTGTTTGAAGATCCATTGTCAACCTCCTCAGTCTTCGTGAACGTCAAAATGCCGGTCCAGCTTGTTCATGCGCCAGGCATAGAAAAAGATCAGGACGACAAACGTGTAAATGGAGCCCTGCTGGGCGAACCAGAAACCGAGCTGGTAGCCGCCGATGCTGATCGCGTTGAGCTGATCGACGAGCAGGATTCCGAAGAGGTAGGACACGACGAACCAGACCGCCAGGCAGAGCATGATCAGTTTCAGGTTCGCGCGCCAATAAGCTTGACCGCTTTTATCACTCATGGGGTCTCTCCAATGGTAGTTTCCCGATGGCTATGTTACGTTGCGGTCAATTTTTTCACGCCCCTACTTTAGTCGTATAACGTAACTGCATATGCTCAATTCCTGGTCCCTGATGCTGACCGCGCTGGCTTACATGGGCTTGCTGTTCGCGGTTGCATGGATCGGCGACCGCTTGCGCATCGCGCGTGATCACCGCAATATCCAGGCCGTTATTTACGCGCTGTCGCTGGCGGTTTACTGCACGTCCTGGACGTTCTACGGCGCGGTGGGAAGTGCCGCCACGACGGGCTGGGGCTACCTGCCGATCTATCTCGGACCCATCCTGATGATGCTCCTCGGCGCCGATGTTTTGCGCCGCATCGCCCTGGACGCCCAGCACCAGCGCATCACGTCCATTGCGGACTACATCGCTTTTCGTTACGGCCGGAGCCACACCATCGCGGTACTGGTCACGGTCGCTGCCGTGATCGGGTCGGTTCCCTATATCGCCTTGCAGCTGAAGGGCATCAACACCGGCCTGGAAGTCATCACGCAGTCCACGAGCGACGGCATGGAACTGCCCGCCAACCTGGCACTGTACATCGCGCTGGCGCTGGCGCTGTTCGCCATCCTTTTCGGCACCCGGAACATGGACGCCAGCGAACACCATCGCGGCCTGATGTGGGCCATCGCACTGGAGTCGCTGGTCAAGCTGCTGGCGTTCCTTGCCCTTGGACTGTTTGTAATCTTCGGCGTTTTTGACGGCTTTGGTGATGTCGCCGCCACGGTGCGTGCGAACCGCGAGTACCAGGAGCTGTTTTCACCGTGGCGGCTGCCGGAAGGTTTTGCGGTGCAGCTGGTGCTGGCGATGGTCGCCATCCTGTGCCTGCCGCGCCAGTTTCACGTTGCCATCGTCGAGTTCAGGCAGCCCCGTGATATCCAGGTCGCACGCTGGCTGTTTCCCGCCTACCTCGCCGTTTTCGCGGTTTTCGCCGTGCCGATCGCCCTGGCCGGGCTGGAGCAGTTCGCCGGCCAGGACATCCACCCGGACAGCTACGTGCTGGCGCTGCCGCTCGCGTTCGAACGCGACGGGCTGGCCGTGCTCGCCTTCCTGGGCGGTTTTTCCGCCGCCACCGGCATGGTCATCGTGGCCACCGTCGCTTTGGCGATCATGGTCAGCAACGATATCGTGATGCCGCTGCTTCTGCGCAGCGGCCTGCTGGGCAAGCACAGGGAAACCGATCTCTCCCGCACCCTTTTGAACGTCAGGCGCATATCCATCATCACGATCACGCTGATCGCCTACCTGTATTACCAGGCCATCGAGGCGGGTGTTCCTCTGGCGCAGATCGGACTGCTGTCGTTTTCAGCGGCAGCCCAGTTCGCCCCTGCCATGCTGATCGGGCTCTACTGGTCCGGAGCCAACCGTGCCGGCGCCCTGGCCGGACTGATCACGGGTGTTGGAGCCTGGTTCATGTTCCTGCTGCTGCCCTCGTTCACCGAGGCCGCGCGTGAAGGTTTGCTGGCCGTTTCATTCAACGAGGGCGCTGCATGGTCCCTCGCGGCCAATGCCACGATGCTTGTTTTCGTCTCGCTGCTGTTCAGGCATGAGGCCGCCGACCGTCAGAAAAGCAAGAAGCGTGACGAAGAAGGCGGAATGATCACGCTGGGAGACCTCGAAACCACGATCGGGCAGTTCCTCGGGCCCGAGCGCACCCGTGAAGCACTCAGGACCCACCTGCAAACGACCGCACCGGACCCGGGCGCGCTCGCGACACCCGCCACGGTCCAGTTCGGAGAACGGCTACTGGCCGGTTCGATCGGTTCTGCATCGGCCCGCACCGTTCTGGCCTCCGCGCTGTACCACCGTGGACTCGGGCCGGAGGGCGTGCTTGAACTGCTCGACAAAACCTCGCAGGCCGTTCAGTTCAACCGCGAATTGCTGGAATCCACACTGGACAACATGGCCCAGGGCGTCGCGGTGGTCGACCGGAACCTGAGGCTGGTCGGATGGAACCGCAGCTACATCGAACTCATGGATTATCCGGCCGACACGGTTTATCTCGGGCAGCCCGTCGAGGAACTCATTCGAATCAATGTGCGCCGCGGCCTGATCGAGGGCGGCGACAACAAGGCCGCTGTACAGAAACGACTCAACCTGCTGCGCGGTCGGCAGCCGTACCGTTTCGAGCGTGACTGGCTGGACGGCCGCGTCATCGAAATCCAGGGAAACCCTTTGCCCGGTGGCGGCTACGTGACGACGTTCACGGACATCACACATTTCAAGGATATCGAAAACGAACTGCAGGTCATCAACGAAACCCTGGAACATCGCGTTCAGCAGCGAACCCGGGAACTGCGTAAAGCGATCCGCGAACTGGAGGAAGCACGGGAAACGGCGGAACGCGCCAACCGCAGCAAAACGCGTTTTCTCGCGGCCGCCAGCCACGACCTGCTGCAGCCGATGAATGCCGCGCGCCTGTTCGCTTCGGTTCTGCGCCAGCAAAGCGGCGAAGGAGACAGCGAGCAAGCCCGCCTGGTCAAGCGCGTGGACCGCAGCCTGACAGCGGCAGAGGAACTGCTCGGCGCCTTGCTGGACATTTCCAAGCTGGACTCGGGCATGTACGAACCGGAACCTGAGGCCATTGAAGCGGCGGACATATTTGAGCAGCTGCGCCGCCGGTTCAAGGCCATAGCCGCCGGCAAGAACCTGCAGTTGCGCGTCCGCGAATGCCCGCATTTCATTTACAGCGACCGGACCCTGCTATACCGCATCCTGCAGAACTTCCTTTCCAACGCCATTCGCTACACCGAGGCGGGCGGTGTCCTGCTGGGCTGCCAGCGGCGCGGAAACACCTTGCGAATCAGCGTATGGGACACCGGCGTCGGGATCGCTGAAAGCGATGCCGAGGCGATTTTCCAGGAGTTCCAGCGACTCGATTACGCCGAGCAGCTCGATGAGCGGGGGCTCGGCCTGGGCCTGGCGATCTGTGAGCGCATCGCACGCATACTCGACCACCCCATGGGGGTGCGTTCACGGCCGGGGCGCGGCAGCCGTTTCGCCATCACCGTGCCGATTGCGACCGAAGAGAACCTCGAGCGGCAAAGCCAGCCGGTCGCGGTCAAGGGCGAGCATGCCGGGCTGAAGGGCTTGCGGATCCTGTGCCTGGACAACGAGCCGGATATCCTCGAAGGCATGAACCTGCTGCTCGACCGCTGGGGCTGCAAGGTCATGCTGGCCGAAAACCAGGAACAGGCGATCGCCCGGCTGCAGGAATACGGCGCGCCGGATCTGGCGCTGGTCGATCACCACCTGGGCGGCGGCCTGGTCGGCCTGGACGTGATGCAAAAACTGGACGAACTCAACGGCGCCCCGCTGCCCGCGATCATCATTACCGCGGACCGGTCTCCGGACCTGGAGGAAACGGTCCGGGAGCGCGGTTACGGACTGCTGCGAAAACCGATCAAGCCGGCCACGCTGCGTGCACTGATGACCAACACGATGAAAAACATGTAACGGGCCGCCAGGACTTCTAAAGCCTGGTATTGGGGTTGTTTACCGCCAGCTTGCCGGCCGCGACCACCGCCTGCGTGCGGTTCCTGACGCCCAGCTTGTTCATGATCGCCGTCACGTGCGCCTTGATGGTCGCCTCGGAGACACCCAGCTCGAAAGCGATCTGCTTGTTCAGCAGACCCTGCGACATCATCATCAGCACTTTGAACTGCTGCGGCGTCAATTGCGACATGCGTTCCGCCATCTCCAGCTCTGAAGCATTCTGAACGGAACGGGCCGTGCCCATCTGTTCCGGCACCCAGATCTCGCCCATCAGGACGGCCGCGATCGCCTGCGTGATGGTCTCTATGCCCGAAGACTTGGGAATGAACCCGGCGGCGCCGTGCTCCAGGGCCCTGCGAATGACGACGGGGTCCTCGTTGGCGGAAATGATGACGATGGGCACGCTGGGGTAACGCTTGCACAGGTAGACGAGGCCGGCGAAACCGCTGACCCCCGGCATGTGCAGGTCAAGCAGCACCAGGTCCACTTCCTGCTGCTCGTCGACCAGCTTCTGCAGGCCCTCAAACGATGATGCTTCCAGGAACCGGGTCTCACCCTGGTCCGCCTCGAGCGCCTCCTTGATCGCGGCACGGAACAACGGGTGGTCGTCAGCGACGATCACCGTCTCGGCCTGCAGCGCAATCAAGCGGTTCATGATCCAAATTCTCCCAGCTAAGGACCGCCAAAGCTACCATACGAAAGTATGAGGAAGTCACCGGGATGACCACGCTTGCGGGCGACCGCTTTAGACCAAAGGCTAATACCTTGTGTACATCAAATTTCGCATGATTCACTGGCACACAAGCAAATGGGAGAGGCTCAAATGGCCCTGAAATCGACCAAGAAATTACTGCTCAGCCTGTCCGTGGCGGCCGCCCTGGGCTGCAGCACGGGCAACGTTTTCGCGGACGGGGACCGCGTCGAGGAACTCGAAGCACGCATCGCCGAGCTCGAGGCGCTTGTCGGCCAGTTGCTGCGGCAACAGCAAGAGCCCGCCCCTGCCCCCGGCCCGAGCGCCGCGGAAATCGAGGCCCAGGCAGAAGCGGTCGCCGAGGCAAAGATGGAAGAACTGCTGGCCGAGCACAGGGCGGCGGTCGCCGAACAGGAACACAAGCACTCCTACAAGTTCGGCGGTTACGTCAAGACCGATGTCATTTACAGCAGGTACAGCGGAGGTCCGTCCACCGGTGCCGGACGCGATTTCTACATTCCGGGAACCGTGCCGGTTGGCGGCAAGAGCCAAAGCTATTTCGACATGCACGCCAAGGAATCTCGTCTCAACTTCAACTCCACGCACAACCTGGATAACGGAGCCACGGTCCGGGCCTTTATCGAGATGGACTTCCTGCTCAGCGGACAGGGCGACGAGCGCGTCTCCAGCTCCTGGTCACCGCGCATACGGCACGCCTTCTTTACGTACAACAACTGGCTGTTCGGCCAGACCTGGAATACGTTCTTCAACGTTGGCGCGCTGCCGGAAAACCTGGATTTCGTCGGTCCGGCAGAATCCACGATCTTCGGTCGCCAACCGATGATCCGCTACACGATGGGCAACTGGCAGTTCGCTGCAGAGAATTCGGAAACCACTATTACGCCCTACGGCGGCGGCGGTCGCGTGATCGGAGACAGCAACATGATGCCCGATCTCGTTGCGCGCTATAACATGAGCGGCGACTGGGGCAGTTTCACCGTGGCAGGCATATTCCGCGAACTGGCTTGTGACGGCTGCATCGCCGGTGTCGACGACTCGACCAACGGCTACGGTATCAGCCTGTCCGGCAAGTTCAGCATCGGCGAGAAGGACGATTTCCGCTGGATGGCCAGTACCGGCAAGGGCCTCGGCCGTTACATGGGTCTGAACACGGCCAATGGCGCCGTGGTCGACGTCAACGGCGGCCTGGAAGCCATCGAGTCCAGCGGCATCTTCGGCTCCTACCGCCATTTCTGGAACGAAAAGTGGCGCAGCAACGTGACCCTGGGTTACCTGACGGTCGACAACGATACGAAGCTCACGGGCACCGGCGTAACCAAGAAGGCAAGCAGCTTGCACGTGAACCTGATCTACTCGCCGGTTCCGAAGATGGACTTTGGCATCGAGTACATGCGCGCCAACCGGGAAGTCGAGAGCGGAGCTGACGGCGACCTGGACCGTTTCCAGTTCTCCGCCAAGTACGCTTTCTGAGCTTTCGACAGGCGACGAAGTATAAGAGTAACCGGGCCGCTTTCGCGGCCCGGTTTTTGTGCAAGGCCAGAAAATCGCAGTCTTTGAAACGGCAACAGGGCCTGTATCCGTGAGTCGCCGGGCCGCAACAGGCCCATCAGTTGCAGTTCTCGAGAAAGGCTTTCTCCGTAGCCTGCAACTGCTGGATGTTCGTCTTGCGATCGCATTTCTTGTCCTGCAGAACACGTTCCGGATCGGGGGGGGCGGCGCGAACTGACTGCCGTCAGCAAACGCCGCGCGTATCGACCAGCGAAGGATTGAGTTCAGAAATGCGGCGCACGCCCATCAATGCCATTGAATTGGCGATTTCACGACGCATCACCGACAGCGTGTCCGCAACGCCCTGCTCACCGCGGGCGGCGAGCGGAAACGCCCAGCTTCGCCCGATCATCACGCCGCGCGCACCCAGCGCGACCGCTTTTACCGCGTCGGCGCCGCAACGAATTCCGCTGTCGACGTAAACTTCAGCATCATTGCCGACCGCTTCGACAACCTCCGGAAGCCTGGAAATACTCGAAGCGACGCCGTCGAGCTGCCGCCCGCCGTGGTTGGAGACCACCACACCGTCCGCCCCGCAGGCGACGGCCTCGCGCGCATCGCCGGCACACATCACGCCCTTGATCAGCAGTTGTCCCGCCCAGCGTTCGCGCAGCCAGCGAATATCGTCCCAGGTCACCGTGGGATCGAACTGGGAATCGATGAAATCCTTGAAGCCCTGCAGGTCATGCACGCCACGGATTACGCCGCGCAGGCTGCCGAAATCGTGGGGTTTTCCGCGCAAGCCGACGTCGTACAGCCAGCGCGGCCGGCTCACCAGTTGGAGCATTTTTGCCGCCGCACCCCGCAATCCGTCGGCCATCATGCCGTTGTGATCGTCCCGGTAACGCTTGCCCAGCATGGGCAGGTCCACGGTAAACACCAGCACGGGAACCCGTGCATCACGAACCCGCCGCAGAATGCCTTCAACGATGCCGCGATCCCGCAGCATGTAAAGCTGGAACCAGGCATTTTCACCGCAGGCCGCCTGCACTTCCTCGACCGTGCAAATTCCCATGGTCGCGGCGGTGAACGGCACGCCTGCGGACTCGGCGGCCCGGGCGGCCTGCGCCTCGCCCCGCCTGCGGTACATGCCCGCCAGCGCAACCGGCCCCAGAACGATCGGCATTGCACCCCTGACGCCCATCATTTCGACGCCGGTGTCGATGTCGCCGACGTCGCGCAGCACGCGCTGCTCCAGGCAAATCCGCCGAAACTCCTCGACATTGCGCGACATCGAAATTTCCTGGCCGGCGGCGCCGTCAATGTAATCGAACAGGAAACGGGGCAGCCGCCGCTCGGCGAGCCTGCGGTAATCGTCACAGGTAACGGGATTGACGCGGTATTTCAGCACGCGGAAGCCGCTCGAAGGTGTCGGTCAAAAGCAGCCACGGTCTCAATCGATCTCGAACAGCTGGATTTTTCGGGCGTGGTGACCGATGGAAATCGGCTGGGCGTTTTCAGGCCAGTCAGCCAGGTAGGGCGCGGCCAGGCCGGGCGGCAGTTCACGCCAACTCATGACTTCGATACGCACCGGACCGGGCCGCTCCAAGGCCAATTCCACCGTCATTGGACCGGGCGGCGGCGCAATGACGCGCAGGCGATAAGCGGTACGCGCTCGCCTGGTCGGCAGCGACGGATCCAGTGCCACCACCCCGTCGATCTTCGCCTCGACCAGCCGGGCTTCCAGCGGCAGCGCCAGGTACAAGGCCGGTGTGTTCGCGGGCGCGGTCAGCGACAGCGTTCGACGCCACTTCCCGTTTTCCATGACCGATTCGAGCTGCTCCAGCCCCACGGCAGGCAGATCCAGCCGTTCGCTTGCGCGAACGAATCGCTGCGCCGGTCCGCGCAGGCCCCAGTTCACTTCCGTCGACTCCATGCCGTGTCCCCGCGCCCAGCCCCGGTCGGGCGTTCCATACTGGCTTGCAGCCACGATATAGCCGTTCGCCTCACCATCGGTTTCCACGTACTGCAGCGTCATGTCGCGCGGACGGTCGACGGTGAAGCCCGGCAGGAACAGGTGCACGACAAGGGCCAGCGCAAGCGCGCCACCGAGCCACTTTGCCGGACGCCAGTCCAGCTCCCTGCGGCGCACGTAAGCCAGGAGCATCGGCATGGCGACCAGGATCATGGGCAGCAGGGCTGCCGCCATGGCCATCGACTGCTGAAAATTGAACAGCGTGCCGAGCAGGAAGAAGTGATACCAGGAAATGTATGCGGCCGCGGCGAAGCCGGATACCGAAGCGACCAGAAGCGGCGCCGGCGACTTCTTGCGGAACAGGTCCACGATGGAGCCCAGCGCGAACGCGGCCAGTGGAATCAGGCCGATATGCGAGGCTGTCGGCAGCTTCGTCGACAGCACGAGGGTGCCGATAAAAACGGCCAGCCAGGCCAGGATCATCCATGCACAGGCCGAA
>Ga0180436_10003261_pt1 | contig 14969 bp, 6 predicted proteins | sample SS_ome_2_FD_132434 | JGI IMG/M metagenome (GOLD analysis project Ga0180436, IMG submission 132434) | Hypersaline lake sediment archaeal communities from the Salton Sea, California, USA - SS_3_S_2 metaG | ecosystem: Environmental > Aquatic > Non-marine Saline and Alkaline > Hypersaline > Sediment...
GGTGGCGGACAGTAGCGTCAACACGCGGGTCCTGTCCGGCTCCCCCTGGAGAAGACAGGAAGGTCCGACGCGGCAGTTCGGTTTCTGGTCGAGGACGTTCGCCAGAGCCGAGGAGGTGCAGCAGGCTCTGGATCGGGGCGAGCCCCCTCCGGAGGATGTTCAGCCCCTGCTCGATCAGCTGGTGCGAATGATGGTGAGGAGCGAGGGACGCATCTTCGAACTGGCCCGCAAGTACCTAAACCTCTCCGGCCTCCTCGAAGTCCGCTCCCGGATGATTGGCACCGGGCCTCTCGGAGGCAAGTCCGTGGGAATGCTGTTGGCCCGGTCGATGCTCAAGAAGACGGATCCTTCGTGGGGGGCGGTCCTCGAACCTCATGACAGCTTCTACATCGGCGCGGACGTCTTCTACACGTACCTGGTCCAGAACGGGCTGTGGTGGATCAAGCAGAAGCAAAAGGATCCAGAGACCTTTCTCGAAGGTCTGGCGATCGCCCGTCTCCAGATCCGGAACGGGAGCTTCCCCCAGTACATCATGGAGCAGTTTAGCGACCTCCTCGACTACTTCGGCCAGTCGCCTATCATTGTCCGGTCGAGCAGCCTGCTCGAAGACAGCTATGAGACTAGTTTCGCGGGCAAGGCGACGAGCTTGTTCTGCTTCAACCAGGGCTCAAAGGAAGAGCGGCTGGAAGCCTTCGTATCCGCCGTGAAGGCAGTGTACGCCAGTGGAATGAGTGAGCAGGCTCTCAAGTACCGTTCAGCACATGGCCTTCTCGGACAGGATGAGCAGATGTCCATCCTGGTCCAGAGGGTTTCCGGCAAAGCCCACGACCGTTGGTTCTTCCCCGACGTGGCCGGTGTCGGTCTCTCATACAATCCGTACGTATGGAATGCCCGTATCGAAGCGGCCGCTGGCGTTGTCAGGCTCGTATTGGGTCTCGGAACGCGAGCGGTGGGGTCCTCTGACCATGACTTCTCGCGCCTCATCGCGCTCAACGCGCCGGAGCGGCAGCCGCTGAGAACGGCGGACGACGCAAAGAAATGGGCTCAGCACAAGGTGGACCTTCTCGATCTGGAGTCAAACGAGAGGGTAGCGTTGGACTTCCCCGACGTAGCCTCACAGTGCCCGGATCTCGCGGTTGATCTATTCGGTTCGCGTGATGAGGAGCTCGTAAGGTGGTCGGCGTCACGGGGACGAAAGGACGTCTTCCCCTGGTTCATAAGCTTCGACCCCCTTATCGGCGGAACGGATTTTTTCGATCGGATGGGCGACATGCTGCGCACTCTGCAGGAATGCTACGGGCACCCGATCGACATCGAGTTCTCGGCCAACTTCCGCCCTGATCGCACGTATTCCATAAACCTTGTTCAGTGCCGCCCGATGCTCGGAAGAGGCGACGGAGTTGCGGCGGAGCTTCCCGCCGATCTCGATGACGCGGACCGCGTTCTCGAAGCCCGAGGACCCGTGATAGGTTTCAGCCGGGAGGTCCCGGTGGACCGTGTGATCTACGTCGTTCCCTCCACCTACTCGGAACTCGTTCTCAAGGACCGCTACTCCATCGCGAAACTGATTGGCCGCCTGAGTGATCTCGACTCGATCCCGAGCCGCCGGACCTTGCTCGTCGGACCGGGCCGCTGGGGCACCATCGATCCGTACGCGGGGATACCCATCTCGTTCACTGAAATCAGGACGGCGTGCGCCATCTGCGAGATCGTGACCATGCGGGAGGGGCTGACGCCAGCAGCTAGCTTCGGCGATCATATGATCAACGAACTGGTGGAATCGAACATCCTGTACTTCACGTTGTTTCCGAAAACCGGCTTGGTGAATACGCCGCTATTTGAGGAGGCCCCAAACAAGCTGACTGAACTGCTGCCCGACGAGGCTCGATGGGCCCACATCGTGCGCGTCCTGGCTCCTTCCGAGTGGGAGGGCGGCAAGGTCCTCCAGCTCAACGCGAGCGTGACCAAGCAGCGAGTGGTCTGCTACCGGGCGAAGGATCGCTCAGCCTAAACCTGTCAAGGAGATGAACGTCTGATGAGGCGCCTGCCTTCGCAGTCTGCCTCCTTGTCGAGGCAGGGTCTATTGGATCGTCGAGGGCCAACGCTTGGAGTCAGAGATCCGGATCTGGTAAGCTTCTCAGACGTGCTGAACAGGAGCACTGGGTAGGTGACCAGATGTTGAGGCACTGACGAGCTCTCGGAATTGAGACGACGCGAAGGAAGCAACAATCAGATCTGAAAGAAACGAAACAACAATGTCATATCTAAACGATGTCCTGAATTTTACGATGCAACGCGACAGCGTAGAGCGTGAGTTCCACCAAGCGGTTAGGCACGTTCTTGGCTCATTGCACGCGGTGATCGAGCGCCACCCTGAGTACGAGCAGCACCGGGTCCTGGAACGGCTGACCGAGGCTGAGCGGATCATCGTGTTCCGGGTTCCGTGGCACGACGACAAAGGCCGCGCCCAGGTCAACCGGGGATTCCGGGTCGAGATGAACAGCGCTCTCGGGCCTTACAAAGGCGGGCTGCGCTTCCGGTCCAACGTTAACCTCGGCATCCTGAAGTTTCTCGCGTTCGAACAGACCTTCAAGAACGCTCTCACGACCCTTCCAATGGGCGGCGGCAAAGGCGGTTCCGACTTCGATCCTAAGGGCAAGTCGCGCAACGAGGTGATGCACTTCTGTCAATCCTTCATGACGGAGCTATATAGGCACATCGGTCCTAGCAGGGACGTTCCGGCCGGAGACATCGGAGTAGGAGCACGTGAGATTGGCTTCCTGTTCGGGCAGTATAAGCGGATTCGGAACGAGTTCAGCGGCGTTCTCACGGGCAAGAGCCCGGACTGGGGCGGCAGCCTGATCCGCCCTGAGGCCACCGGCTACGGCGTCGTGTACTTTGCCCGGGAAATGCTGAATACCCGCGATGAATCGCTTTCTGGCAAGATCTGCACGATATCCGGCTCGGGTAATGCGGCGCAATACACCGCCGAGAAGCTCATCGAGTTGGGGGCCAAGGTGGTGTCACTGTCAGACTCGAACGGCAGCATTTACGATAAGGCCGGCATTGACGAGGACAAGCTGGACTACGTGATGGAGTTGAAGAACGTGAGGCGGGGCCGCATCAAGGAATACGCCGAGAAGTTCCCGGGCGTGGAGTACAGAGCGAAGACACGACCCTGGTCCATCAAGTGCGATTGCGCCTTCCCTTGCGCGACCGAGAACGAGTTGAACGGCGCCGATGCCATGGGCCTGGTCGCCAACGGCTGCTTTCTCGTCGCCGAAGGCGCGAACATGCCCACTGACGACGACGGCATCGATGTGTTCCGTGAACACAACGTCCTCTATGGTCCCGGAAAGGCCGCCAACGCTGGCGGCGTGGCCGTCTCGGGCCTTGAAATGGCGCAGAACGCCCAGCACATGAGTTGGCCTCGAGAGGAAGTGGACGGCCGCCTCCAGCAGATCATGCATGCCATCCACACGCTGTGCTGGGAGATGGCTGAGGACTACGGCATGAAAGGCAACATCATGGCTGGCGCGAATATCGCTGGATTTGTCAAGACGGCCAACGCCATGTTGCACCAGGGCCTCGTCTAACCGCTTAGCCCCTACTCAGCACCGGGCGAACGGAAGACCCGCTTACCGGGATAGGAAGCTCTCAACATCGCGCACAAAGCCCCGCCAGATCTGGCGGGGCTTTGTCATGTCTGGCGGAACGGGTTCTTGGATGCGCATTGGGCGGCTACCGGAATCCGGCCGAAGCGGCATTCGCGCCCCGGGCTCCTCTTGGCGCCAAACCCAGAACCATCCCGATCGCAAAGCGCATCTCAGACCGCCCACTCCCCACGGCTTGCCGCGTCGATGACCCTGATAGAAAGTTTGGATTGGACCATCCCTGAACGGCATTCTACCCTGGAGTTTGCATCGGCATGGCAACTAACCACCCTGGAGTCTCAGTTGACACAAACGGTCTCGCAAGTTGATCTTCTCCACCGCATCAGCGGTATCGTCTCCTCCGAGCGTTCGCTCGACGAGATGCTTGGTGAGGTTGTCGGACTCACCGTTCAGGTGACGGGCTGCGATGCCTGTCTCGTCTACCTGCTGGAGGCCGAGACCGGAAACGTCGTCCTGCAAGCTTCTCAGGTGCCGCACGCCAGCGAGATCGGCTACCTGCGCATCAAGAAAGGCGAAGGTGTGACCGGGTGGGTGGCCGAGCACCGTTCCGTCGTCGCCTTGTCGTCACAAGCGTCTGAGGACAAGCGGTTTAAGCGCTTTCCCTACCTGGTGGAGGACACCTATCAGGCGTTCCTGTCGGTGCCGCTGGTGAGCGGCGGCGATCTCGCCGGCGTCATCAACGTGCATCACCGCGATGTTCGCGAGCATACGCCGGAGGAAGTCGCGCTGCTTACGTTCATGGGCGAGCAGATGGGCGTCGCCGTGGCCAAGGCGCAACTTGCCGGCCAAAATGCGCGCCTGCTCGAAGAAACCGAGGAGATGAAGCGCCAACTCGAGACGCGGAAGGTGGTGGAGCGCGCCAAGGGATTGCTGCAGCGCGCCCACGGGCTGACCGAGGAAGAGGCCTATCTCCGCCTTCGGAACGAGAGCCGCCGGCTGCGCCGCCCAATGCGGGACCTGGCCGAAGCCATCATTCTCGCCGGCGACCTTGCCCGCAGCCGCGAGGAGCCCCCTCAGCCCGGGCCTCTCGCTTGATTCCGCCGGTTCCACGCCAATCCCGGGCATCGTGATCTTCGGCCCGGAAGGCTAGAATCGTACTTGCAGCCGTTTCGCCCGCTGATTCGCCACCCGCACTTGCTAACCATCGCCGCCAGTCTGTGGCCGCGGCGGCTCGACACGCGCCGGTTTCCGGTGGAGGAGAAGCTCTTTGAAAGCGAACCTGGCGTTCGCGTCCTGGTCCAGGTCCAGCGGCCAACCGGATCGTGCAGGGGCGGCCTCGTCCTCGTTCACGGCCTCGAAGGCTCCAGCTCCGCCGGCTACATGAAATCGATGGCGCAAGCGGCCCTTCAGGCGGGCTTCGCGGCGCACCGGTTCAACCTGAGGAACTGCGGAGATGCGGAGCGCCTCGCTCCCACTATCTACAACGCCGGGCAGACATGCGATCTGCTCGCCTACCTCGAAAGCGTGAAGCGTGGCGCCGGGGCTCCCCTCTTTCTCGTGGGCTTCTCTCTGGGCGGCAACATCGCGCTGAAGCTGGCGGGGGAGTTGGGAAACGGCGGCGGCGATCTCTTGGCCGGTGTTTGCGCGGCGTCGGCGCCCATCGACCTCGGCGAATCCTGCCGCCAGCTCTCCTTGCGCCACAACCACCTTTATGAGCGCCGCTTCGTCGGCTCCATGCGGCGGCGCATCCGGGCGATGAACCGGCTCCATCCCGGCTTCTTCCCGGAAACGGAGCTTGACGGCATCCGGACGCTCTACGACTTTGACGACCGGGTCACGGCCCCCCTCTCCGGATTCCGCGACGCCGGGCACTACTACTCCACCCAATCCGCCATCGGCTTCCTCGAACGCATTCGCGTCCCCACTCTCCTCATACAGGCCCAGGACGATCCCATGATTCCCTTCGAGATCTACGGCCGGCCGGCTGTTGCAGACGACCCTCTTGTCGAGTTGATCGCCGCCGGGCACGGCGGCCACCTGGGATTTCTCTCACGGTCCAGGCCCCGCTTCTGGCTCGACGGGACAGTGATAGCCTGGATGAAGCGAAAGAGCTAAGAAATCGAGAGGGGAACCGTATTCTAAGAGATGCATGCCAATGCTTCATTCGTCGAGGCCGTGATGGTCGCTCTGGCGTCCTTGCGATCCAGCAAGCTCCGGAGCTTCCTGACGCTTCTCGGCATCATCCTGTCCACGACGACCCTCATCGTCGTCATGGCGGTCATCAACGGCATGGACAACTACATCGCGAAGAACGTCTCCGACATGGGCGTTGACGGCTATCGCGTTGTGCGGATGGCGTTCTTGGGGAACTTCGACCCGAAGAAGTACTTGGAGTTGCTGAAAAAGAATCCTCAGATCAGCCGGGAGGAGTTCGCGTTTATCAAGGAAAACGTCACGCTAACCCGGGCGATCGGCCTTGAAGCGGACCGGCGGGAACCGGTAACGTATCGCGACAAGCATCTCGACCGCGTTCAGATTATCGGCGGGTCCGCGAACTACGGCATCCTCTCCGCGGTCGGGGTCGCTACAGGGCGCTTCATCACCGAGGCGGAAAACCGGCGAAGGATAGCGGTCGTCTGCATCGGGAACGACCTAAAGGAAGAGTTCTTTCCGGATACCGACCCGATCGGCAAGACCATCCAGATTCAGGGCCTCCCCTTCGAGGTCGTCGGTGTCGCCGAGGAGCAGGGCTCCGTTTTCGGCCAATCCAAAGACAGTTTCGCCTTCATTCCGATTGAAACCTATTTCAAGATGTACGGCGCCCGCAACGGCATGTCCATTTTCGGGCTGGCTAAGAACCGGGAACACCTATTCCAGGCCCAGGATGAGGTAAGGATGCTTCTCCGCGCCTACCGGCACTTGAAACCCGGCGATGACGACAGCTTCGCTATTCTGTCTTCCGACTCCCTGGTTCAGATGTGGGACCGTCTCACCGGCGTCATCGCCGCCGTGGCGATCGCCGTGGTGAGCGTCTTCATGGTGGTCGGCGGCGTCGTCATCATGAACATCATGCTCGCCGTGGTGACCGAACGCACCCACGAGATCGGGATCCGTAAGTCGCTCGGCGCCCGCCGGCAGGACATATTGAACCAGTTCCTGGTGGAAGCGGCCGTGCTTGCGGCCTCGGGCGGCGTTCTCGGCGTCGTGGCCGCCACGGCGCTGACTCTTGTCGGAAACAGCGTCACCCCGGTTCCGATGTCCGTCCCGATCTATGCCGTGGTGGGCGGAGTCGGCATGTCGGCGATTGTCGGCCTGTTTTTCGGCATCTATCCAGCCCAGCGCGCGGCGAAACTCGACCCCATCGAAGCATTGCGGATGGAGCGATGACGCCGCACGATTACAAGTCGGCCGCAGGCATGGCTCTGAGCACGATCTGGCATCATAAGCTCCGCTCGCTGCTCACCGTCCTCGGCGTGATTATCGGAACGAGCACCATCATCGGCGTGGGGTCCATCATCACCGGCATGGACGGCGCTATCACGAACATCATCCGCAGCATGGGGGCCAACACGCTCGTCGTGTTCAAGTTCAAGTTGGTGAACTTCAATCTCACCGCGGAGGAGCGCCGGCGCAAACCGCTCACGTTGGAGAACGCCAGGGCGATTGCCGAGCGGTGCCCTTCCGTCGAACACGTCAGCCCATACCTGTTTCCGCTGGGCGGCATTCACCGGGCGAAGTACAAGGGAAACGACATCTTTGGCATTGAGCTCGGCGGCACCGAGGAAGGCTACGCCGAAGGGGGCTCCGAGACGATCCTCCACGGCCGCTTCTTCACCGACATGGAGAGCCGCCACCGGCGCTCGGTCGCCGTGATCGGAGAGGATGTTTTCGAGGCGCTTCTTAGCAACGTCGATCCTATCGGGAAGTGGATCGACGTCGACGGCCAGATGTTTGAGGTCGTCGGAGTTCTGGGCCGGCCCGCCACCTCGATGCCCGGGCAACAGGATCTGCGCGTGATGCTTCCCTACTTCACGATGAAGAAGATGTTCCCCAACACCAAGGAGAACATGCTGCTTGTCTTCGCGAAAGACGGTCTACTTGCCCGGGCGCGGGACGAGGTGACGACCGTCCTTCGAATCGAGCGGCGGGTTCCTCACAACGAGCCCGACAGCTTCGTGATCTCCTCGGCCGAGCAGATGATCGAGGACTTCCGCGACATCATGTCCACGACGGCTCTGGTGATGGTGGTGCTCAGTTCCATCGGCTTGTTGGTCGGCGGCATCGGCGTCATGAACATCATGCTGGTCTCGGTGACCGAACGCACCCGGGAGATCGGCATCCGCAAGGCGGTCGGCGGCCGCCGCGCTGACATTGTGGCCCAATTCCTGACCGAGGCTGTCGTCCTGACCGGCCTCGGGGGACTGCTGGGCATGGCGGTAGGATGGGCGATCTCGGTGGTTTCGCGGTTCGCCTTCCCAGCTCTCCCCACCAGCGTACCCATCTGGGCCGCGGTTCTCGGCGTTGTGGTCTCGGTGGCCGTGGGCCTCTTCTTCGGCATCTGGCCCGCCTCGAAAGCCGCCCGCCTGGACCCTGTCGCCGCCTTGCGCTACGAGTAGCGGAACCGGCCTCCCGCCGCGGCGGCGGCGCTTCGCTGTTGTGGAGCGGAGCCGCTTGTGACACAATGCTCTTCTCGTCTACGCGAGAGTCCAATAACCCATGACAGACACGACGAAGAGCCGAATGTACCTGATTGTGGCGGCCATGCTGGCGGCCGCTGAGTTGTTGCTCATCACCACGGGGAACGGCGCCCTTCCCATCTCGGGACTGGCGCTATTCATCCTGTTCTACGCGCTGGCATACAGCGTGCAGTTCACGGAGAAGCTGAAGGGGCTCTCCTACACCTGCCAGATTTTCGCCTGGGTTTCCTTCACGCTCTTCTTCCCGGAAATGTTCACGGACTGGGGCTTCAACACCAGGGTCCTGATCGTCCCGTCCATCCAACTCATCATGTTCGGCATGGGAACCAAGCTGAATCTAGGCGATTTCGCCCGGGAGTTCCGCAGCCCGCTCAAGATCATCGTGGGGACCGTCCTGGTCTACGTCATGATGCCGCTGGCCGCGCTGATCATCATCAAGGTCCACGACTTTCCGGCCGAGGTGGCCGCGGGCATCATCCTGATCGGCGTTTGCCCGGGCGGCGTGGCCTCGAACGTCATGACCTACCTGGCCAAGGGGAACCTGGTTCTCTCCATGAGCATTACGACTTTCGCGACGATCATTTCCCCGTTCGTGACCCCCTTTCTCATGGAGATGCTGGCCGGCGAACTCATTGAGGTCAACGTGGTCGGGATGATGCTCAGCATCGTGAACATGATCTTCGTTCCCGTCGGCGCCGGTCTCGTCTGCAACAAGATCCTCTACGGAGATGTCTCGTGGCTGAGGAGCCCGTCGAGCCTGACGGCGCTGGCGGCGGCTTGTTTCGCGGCCGGGTTCGCTCTGATCTTCGTTCCCTTCCCAGCGTCCGTGCAGTCGCTGCACTCGGGCCTCGTCCTGGTCGCCTGGGCCGTCGCCGCCGTTTCGCTCACAAAGATGCTCGTCGGCCGCGCCCAGGGCCCGGAAGACTGGATGGAGATCGTGCTGCCGAAGCTTTCGCTGACGTCGATCATGCTCTACATCATCATCGTGGCGGCGCACAACAAAGCGGAATTGTTGACCATCGGCCCCGCTCTCTTCATTGCGACCATCGCCCACAACACGCTGGGATTGATGCTCGGCTGGGGCTCGGCCAAGGCCCTCCGGCTCAACGACGCCGACGTCCGCGCCATCACCATCGAAGTGGGGCTGAAGAACGCCGGCCTCGGCGTCGGACTGGCCTACGATGTCCTGCAAAGCCAGGCGGCGGCGCTCGCGTCGCTGATCTTCGGAACCTGGATGAACGTCGCGGCCTCCACGTTGGCGAACTTCTGGAGCCAGCATCCGCCCAGCGGGGAGAGGCCCGCGCGCAGTTCCTGACAGGCCGCGGCCCGGGCGTTCTCCCCGCGGCGCACCCGAGCCATTGTGGCCGGAGACGTCTGGAGTGCGGGATAATAGGATTGGCCGCTCTCTTTTAATAACCCCTTCTGCACTCATGTTGGGCGGCAACCAGCAGGCGTTGGATGGAATCTAGGTCTCGTAAGAACTCCGAACAGGGCATCTCTAGCCTCACTAAGTTGTTGAGCGCCAGGGCCAAAGAGATGCCGGACTTTGGCGCCTATACCTTCCTCAGAGACGGCGAGGACGCTGTAACAATCACCTATGGAGAACTGGACCGTAGGGCGCGCGCGACGGCGGGGTGGCTCTGCCGGAACAGCCAACCCGGCGACCGGGCGCTCCTGCTCTACCCTCCCGGGATCGACTTCCTCGCCGGCTTCTTCGGATGCCTCTACGCCAAGGTGATCTGCGCGCCGCTTCCCCTGCCTGGAGCCCGGACGGGCCTCGAAAAGCTCGCCGTGGTGCGGCAAGACACCGATGCGAAGCTGGTGTTGACGGTTTCCGCCTTGGCTGATGAAAGATTGGCGGCCGGAGCCGCGGGCGTCGATTTCGCCGGGACCGATACGATCGGCGACGAGTTCGCCGACGGCTTCACTGAACCGGCCGCGGGCGGCGAAATCGCCTACCTGCAGTACACCTCCGGCTCCACCAGCGCGCCCCGTGGCGTCATGATCTCGCACGAGAACGTGTTGCACAATCTCGCGAACATCGACGACGGTTTCGCGCACACGCCGGAGAGCGTGGCGGTTAGCTGGCTCCCGCACTTCCACGACATGGGCCTCATTTACGGCCTGCTCGGACCATTGTTCGTTGGCATCCCCTGCTATTTCATGTCGCCGGCGGCGTTCGTACAGCGGCCACGGTTCTGGCTGGAGACGATTACGAAATACGGGGCGACTCACAGCGGCGGCCCCAACTTCGCCTATGACCTGTGCGTCCGGCGGACGCCGCCCGATGAACGGAAGGGGTTGGACCTGAGTAGTTGGGAAGTTGCCTTCAACGGGGCGGAGCCGGTTCATGCCGGAACGCTGGACCGATTCAGCGAGGCATTTGCTGGATCGGGTTTCCGGAAGGCCGCTTTCTATCCGGCCTATGGATTGGCCGAGGCGGCCCTCAAGGTGTCCGGCGGCGGAAGGCTGCGGGAAACGACGGTCTTCCGGGCCGGCGTATCCGCGCTGAATCAGAATCGGGTCGCGCCCGCGAGCGAGGATTCCCGCGATACGCGTCTGATGGTTGGCTGCGGCCAGCCGGGGCTTGATACGGAAGTCATCGTGGTCAACCCGGAAACGTTGCGGCCGGCCGGGGCGGATGAGGTTGGGGAGATCTGGGTTTCAGGCCCGGGCGTGGCGAAAGGCTACTGGAATCGTCCGGATCAGACCCGGGAAACGTTCGGAGCGCATCTGGCCGGGGACGGTGGCCGGGCATACCTCCGGACCGGGGATCTTGGGTTTCTTCGCGGCGGCGAACTCTTCATCGCGGGCCGGTTGAAGGACCTGATCATCATTCGCGGGTTGAATCACCATCCCAGCGATATTGAGCTGACGGCGCGCAAGGCGCATCCCGAAATGGCGTCGAGCATCGCCGCCGCTTTCTCCGTGGAGATTCAGGGGAACGAACGGTTGGTCTTGGTGATGGAGGCTGGCCGGCATGCCCCGGGCGATCCGGAAGGGGCGGCGCGCGCCATTCGCCAGTCGATCGCCGAAAAACATGAAGTCCGGGTATACGCGGTCGTCCTGGTGAGGAAAGGGACCATCCCGAAGACCTCCAGCGGGAAGATCCAGCGCCGGCTGTGCCGATCGACGTATCTGGCGGGCGGGTTAAGCGTCCTGTTCGAGAGCGTGCTCGACGAGGCGCAACTCGACGAAAACGGCGGGGGAATCGACCGGCAACGCCTTCTTGCGGCGGAGGGAGGCAAGCGCCGGGAAATGATCGGCGGCTATTTGCGAAACGCCCTCTCGGTGGTGCTGAAAGCGAAACCGGAAGAGTTCTCACCGGAGAAGCCGCTCACGTCCTACGGCATCGACTCGCTCATGGCGATGGAGTTCCAGCACCGGGTGGAAACCGACCTCGGACTGAGCATCACGGCGGTCGAACTGCTCGAAGGCGCGACGCTCAAAGACCTGGAGGCGATTGTCTCCCAGGGGCTCGAAAGCGAGTTGCGAACCACGGCCCCCATTCCGGCGCGGCGAGAGGCTTCGGCGCCGTTGTCCTTCGAACAAGAGCGGCTTTGGCTCCTCGACCAGATCGCCCCGGGCAACGCGGCCTACCATGTGCCGTTCGGTTTTCGCATCCGGGGACCGCTGGATCTCGAGGCGCTGCGAACCGCGCTGGAAATGGTGTGCGAACGGCAGGATTCCTTGCGAACGATCTTCGCGCGGGAGAATGGCGGGCCATACGCCACGGTCAAAGACAGCATCCCCGTGCGCATCCATATGCGCGACCTGACCGGGCTGCCGGAATCGGAACGCAAGGACGAAGCGCTCGATCTGGCGGGCGGGGACATACGGGCCCCATTCGACATTGAAACCGGGCCGCTGTTCCGGTTCAGCCTGTACCAACTCCGCGATGACGACCATCTCGCCCTGGTGGTGATGCACCACATCGTGAGCGACCTCTGGAGCGTGCGGCTCTTCGTGGACGACCTGGTGTCCGCGTATGAACTCGTCAAGACCGGGGAAGAACGCCGTCTCGAGCCGCTTCCGGTGAGGTATAGCGATTTCGCCGCCTGGCAGCGCGGGCAGCTTGCGGGCGGGAAGCTCGACGAGTTAATCGACTACTGGCGCTCGAAGCTGGAGGGCGCGCCGCGTCTCGAACTCCTCAACGACTACCCGCGGCCGGATACCCCCAGCTTCGAAGGCGGCACGGAGAACATCGCTTTCCCTCCGGACCTGGCCACGGCGGTGAGGAGTTTTTGCCGGCGGGAGAACGCCACGCTGTTCACGGTGCTGCTCGCGGCCTTTGAAGCACTGGCGGCGCGATGCTCGGGCCAGACGGATCTCGTGATCGGCACGACCAACGCGAACCGCAACCGGCCCGAACTCGAACGGCTGATCGGGTTCTTTGCGGCTCCGCTCGTCGTCCGGACCCACTTGGCTGAGGACTTGCAGTTTCGCGAGGTGATCGGCCGCGTCCGGGAAACGCTGCTCGAAGCCTACGCTCACCAGGAACTGCCTTTCGCGAAAGTCGTGGAGGCGGCTCACCCCGGCCGCCAGTCATCCTACACCCCGCTCTTCCAGGTAATGTTCAGCGTCGTGAAGTCGCTGCTGCCGGTGACCGAGATCTCGGAGTTGGAGCTCGAAGCGCTCGAGTTGGGCGGCGAGTCCACGGATTTCGACCTGTTCGTCAACATCATCGAGGAGCCGCACTCCCTGCGGGCGCTCGTCGTCTACAGCAAGGATCTGTACAATGCCGGCACGATCCGGAGCCTGATGGCGGCCTATTTGGATGTCTTGCGGCGTTGCGTGGCGGAGCCGGAAACCGAAATCGCCCGGCTCGAGATTCCGAAAGAACTAAGAAGGGAGCAGCCGGAGGCCGCGGCCGGCGAAGCGAAAGCGGCCCGGCTGGCCATCACCGCGACTTTCACTTCGGAACCCGTCGAGGAGATCGCCTCCTTCTGGATGCAGGAGCTCGACTTGGAATACGAGATCCGCTTCGCCCCCTACAACCAGGTCTTCCAGCAATTACTGGACCCGGCGAGTCTGGTGAACCGCAACGCGAACGGAATCAACGTAGTCCTGATTCGCCTCGAGGACTGGGCCCGGAATTCCAAGTCCATGGATTCGGCCAAGCTCGAGGAAAACGTCCAGAGCTTCATCGAGGCGCTAAGGGCGGCGAGGGAGCGCTCCACATCGCCCTTCCTCGTCTGCATTTGCCCTGCGTCCCCGGAGTTCCTGGCGGAAACCGGACGGCGGGAGTTGCTCGGCCGGATGGAAGAAACGATCTCCGGCGCCTTTGCCCGGAGAGGATCGATTCAGGTGGTGGAGACCTCTGAGATTCAGGAAACCTATCCGGTGGACGAGCCCTTCGATCCGCACGGCGACCGCTTGGGGCACGTACCCTACACGCCGGAGTTCTTCGCCGCGCTCGGCACGATGATCGCCCGCAAGGTTCATGCCATGCGAACGGCGCCGTACAAGGTGGTGGCGCTTGATTGTGATCATACGCTCTGGGACGGCATCTGCGGAGAGAACGACCCAGCGGGCGTCAAAATCGGCGCGCCATGGCGGGAATTGCAGGAGTTCATGCTGGAGCAGCGTGACGCCGGCGTGTTGCTGACGATCGCCAGCAAGAACAACGAGGAAGACGTCTGGGCGGCCTTTGAGGCGCATCCGGAGATGCCCCTCCGCAAGGAGCACCTGGCCGCCTGGCGCATCAACTGGGAGCCAAAATCCGAGGGTCTCCGGGAGATGGCCGCCGAACTGGACCTTGGGCTCGACAGCTTCATCTTCGTCGATGACAACCCGACGGAATGCGCGGAGGTGGAGGCGGGCGCTCCGGAAGCGCTGGCGCTGGAGCTTCCGCGCGACGCGTCCCGTATTCCGCATTTCCTCCGTCATGTATGGGCGTTCGATCATCTGACGATCACCGAGGAGGACCGCGCCAGGGCGGCCATGTACGGACAGCGGCTGGAGCGGCGGAAGCTCCAGAAGAAGACCGGCACGCTGGCGGAATTCCTGGCGGCCCTTGATCTCAAGGTGGAGACCGGCCCCATGCAACCCGGGCAATTGCCGCGGGTCTCGCAATTGACGCAGCGAACGAACCAGTTCAACGCGACCACCGTCAGGAGAACCGGGACGGAGGTCGAGGAGTTCCTCCGGGACGGCGAGTGCATGACGGTTCACGTGACCGACCGGTTCGGCGCCTACGGCCTTGTTGGCGCGCTCTTGTTCCAGGACCGGGACGAGGCCCTGGTGGTGGACAGTTTCCTGCTGAGTTGCCGCGCATTGGGACGCGGCGTCGAACACCAGATGCTGGCGCGGTTGGGACAGATGGCGCTGGAGCGCGGGAAGCGGCGCGTCAGGGTCCCCTACGTGAAGACGGCCAAGAACCGGCCGGCGCTGAAGTTTCTCCAGAGCGTCGCAGCGGACTTCGAGGAGAAGACGCCCAACGGATTCCGGTACGAGATCCCCGCCGGCGAGGCGGCGAAGATCCGCTACAATCCCAGCAGCAAGCCAGGCGAGCCGGCGAAGAAAGCCGCCCGGAAGGCGAAGGCGGCGGTGGAGAACGTGGAGCGCTCCGTTGACTATGCCACAATCGCCACGGAACTCAACGACGCCAAGAGCATCCTCGAGCGGGTGCGCGCCGACGTTCGAACCGATGCGGCCA
>Ga0180436_10003262_pt1 | contig 14965 bp, 14 predicted proteins | sample SS_ome_2_FD_132434 | JGI IMG/M metagenome (GOLD analysis project Ga0180436, IMG submission 132434) | Hypersaline lake sediment archaeal communities from the Salton Sea, California, USA - SS_3_S_2 metaG | ecosystem: Environmental > Aquatic > Non-marine Saline and Alkaline > Hypersaline >...
CCGCCCATGTTCTGCATCTGCTCGAGTTGCGCCTTGAAGTCTTCCAGGTCGAAGCCCCGGCCCTTGCGGATCTTCTTGACCAGCTTCTGCGCTTCCTGCTGGTCCACCTTGCGGTGCACTTCCTCGACCAGCGACAGGACGTCGCCCATGCCGAGGATGCGCGAGGCCACGCGGTCGGGGTGGAACGGTTCGAGCGCGTCCACCTTCTCGCCGGCGCCCATGAACTTGATCGGCTTGCCGGTGATGTGGCGCACGGAGAGGGCGGCGCCGCCGCGGGCGTCGCCGTCGGTCTTGGTCAGCACCACGCCGGTCAGCGGCAGGGCTTCGTTGAAGGCCGCCGCGGTGTTGGCGGCGTCCTGGCCGGTCATCGCGTCGACCACGAACAGGGTCTCGTGCGGATCGACTGCCGCATGCACTTCCTTGATCTCCGCCATCATGGCGTCATCGACGTGCAGGCGGCCGGCGGTGTCGACCAGCAGCACGTCGCACATCTGACGCCGCGCTTCCGCCAGCGCGTCGCGGGCGATATCGGCCGGCTTCTGGCTGACGTCGGAAGGCTGGAACACGGCGCCGACCTGCCCCGCCAGGGTTTTCAGCTGCTCGATGGCGGCCGGCCGGTACACGTCGGCGCTGACCACCATGACCTTTTTCTTGTTCTGCTCGATCAGCAGGCGCGCGAGTTTTGCGGTGGTGGTCGTCTTGCCCGACCCCTGGAGGCCCGCCATCAGCACGGTCACCGGCGGCTGTGCGCGCAGGTCGAGCGCCTCGTTCTGCTCGCCCATCAGGGTGACCAGCTCGTCGTGGACGAGCTTCACCATGGCCTGCCCCGGCGTCAGGCTCTTGAGAATCTCCTGTCCCAGCGCCTTCTCGCGAACCTCGCCGATGAAAGCCTGCACCACCGGCAGGGCCACGTCGGCCTCGAGCAGGGCGATGCGCACTTCGCGCAAGGTTTCGCGTACGCCGTCCTCGGTCAGGCGGCCCTTGCCGCTCAACTGCGAGACCGTGCGGGAAAGGCGTTCGGTCAGATTTTCAAACATGGGCCACTCCGGGAAAAACTTATCGGGCAATGAGCAAAGAGTCGGGTATTATAGCGCCAGAACAATCCGATTCGCGGTACGAAATGAGCCACGACTTACCATTGATCCTGGCTGCGGTCCTCTACATGGCGTCCGCCGGGTTGCTTTTCCATGCCATCGGCAAGCGGTCCGAGCGCCTGCAGAACGTCGCATTCTGGCTGGCCGCCGGCGGCGTGCTCGCGCACGCGCTGGCGCAGTACCAGCACTGGTTCGCCGGCAACGTACCGGACGTGAGCGTGGCGCCGTTGCTGTCGCTGTGCGCCCTGGTCATCATCCTGCTGCTGATCGCTTCCGCGCTGTCGGAGAAGCGCCTGTTCACCGCCGGCCTGGTCGCCCTGCCGCTGGCGGCGCTGGTCGTGCTGCTGGAACTGGTGATACCGCACCAGCCGTTCACGCTGGACACCGTTTCCACCGGCATCGCCGTGCACCTGGTGAGCTCGGTGCTGGCCTTCGGCCTGCTGAGCATCGCCGGCGTGTATGCCTTTTTCGTGTTCGTGATCGACCACTTCCTGCGCCACCACCACCTCAACCCGGTGGTGCGCAACCTGCCGCCGCTGGAAGTCCTCGAGAGCCTGTTGTTCCGGCTGATCGGCGTCGGCTTCCTGATGCTGACCGTCTCACTGGTGTCGGGAACCGTGTTCATCAACGACATCTTCGCCCAGCACCTGGTGCACAAGACCATCCTGTCGATCCTGACCTGGCTGATCTTCGGCGTGCTGCTGTTCGGCCGCTGGCGTTACGGCTGGCGCGGCAGCGTGGCCGTGCGCCTGACGCTGGCCGGCGTGGTGTTGCTGATCCTCTCCTATTTCGGCACCAAGCTCGTACTCGAGGTCATCCTGGGCCGCAGCTGGCAATCCTGATCGATGGAAGAACTGCCCCTGGGAAGCCTGTACGCCACGCTGCTGGTGCTGATCCTGCTGTCCGGTTTCTTTTCCGGCTCGGAAACCGGCCTGATGGCGATCAACAAGTACCGACTGCGCCACCTGGCCAACAAGGGCCACCGCGGCGCGCGCCTGGCGCAGAAACTCCTGCAGAAGCCGGACCGGCTGATCGGCCTGATCCTGCTCGGCAACAACCTGGTGAATATCCTGGCCGCCTCGATCGCCACGGTGATCGGTATCCGCCTGTTCGGCCTCAACGGCGTCTGGATCGCATCGCTGATCCTGACCGTGGTCATCCTGATTTTTTCCGAGGTGGCGCCGAAGACCGTTGCGGCCGTGCATCCCGAACGCATTGCCTTTCCGGCCTCGTTCCCGCTCTACGGCCTGCTCAAGCTGTTCTCCCCGATCGTGTGGCTGGTCAACGGCCTGGCCAACCTGGTGCTGAGGCCATTCCGCGTGCACACCAACGTGGAATTGATGGAACACCTCAACCGCGAGGAACTGCGCACGCTGGTCAAGGAAGGCGGTAAGCAGATCCCCGACGACCACCAGCGCATGCTGGTGAACATCCTGGACCTGGAACAGGCGACGGTGGAAGACGTGATGATCCCGCGCCAGGACATCGTCGGCATCGACCTCGACGACGAATGGGAGGACATCCTCACCCAGCTGACCCAGACCGTCTATACCCGCATGCCGGTCTACCGCGAGACGATCGACCAGGTTGAAGGCCTGCTGCACATCCGCACCGTTATCGCGAAGCTGGCGCTGGGCGGCCTGACCTTCGACGACCTCAAGCGATCGATCCAGCGCCCCTATTTCGTGCCCGAGGGCACCGCGCTGACGCAGCAGTTACTGGAATTCCAGCGCCGCGAGCGGCGCATGGGGCTGGTGGTGGACGAGTACGGCGACATCCAGGGCCTGGTCACGCTGGACGACATCCTCGAGGAAATCGTCGGTGAATACACGGCCGAGAGCCGCGCCAAGACCCGTGACATCCGCCTGCTCGACGACGGCAACTACCTGGTCAACGGCGCCACGCCGATCCGGCAGCTCAACCGCCACATGGACTGGAACCTGCCCGAGAAAGAAGCCAGCACGCTGAACGGCCTGCTGCTCGAGGAACTCGGCGACATCCCCTCTGGCAAGGCCAGCATCCGGATCGGCCCGCACATCATGACGGTGCTCGAAATCAGGGAAAACATGATCGGCAAGGTACTGGTCAAGCCCGAGCGGGCGCCCGGCGAACCCACCTGACCCAAATCGCTCTCAGCGCGACTGCGCCGGACACGGCCGCCAGGAAGCAGAGCACGACATAGAGCGTGCCGCTCCAGGCGAAAAAATCCGGCCATCCGAACGTGGCCACGAACCAGCGGTGCACCGCGGTGAAGAAGAACAGGTGGGTGAGAAACAGCGTGTAGGAATACGGCGACAGCCACGTCAGTCCCCGCGCCAGCAAGCCGTCAGAGCCGCTCAACAGGCTCATCAGCGCGACACAGCTGACCACGCTCATCACCTTGACGGTGAAGTCCATACCCTGGAACAGCAGCAGGTAGCCCTCCCTCGGAAACACGACGTAGACCGCGCTGGCCACGGCCCACACCATGGGCAGGAGCGCCACCAGGGCGACCGACAGGCGGCGGTTGGCGATCAGCAATTGTCGGTGGTTCAACATCAGCAGGATACCAACGTAGAAGGCGAACACGATATCGAAACGAAGGAACCAGAACGGGAAGACCGCGAGCAGGAACACGCCGTCCTGGATGAAACATTTCCAGGCCATCCAGGCCAGCACCAGCAGGTTGAAGTAGCGGATTTTCGCGGCCAGCAACAGCAGCGGCAGCAGGATGAAACAGGTGTAAAGGTCTTTCAGGAAGTACAGCGGTTCATTGGCCGGCATCTTGTAGAAGACGAAGATCGCCTGGAACCAGCCGTAGGCATCGAAGGGGTAGATCGACAGGTCCGGGCGATGCCCCGCGTCGACGGCCTGCGTGGGATAGGTGAACAGCAGGATGAACAGCAGGTTCGACCAGAACAGCGGCCAGATCAGGCGCTTGGCCTTGCGCCACAACAACTTCGGGTAACCGTAGGTTTCGAGGCTGCGCACCGCCAGGTAGCCGGAAATCAGGCTCAGCAGGGGAACACCGCTCTTGGCCAGCGCCGATTCGAGAAACACGGCCATCCAGTCGTCGAAGTTCAGGGCGACGCCGCCGGACATCACCGACCAGCTGTCCAGCGCGATGATGTGGGCGAACATCATGAACAGGATCAGCACCGGGCGGATCATCACGATGGCCGACGAGGCGCGGGACCGTGTGCTCTGGTTCATGAATCGCTAAACTCCGAAACTGTGAGGGGCCACATCGAGAAGGAAACCGTTCAATGAGCCAGCCGCCGTATCAGCCGCCCATCTTTATCGAATCCACCGACGAGTGCAATTTCTATCACACCATCGACATACCCGGCATCGGACTGGTCGAAGGCCAATGGGACCTGCGATCGCAGGTGGAGGAATACCTCGGCGGTTTCGGGTTCCGCGACCGCCGCGTATTGGAGATCGGCCCGGCTACCGGGTTTCTCACTTTCGAGATGGAGAAACGCGGCGCGGAGGTCGTCGTCGTCGAGCCACCGATGGATCGTGAATTCTGGAACTCCGTGCCCTATGATTCACTGGGTCTGCTGCACCGGGAAAGTGGCGCATGGACACCGTCCGAAACGGCCTTCTTCGATCACATCCGGATGATCCGCAATGGCTTCTGGTATTGCCACCGGGTCTACGGATCCCGAGCCCGCATGTTCCACGGCTCCGCCGAGCGGCTGCCCCCCGAACTGGGCAGCTTCGACGCCGCCCTGCTCACGGCCGTCCTGTTGCACACGCGCTCACCCGTATCCATCCTGGAAAGCTGCGCGCGGCGGGTTAGCGGTTCGATGATCGTCACGGAACGGCATTTCCCCGAGTTGGGAGAAGGTCCCGTATGTTCGCTGGTCCCGACGGTCGAGAATCAGCAGTGGGACACCTGGTGGCAGTTCACGCCCCGGTTTTTCACGCAGTTTTTCGAAGTGCTCGGCTTTTCGCGCCACCGGGTGACGTTCCACACGCAGCGCGCATTCAACCACGAACTCCCGATGTTCACGGTCGTCGCCGAGCGGGGCTGAACGCCCGGTCCAGCGCGTCGCGCACGTGGTCCACGCCGACGACGGCCAGGTCGCCGATGGGCTTGCGCGGGCGATTCGCCGACGGCACCACGGCCGTCTTGAAACCGTGCCCCGCCGCCTCTTTGAGGCGCTGCTCGCCGTCCGGCACGGGCCGAACCTCGCCGGACAGGCCGACCTCGCCGAAACAGACCAGGCCGTCCGGGAAGGGCCGGTCCTGCAGGCTGGATACCAGGGCCAGCAACATCGGCAGGTCGGCGGAAGTCTCGCTGACCCGGATACCCCCCACGACGTTGATGAACACGTCGTGCTCGGCCAGGGCGATGCCGCCGTGGCGGTGCAGCACGGCCAGCATCATGGCCAGGCGGTTGTATTCGAGGCCCAGCGCGACGCGGCGCGGGTTGTTCAGGTGGCTCGGGTCGACCAGCGCCTGCACCTCGAGCAGGATCGGGCGGGTGCCTTCGCGAACCACGGTAACAACGCTGCCGGGGACGGGTTTCTCGTGCCCGGACAGGAAGATCGCGGAGGGATTCTTCACCTCTTTCAGGCCGGTCCCGGTCATCGCGAACATGCCCAGCTCGTTGACGGCTCCGAAACGGTTCTTGATCGCGCGGACAACCCGGTAACGGCTGCCGCCGTCGCTTTCGAAGTACAGCACGGAGTCGACCATGTGCTCGAGCACGCGCGGCCCGGCCAGCGCGCCCTCCTTGGTCACGTGCCCGACCAGGATCACGCAGCACTGGTTGCGCTTGGCCCAGCGCACCAGCGCAGCGGCAGACTCGCGGATCTGCGCCACCGAGCCCGGTGCGGAAGCCAGGTTTTCGGTGTACACCGTCTGGATGGAGTCAATCACCATCAGCTGCGGCTTTTCCTGCTCGGCGTGGCCCAGGATCTGCTCGACGGCGGTTTCGGGCAGGCAGCGGATGCTGTCCAGCGCGACGCCCAGCCGGCGCGCGCGCATGCCGAGCTGTTGCAGCGATTCCTCGCCGGTCACGTACAGGCTCGGTACGCGGCCCGCCAGCGCCGCCGTCAGCTGCATCAGCAGCGTCGACTTGCCGATGCCGGGATCGCCACCGAGCAGAATGACCGAGCCCGGCACGATGCCTCCCCCCAAAACCCGGTCGAGCTCCCCTACCCCGACCTCGAGGCGGGTCACCTCGGCGTCGCCGACCGAGGACAGATCCTTGACCTCGTTGCCCAGCTGACCGGCAAAACCGGCGAACCGGCCGGGCGCGGACGCCTCGGCCACGAACTCGTTGACGGTGTTCCATTCCCGGCACTCCGGGCACTGCCCTGCCCATTTGCTGAGCACGGCGCCGCAGCTGTCGCAACGGTATGCGTTTCGGTTCTTCGCCATCGGCTTATTCCGGGGAAAACGCACTTTTATCAGATCGTCGCACGTTCCACCAGCAATGGCCCTTGACGCGTCCCGATTTCTGACCTTGAATGAAACCGTAAGCCGACAACCCGAAGGAACCGGTGATGTCTGAAAATCACGTTGCGCTCGCTGCCGATCTGACCGAACTCGAAGACATTTACGCGATGATGGAAATCGAGTCGCCCCACGGGCGCCAGGCGGCGTTCCTGGCTTTCGTCGACGAGCAGTTCGACGAGGAATACGAGGAAGACCTGGAAATCGAGGATATCGCGCTGGAAGGTGGCTGGGTGATCGTCGAGTTTCACTGCTCCGACGGGCTGTGCCACGAAATCGTCCAGGCGCTGTTCTCCGGGCTGGGCGAGAACGGCGCGGAACGGATGGCCGCGCTGGTGCACGACGGCCGGATCGGGCTTTACTCCCTGCTCGTGCCGGGCTACGACGAGGCCGAGGCGGTCGACGATTGTTTCGACGACTTCGATGGGATGATGCACGATCTGGAAGATGTGCGCGACCGGCGCGAACAGCTGCTGCACGTGCTCGAACTGATGGAAACCGAGCCGGTGCGCTCGCAACTTCGGGAGTTCCTCGGCGAGGACAATGCCTTCGAGACCACCGAAGACGATGACGACGACGACTCCGACCTGGAAGAATTCGATGAAGAAGACGATTTCGACGAGGAAGACGACGGGCCGTCACGCAGTGAACTGATGGCCCGGTTGAACGAAGCCATGGCCGCGGGCGACGAGGAACGCGCGGCGGAATTGTTCGAGCAGGTGCAGCGCCTGTAAAGCGTTCCACTGCACGGACATGACCTCCTGCCCATACCCGGCGCGAACCGTTCGCCTACAATGAAGGCTCGAGCACACGCAACGAGGCCGCATGGATCGTCAGCAAGAACAACCACTTATCGGTGAATCCCAGGCTTTCCTGGATATCCTGGAGCACGTCTCGCGCGTCGCCCAGCTGAACCGCCCCGTGCTGGTGATCGGCGAACGCGGCACCGGCAAGGAACTGATCGCCGCGCGCATCCACTACCTGTCGCCGCGCTGGGACCGGCCCTTCGTGAAACTCAATTGCGCCGCGCTGGCCGAATCCCTGCTGGAAACCGAGCTGTTCGGCCACGAGGCCGGCTCGTTCACGGGCGCCACCCGGCGCCGCCTCGGGCGTTTCGAACTGGCCAACGAGGGCAGCCTGTTCCTGGATGAACTGTCCAACACGTCGAGCCGCGTACAGGAAAAGGTTCTGCGCGTGATCGAGTACGGCGAACTGGAACGCGTGGGCGGCAACGAGACCATCCGCACCGACGTGCGCATCATCGGCGCGACGAACGAAGACCTCCCCGCGCTGGCCGAATCCGGCCGGTTTCGCGCCGATCTGCTCGACCGGCTGGCCTTCGACGTGATCACCTTGCCCCCGCTGCGCGATCGCCGCGAAGACATCATGCCGCTGGCCGAGTATTTCGCCGTGAAAATGGCCGGCGAACTGGGCCTGGAGCTGTTCGAGGGCTTCACCGAGTCCGCAAGAAACCAGCTGCTGGACTACCCCTGGCCGGGCAACGTGCGCGAGCTCAAAAACGTGGTCGAACGGGCCGTATATTCATCCGCGGATGACAACGGCCAGGTCGACGAGATCCAGTTCGACCCCTTCGAATCGCCCTGGCGCCCCGGCGCCGACGAGCCGGAAAACCCCGGCCAGGCTGCTGCGCCCGGCGGGCCTTACGACTTCAAGGAACACATCCAGCAGACGGAAATCGACCTGCTGAAAACCGCGCTGGAACAGAACCGCTTCAACCAGAAAAAAACGGCCGAGCACCTCGGCATGACCTACCACCAGTTGCGCGGTTACCTGCGCAAGTACGAGTTGACGGACGGCGAGTAGCCTGGAGAGCCGGTTGGGCGCGTTACGACCTGGCAGCTGTGTTCAGTGGACGCCCGAGGGCGGGTCGTAGCGGTAGTCGGGCGCGTAGTTCACGAACCGCAGCCACTGCCCCTGGAACAGCAATTCGACCTTGCCGGTCGGGCCGTTGCGGTGTTTGCCGATGATGATCTCCGCCTTGCCTTTGTTGTCTTCCTTGTCCTTGTGGTAGACCTCGTCGCGGTAGATGAAGACGATCAGATCGGCGTCCTGCTCGATCGAGCCCGATTCGCGCAGGTCGGCCATCACCGGGCGCTTGTCCGGCCGTTGCTCGAGGGCGCGGTTGAGCTGAGAAAGCGCGATAACGGGGACGTGGAGTTCCTTGGCGATGGCCTTGAGCGAGCGCGAGATTTCGGCGATTTCGGTGGCGCGGTTCTCTTTCGATCCCGGCACCGCCATCAGTTGCAGGTAGTCCACCACGATCAGGCCGATGTCGTGTTCGCGCTTCAGGCGGCGGGCGCGCGCGCGCAGCTCGGCCGGCGACAAGGAAGGCGTTTCGTCGATGAAGATCTTGCTCTTGTGCAGGAAGGTCATCGCCGTGGTGAGCTTGGGCCAGTCCAGCTCGTCCAGGCTGCCGGTCCGCAGGCGGGTCTGGTCGATCTGCCCGAGCGATGAGAACAGGCGCATCACGAGCTGCACGGCCGACATCTCCATACTGAACACGGCCACGGCTTTCTGGCTCTTGATGGCCGCGTGCTCGGCGATGTTCATGGCGAAAGTGGTCTTGCCCATCGCGGGACGCCCGGCCACGATGACCAGGTCGGAATCCTGCAGGCCGGCCGTCATCTTGTCGAAATCCTTGTAGCCGGTCGGGATGCCGGTGATCTCGCCCTCGTGTTCGTGCAGTTCCTGGATGCGCTCGATCGCCTCGTTGATGGCGGATTGCACCGACACGTAGCTGGAACCGCTGCGCTGACCCTGGTCCGCGATGGCGAAGACCAGGCGCTCGGCTTCTTCCAGCAGTTCCTTGCTCGAGCGGCCTTCCAGCGCAAAGGCGCCGGAGGTGATCTCGGAACCCACGTCGATCAGCTGGCGCAGGATCGACTTCTCGCGGACGATTTCGGCATAGGCCCGAACATTGGCGGCGCTGGGGGTGCTCGAGGCGAGCTGAATGATGTAGCCGCCGCCGTCGACCTGGTCCACCAGTCCGTGCGACTCGAACCATTCGGTCACGGTAACCGCGTCACAGGGCTTGCTGGCGTTGCTTAGCTGCGCGATGGCGCGGAAGATCATGCGGTGGTCTTCGCGGTAGAAATCCGGTTCGGTGACGATGTCCGCCACCGTGTCCCAGGCCCGGGGCGAGAGGAGTAGACCCCCGAGTACCGCCTGCTCTGCCTCCAGGGAATGAGGAGGGACTTTGAGGTTTTCGACGGTAGCGAGTTCGGGGGCCGGCATTCCCTGTATTTATTCCGCTTCTACAGTGACCTTGATGGTGGTTTCCACATCGGCGTGCAGGTGGATCAGCACGTCGTGCTCGCCAGTATAGCGGATCGGGCCTTCGCCCATGATGACCTCGGCCTTTTCCAGCTTCGGGCCCTGCGCGGTGACCGCGTCGGCGATCTCGCGCGGGCCGATCGAGCCGTAGAGCTTGCCTTCTTCGGCGGCGTTCGCCGCGAGGGTGATCTCGAAGCCCTCCAGGGCTTTCAAGCGGTCTTCGGCCGTGGACAGTTTCGCCATCGCGGCCTTTTCCAGCTCAGCGCGGCGGGCCTCGAACTCGGCGAGGTTGGCCTTGGTGGCCGGAATCGCCTTGCCCTGCGGCACCAGGAAGTTACGGCCGTAACCGGGCTTGACCTTGACCTTGTCGCCGAGGTCGCCCAGGTTCAGCACTTTTTCAAGCAGTATCAGTTCCATGTTCTTGCTCCTGAATCCTCAGCAGATCACTGGTTGTCGGTATACGGCAACAGCGCGAGGTAGCGGGCCTGCTTAACGGCCTTGGCCAACTGGCGCTGGTAACGTGCCTTGGTGCCGGTAATGCGGCTGGGCACGATCTTGCCGGACTCGCCGACGTACTGCTTGAGCGTGTTGATGTCCTTGTAATCGATCTCGGTTACACCGTCTGCCGTGAAGCGGCAGAACTTTCTGCGTCGAAAATGACGTGCCATGTCGTTTCTCCTGTTCCGGGTCAGGCGTCGGCGCCCTTGGCGGCGTCGGCGTCTTCGGTGGTTTCTTCAACAGCGGGAGCCGGGGCTTCATCAGCAGCCTCTTCGGCAGCCTCTTCGGCGGCTTCGGCCGGCTTCTCCTCGGTGGCCTCGGGCTTGGCTTCCTCGGCCTTGTCGTCGGCCTCGGCCTTGCGCTCTTCGTAGCTGCGGCTGGAGCGGTCTTTCTCCTCCTTGGCCTTCATCATGAGCGACTGCTCGACGATGGCTTCCTGGCGGCAGATCGTCAGGTGGCGCAGAACGGCGTCGTTGAATCGGAAAATGCCCTCGAGTTCGGCCAGGGTGGCGGCGTCGCACTCGATGTTCATCAGGACGTAGTGGGCCTTGTGCAGCTTGGCAATGGGATAGGCCAACTGGCGGCGGCCCCAGTCCTCCAGGCGATGAATCGCACCGTTGTTATCCTCGACGAGGGAACGGTAGCGTTCCAGCATGGCAGGCACCTGCTCGCTCTGGTCGGGGTGGACCAGAAAACATATTTCGTAGTGTCTCATTGTGACTCCTTGTGGGTTTGTCCGGCGCGGCCTATCCGCACCGATCAAAGCTTCCTTCGCCGTCGAAGTGAAGCAAGGATTTCCGCCGCGAAACTTCCGGGCAGCGGAGCCGACGGATTATAGCAGCTAATCAGCCGATGGTGAAACTCTCGCCGCAACCGCATTCCTCGGTTACGTTGGGGTTGGAAAAATGGAAGGCCGAGCCCAGCCCTTCGGAACGGAAATCGACGATCGAACCGTCGAGAAAAGCCAGGCTGTCGCGATTGACGACCACTTTTACGCCGTCCTGGTCGAACACCACGTCGTCGTCACCCGCACCCGTGGCGAGATCCACCGTGTAAGCCCACCCGGAACAGCCGGTTTTCTTGACGCCCAGCCTGAGGCCGACGCCGCCGTCCTTTGCGATGAAGCCGCGCACCCTCTCGGCGGCGGCGGGGGTCAGTTCGATTGCCATATCTCCGAATCTCTCACAGTTAATATATGTGTGTCTGCATGGACGGGGTTTTTGTTCCCGGTCGCGTGCATTATTATTTGGGGTTTGCTTCCACCGGATCAACTCCAGATCATGCCGACCGTCAGAATCAAAGAGGCCCTCGCGGGCCAACCAGCCATCGGAACCGAAATCACCGTCAGGGGTTGGGTTCGAACACGCCGTGACTCGAAGGCGGGATTTTCCTTCATCAACGTGCACGATGGTTCGTGCTTCGACGCGATCCAGGTCGTGGCGCCGGCGGAACTCGATAACTATGAAAACGAGGTGAAGAAGCTGACCACCGGCTGCGCGGTCATCTGTACCGGCACGCTGGTCGAATCCGGCGGCCGCGGGCAAAAGTACGAGATCCAGGGCAGCGAGGTCGAAGTGGTCGGATGGGTGGAAGACCCGGACACCTACCCGATCCAGCCCAAGCCCCACAGCTTCGAATTCCTGCGCGAAGTCGCTCACCTGAGGCCTCGCACGAACACGTTCGGCGCTATCACGCGCGTGCGGCACGTCGCTGCACAGGCCATCCACCGTTATTTTCACGAGCGCGGCTACTACTGGATCAACACGCCGATTATCACAGCCTCCGACGCGGAAGGCGCCGGCGACATGTTCCGGGTGAGCACGCTCGACATGATGAACCTGCCCCGCACTGAGAGCGGCGGTATCGACTACAGCCAGGACTTTTTCGGGCGCGAGACTTTCCTCACGGTGTCCGGGCAACTGAACGTCGAGGGCTATTGCCTGGCAATGAGCAATGTCTACACCTTCGGCCCGACCTTCCGCGCCGAGAACTCGAACACCTCCCGGCACCTCGCCGAATTCTGGATGGTCGAACCGGAAATCGCCTTCGCCGACCTGCACCGACTGGCGGACGTGTCGGAGGAGTTCCTGAAATACATCTTTCGCACAGTGCTCGAGGAGTGCCCGGACGATATGGCGTTTTTCGCGAAACGGATCGAGCCCCAGGCCATCGAGCGACTGGAAAAGTTCATCGAATCCGACTTCGTGCGGATCGATTACGAAGAAGCGATAGAAATCCTGCGCGCGTCGGGCAAGAAATTCGAATACCCAGCCGAATGGGGCCTCGACCTGCAGACCGAACACGAGCGTTACCTGACCGAGAAGCACTTCAACGCGCCAGTCGTGGTGATGAACTACCCGACGGAAATCAAGGCGTTCTACATGCGTTTGAGTGACGACGGCCGCACCGTGGCCGCATTGGACGTGCTGGCGCCGGGTATCGGCGAGATCATCGGCGGCTCCCAGCGCGAAGAACGACTGGACGTGATCGAACGCCGCATGGACGAACTCGACCTGGACAAGGAGCATTACGACTGGTACCTGGATTTGCGCCGGTACGGCACTGTTCCGCACGCCGGGTTCGGGCTGGGTTTCGAACGCCTGATCAACTACATCACGGGCATGACCAATATCAGGGACGTCATTCCGTTCCCCCGTGTTCCGGGCAAGGCCGAATTCTGAGTCCGAACAACCGTTCTTTGTGGCGACCTTCGAGCGAAGCGCAGGTCTGCGCTTCGTTTTTCACACGCGCAAAAAAAACGACCAGAGATATCATCCGTAATATCCCTGGCCGTCCTGCGGACGTCTCGCCACCCGCAAAGTGCATCCATGCTCAACAAGAAAGCAGATCCTTCTGCTGTTGGAGCCAGCAATCCTTGCCTTTTCCAACCTTGTTGAGATCCATTATAGCCACGTTTGTCTATAGACGCAAGTGTCTATTTGCAAAAAAGTCTAAATTCTTTTTTGTCTATATTCATATTTGTCTAAAGTCATAATTGTCTATAGACACATAAGGCTATTTTTGCTAATCTTCGCTCATGTTATTCGTACTGCATCATAAACAAGGCGCATTGATGCTCTCCGCTCAGGACCGGGAACAGGTTCTCAAGTGGAGTGAACGCCAATTGGGTAATGAGGCAGGTCTGGTTTCCATCGCCGAGTGTGTCTGCACGGAAGCAGCGCCGTCGGTCGAAAGAGATGGGACCGGCATCGGGACCGGTACAGACAGGGGTTGTCGGCCGGTATTGGGTATTTGGTCTGATCCTCCACAGGATGTGCCAGGGGAGCAAGGAGGCTCCAGGATCCCAAATGCCCTTTTCCCGGACCACCTGCCAAACTATGCAGAGCCTGCCCTGCATTGAATCGTTTGGCAGGCATCGAGGCAGGACGCCTCATTAAAAGGAATTACATTACCGGAAATACTATTCGTTTAATTTGGTAATGACAAAGGGGTGGAAGGGATTTCCACGAATGGAACAGGGACGTTCCGACGAACTCCAGGCCTGTTTTGGCTGGACGATCAGGCCTGCCGATTACATCAGGATTCGAGAATGGGCGGTTTAAGATTAAATAATCTTGGCAAGTCTTTGAAAAAAAGGATATCCTATAGTTAAACTGCCGTTAATACCTTCGGCTACCTGTTCCAGGACCTGAACAGGGTTTCACGAGACGGACTTCATACACTGCTGTAGGGGATCTTCAGGAGACTGAGAATGCCTCAAGTGGTTATGAGTAACAACTTGAACCAACAAGACGACGCGACATCCATCACGCACTTCCTGAGTCGCGTTTTTCGTCGCGTCGTTCGTTTGGTCATAGGCACCGTCTCCCTGCCCGCCCTGTACGACATTCTCAAAGCCATCTACGTCGAAGAAGCCCAGAAGAAGTTGGAGCGGGACGGATCCAAACCGACAAAAAGTGCCATTGCGTTGATGACGGGATTAGACACTCGTGTAGTTTCGTCTTTGATGTCACAAAATCTGGAAAACACACTGAAAAATCAAACCGTGAATCCAGAGCATGCCCTTATCGACATGTGGACCAGTGATCCTTACTTCCAGGATTCTGAAACTGGTAAACCCGCAGCACTCCCAATCGTCGGCAAAGGTAAAACTTTTCAAACATTAGTTCTGAGAGCAATTGGTCGAAACATTACGGTAAAGACTGTAATAGGCCGTTTGTTGGCATCCAATAATATTAAGGTGACTCAGGAAGACGTAGAGAAAGTGGAGCTACTCTCAGTACTTTACTCTCCGATTTCAGATGACCGAGCGAAACAAACTGAAGTTGGTCTTGTTGAAGCGTCAAGAGTTCTAAGCGCCGTTATCCACAACATGAGCGCAACAGTGGAAACCAGGGTGCCTCAGCAAGGTAGATGGACTTACCGACTCAGCCCAGATCGATATAAAGAATTTCGTAATGAAGCGCGAAATCTCTTAGAGCGACAGATTCAAGAAGGGGAGTCGCTACTCGAGAAATTCGAGGAGCCGACAAAGCAGCCTGGTCAGATAACCGTTGGTATCGGTTGGTATCAATGGAGAGACCATGAACCTGAAGAGAAGGAGGTAGAGTAGAAGGGGGACGTCAGTTACTCACAATCTTCTCAGGTACTCGTTTAGCAGCCGGGTCGAA
>Ga0180436_10003263_pt1 | contig 14964 bp, 12 predicted proteins | sample SS_ome_2_FD_132434 | JGI IMG/M metagenome (GOLD analysis project Ga0180436, IMG submission 132434) | Hypersaline lake sediment archaeal communities from the Salton Sea, California, USA - SS_3_S_2 metaG | ecosystem: Environmental > Aquatic > Non-marine Saline and Alkaline > Hypersaline >...
ACTCGGCGACCTCGGGCGAGTCGTCACCCCGGGTCATGACCGAGCGGCCGTCCCGGACCCCGTAGTCGTCGCGGATCTCGACCAGCCGATCGGCGGGCACGAGCGTCTCGGCGAACCACGAGTCCTCGAGCGGCGTCGGCTGGATCGCCTTGGGGTACCGGACGAGGGCCCCGGTCGGCAGCACCTGGTCCCGCACCCCGAACTTGATCGGCGAGATGCGCCCCAGCCAGCGGGTGTACTGCACGATGATCGGATCGTCGAGACCGTAGCGGTCCTCGAGGTACGCCTCCATCAGCGCGGCCTTGCTCGCCTCCATCTGGCCGCCCGAGACGCGGAGTCCGGCGCCGATGCCGCCCGGGCTCAGCGCGAGCAGCATGAAGACGAGCAGCGTGATCCCGACCAGCGTCGGGATCATCAGCATCAGTCTTCGGGCGATGTACGCGAGCATGGTGCGGAGGGACGCCGGATCGGGTGACGTGAGACGGGACGGTGACGGTGGATGCGGTCGTCAGTTCCCCGGCAGCGGCGCGGCCGCCCGGAAGAACTCCTGCGGTTCCAGACCGCTCTTGTGCTCGATGACGTTGCCGATCTCGCGATTCACGAAGCGGATCCACGGCGAGACCCGCAGGAACGTGTACGGCTGCCCCTGGTGGATCGTGCGATGCAGCCCGTGCCAGTCGGCCATGCGGGCCTCGGGGTCGAGTTCCGCGCGGCCCGCGTCGATGAACGCGTCCGCGTCGGGGCTGCCCCACTGGATGAAGTTGTCGCCCTGATCGAGGATCGAGCTCGAGTGCCAGATCTGACGCGGATCACTCTCGGGGGCGCTGGCGCTCCACGCCATGATCATCGCGTCGAAGTTCCGCTGCTTGAGCATGTCGCTGTAGAAAGACCAGTCGACGACCTTGGGATTGCAGACGATGCCGTTCTTGAGGCACTGACTCTTGAGGTAACTGATGATCCGCTCGGTCGTCTCGCCGCCGGTCGCGATCGTGAACTCGAACTCGAACGGGGTGCCCTTCGCGAAGACGCCGTCGTCGAGCTGGTACTCGCGCACGCCGTCGCCGTCGGCATCGACCCAGCCCGCCTCGGCGAAGAGTCGGTCACCCTCCGCCTCGTCGAACGGCCAGGGGGTGACGTCCGGTGCGGACGCGGGCGAGGCCGGGCTGTTCGGGCCGGTCGCGACCACGCCCACGCCCTCCCAGATGTCGCGGATCATGAGCTCGCGATCGAGGATGTGGGTCATGCCCTTGCGGACGCGGGCGTCATGGAACGGCGTCAGCTTGCCGCCGGGACCGCCCCGCGGACCGCACTGCCACCCGATGAACGAATACCCGCTCCGCATGTTGAGCCAGTTGTGGATCGCGCTGGTCTTCAGGAATTCCTCGTCGTCCTTGTACTCGGCGTACTGGACCGAACTCGGCGTGAGCATGTCCCCCTCGCCGTTGCGATACGCCACCAGCGCCGCGAGCGGATCGGTCACGACCTTCGATCGAAGCGAGCCGAGCGGCGACTTCGCCTTGCCCCAGTACCGCTCGTTGCGGACGATCACCACGTCCTCGCCGGGCGACCACTGATCGTCCGGATCGAGGTTCGCGATGCGGAACGGGCCCGAGCCCATGAGCAGGCCGGTGGACGGGTTGATCTGCGACGGCTCGAACCGTGAATAGAAGTGCTTGGGAAGGATGTACGAGCCGAGGGTGTAGGACAGGTTGGTGAACAGCGACTTGTTGAAGGTGAACTCGGCGGTGTGGTCGTCGATGACCTCGACGTTCTCGATCATGTCGAGCGTCGCCCGGCTGCGTTCGGCCTCGATCAGCGGGTTGAAGATGAAGTCCATGAACGTCCAGCGGACGTCCTCGGCGGTGACCGGAGTCCCGTCGGAGAACGTGGCCTTGGGATCGATGTGCACCCGCAGCCAGAGACCGTCGGGATCGAGCTGCCAGCCGTCGGCGAGCACGCCCCGCAGGGTGAGCGTCTCGGGGTCGTAGGCGGCCAGCGTCTCGACCACCCGGTCGATGACGCGACGGCCGTAGACGTCGGTCGAGAGATACGGGGTGATCTTCGCGGGCTGGGCCCCGAAGATCTCGGTGAACTCGCCGCCACGACGGAAGCCCGGCACCTCGGCGGGGTCGCTCGCGAAGTCCCACGGCTCCTGCCACGCGATCGGGACCCCGGGACGGGCCCACGAGTCGTCACGCTTCGCGGTGGTGGATCCGGCGTCCAGATCACCGCCGCCGATGATTGTCGTCCCGGTCGTCCCGGCCGTCCCGGCCGTCGCACCACCGCCGACCGAGATGCCGTCGGCGGACACGCCCCCGAGGTTGATGTTGATCGGACGGGTCGCGATCGCCGTGCGGAGGGCGTTGAGTTCGTCGCGGATCGCGTCGACGTCGCCGCCCCCGCCGACCTGCTGCTCGATCTCGCCGACCTTGGCCTGGATGTCGTCCAGACGATCCCAGACCCGGTCGGACTGGAGCATCTGAAGCAGCACCAGAAGCCCCACGCCCAACACGACGACGAGAAGCACGAAGTCCTTGAAACCGAAGCGGTTCTGCATGAGCCGGGGTCTTTCCTGCGTTCGACGGGCCGGGAGCGGCGCCGAGCCGGTGCAGACTACGGGGAGCCGTGGGCGGGATCAAACCTCGCCTTGAGTCGATCACCCACCAGATTCAGGCTCACCAGCGTGACCCCGATCATCAGACACGGCCAGGAGAGAAGCCACCAGCGGCTGTTCGGGGCGTGAAGTTCGCCGAGGGCTTCGCTGGCGAGGTTGCCCCAGCTGGGGAGCGGTTCGGCGACTCCGATGCCGAGAAAGCTCAGGAAGCTCTCCGACAGGATCGCGGCGGGGACCGCCAGCGTGCCGTAGACCACGATGGGGCCGATCAGGTTCGGAAGCAGATGGTGCGTGAACTGCCGCCATGCCCCCATGCCCTGCGCCCGGCACGCCTCCATGAACGGTTGTTCGCGGAGGCTGAGCACCTGCCCTCGCACCACGCGGGCGGTGGTCAGCCAGCCGACGCCTCCGATCGCGACCAGCAGCGTGGCGAGATTCACCACCTGACGGGTCCCGGACGACGGATCGAGGGCCAGCCGCGCGACGACGCCGTCCGCCGCGACCGACACCAGCACCACCAGCAGGATGTACGGCAATCCGTAGAGGACGTCGACGAACCGCATGGCGATCGCGTCGAATCGCCCGCCCACGAATCCGGCGGTGGCCCCGATCGCGGTGCCGATGCCGACCGCGAGCCCCGCGGCGACGAGCCCGATCCCGAGACTGACCGCCCCGCCGAGCAGCAGTCGGACCAGCGTGCTGCGACCGAAGCGATCGGTGCCGAGCAGGCGGTCCGGGACGTACGACCCCGCGTCATCGAGCCGACGGACGGTGGCCGCCGCCTCCTCCGAGAGTGCCGCCGGCGGCGGCGGCAGCAGCCCCAGATCGAGGTCCCCGGCCTCGTACCGGTGCTCGACGCCGTCGCCGACCGGCACCCGGCCAAGCGTCCAGGGCAGCGAACCGAGGCACGCCACCACCACGAGCAGGAGCGTCGTCACGCCCAGTCGCCCCGCCAGCGACGACCGCACGGAGGCGGCACGCGAGGACGGAACGGGGATCGGGGCGGATTCGACGGTGCGAGCGGTGGCCATGGCGGTCACGAGCGATCGTTCCCCGCGGGCTCGGCCGCCGGTCGGCCGCGATCACCCGAACGACCCGGGCCACCCGGGAGCCCGTCGAACGGATCGTCGTCGTCGGCGAGCGACGGATCGTTCTCGAGCAGCGACTTCCAGACCGACTCGATCCGCGACTGCCGGGTCTCGACCTCGCCGAGCAGTCGCTCGCGCAGTTCACGCACCGCCTGATCGAGGGCTTCGAGTTCCATCGCCCGGGCTCGAAGTTCGAGATCGACGCTCTCGGCGGTCATCTCGCGGAGGCGGCCCGCGATCGTCTCCGCCAGCGTCGGGTCCGACGCGAGCACCCGGTGGTACTCGATCGCGGTCTCCTTCATGCCCTTCTTGAGCGCGAGTTCCGCGACCCGCACCGCGTAGAGCCGCGGGTTCTTCTCCTTGAGCATGAGCAGGCCGAAGAGCCGTCGTCCGTGCCGCCGGAAGTCGGCCCGGGCGGCTTCGGGGTCGTCGGCGAGCCGGGTGCGGAGCGAGGACGCCCACTCGGGCGAGATGTCCTCGACGACCGCGATCATCCGCTCGAAGTCGGCTTCCGAGCCGGGACCGCGACCGCGGCCGCGGGGACGGCCCTCGATGCCGGACCAGCGGCCGCGTCCCGGGTCATCGTCGCGCCCCGCGTCCGGCGGCGGCGGCGGTCGGTCGTCCGGGCGGTCCGAGGTGGGCGGTGACGGGTCCTGGGACGAGGCCGACGTGACGGTCGAATCATCCGCCACGGCCGTGGTCGCGGACCCGATCAGCGAGCACGCCGCGATCAGCAGAGCCGACGCCGCGTTGCCGAGGGAGCATCGACGCGGCATCACGAGGTCGGTCCCCCTAGCATCGCGAAGACCGAGCCTTCGAGCTCGTCGAGACCGAACGCGCGGGATCGAAGCACCGACTGGGCGTCGAGCTCCGCGAAGACGTCGTCCTCGAACCAGTCGTCGGTCGGATCGAGCACCGCGACGAGCATCGCCTCGCTGTCGCGGGTCTCGAGCAGATCGAGGGCTTCGAGCGGATCCTGATTCGGGTTCCGGCCGAAGCCCGGGCCGGCATCGAGGCCATCCGCGGCAGCGAGTCGCGGGGTTCGCTCGGTCGAACCGGGGCCGTCGCTTCCGCCGGCCCCAGTACCGGAGAACAGGCGGCCCGCGAAGATCGCCACCACGACGGCCGCGGCCACCGCCCCGAATCCGGCGGCGAACCGTCGGAATCGAACCGCGGCCCCGGTCGCGGCGACCGGCGCAGCCTCGAAGGGCAGCACGCGGGCCGGAAGATCGGGCTTGGTGACCGTCAGGATCCGTTCGACCAGCGCGGCATCGGCCTCGCCCCGCCCCGTCGGGGCGAGCAGATCGTGCAGCGACCGGTCGAGGTCCAGAAGGTCTTTCGGCAGGTCGGACGATGGAGACATCCCGACGTCATCCCCGGCCCGGGGAAGGCCGTCGTCTCGGTGCCGGTGTGACGAATCGGGATGGGTCATCGAACGACTCCTGCGGAAGATCCTGACATCGAACGCCCTTCGGGGCGAGGGATTGCGGACGGACGACACATTCCGCGGGTTTCCGGACCCGCCCGTTCGGGGCGACGGTGATGCGTCATGACGACTGCCTTTCGAGATCCTCGAGAAACCCCCTGAGCTTGCGAAGGGCCCGGTGATGGCGGGCCAGAAGCGTCCCGATCGGGGTGTCGAGGGCTTCGGCGATCTGCTTGAATCCGAGACCGCCGACGTGCCGCAGATGAATGACCTCGCGGTCCGACTCGGAGAGCCGGTCGAGGGCCTGCTGGAGCCGACGCGACTCGAGCGCCCCGGCATCCGGCTCGGCCGCGGACTCCACGCCGCCCGCGAGCCCCACGAGGGTCGTCTCCTCGGTCGGGACCGCCTGCCGCCCGCGTCGTCGCATCTCGTCCCGCAGCCGGTTCATGGCGATCCGCATCAGCCACGACTCGAAGCGACCGCCCTCCTCGTAGTCGGCGAGCGTGCGGACCACGGTGCAGAACGTGGACTGGACGATCTCCTCGGCGAGATCGTCGTCGCGGCACTGGGCGCGGATGATCGCGTGCATCCGCGGCGCACACCGCTCGACGATCGTCCGCCACGCGTCCTCGTCGCCGCGGGCGGCCCGGGCGACGAGCGGGGCGAGCTGCTCGGAATCGAGGTCGTCCATGCGAGCCGCGGAGTGTAGCGATCGAGGGTGCCGGAACCGGGGGCCGGGACTCAGGCGGGCAGTCCGCCGGGGTCGCCCCAGTCGTCGTCCACGTCCACCCCGGCGGGCGGCGAGGCGTAGCTGAGATCCTGGAAGCGGGTGCTCGCGGAATTCCAGTGCAGGTTCACGATCCCGGTCGGACCGTTCCGCTGCTTGGCGACGATCACTTCCGCGACGTTCGCCTTGTCGGGATTCTGGTCGAGCCAGTCGGGATCACCGCGGTGGTAGTACGCCTCGCGGTGCAGCATCATCACGACGTCGGCATCCTGTTCGATCGAGCCCGACTCGCGGAGGTCGCTCATCCGCGGACGGTGGCCCTCACGCTGCTCGGCGGCGCGGTTGAGCTGGCTGAGGCAGAGGACCGGCACCTCGAGTTCACGGGCCATGGCCTTGACGCCACGACTGATCTCCGAGACCTCGATCTGCCGGCTCTCGACCCGGCCGCCCGCGCTCATGAGCTGCAGGTAGTCGATGACGATCGCCTGGATGTCGTGACGGTCCTTGAGGCGACGGGCCTTCGATCGCAGCTGGAGCAGCGACAGACCCGGCGTGTCGTCGATGTAGAGCGGTGCTTCCTGCAGGTCGGCGCACGCGGCCATGAGTCGCTTGAAATCGTCCTCGCGGAGCATGCTGCGACGCATCCGCTGCGAGTCGATCCGTCCGCGGGCGCAGAGCATGCGTTGCACGAGCTGCTGCTTGCCCATCTCGAGACTGAACACCGCGACCGGGTGGCCCGCCACCGCCATCTGCTCGGCGATGTTGAGCGCGAACGCGGTCTTGCCCATCGAGGGCCGCGCCGCGAGGATCAGCATCTCGCCCTTCTGAAGCCCGTTGAGCATCTCGTCGAGCTCGGTGAAGCCGCTCGGCACCCCGCCGGCACCGTCGGCGTCCTCGATCGACTTGACGACCTCGTCCAGCAGTTCAGCCAGACTCGACGCCGACGCCTGCTCGCGATGCTGGGCGATCCGGAAGATCCGCTGCTCGGCGCCCTCGAGGACCTGCGAGACCTCCAGCTCACCGGAGTGGGCGTCGCGGAGCGTCTCGCCCGCGGCGGCGATCAGTTCCCGCAGCGTCGCCTTCTCGCGGACGATTCGGGCGTAGCGGACCGCGTTCGCCGCGGTCGGCACGCTCTCGGCGAGATGCACGAGATAGTCGAGCCCGCCGACCTCCTCGAGCAGCGACTTGTCCACGAGCATCTGGTTGAGCTGCACCACGTCGATCGACGCGGTCCGCTCGTAGCACGAGATCATCAGATCGAACACGATCGCGTGCGCCGGACGATGGAAGTCGTGACCGTCCTTGACGATGCCGATGACGTCGGGCACCACGGTCGGGTCGAGCAGCATCGAACCGAGCAGGGAGATCTCGGCTTCGAGGGCGTGCGGCGGCATCGCGTCGGCGAGCCGGGCGAGCTCCTCCATGCGAAGCGGCTTCCGCTCGTCGTCACGCCGTTTCTTCGACTTGCCGAACTGCATCGCGTCCTGCTGCATCACGACATTGTGACGCGGAGGCGACGAGCGTGCCCGTCGGCGGTGGGCGCGACGGCGGGTCCACAACGGCCGGTGGATAAACCGACCGTCGCCGGGGCGTCCGACGACGGTCACGGTGGCTGTCGCGATGTCGTGGGCGAGGACGCTGCGGCGTGATCGGTCGTGCGATCAGTCCAACGACCTGCCGACCGGCCGACCGGAACACCGGGGGATCATTCGTCGTCGGTCGCCTCGACCTTGACCTTCATGAGTCGACCCGGCTTGAACTTCACCGTCCGCCGCGCCGGCACCTCGACCTGTTCGAGCGTCTTGGGATTCTGCGCCCGCCGTGCCGCCCGCTGCCGGATCTCGAAGACCCCGAAGTCCCGGAATTCGAGCCGGTGGCCCTTGTCGAGTTCTTCGATCACCTCGTCGAGGAACGCCTGAATGGTCCGCTTGACGTCCGCACGCGACAGGTTCGAGTCGGCCGCGATGCGATCGACCAGTTCCTTCTTGGTGGTGGTGCGTCGGACGACGGTGTCGACCGCTCGGGCGTCGTTCATGTCTTGGAGGCTCATCTGGAACTCGCAGGACTCGGATGTGGTGACGGATCTCCCGTCAGGGGCCCCGGTCTGCGAGGACGAGTATCGATGTCCACCCCGCGCGATGTCAAGGAAGAAGTGCCGGAGTCGTCGCTTCGGACGGCGTCAACGCCCGCGAACCTCGATCGACCGGGTCCGCCAGCGGAGATTTCCGAAGACCCGCCCGTTCACGATCCGTTGATCGCTTCGGACGTCCACCCGGGCGACCGAGGGGCCGAAGGCGTCGATCGGTGCCCCGCCGAGCACGTGGTTGCGGCGACCGGGGGTCCCGGTGGCGGGAATGCCCGCCCGATCGGCACACGCGATCTGGGCCGACGACGGCAGGGCGAGCACCGAGGCCACCGGCCGCGTCGGGGCGATCGGCGGCGGCGGCGTGGACGTCCGACAACCACCGAGACCCGCGATCGTCAACGATGACGCGGCCAGCAGAAGAGACGTGCGGTACGCCCGCGGGATGACTGATCTGATGCACATGGGAACAAGGGAAACAGACCCTCGTTCCACGGTCCGGGCCAGCAAAAGTCGGAGATTCGGGGGTCGCCGCGGGGTTTCCGGACGGGCCGCCCGCCTCAGTCGGTCCGGAGGCGGTCGATGATCGCGGTCGATCCGAGCCCCGGTCGGTGGGCGAGGACCCGCAGCTCGATGCCCAGCCGCGCGACCAGTTCGTGCTCGGCGATCTCCTCCGGCGCGTAGTCGCCGCCCTTGACGTAGATGTCGGGGTGGACCGCCTCGACCAGGGCGTGGGCGGTGTCCTCGGGGAAGACCACGAGGTAGTCGATCGACTGCAGTTCCTCCAGCACTTCGAGCCGCTCGGGCTCGGCGAAGATCGGCCGTTCCTCGCCCTTGAGTCGCCGCACGCTCTCGTCGGCGTTGATGCCGACCACCAGCAGATCGCCCTGCCGTCTCGCTTCCCGCAGGTACGCGACGTGCCCGGCGTGAATGACGTCGAAGCAGCCGTTGGTGAGCACGATCCGCCGACCGTCACGGCGATGGACCTCGAGTTCCAGCAGCAGGTGCTCGCGGGTGCGGACCTTGCCCCGCCCCGCCCCGCAGGCGCGGAGCGCCGCGCGACGCAGATCGGCGAGCGGCACCGGCTGGGCCCCCGCGAGTTCGACCTCGATGCCCGCCGCGAGGTTCGCCAGCCGCACGCCCTCGACCCCCGCGAACCCCTGACAGCGGGCCGCGGCCAGGGCCGCGAGCACCATGTCGCCCGCCCCGGTGACGTCGTACACCGAACGCGCCTCGGTCGGCAGGTGCACGCACCCGGTCGCGTCGGCGAGCATCGCCCCGTCGCGGTCGAGGGTCAGCACCACCGCGTCGAAGTCGTGCGCGGTCCGCAGTCGGGTCGCGATGTCGGCCGCATCGCCGAGATCGGTCCACAGTCCGCCGCGGCGACCGGACGCGAGTTCCGCCTCGCTGCGATTCGGGGTGACCAGCGACGCTCCGGCGTACCGCGAGTAGTCGGTGATCGCCGCGGGGTCGACGAGGACCGGGATCCCGCGGGAGCGACACCGCTCGATCAGGCCCCGGCAGAGGGCGGGCGGACACGCGCCCTTCGCGTAGTCCTCCAGACACACCACGTCGACGGCGTCGAGCTTCGCGTCGATGACCGCGAGCAGCCGGGCGACGATCTCGTCGGAGGCGGGCTGCCGCCGTTCGATGTCCATGCGGAACATCTTCTGGGGGTGCCGGTGCTGGGCGAGACCGACGAGACTCCGCTTGAGGGTGGTCGGACGGGTCCGATCGACGACCAGTCCCTCGATGTCGCAGCCCATCACCTCGAGGACCGTGGTCAGCGCCACGCCCGCCTCGTCGTCACCGACCAGACCGACCACCGAGACCGAGGCCTGGAGTCCGCGGAGACACGCCGCGACGTTCCCCGCCCCGCCGGGACGCCGCTGGATGGCGCCCTCGCCGTCCACCGCGAGCACCGGGACCGGGGCGTCGGGACTCAGTCGTTCCGCGGCCCCGCGGACGGTCTCGTCGAGCATGAAGTCGCCGACGAGCAGCACGCGGCCGCCTTCCAGACGGCCGACCGCGTCGACGAACCCGATCCCGGGCTCGTCGGCGGTTCGAAACGGGATGCCGGAGACGTAGGCGTCGGTCACGGAGACCCTTTCCGGCGATGGCCGGCGATGGACCGGCGGTGATGGACGGAGGTGATGGACGGGAGGTGATGGACGAGACGGGGGCGACGGGAGCCGGGCCCCCGGCCCCTCGATGTGCGGGAGGGTAGCAGGCCGCGATCCGCATCGAGTCGCTCAGGAAGCGGGATCGGAACCGGAATCGGCCTCGGGATCGGACCCGGAAGCATCGTTCGCCGCGGAGGCCGCCTCGACCTCGCGGCGGATGCGTTGCGCGTCGCGGGCCAGGCGACGATCGAGGCTCCGCTGGTGCAGTCGGACGGTGAAGACCGCGTCCGCGGCCGCGATCAGGACCGCGGGCAGCAGCAGCGACGCCACCACCGCCCACGCGAGGAGATAGCCGGTCGGCCGCAGGTCGGGATCGAACACCGACAGGGCCGCCATGCCCGCGACTCCGACCACCGCGCCGACCACCAGTCCCGCCCGGCGGAGCCGCCGACGCGGCCGAGGAACCGACGCCCGCCCGAGCCGTCGCCAGTAGATCGCGGCCCCGACCAGCAGGGCGACGAGGACCGGGGCGGTGACGACGGGCGTCACGTGGACGGCGGCGAGACTGGTCACCGCGACGCCTCCGCCGCGGCGAGTTCGTCGAGCATCGGGCCGAGTCGCCGCATCGGCAGCCCCATCACCGTGGTCGGATCGCCCGTGCAGTGGACCGGCCACCCCGCGGCGACGCGGTCGGCGAGGTTGTAGCCCCCGGCCTTGCCCCGCCATGCCTCGGAGTCGAGGTACGCCTCGATCACGGCGGGGTCGATCGCGTCCATCGCCACCGTCGCCGAATCGACGAAGAGCCGCCGCGACCCGTCCCGCCCCAGCACGCAGACGCCGGTCAGGGTTCGATGCCGCCCCGGTGCCAGACGCGCCAGCATGTCGGCGGCGTCCCGTCGATCGACCGGCTTGCCGAGCAACCGGTCGCCGACCGCGCAGATCGTGTCCGCCGCGATCGAGACCACGGCATCACCGTCGGGCGATCCAAGTTGCGCCGCCTTGAACCACGCGAGGGCCGCGACGGTCGCTTCCGGGGTGCCGGCCTCGATCCGGAGTTCACCGTCGTCGATCGCGGGCGGTCGCTGATCGACCGTCCACCCGGCCTCCGCCAGCAACCGCCGACGACGCGGACTCGCGCTTCCCAGAATCACCCGACGCATGGACGGAACCTCTCTGGTCGTTCCTGCGAACGTGGTCGAGTATCGCGGAAAGCGCGGCGCAGGTGCCTCATGGCCGGGGACGTCTCGCTTGACAGCGTGGAAACGACGGAGAATAGTCCTCGTTCCGCGGTCCGGGGGGCGGCGATCATGCTCGTCCGTCGCGTGCGGCCGTCGTTCACGCCGAAGCATCCGACCGCGTCCGTCCGACTCCTCCGACCTCTGGCACCCCGTGACGCAGGAATCCGACAAGAAGACCCCCGACCCCGCCGGCAACCCGCCGGAGTCGGGCAGTCGCGCCGGAAGCGGTTTCGAGACCATGCTCGGCCGGGTGGTCGTCGAGCGGGGCCTGGTCAGCGAAGCCGAACTGCAGGAAGCGCACAACCGCCGCGAACTCGACCCGGGCGGAAGCCTCGCCGACGTGCTGCTCGGGTCCGGGTACATGACGCCGTCGCAGATCGACCGGCTCCGCAGCGAGATCGAGTCGGAGCGAAGCACCCAGCGGATCCCCGGCTACAAGATCGTCCGCAAGCTCGGGGCCGGGGCGATGGCGACCGTCTATCTCGCCCGCCAGTTGTCGCTCGACCGACTCGTCGCGATCAAGGTCCTGCCCCGCCGCTACAGCGACAACGCCGACTTCATCGCCCGCTTCCAGAAGGAAGGCCGGGCCGCGGCGAAGCTCAACGATCCGAACATCGTGGCCGCCTACGACGTCGGCAATTCGGGCGAGCACCACTACTTCGTCATGGAGTACGTCGACGGCGAGACCGTCTACGACCGGATCGTCGCCAACAAGCGGTTCGACGAGCGTGAGGCACTCGCGGTCACCCGGCAGGTCGCGTCGGCGTTGCGGCACGCCCACGAGCGCGGCTTCATCCACCGCGACATCAAGCCCAAGAACATCATGATGACCCGCGACGGGGTGGTGAAACTCGCCGACCTCGGACTCGCGCGGGCCCTCAGCGACAAGGAAGCCGCCGAGGCCGAGGCCGGTCGGGCGTTCGGCACGCCGTTCTACATCTCGCCCGAGCAGATCCGCGGCAAGGTGGACATCGGACCACAGGCCGACATCTACGGCCTCGGCGCGACGCTCTACCACATGGTCACCGGGTCGGTGCCGTTCACCGGCAAGAACCCCTCCGAGGTGATGCATCGCCATCTCAAGGACGAGCCGATGCCGCCCGACGAGGCGAACCCCGCGATCTCCAGCGGCTTCGCCCAGGTCATCGAGATGATGATGGCCAAGGATCCGAGCGATCGGTACCGCAACGCCGCGGAACTCATCGAGGACCTCGATCTCGTCGCCGACGGGCAGGCCCCCCGGCACGCCCGATCCGCCCTCGACATCGCGTCGGTCGTCTCATCGATCGCCGCCGACACCGCCGACGAGCCGGTCGCCGTCCGGACCGCCGAGGGCTCGGGCATGAGCGGACTGCAGATGGCGATCCTCGCCGGACTGATCGTGAGCCTGCTGATCAATCTCGGCCTGCTGGCGATGCTCGCCGGAAGCGCCGGCTGATCACGCGGTGCCTGCGACCGGATGCCGCGGCCCGGGGGGGCGGGCCGGGCCGGGCCGGGCCGAAGCCTCAATCGACCTCGAAGGTGAACTCGACCTCGACCGAGGTGTCGAGCGGCAGCGCGTTCACTCCGACCGCCGCCCGGGCGTGCCGGCCGGCGTCGCCGAGCACCTCGACCATGAGATCGCTGGCCCCGTTGGCGACCCTGGGCTGGGCGTCGAAGCGGTCGTCGCTCTGCACGAACACGCCGAGGCGGACGACGCGACGAATCCGATCCAGATCACCTTCGAGGGCCATCCTCGCGACCGACAGTCCGTTGATGCCGCACCACCGGGCGGCCTCCGACGCGGTCTCGATCGAGACCGCCGAGGGCACCGGTCCCGTCGCCAGCAGACCGCCGTCCCGGAACGGCAGTTGGCCGCTCACGATGAGCAGGCTGCCGCTTCGCACCGCGGGCACGTACGACGCGACCGGCTTGGGGGGATCGGGCAGGACGATGCCGAGGTCGGCGAGACGGCTTTCGATGGTGCTCATGGCGACAGGGGCTCCGGTGGAATCGCGGGAAGGTACCGGACCCGTCCGGGGAATGGCGCGGCGAACCCGAGCGGGCGATCTGATTCGATTCTTGTGAAGTGGAGGAACTTGACAGGTCACCGGTGCGGACTACCGTATGCCGACCGTCCGAACGGATCGGTGACATTCATCATCTGGGCTGCGGCAACGATTCAGACGGCCACTTCGGCCTGACATTCGAGCCGCCCTTCGGGGCCCCGACTCGCCTTCATTCATCATCCGCGAGTCACCTTCGCTCACCCGCCCTCTCATACGCCGGCATCGGCGACCGGACATTCCGGATCGCCCGAACCACACCGCCGGTCATCATGAGCCGCCGCCCAGGACAACCAGATCCGACTCTCCACGCACATGGGAGTCGATGCCAGAGTCGTCGACCAACTTCCGTCGACCCTCCTCCCCTCGGCCTGACGCCGTCGGTGGGATCGGTCACGCGAAGCGAGGCTCGCCACCGCGACCGATCTTCTGGATCGGCCGCGACGCGAGCGGAATCGGTTCGGCGGCCCCTGGGGCCTGGCGGATCCCCTTCGGGTCCGAACGGGAGGAGCGACGCGGCCTTTCACCGCACCCGCTGCCCCGGGCCCGCGACCGCTTCGAGGTTGCAGGTCGGTCCACGTCCCTCGGGCGGCCACCGTCCGTCCGCCCCGGCATCGCCTGCACCCCGGAGACGGATCGACTCGACCGGTCGTCGAGTCTCGTTCAGGCCGCGTCCCCTCCGGGAGGACGCATCGACCACGCCGCCTCGAGGGTTCGAAGCGTCATGGGCATCCGATGCGTCTCACCACGGACATCGCCCCGACGAGATCTCGCGAGAGACGGCGGGAACAGCCGCACCCGGCTTCTCCGCTTCGGCGACCTGCGAGCGTCCACGAGGGTGGCTCATTCTCCATCAGGATGACCACACGCTCCTGCCAGGGTTCGACCGTCGCCTCGGGCGGCGTTCTTCCGGCTCGGAAATCGGTTCCGCGCCGTCATCCCGGATTCTTCTCCCCACCGGCTCAACGGAGGCCCCATCCCCATGCGAAAGCGTCACGGATTCACCCTCGTGGAGCTGCTGGTGGTCATCGCGATCATCGCGTTGCTCATCGGCTTGCTCCTCCCCGCCCTTGCCAAGGCCCAGGCATCCGCCCGGACCGTCAAGGACGCCAACCAGCTTGCTCAGATCCACAAGGCGATGATGATCTTCGCCGAGTCGGACCCGGGCGGCTATCTCCCGATGCCCGGTCGCATCAACCGGTTCACCCACCCGCAGCTCGGCCGCGTCCCGGGCAAGGGTCCGCAGAACTGGAAGAAGGACTCGACCGGCCACCTCTACTCCTCGATGATCGCGCAGGAGTTCTTCAACACCGACATCGTGGTCAGCCCCGCCGAGGCGAACCCCGTCGTCTCCGCCTACGGCACCGAGGCGCAGGACGACTTCACCGCGTACGACTTCAGCGCCTACAACCCGGCCGCCGACACCTACTGGATGGGTGACGTCGCCGACCCGGCGCAGGTCTCGCCCGGCACCCAGCCCAGCGGTGCCCCCAACGCGATCTTCCGCTCGAAGATCAACCGTCCGCCGACCAACGGTCGCAGCCACTGCTCCTACGCCCACAGCATGATGTGCGGCGACCGTCGGAACTACACCTGGCGGAACACCGGTGACAGTTCGAA